>ERZ1027231.27-NODE-27-length-126135-cov-33.817933_pt1 | contig 126135 bp, 122 predicted proteins | sample MGYA00520866_ERZ1027231 | MGnify/ENA primary metagenome ERZ1027231 (study PRJEB33311, sample SAMEA4378411) | marine metagenome | biome: Marine biome; feature: Fjord; material: Water | collected 2014-07-20T08:00:00Z/2014-07-... | depth 75 m ...
TTTGAACAAAGCCTAGTATAAATGGCAAGGTGTCCATTTTATCGGGGGAAGATCAACGCAGTAAACTGCGCTCCCTGCTGGCGGCGTTATAGCTAGTTTTGAAAGGCCCTGAAATTGAGAGATTATTATTGATCTGAATCTATTGGTAATTGATTGATGTCTGTTAAAAAATATATAAACCCGATCTTTTTTTACGCTTTGGGATTTTTTGGTTTTCTTATTAGTTGTTTTACTATTTATGCCGAAGGGATTTGCTCGGGTAAACTTGGTTCATCATCTCCATTAGATATATTTATGATGTCGCTGCATTGGCTATTGTTTACATATCTTGTGGCTAAGATTGATCCTGGTTATGTTGCAATACGTAATAGTTGGTTTTTAATCTTCTTATTTTATGTGGTATTTACCTTATTTATGTCATTTGGTATTAGGTTTACAACTTCAAATATACATCTGTTAATGTGTTAGTTTTAGGCTATAACAAACGTATGTTGCATCAGCCACTTCGTGGCTTGGACGGTTTTTCCGTTCGTGCCTCACTACAAAACCGCCGCAAATACGGGCGTTATGCAATATCTAGAGAGGGAATCTAATGAATTTCTATGAAGACTCTGAGAATGTAGATAAGTACATCGAGATGTGTAAAGACTACGATGGAAGCAATATCTATGAATTGTTAAAAAAATATCTCGAGGATGGAAAAGCTGTTCTTGAACTAGGCACTGGTCCAGGCTTTGATATTCCATTTTTAAATGAACACTACCAAGTTACTGGCTCAGATTATTCTGAAGAATTTTTAGTACGCTGCAAAGATAAATTCCCAGATATAAATTTTATAAAGACTGATGCAAAAAATATTGATATCAATGAAAAGTTTGACTGTATATATTCAAATAAGGTGTTACATCATTTAACGAAGGATGAGCTTTCATTATCGCTATTAGGACAAGCAGGCATCCTGTCACCTGGTGGGATTATTGCTCATTCGTTCTGGCTTGGCGAAGAAGACCAGGTAATGGAAGGCCTTCTCTTTACTTATTATCGTAAAGAACGCCTTTTAGATATCATATCGGAGAATTTTGAAGTATTAACAACTATGAGTTATCAGGAATTTGAAGAAGATGACTCTTTATTTGTGATCGCGCAGTTAAAAGTAGATGCATAACAAGTGCCAGCAACGGACTCGTCAAACTGTCACTTTTTGTGCAAAAAGACGCACAAAAAGCGCCAGTTCAACTCACCGCTGTGGCAGGCGTTATGTGAAAAAAACATGAAGTTCGGATTTGGAAGGAAGACAATGAAAGAAGCGAGATATATTAGCAAATCAGAATCTGATCGCTGGTCTGTTGAGCTATCTTTCAACGGGGGAAGCGAAGCAGGTAAAGGGAATCCATCAAATACAGATGTAAAAATTAGGCTTTTATCTAAAGTTAACGAACAGTGGCTTAGTAGTCCTTGGCAGCTAGAGTGGGAAAGAAGTCTAGGGAATATTGAAATGCCAACAGGGGCATGGAACGGTATTTATTTGGCAGAAATCGTAAATAACCTACTATTCTTTGCATCATCAAATAGCGTTATTTGTATTTCTCCAGAAACAGGAAAAGAGCTATGGAAGGTTTGTACCGGAAACACCCCTATATATAAAATCCTACCGTCAAAAAATAATGATTCAATCATTATTTACAACGGATACTACGGTTTTGAGAATATTGGCGGTAAGGGAAATATCATAAAGTTAAATCTAGAAGGCGAAAACATTTGGAGGGCGGATCTGCCGTCTGAAAAAGATATTTATGCAAATCCTCCGTATTACAAAGGTGGTGATCTATATTCAAATTCTTGGGACTGCTTTCAATGTAAAATATCGGAAGAAAATGGGGCTATCATTGAAAAACAGTTTACGAAATAGTTCTAAATCACATAACAAAACGGTCAATGGCGCCTGCGGCTGGACAACTTTAAGCGCTGCTTCGCAGCAAAGTTGCCCATTACCTTGGCGTTATACCCTAAAGGAAATATTATGAATTTACCCAGACTCCAACGCTTAAACTATATTTATCTGTCTTTGATGCTTTGGTTTATCTTCCCAGTTTTACTTAGCAGTATTTTAAATATGTTTGGTGTTGGAACTATGAATGCCTCTTTCACATCAACAAATTTAAGTACTGGTGCAAATACTAGTAAGTTCGCATCTTCATGGGATATGGCATATTTTTTACTATTTATAATACCTATGCATTTTGTTCTTACTTTTCGCCGAATTAAAGATTTAGGTTGGCATAAAGCTCTCACAGCCTTAATGGGGTTACCTTTTATTAATTTGATATTATGGGTGTGGCCTGGAGATAAAACTGACAATGAATGGGGACTTTTACCAGAACCAGCAAGGAGAGGAGTGAAAATTTTCATTTTTGGTTTTCCTTTGTGGATAATCATTATTTTTATGCTTGCTGGGAAATTTAATATGATAACTGCAGGCATGTACTAGGTATAACAAAAGCATGTTGCATAAACCACTGCGTGGTTTGGACGGTTTTCCGCTCGTACCTCGCTCCAAACCGCCGCAAATGCTAAGCGTTATAAGGCATATTGAGAGTTATGAAGCCTGAAAAAACAACATTATTAACTAGGATGCTATTCTCAATCTTCAGTGCAGTTGTTGCATTCATAGTAATAGCAACAGTTCAATTTGTGTTGTTTGCAAAAGGTGCCAATAAAGGTGGTTCTGAAGTAGGGGTGTTTTTTATTAGTAGTTCTTTTTTATGGAAGGGATCGCTGGTATTTTTCATTTTGAGTTTTTTGATTGGCCCTGATGCAACAATAAGGCTTTGGGGTAAAATATTCGGAACAGATAAATGATTACCATGACTTATAACAATACGCTGAAATACATTCCGGCCAAAAAGACGGCCTCCATCGGACGTGCTAGACGCACGCCTTTTAGCTAAAGCGTTAAGTAATCTAATAATCCCTATAGCACGTACTAATTAAATCAACCGAGGATTTTTAAAATGAAATTTAAACTAATAACCATATCCCTTTTAACACTTCTTCTTACAGGTTGCCCCTTAGAAGGTGATGATGGAAATAAGGGAAGTGCAGGCATTGCAGGCATAAATTGCTGGGATCTCAATGGAGATCGAATCAATGATGACGGCGAAGATAAAAACAATGACGGCCAATGGGACGCAAAGGATTGTACAGTTTATATTTCTTCATCCGCACAATCCGCGGAAGTTGAGTTCAATCATCAGCATTTCTGTGAGGCATTTGCACTTCTTCCTAGCCCTCAATACCCCGCTGGTTGTCCTTCGAATACACATACAATACCGACCGGAACGCTGACTAAAATTACGCCAACCCAGTTATTTGATGATGGAAATAGCGGATTTGACACATGTAATAACCCTCCAAACAATGGCCTTTTAAGTATAGAATCCCGTGTCGATTTGAGCGATCCCAGCCGAGAGATCGGCTGGTTCGTATTGGATGGGGCCTACATAGCAAAAACTATATCCATGTCTTATTCTGATGCAGTAGGTGGAGCTTGTCGTGATACATGCAGTGGTGATAGCAGCTGTATTGCAGCACTTGCCTTGGAGAGAGGGTCTGCAGCGGACTGCAGTATTTTCTACCATTCAGATACTGTCTCCGCCTATGAGAGAATTTGTGCGCTTCCAGCTCCGGGTTACACGGCTACTGAGTTGTGTTCTTTATCGCTTCAAGGCCAAGCACTTTGGCACGCAAAATGCCCTTAAGTATATAAACTTAACAAGGGCATGCACCCGACCTCCGGCCACTGTCACCTTTTGCGCAATAAACCCGCGCAAAAGTCGCCATTGGCCTCCGGCTGGTGATGCCGGCGTTATCTATAAATGAGGAGATATATTTTGAAAAATTACTTATCGTTAATACTACTAATATTTTTGGTTGGTTGCGCTTACAATCCTATACCTAAGGGCTATAAGGGGCCGACCGCCATGATTACAGATACTTATGAGAAGAAAGAAGAAAGCAGTGCACAATACTATGTATTAAATAGCATAGATAAAAAATTCATAACAAATAGTTTTGGTGAGACTCGTCAAAAAAATTATGGAAGAGGCACTGTGTTTACTCCTGCGATGGTTTCCCGAGATGTTTTGCCTAAAGAACAAGAATTTAAGATTCAAGCATTTATTTTCTATCCAACTGATGCGCTATCACTTTTTAGTGATAGCCAGTCTGTGGAGAAGAGTATAATTTTCGAACCTAAAGCTGATGAGGAATACTTTGTAAAAGGGTCAATATCACCAAATGGGTCTGAAGTCTGGTTAGAAGATTCACAAGGCAATCAGATAAAATAGATAACAAAGCCAGCCAGAGGGACGCAGAAAACTGCGCCCCTGCTGGCGGCGTTACGTATAAAAAATCATGAAAATTGAAACATCTAATATAGAAGTATTGATGCCTGTTACTGAAGCAATGCCTTTTGGAGAACTATTTTTTACTGTTCTATGTGCAGTTACGGGATTAATAGGCGGTAATATTGTAATCGCAATGCACTATAAAAGAATGGGGCAGCATTGGGCGTCTGGTTTTAAGCCTTTTGCATTTCCATTTAAAAACTTTAATGGTACAGAGTGGTTTAATTTACTTTTAGTATCAGTAATAACGATGTTGTTTGCTGCTATGGCTTCAACATTCTCAAACTAATTACGTAACAAAAAGTTGGTGGTTCAGCCCCTGCGGGGCTTGGACGCTTTCAGCGCCCCACAACAAAAGCGTTATGAGTAATCTAGCTCAATGAAATACTATAAAGAACTTCTTCTTACCAAACTTTCTGAAACAGGATGGGAATTTATAGAAGAAGATGATGATACCGATTGGTGGCTAGAATCCTCTTGGAAAGTTAAATCCATAAGGGAATCATACGGTCTTGAGATATACATATTATTTCTCGTTGATCCGCAATACAATGGAACGAATAAGAGTAGTGCTGTTTGGGCTGTTGGAGCATATAAAGAAATACCAGCAGAAAGACCGATGGAAAACGAAATTACCGTAATGGATATGATCAAAGGTAAATTTGACCAAAAGCTAACTGAGTTTGTGGATAATGTTAATTTTTACCGACACAATGCAAACTCATAACAAGAATATCAATGATCGCCAGCAAAGCTGGCTGGACGCGCAAAAAGCCGCGCTCCCATTATATTGGCGTTATAAGGCAATAAAATGACACCATTAGATTTGCTAAAAAAATATGAAGAAGCTCTGTCTAGTCAAAAATGGAGTTCAGTTGCCCCGTTAATGCATGAAGATGTTTGTGTTACTTTTACTAATGGTACTTTTAAAGGAATTAATGAAGTACAAGCAGTCTTCGATAAAAATTTCGCCTTAATAAAAGATGAAAAATACGCTATAGATAGCATTCATTGGGCACATATATCAGAAAAAAATGCTGTTTGTCTTTACGACTTTAGCTGGGAAGGAATCATTGAGGGAGAACATTGTTCCGGTGGTGGCAGGGCAACATCCGTACTAATTTTCACAGATAATAAGTGGAAAATAATTACTGAACATTTAGGGCCATATGCCTCATAACAAGCACAATCGCACACTACGTGTGCTGGACTTGCAACAAGTTGCTCGCCTGTGTGGCGGGCGTAATATTTATAGAGATAAATTGCATTGGAATATAGATCCATGAAGCTCATTATTTATCTATATATTATTTTATTTGTAGATCCCTCCTATGGGGAAATTTATCAATGGCGAGATAGCAGCGGGCGAACTCACTTTTCTGATAACCCACCCAAAGAAGAGCTAACTGAAGTCAATATACTTGAGGTTGATAGCTCTCGAGAAAAAATCCTCTTTAATCAACTTAAGAAGGACGAGGGGAAAAGAGTATTGAAGAGTGTTGCTAATGGCGAATTTTATCAGTATGTCCCTAAAAATATTGATAAAGCATTTGCAGTCGTCGTAGTTAATCATGGGATGTTTGCTAGTGACGAAACAGCAAAGGAATCAGCATACAACACATCAAGGAGGTGGCAAAGATTCTCTGAAAAAATAGGAGCAATAATCATTGCACCTATCTTTGATAATTACAGGTACGCCGTTACATCTGAAGGGCCACAGAAATGGGGGTATAGAGGGCTTTTCGGCAGAAAACAGGGAGCTGATATTTTTTTGAATGAAATTATTTTCCATTATCAAAGAGCAAATCAGTTTTATGATGGAAAAATATTCTTAAGTGGACATTCTGCTGGGGCTCAGTTCGCGAATAGATATCTAGTTCGTCACCCAAATAAAGTTCATGCAGCAGCTTTTAGTGCTCCAGCTTGGTTTGCGTTGCCTACTCATCAGTTCCCTTGGCCAAATGGAATGAAGAAGAGGCACCGCGTAATTCGCTGGCCGGGGGAAACTATGGATAAAGTTATCGACATACGCCCCAACCCTAAAGGTTGGTTAAAGGCATCCCAACTACCAGTTACAGTTATTGTTGGTGAAAATGACATTAAAAAGATTAGACATGTTGATAGTATGGGAGGCGATACTCACGTAGACAGGGCTGTGTTTTGGGTGGATTCCATGAATGAATACGCGAAAAAAAATGGTAGAGAAGGTCAAGTTAAGTTAAAGATTGTTGCTGATGTTGGTCACAACTTTGGTAAGCTTGCAGCAGTATGTCAAGATGCGATGAAGAGTCAAATTGAATCCCATTTATTTAATGAAATTCAGAGAATAAATAAACATAACAAGTCAATGCAAGCGAACGCTGACGCGTCAGTTTATTGAGGCACCTAAGGTTTTATTCGAATTGAAATTATTTTTACAAATTATAAGTGTATTAATGCAATTGTCTCTATTGCTAGCCTTATTTAGCTTGGTTAATGGAATCATTGGTGCGATTAGCAGCTTTCCACTAGGAGATCCTAAATTAGTTGCAGGGCTTCTTTCTAATGGGTATTAACATCGTTAATTCAAGTTATTCCAGCATTAATTGGGTTATCTATAAGTATTAAACTTCTGAATAAAGGCAGTGAACTTTCAGTAATGTTTTTGAAATTTAACAAGGTTTATTCTTACCTATGGATTCTATTCATTCCAATAGGAACAATTCTTGGTATTAAACAATTAAGGTTAATCGGTAATGCCTAGCAAGAAGTATCACCATTGCCCAGCAAGCTATGCACCTGAGGGTTACCATCATGAATTTTGCTAATAAATATTCAGGTGTTGTTATTTGTATGTTTATAGCTGCTATGTTCTGGTTCGCCATTTCAGGCGGTAGTGCATTATCCCCAAATTGTTCTCTACTTATGCTCTTTATTCTTGGTTTTTTTTATGATCATAGGGGGATTGAAAACTGCATTGGTGGTACGTTATTCGAGCCATAGTACATCTGGCTCTAGCGGATTTATTTACAAGCCAGCAGTGGTCGTAGCATATGAAGTTGATGGTATAAAACATACCTGTAGAGATGTCAGGTTTGCAGATACATTGGGAACACGCTCATCTGCTAAATTGGCAATAGAGCAAGTAAAAGCACTGAAAGATAAGGTTCTACAGTTTGTTGGGTAATAAAAAACCAGAACAAAGCCAGCCAGAGGCAAGTATTGTGTTTAGAGTTTTACTAATAATTAGTACAGTTTTAGGGCTAGTCTATTTCAGTTTTTCAATTAAAACTGTTGCAGCTAATGAGGAAGATTTAATGAGTGAAAATCCAATAAGTGAAGATACAGCAGGCGTGTCAGCTACAGAATGGGAGCACCTTTATTTCTATGGTCTCACTAAATTTCCGACTATTGAAGTTGGCCTCAAACAGAATATGGCACAAGGCTTAATAGGCATGGTTAGTGTAAAAGCTTCAGTCAGTACTGGTGCACTAATTGACCCCAAGTACATGCTAAACAAAAAAGGCCTTACCCCGTGGCTTGCAATGCATTTTCTTCTAGCAACGAAGCAGCCTGCTTTGTTAGCTGACGTTTCTAAAGGTACTGCAACGGCCTTTGTTCCAAATGATGCGATTGAACAAGTTTTTGTGAATCATATTAACTGGCCTAAAGAACTACTGTCGCAGTACAACATAGAAATTGAAGGGCATAACGTATTTATCTTGCCTTTTCTTGTTCCAAAAGGAGCTGAATATAATTTAAGTTTCGATCAATCAATGAAAGCTCCTGATGGCAGCTTAGAAATCTTTGGTGTTGGTAAGTTTGACGAAAAGCAGCCAGAGAAATTGCTATCCAATATTCAAAGTACGTTGGCATTCATAAAAGAGAATCGACCTGATGTTACAGGCAAACCGCAGCATTAACTTTACGTAACTATTATGCCAAATGAATTAGTCAAAAAATGGTTCGGAGATAAATTTAAAAATCTTCACCCTTTACTTCAGAAACTGCATATTGAAGGTGGCAGCCTCACTGGAAATGTGGATATTTATTACGGGAAAGGGCTGGCTGGAGTTATTGGCGGCAGACTTGGGAAGAAAATGAATTTACCCAATGAAGGCTCGCATCAGCTGACAGTGAGTATTTCGCATGATAATGATGGTTTACATTGGGGGCGCTGTTTTGATGATCAGACAATGGTTAAGTCATTATTCAAGCCAGTAGGGAATATTGAACAAGGTTATTGGATTGAAACCACAGGGCCGCTATCAATGAAATTGACGGTAGATATTAATAATGGTGGATGGTTTTGGCGGTGTCTGAAGATTAACTTTCTAGGTTTACCAATACCACGTTGGTTAATTCCGAAAACCAATGCGTATAAAATCATTGAAAATGGTAAGTATCGTTTTCACGTTGAATTTTCGTTACCGATTATTGGTTCTTTAGTTTCCTATCAAGGTTTGCTGCGAGCAGAAAATAACTGATGAGTATTGAGAAAGAATTAAGAATAATGCATGCATGTGAATTAGGTGCTGTTGGGGTTTATAGAGGGCACAAATGCGTTGCACGTTACTTTTTTAGAGCTAATCTTTCCGATTTAGACAATATGCGGTTTCACGAAAAGGACCATGCATCTATTTTTAGCAACTTACTAAAAGAGCGAGGCGCTCGGTTTTGTTTTGCGCATCAATTATTTTTTATAGGTGGCCTTTTTTATGGTGTAATCGTAGGTCTACTTGGGATTAAGGCTATTGGTACGAGTACTTATACTATTGAAAAAATAGTCAATGAAGAATTCGAACTAGCGCTTCCTAAGCTTGAAAGTGATAGCTCTATTTGCACTAAGATAAAGGCAATACAATTAGAAGAGCAGCAGCATAGAGATTCAGGAAAAGAATTGGCAGGTAACAATTACACCCTGTTTGGGGTCGTAGAGAGGATAGCGAAAACGGGTGCGTATACCGCGAAGTATTTAGCTTCATCGCTATGAATGAATTAATAACTTAGAGTGCTCACATGAAACACATATTATTTTCTATTCTTATATCCCTAGCGAGCACCAGTGTAAATGCTAACGGTGTCAGTGACATTGCCTCAGCATACTCCACCCAGTCTAGCGATATACAGGTGAGCAGCTACGGAACCGTTATTAAGCTGTTGCCAGATGATAATAAAGGTTCTCGCCATCAACGATTCATTCTCAAGCTTACTAATAATCAAACCGTTTTAATCGCGCATAATATCGACCTTGCGCCAAAAATATCATCTCTACGCAAGGGCGATACGGTTGAGTTTAATGGCGAGTACGAGTGGAATAGTAAAGGTGGTGTCGTTCACTGGACCCATCACGATCCAGCGGGAATGCATCAAGGAGGCTGGTTAAAGCACAATGGCTCTGTATATGAGTAATACTATTCTTTTCACTACTGACACTAATTGTCAGCAGTAATACGTGATACTTAAGAATCAATATAACCTTAATGGAAAAATTATATGATTCAAGGAAGCTGTTGTTGCCAATCAGTGAAGTTCACACTCTCTGCTAAACCAGAGTTTCTAGGTATTTGTCACTGTAGTCGCTGTAGGAAACTGGGCATGTCTGAATTTTTTATGGTGGCAAAAGATAGCTTCCAATGGGTGACAGGCAAGGAGTTTGTTACTGAATATAAACCAGGGCCTCCTTTCAAATATAAACGCTGCTTTTGTAATAAGTGCGGCTCTAGCCTTGGAGAAATCTTGTCACAAGATGATAAGTTCCCCATAGCGGCCAATGCGTTAGATTCTGATCCTAATATTAAGGTCTGGTTTCATGAACATGTCGCGACGAAGCCATCTTGGCAACTGGTTCATGATGGGGTGAAGTTGTTTGAGGGTGACCCTCATCAGTAGGTGGTAGCATTGATTATTCAATAACCCTGAGACGAACTAATATGAAATCACCCCAATAAAGCTTATCCTATTGTATCTATTTTAATACGATTAGGAATTACACCTCATGCAAGCTCGCGATTTCAGCTTAATGACCTGTCTATTCAGTTTATTCTTTTTATTAACATCTTGTTCAGGAGAAAATGCCCCTACTGCTGTAGAAGCCCCTGTAGTCATTACGGATGAGCGAGAGCCGCTACGGGTACTAAGCTGGGGGGGCGATGAGTCTCTATTATTACGTGCAGGCTCTCCGATTACATTAGAAATGGAATATCTACAGCGCTTTGCTGATGAGAATGATCTTCGTCTAGAAATTAATATGCAGATGGAGTTTGAGCAGATGATACCTGCGCTGCTGGCGGGTAAAGGTGATGTTATTGCTAGTAACTTGACTATTACCGCTGATCGTAAAGAACAAGTCGCTTTTACCAAACCCATTACTGAAACGTTAGAATATCTGGTCACAGGCCTTAAATCGAAAGCATTAAAGGCTCCTAAAGACCTTAATGGTCGAGAGCTGGTAATACAGAAAGGCAAAGCCTACGAAGAAACAGCGCAAGGTCTGCTAAAAGCCTATCCAAAACTGAAGCTGCGCATCATCGATTCAAAGATAGATGGTGAACTTATGCTGGATAAAGTCGCAACAGGGGAGTTTGATATCATCATTAAAGATGGCAATCTTCTGGATGCCGCTCTGCTCTATCGTGATGATTTACAAAAAGGCATGCAAGCCAGTGCGAAGCGTGAAATTGCTATTGCGGTTGCCCCAGATAATAAAAAACTGCTCCAAAAACTTAATAAATTTTTACAATTACAGCGCATTGCGCTAGTCGATCATGGTCGTGATAAAAATCGCTGGCAGAAAATTAAAAGAACCAAAACTATTCGTATAGTGATGCGTAATAATTTCTCGTCCTATTTTATCTGGCGCGGTCAGTTACTTGGTTTTAATTATGAGTTGGCGAAGAAGTTCGCTAAAGATCATGGCTTACGTTATGAAATTCTCGTTGCCCCCGATCATAAGTCAATGCTCGATTATCTATTATTGGATAAAGCAGATATTGCCCTAGGCTTTTTAAACCCTACTCAAAGACGTAAAGATCGAGGCATTGCATTCTCTCGCCCTTATCATTATGCCTCGCAGTTATTAGTGGCTAAAACTGATGATATGACGATTGAAGAATTAGATGACTTGCAGCATAGGAAAGTCGTTGTACGAAAAAGCAGTGCCTATTGGGATACCATGCTAAAGGTCATGGAAGAGACGCCAAATATCTCTCTGCTAGCGGCCTCGGAAGTACAAGAGTCGGAAGAGCTTCTGGAAGGTGTTGGCGAAGGTGTGTATGACTTGACGGTAGCGGATAGTCATATTGTCGATTTAGAAATGATGTTTATTGATCAAATTAAACCGGTACTAACATTAACGGAAGCCCAAGGCCAAAGCTGGGCAGTAACAGAGGGCCATGACGAGCTATTAAATAATGTTAACCGCTTTGTGAGAAAGCACTATAAGGGGCTATTTTATAACGTTAAGTACCAGCAGTATTTTACCAGTGTGAAAAGATTGGATGCTCATCGAGATGCTTATTTAAGCTTAATCAATGAGGGCACTCTGTCACCTTATGATGATTTCGTTAAAAAATATTCTACTAAATATGATTTTGATTGGCGCATGATGGTTGCCCAAATGCATCAAGAAAGTCATTTTGATCCTAACGCCCGTTCATTTGCCGGGGCTCAGGGTCTATTTCAAATAATGCCTAAAACAGCCAAGCAAATGGGTCTAGAAAATGTTTCTGATCCTGAGACTGCCGTTCATGCAGGAATTAAGTATATGGACTGGGTGCGGGAGCGCATGAGCTATATTAACCCTGAAGAAGACCAGCTTATTTGGTTTAGTTTAGCCGCCTATAACGCTGGTGCTGGACATGTACGTGATGCGGTAACGCTAGCGCGTAAAAAAGGTTGGAATCCTCGACGCTGGTTTGGCAATGTAGAAAAAGCCATGCTGCTATTGTCTAAAAATAAATATGCCAAGAAGGCGCGCCACGGTTATGTTCGGGGCCACGAACCAGTACGTTATGTGCGAGCGATTAAAAATCGTTATGATACGTTTCAGTATTTAGTGGATTAATTTATACCAATACATGGATGTCTAATCTAACAACTAAGGATGGATAAATGGGACAACAATATACAGAACTAAGCGATAAGCATATTGAGTTTATTGGCCAGCAAAAAATCTACTTTGTGGGTACTGCCGCAGAAACAGGTACTGTAAATTTATCACCAAAGGGTGGTGATTCACTTAAAGTGATTAACGCGACGACGATCGCTTGGTTAAACCTTACTGGCAGTGGTAATGAATCCGCATCTCACATTCTACAGAACCAAAGAATGACCATTATGTTCTGTGCGTTTGATGGTACTCCATTAATACTTCGAGCTTATGGCCAAGCACGCATGCTGCATCGTAATGATACTGAATGGTCAAACTACATCGATTTATTCCCAGCGAGTATTGCTGCTAGGCAGATATTTATTCTTGATATTGCCAAGGTCCAATCATCATGTGGTATGGCAGTACCTAACTTCGCTTATGAAGACGATAGAGAGCTACTTGCTAATTGGACAGAGCGCCAAGGGAAAGAAGGCATTGAAGCCTACTGGGTGAAGAAAAATCAGAAAAGTATTGACGATTTTGATACTGAAATTGTCGAACGCTCTGGGATTACAGTTTAGCATTTATATCGGGGGAGGCACTGGCGATGAGGCTCTTTGTGGATCAATCACCAGCGCTATTCTTAGTTGATTTCTTGAATCCAAGGTGTTTCAAAGTCTATCTCGGTATCTCTATCGCCCTCAAAAGTGCCATTGCTGAGGCCGAAATATAAGTTATCATCTTGTATGTAGAATATATCGTAGCGCTCAATTCCTGAGTATTTGAAATCAATTTTTCTCGCGTTAAGACCACTTTCTGTCGTGGTTATTGTGCCTATAGCGAATTCTCCATTCCACTCAAAATTATTATTATCGACATAAGTATCGCCAGCATTACCATATAAATAAAACTCTTCATTAAAGATTTCGCCCTGGCAATCAGGTGCATCAAAGTACTCTAAGGTGTATGAGAAATTATTATCTTGGAAATAATAACGGGCCTTGATTGAATCGTCTGAACAGTTGGACCATGTAGTACCACTGAGCTGAGTATTTTCAGCAGCATTTAATTCCGGGGCAGCATTAGATTTTGTAGCCTTATCAGAAGATTTAGAGTCACCTCCGCACGCGCTAAGTACTAGTGCGAGGACTGATGCAAGTAATGCCTTTTTATTAATTTTCACTTTCAATTCCATTGATGTATAAATTCCGAGCGAAAGTATAAATTAGCCTCAAGTCATATATCAAGTGAAGATTGTGTCTAAGTCATGACGTAGTTATCACCCCCTCAAGAAATCTATTATATAAACCACTCCGTAAAGAACAGTTTGGTCTTAATTATCTGGTAACGCTGGGCGATACAGGGTTATGGCTATTCAAAACTATGCCCCAAGCGGGGTCTCTTCTTTATTAAACAAGCTCGCGCAGCAGCCGATGACGGATACTGTTCGGCAGCCTGCTCTGGTGCCTGACGGTAGTGATGAGTCTGTGCGCGCCCCCGTGAGTCAAAAATCTTTTTCTGGTAGTGGTCTTAGTTTAGCGTTGAGTCTTGCTTCTGGCCAAGATATTGAGCTGAATATTCGCATTAACCAAGCGGGTGGTTTGAGTCAGCTCGAGTTAGAGAGTGATAATGAACTAAGCAGCGCAGATCAAGAAAAGCTCAGTGAATTTCTTAAACAATTAAGCGGTGCGGTAGCCGATTTATTTAATGGCAAGGCAAGTGGTTCTGATTCTTTTAAATTCGCCAACTTAAAAGGTATCGAAGATATTGAGCTGGATGTTTATCAAGATGATGGCAATAAAAAACAGATACTCAGTTTTGATAAAGAGGGCCGTGGAAGTGGTCGTAAAATAGAAGCGCAGTGGACTGAATATGATAGAGCGAATGGGGTTGAAGAAAATCACGACTTAACGTTAACCAAGCAAGCTAAACGTGAAGATCAAACCGCTATTTATGGACAGATTAATTATCAGTGGCTGCTCGATCAAGTGGATGCTGCGATATCGGTGATGGATGACAAACAGCAGAGCAAAGAGCTAGCAGGATTTTTCAAATCGGGTATTCAGGCATTGTTCTCAACAGCCAGTTCAGGCAGTCAGTTATTGCAAGAATTAGGTGCGTCTGCACAGCAAGCGAAAGAGGTAATAGGCCGTAGTATTCAGGTGCTAGCAAGTGAGCAAAAACAAATGAATGGCTTGCCAGATTTTAATATGAAATTTTCTTCGCAGCGTCAAATTCAGGGTTCTAGTTTGAATGAGTATCAACTGGGGATGACCATCTCACAAAACAGTGATCAATCTAAAGGTGAAGAGACCAATAAAAGTTATCAAACTCAAAATCGACGTTTGAAAATGGATTATCAATCTGCTCGTCAGCAGGCTATTTATGAATATACTTGGACAAGAGATGAGAGCATTCGCAATGTGTTTGAAAATGCTAGTTTAACGGCGAGTCACTATAAAATTGAAGAACACATTGAAGAGAGAGTCCGATCAGAGTTATTAGGTAACTCTGACAGTACAAAACAAGTCGAATATAAAGATCGAGAAGATCAGTATTATAAGTAGTATTGAATCATGTCAGTAACCAGCCAAGCACTAACAGTGTTTATAGTTGAGACTCAATAGGAAATAATGAATACAGGTTTAGGTTGAACCTACGCCAAGCACTTGTTTCAGGTTGACTTGTATGGCGAGTTACTTGACCGTCTTCAGTATCAAGCCAAACAACCTCATCATCTTCTAACACAACTTTATAGGCGAATTCTTCAATATTTTTATCAAACAACCCTGTTGCAATATATTCAGCCATTGCAGGAACTTCACAAACAACTCCTAGCTCTGTATTGATTTGCGCTGAACGGGGGTCAAAATTAAAAGAACCTATATAAACTTCTTTGCGATAAAAAATATAAATTTTAGCATGTAAAGCGCTCTTGGCTTTAGCACTTCGACTTAGTGAGCGACTGGCTTTTGATTTTGCCTTTGGTTTCTGCTCATATAGTTCTATGCCACCTTTAAGTAAGTTATAGCGTTGTCTCGCATAGCCTGACTGCGCAAGAATCCCATCAGTAGAGGCTAAGGAATTAGTAATTACTCTTACCTTGATACCACTTTCAACCATGCTTGTTAAGTGTTGAGTGCCTTCATCGCCAGGTACAAAATATGGGGAAATGAGTTCAAGAGAATTTTCAATTTTATCGGTATGTGAGCCTAGCATTGAAATTGTATATGTTACTTCTAACTCTGATTTTCCCAAAGTTTTTTTAGGATTATCATAAATCACATGAGCCTTTCCTCTATAGGCTAAGTTTTCATAATGCCCCGACAAACCATTTATTATGCGTTGATATAACGTTGAATTCCTTAAGTCGTGAGCATAATCAGAATCTTGAATGGATATTACATAATCAGACAGCTCTTTCTTTACTTGGTCTAAGCTATTTTTATAGGATTCATGCTTATCAAAAGCATTTCCAGGTATTGCGAGCGGACTATTAAAATAAAGATCAAATTGTGTGCTTACGTCAGAAACAACAGGACCGACTGAAAGCATACCGATATCGGTATAGTTACTTGTTACATTAGCAGAAAAATAATTCTCTTCGATATTACGGCCACCGACAATCGTATATTGGTTGTCAACTGTGAATGATTTATTATGCATGCGTCGATTAATGCGTGCGGTATCCGCGAGTGCTGCTGGCGCTTTGTAACTACCTGATGAAAAAGGGTTATAAATTCTGACATCAATATTTTCATGATGATCCATCGCGAATAAAATCGACTTTGTTTTATCATCAAGAGACAAGTCATCGAGTAATAGACGGACACGTACTCCGCGATCAGCAACTTCCAACATTTTACTCATCAGTAATTTACCAATGATGTCAGACTTCCAAATATAATATTGCACATCTACGGAACGCTCTGCCATCGATAGAAGCACCATGCGTGTTAAGAAGGCGTCGGTGCCTTCTTCAATCAAATACATGGTTGAATTTTCGGTCTCACCTGCTTGTATCTTAGTTGCCATTTTACCAAGAAGAGTTTGCTCTGTGTTGGTGAAAGCATGACTATCAATATGTTCGAAATTTGTCGGTAGCATTGAGCAGGCGGACACCAATAGAATAATGACTAGGGTGAGTGCTGAGAATAGGCTCTTTTTTAAAAAAGTTAACACAGATAATTTCCTTATTATGCTAGGTGCAGTAAAAGTGAATTTGCCAAAGCCTTTTAGTTGATATCTTTGTTTCAGCTAGTGGTGATATAAGATACCAATTTATCACCATGTTTAGCAGTGATTTTAAATGGTCTTTTTAATTAACCGCGGCATTAGCGGTGCTTGCACAAATAATGTGAACAGTACCATGCCATAAATAATAGCCTGCACTGTGTACCAGCCAGGTACTGAGGTGGGTATTGAAAGTGCGAGGGCAATACCGACACCGCCACGTAACCCTCCCCACATTATTACATTCTGATAGCTGAAAGAAATTTTTTCTTGTCGAGGCAGAATATTCACTACGGGTGTAAAGCCATATACGACAACCGCGCGACTGATGGTGGCAGCGGCTATGCCTAATAGCATTGCAAACCATTGGTCTCTAAACATTTCGACGGTAATGGTTACCCCCATTAAGACAAAAACTATTACGTTGGCGATGTAACCGTTTAACTCCCATAAATGCGAGCTGAATTTTTCTTCTTGCTGCGTAATAGCGATAGCCAAGCGGCGACTTTCACCTAACCATAAACCACTGACAAGTACGGCGATAATGCCAGAGACATGAAAGCTATGTTCAGCAATATAAAAGGGTATAGCCATAGCGAGTAAACTGATAATTCCACGGGCATTATTATTCTTATTGAGGTGATAAAGTATTGAGCTGAAGTAACCAGCAGTAAGGCCAATCAGTATGCCACCACCCACTGTGGTGAAGAATGCCCATGTAGCTTCTGGCCCATTCAGCATGGATTCATCATTGGCTAGAGCGACGATTATTAAACTGAAGCAGACAACGGCGGTGGCATCGTTAAATAAGCTTTCACCTTCGACTAATGCGGTTAATCGTGGCGACGCGCCTATCGCTTTAAACATAGAGACTACGGCAACAGGGTCGGTAGCGGCTAATATCACCCCTGCGAGTAATGCGGTTAATAAAGGAAAGGCTTGTGGATAACCGATACCTAAATAAAGCAGGTAGCCACAAATAAAGGCTGATATTAATAATGCAGGTAGCGCTAATATTAATACGGGCAAGCTGTTTTTCATCAATAGACGAGCAGGCATGTGATAAGCAGATTCGAAGACTAGAATGGGAACCAGTAAATGAAGAATAATGTCGCGGAAACTGTCCCAACGTAATCCAGTATCAAAACCTAGTCCTGTCCAGATCTCTGAACCAACAAAGCCGAGAATAACGAGTACTGCAGTAAAAGGTACTGGGGTACGCTTTACCCATGGCTCTATTAAGGCTGCGAGTAAGACAATAGCCAGTAATAAAATTATGACAACAGGCATAGTGGGTCTCGATAATAAAGTATGCTTTGATTATAGTTGCTAGATTAATAGTCGAGTGATGTTGAGAAGAAAGGCAGGCATTACTGATTTTAATGAGTGAATGGGGTAGAGTTTGTTTATTCATTAGAAACATGTGAGCTTTATCTTTATGTCTCAATCAGTATTAGTTTTAGGAGGTTATGGGAATTTTGGTAAGCGAATTGTTGAAAATTTAGCGTCTATACAAAACATCACAATTTATATAGCGGGTAGAAGTGCGAGTAAAGCTCAAGCCTGTATCGATAGCTTACAGTCGCAAACCCAAGCGACATTAAAAGGCTTTATTATCGATATCTATGCTGCTGAATTTGAAGAGCAGTTACTTAGGTTATCCCCTGATATTGTAATTCATACTAGTGGCCCGTTTCAGGGGCAAGATTACCATGTACCTAAAGCATGTATTCGAGCAGGTTCGCACTATATTGACCTAGCGGATGATCGCCGTTTCGTATGCGATATTGTTGAACTTAATGCTTTAGCAAAGCAAGAAGGCGTATTAGTGGTGAGTGGTGCTAGTTCTGTTCCTGGTGTTTCGTCTGCGGTTATTACGTACGGTAAAAAATTATTCACGACGATCGATAGTATTGATATAGCGATCGCGCCAGGAAATAAAGCCGAACGAGGCATAGCGACATTGCGCGGTATACTTTCTTATACAGGGCATCCTTTAAGGGTATTTCGTAATGGTGATTGGGGAACTGTGTATGGCTGGATGTCTCCGCGCGCGATTGATTTCGGCGATTCCGTTGGTAAGCGCTACTTAGCAAATGTTGACGTGCCAGATCTAGAGCTATTTCCGAAAGACTTTTCTGTGCAAAATCGGGTTTCTTTCCAAGCGGGGTTAGAGTTACCTTGGCTGCATTATCTAATGGTATTGATGGCTTTTATTGCGAAAGTAAAACTAGTGAAGAATTGGTCTGTTTTTACTAAGCCTATTTATCAAGTAAGTGAGCATCTAAAAGTATTTGGTAGTGATAAAGGAGCAATGCGAGTTATTGTGCGTGGTGGTGATCTCGAATTGAAAAAAACAACATTTGAATGGAGCTTGTATGCCCACAACGGTATTGGCCCGTACATACCAACACTATCCGCTATTATTTTAACGCGGAAACTATTACAAGGTGCTGAAATCAAGCGTGGTGCTATGCCGTGTTCTGCTTTATTTACACTGGATGAATTTATGGGGTTGGGGCAAGATCTCGGTATTTATTCTACTGAGGTTATAACTCATGGATAATTATTTGATGTTAAAAATGGTCCATATACTATCGTCAATGATCCTTATTGGTACTGGTGCGGGCATTGCTTTTTTTATGTTAATGGCCAGTCGCAGCAATAACCCACAAGGGCTGCTTGTCGTAACAAAAATAGTCGTGCTTGCTGATTGGGTCTTTACGGCACCTGCGGTAGTCGTTCAACTAGGGAGCGGGCTTCTTTTAATGCAACTACTGGGTTATAGCTTTACCTCACCTTGGTTTATTGTCGTCTTTAGCTTGTTTCTTTTGATAGGGGCGTGTTGGTTACCTGTGGTAGGAATTCAATACAAGTTACGATCTTTGGCAGCCAAGATGGCATGTACTGATAGCGAACTTGATGCTTCTGTTAATGACCAATTTAGAATCTGGATTAGGGGATGGGTGTTATTAGGTATACCTGCTTTTAGTGCGATTATTGTTATATTATATCTCATGGTTTTTAAGCCTCTCTCGGTTATTTAAATAGTAAATTTTTATTATGAATTTATGGTTAGAAAAATGTTGCCGATTAGTCATTGCTTTCTTATGGCTAGTAACAGGAATTACCTCGATGTGGGGGGCGCCTGAAATTGGCTATGAAGTTTTAGCCAGAGGTAATATTTATGGCCTTTATGCCGATGCTTGTCTCCTGCTGGGCAGTGTCGTGGATATTCTATTAGCTTGCTGGATCTTGTTGGGAATACGAATAATTTATTGTGGCTGGGCACAAATTCTAGTTATTACGACTTATACCCTTATTTTAACTATTATAGCTCCTGAGTTTTGGCTGCATCCATTTGGCCCATTAACAAAAAACCTACCCATATTACTATTTATTTATGTTGTATTTATTAAGCATACTCGGCCGTTGAAATAACTTTGCCATTTATCTGTCTTTAACTCGTAGTCTTACTGACATCTTCTTTGTATTTAATTGTCTAGAATTAAATACAGTTGATTAGGAAGATCTCATGAATAAAAAATATGTCTCTATTCTGCTAGCCTCATTCGGTTGTTTAGCGGCGAGTTCCAGCTACAGCGATATCACGATTAATGAATTAGACGCTGACCAGTCGGGTACTGATTCGGCTGAATTTATTGAACTCTATGATGGTGGGGTCGGTGCTTCATCATTAACCGGCTATAGTTTAGTTTTTTATAATGGCAGTAACGATCAAAGTTATCGTACGGTCGATTTGAATGACTACACGACCAATGACCTCGGTTATTTTGTGATTTGTGGTGATGATAGCTTAGTAGCTAACTGCGACCTTGATCTTTCAACCAATACTAATCTTATCCAGAATGGCGCCGATGCTGTGGCTCTGTATCAAACAGACGCGAGTGCTTTTCCTAATGGTTCTGCAGTAACTGCCAATAATCTGGTCTCTGCTCTGGTCTACGATACCAATGATAATGACGATGCGGGTTTGTCGGTATTACTTTCTATATCAGGGGGCGCGCAGATTAATGAAAATAGTGCAGGCAATAAAGATACGGAATCGATTCAAGCTTGCTCTGGATGGACAACGGCGTTGCCAACCCCAGGCATGGCGAATCAGTGTGGCATTACTGAGCCAGTTGATGATTTAGGGGCTTGTGGTGAAACCAGCCAAAGTGCTTTTCAGTTAATCAGCTCAATACAAGGTGATATCAGCGACATTAACTTAGATGCGAGTCCTTTATTAGGGCAGCAGGTTATTATCGAAGCGACAGTGACCACCGATTTACAAGGTGGTGTCTTGGCCAATGGTGATGCTTCTTATCAATACAGTGGCTACTGGTTACAGCAAGAAGAGGCTGATTACGATAACAATCCAAATACCTCGGAAGGTATTTTTGTTTATGACTTTGCTAATTCAGTTGCAGTTGGTGATAACGTCCGTTTATTGGCACAGGTCGATGAGTTCAATCAAGTGACTCAATTGAAGTCGGTTAAAGAATTAATTGTTTGTTCGCAGAATAATGAATTACCAGAAGCTATCACTCTTTCTTTGCCTGTGAATGCACTAGCAGATTTTGAAGCGGTAGAGGGAATGCTGGTGAGTAATAATCAGCATCTAGTCGTTAGTGATTTATACGGCACGGGTTATGGTCTAGGTAATTATGGTCAGTTTGTAGTGTCTTCTAAGTTGCATTTTCAACCGACAGAAGTTGCTTTGCCTATGTCGACAGAGGCACAGGGAGTATTAGATGGGTATGCACTGGATGTATTATTAATTGATGATGGTGTATCGAAGTCGTACCCTAGTTTTATTCCCTTTCCTGATGACAGCGGTTTCTCTGCGGAAAATCCAATGCGTATTGGTTATAGCGTGCCTCAGGTTAGTGGCGTGATGAACGCTTATCGAAATAACTATACGCTTATTCCTTCTGCTATCACGATAGATCCAACTCATGCGCGTACTGCTGAACCCGTGAAAGATGAAAGTGCTAACTTGATTATTGCCGGTATGAATGTGCTGAATTATTTTAACGGCGACGGCTTAGGTAATGGTTACCCAACAGCGCGTGGTGCTTCCAGTGTAGAAGCTTTTGAGATGCAAAGTGCAAAAATCGTTGCGGCATTGCAAGCCATTGATGCTGATATTATTGGCTTAATGGAATTAGAAAATGATGGTTTCTCAACGACTAGTGCTATTCAGAATTTAGTTAACGAATTGAATCAAGTTCAAATTACAGGTAATGAATATCGTTTAGTAAATCCTTTTGGCGAAAACAGTGAAAAGCTGATTGGCACGGATGCAATCACTGTGGGTTTGTTATATCGCCCGAGCAAGGTGTCGTTAATTGGTGAAACGATTATTTTAAATAGCGCGAATTCTCCGCGTGATGTTAACGGCCAGATACTGTTTGACGATAGTAAAAATCGCCCTTCTTTAATTCAAAGTTTTGATTATGACGGCCAAGAATTTACCTTGTCGGTTAATCACTTAAAATCCAAAGGCTCTACCTGTGGTGAATTAAACGAAGGTGAAGATGGCCAAGCCAACTGCAATATTATACGCACTCGCGCAGCTCAAGGTTTAAGCCAATTTTTAGCCACAAAGCCAACGGGTATTGAAACGGATGAAGTGATGATTCTTGGAGACTTGAATGCGTATAGCAAAGAAGATCCAATGCAGGCTTTTTACAGTGCTGGATTTACTAACTTAAAATACACCGATAAGGCAACCGAGTCGCAGCCCTATTCTTATTCGTTCAGTGGTTTCTTAGGCAGTTTAGATCACGCCCTTGCTAGTGATGACTTGCTAGAGCACGTTGTGAGTGTGGATGCATGGCATATCAATTCGGTAGAAGACAGCTTGATGGATTATCAAACTGAGGCGAATGGTCAGCCTTATGACTCTGTTGATAATTATGCCGCAGCTGATGCATATCGCTCATCAGATCATGACCCGATTGTGATTGCCCTCGATATGCCGGGTGGGCACTGGGGGTTTGGGGCGCTAGCTTTATTCGGTTTGTTGGCCAGTCGTAGAAGGTAATATTTCCTTGGCCGTAGGGTCATTATCTTCATAGATGACTTGATTTCGACCATGATCTTTAGCAACGTATAAAAAATCATCGGCTTGCTTAAGTAATGTTGTTTCCCCCTGATAATAGGGGGGAATACAGCTGGCTAAGCCAATACTTAGGGTGACGGATAAGGATTCTTCCTGCCATGCTATTTGTATTTTCTCTATGCTTCCTCTAATGCGTTCGGCAACTTGATAAGCGCCTTCTTTGGGAGTATTAGGTAATAATACAGTGAACTCTTCTCCTCCATAGCGTGAGACTGCATCACTTGGGCGTTTAACAACTTCTTGAATAGCAGAGGCAACAACTTTTAATACTTCATCACCAGCTTGATGGCCATGGTTATCATTAAATTTTTTGAAGTGATCAATATCGATAATAAGTAATGAGAGCCAAGATTTTTCTCGGTACGCTCGGCGATACTCCGCGGGGAACTTATTATCAAAATAATGCCTGTTTTTAATTTGAGTGAGTGAATCAGTTACCGAGGTAGTATGTAGTTGATCGTTCATTATTTCTAATTCTTCAGTGCGTTCACGCACCTTATTATCGAGCTCTTGATTGGCTTTGCGTTGGACATCAATCATTCGTTCTTGGGCTGCGATTCTCGCTTTACGTTCACTATTAATACGGTCGGCTAAACCTAAAGCTAATAATAACGCTTCTAAAATCGCGCCAATCTCAATCGCGTGTTCGGTAAACGCATTAACGGGTAGTAAGCCGAATTTTTGTCCGCTGTATAATAAAAAACCAATCAATACTGTTGACCAAGCAATGATGAATAGCATGACTTCGCGCCTGCGGCTACGAAGCCATTCTTGTACTGTAGAAAAGATAGCAATAGCCGCGGCTATAAATGCCAGTGCAGCGGCTACTCGAATCATGATGGCGTAAGGTAAAAATAAAGAAATAAATGAAATCACTACTGAAACTACTGCTAAAACCATAAGAGTACGGTACAGGTCGGGCCGTATTTCTTTTAGACGCAAAAAGTTGGAGGTAAATAAAGCAGCGGTAGCGATGGTAATACCGATAAAAAATACCACGGACAACTGGTGAGCTGTTGGACTATTTGGCCATAGCAACTTATAGCCCCAGCCGTGGATACTGGCCATAAATAAAGTAAAAGAACTGAGGTACAGTACATAATATAAATAGCTGCGTTCGCGCACAATAAGAAAGATCACCGCGTTATAAAAAATCATGCTAATGAGCACAGCATAAAATGCGGCACTAAAAGCATTTTCGATAGAGATGGCTTGCCAAAACATACTTTCTGTTTGCAGTGATAAAGACAGTTGTAATGAGCTGCTGGTATGAACATGCATATAAAGAATATGCTCGTTATTGTTGCTGATAGTTAATGGAAATACAAAGGAAGGCTGATTAAGAGGCCTTTGATTAAAAGGTAGAGAGTCGCCTGTATGGAACTCTTCTATTAAGGCTGTATCTGAGAATAGATAGAGGTCAAACGTATCGATTAAGGGATATTTACTGCGGAAATACCAAGGGTTGTTTGAGGGTGATACATTGATCAGGGGCAGGCGGAACCAGTAGTGTTGTTGATCGAAGCCAAAGCTCAATTGTTCTTGAGTTGTTATTTTCCAAGCCTCTGGTGGTTGCTTTTGCAGTTCTTCTAAACTCAGTTTTTCAGCATGAGTAAGGTACTCTATCTGGCCAAAATGATTAATAGGTTTTTCGCCATTATCAAACTGCCCTGTTAACGTAATGAACGCGGTGAGGGATAACGCGATGAGTATGCAGAGCTGTTTCAGCATGGTTGAGCTATGTCATATTGGCAAAAGATATTTGAAGTATAGTTAGCTTAGCTGAGAACGCCTGTTCAAAAGTAGATAAAGCATTAATAATCAACGGGGTGCGTTATAATCATTAGCATTCAACGGTTTAACAGGTTATGGAGCGGGTAGCATGGGATTTAGTGGTACTAACCGACATTGGTTTATTATTGGCGCTGAGTTTCCGGTAGGGCAGTGTTTAGCAAAGCTGGCTAATGAGTTAGCGCTTCCTTACACCAGTCGTCGCTTGGATAGCCGTGAACAATTATCTTTGCCCATGGGAATGTCAGCGGCACCGTTGGCGATTATTGCCGTATCAGGGGAAGAGCCTGAAAATGCTGGCCATATCGCTGAATGGATTTCGGTATTGATCGAGCAAGACATTCCTATCGTATTATTGTCTTCCGCTAAGGTATTCAAATACAACGAAGTCGGCAGCCTTGAAGAAGACGAAATGACCGGTGATGAAGGCTTAATATCATTAGAAAACCAAACTCGTAAGCAGTTACGCCATTTGATTGTGCGCGTGAATCAGCCTTTCAGCTTTCTCTCTGGTGACTTTGCCGTGCAGTTGTTAGCTAAAGCTCGCAGTCAAGATAGCTTAAAGATGGATAACCTTATTCGGATTGCCCCCACCCCAGCAGATGATATCGCCCAAGTATTACATGCCTTGCTGCAACAAATTAGTTGTGACGAGACCTTATGGGGCACCTATCATTATTGCAGTGTCGAAAGCACCACCGCCTATGGCTTTGCTGAAGTATTATTGGCAGAAGCACGTCAATATGAAGACTTAGCCCACGTAAGTTTAGAAGAGCTTGCAGATGAAGACTGCCAGCCTAGTGAAACGATATTAGATAGCAAACTTATTAAGCATACCTTTGGTATTAAGCCAAAGCCTTGGCGCCAAGCGTTAAGCCGTTTAATGCGTCGTTATTATCGTGCGGATGAAAAAAGCGATAGCTAAAAATAGCTCGCAATTAAAATTTTAAAGAGAGCCAAAGATGTCATCTTGTGATTCCCCTGCATTAGCCAAAGGTTTAGTGCCATTAAACGACGCCCAAACCATTTTATCGCAGCGCGCTAAACAGTATGGCGCCTTGGCATCAATTGAGACTTTAGCGCTTCATTCTGCCCTTAATCGAGTATTGGCTGAAACCATCACTTCAAGCATCAATGTCCCAGGTTTTGATAATAGCGCAATGGATGGTTATGCCCTGCGTTTACAGGACTGTCAGCTGTGCTTAGAGCAATATGGCAAGATTGAGCTGCTGATTTCTCAGCGTATTACCGCCGGTGATGCACCTGAATTATTAGCTGAGAACACGTGTGCGCGAATTTTTACTGGCGCAGCGGTACCAGAAAATGCTGATATCGTGGTGATGCAAGAGCAGTGTGAAATTGCAGACGACGGCAAGATAATATTCCCAGCAAGCTTAGCGACGGCGAAACGACAGCAGAATATTCGTCCAGCGGGACAAGATATTCAAATTGGCCAAACCTTATTTCAGCCAGGGCGTATTTTACGTGCGGAAGATTTAGGCGTACTTGCCTCAATGGGCTTTAGTCATGTAGAAGTACGAAAAAAATTAAAAGTTGCGGTGATCTCATCGGGTGATGAATTGGTCGAGCCGGGTCAGCCGTTAACTCCAGGTAAAATTTATAATACCAATAGTTTTACCTTGATTGGTTTATTACAGCGTATGGGAATGGAGGTAGTCGGGCCATTTTTTGCGGCGGATACCTTAGCGGCTACCCAAGAAGTTTTAACCGCAGCAAGCAGCGCTGCAGATGTGATTATTACCAGTGGCGGTGTGTCTGTTGGTGAAGAAGACCATATTAAGGCGGCAATCACTAGCGGAGGCGAACTGGAAATGTGGCGCTTAGCCATTAAACCCGGTAAACCTTTTGCGTTAGGACAGTTTAACCAAACTCCAGTGATTGGCTTGCCCGGAAACCCTGCTGCCGTCGTCGTTACCTTCTATCAGTTGGCGCGTGATTTTTTATGGACCTTACAAGGTGCCGATGCGCAGCCGTTATTAGTATTAAACGGCAAAGCCAATTTCACTACTAAAAAATCCATTGGGCGTACCGAATTTTTACGAGCACGTTTCAACCACGGTGATATTGAAATTTTTAATAACCAAAGCTCAGGGGTTTTATCCTCTTCTAGTTGGAGTGATGGTTTCGCGTGTGTTCCTGCCGGAGCGCTCATTAGCATGGGTGATGAAATTGAATTCTATGCGCTGACCACTGCTCATGGGCACGGTTAAGCATGAGTGATGATTCAATGAGCAGCCAGGTCGAAATAGGCAATCATAAAATCAGTGGTTTGATTCTCGCGGGTGGCGAAGGTCGCCGCATGGCAGGGCGTGATAAGGGGTTAATTTCTTTAGCGGATAAACCCTTGGTCGAATATGCAATTACATGCCTGCAGCCGCTGGTGGACGATCTAAGCATTAGCTGCAATCGTAATCGAGAGCTTTACCAAGGCTACCAGTTGGATTGTATCTCTGATAGCAAGCTGGAAAATGAGACTGATCAGGGCTTTCAAGGCCCTATGGCTGGTTTAGCGGCAGGCTTAAAACATGCCAGGCATGAATGGTTATTAGTGATGCCTTGCGATACTCCGTTAATGACGACTGAGGTGATGTCGCAGTTATTGGCTTGTATAAAAACCAGTGGCCCTCATCAAGAAATGCAGGCGATTATATTTTCTCATCAGGGCTTGCAGCCATTACACGGTTTATATCATCGCAGTATGTTGCCTATTTTTGAGCAGTGTTTAGCGGAAAATAAAAATGCTTTGCAGCGTTTATTACGTTCTTTGCCAAAAGTGAGTATGCATCAAGCGCATGATTGTGGTTTTAGTTTTAATAATGCCAATGACCCAGAAGAACTGGCGACGATTGAAGCTTTGTTAGGTAGCGCACAGGCTTAAAATATAGAAAAGTAATATTGAGTGTTTATGGAGCAAATATGGGAGGCAGGGAGCCGAGCTTAAGGCTACAGGGAAGTATTCATGCCGGTTTGTGGAATAAATATTTAATATTACTTGTAAGTTTTAAATTTTAAAAAATTAGTTGGAATTAAAAATGGATCTAACGCATTTAGATGAAAAAGGCCAAGCACGTATGGTCGACGTCAGTGAAAAAGATGTGACCAAACGTGAAGCTTTAGCTCAAGCCATTGTCACTATGTTGCCGAATACACTGACTATGATTACCGAAGGTAAGCATAAAAAAGGCGATGTATTAGCAACTGCACGCATTGCAGGTATTCAAGCGGCGAAGAAAACTTGGGAATTAATTCCTATGTGCCACCCGTTGATGATCGCCGGGGCAAAAGTGGATATTCAAGCGATTAGTGCAACCGAGCTACGCATTGAAGTACGCTGTAAAGTAGCTGATCGCACAGGCATTGAAATGGAAGCATTAACAGCAGCCTCAATTGCGGCGCTAACCATTTATGATATGTGTAAAGCCGTAGACAAGGGGATGACCATTGGTGAGATTAAATTGCTGCAGAAGACCGGCGGCAAAAGTGGCGACTGGAATGCTGAGGTTGGTAAATAATCATGATTAACATATTATTTTTCGCCCGCTTAAAAGATCAAATTGGCCAAGCTGAATTGCAGCTTGGCGATGACATGGCAGGAAAAACCCTAGCTGAATTGCAGCAAGAGCTAATTGCTCAAGGCATGACCGCTTTGCAAGATGACAGTATTCGTATCGCCTTGAATCAGAATTTCTGTAATGCAGACGCTATTGTGAAAGCGGGTGATGAAGTTGCCTTTATGCCGCCTGTTACTGGCGGTTAGTATTTGAAAAGGGTGCAGGAGGTTAGGGATATAAGAAAAAGCTATTAAAGAATCATATAAATAACTCAAAGGCATAAGATACTAGAAGCAGCTAAAATACGCTGCTTTACATTGGTGTTCTATTTTTGCCTGTCTATACTGAAAATATGAAATTTTTTACTGCGTTCATTATATTCCTTTCTTCCTCTGTATTATCTCAAGAGCCACTTGAGGTAACCGTGGGAATGTATCCTTTTGCACCGTTTGTTGAACAGAAAGGCTCAAATGGCACCACGGGTATGACCATCGACCTAATTGCTGCATTGAACCGAAGTCAAACAAAATACTTTTTCCATGCCGTTCTAATCCCTCCCAAGCGCCGCTACCAGTCTTATGATCGTGGTGACTACGATGTTATTTTTTATGAAAATAAGGCGTGGGGCTGGCAAGACTATCAAATCGATGTGTCTAAGGTTTACCAAACGGGTGGTGAGGTTTATGTTGCGTTAAGACAATCTGGTCGTGGGCAAGAATACTTTAATCGCTTTGATGATAAACGCATGATGGGAATATTAGGTTTTCATTATGGTTTTGCTGACTTTAATTCTGATGAGAAGTTTTTACAGAATAAATTTAATATGTCGCTATCTCAGGGTAATGAGACGAATTTATCGAAATTGCTCAAGCAGCGCGGCGATATCGTAGTCATTACTAAGGCTTACCTACAGCGTTACCTAAAGATTTACCCTGGAGTTAAAGAGCGGTTATTGATTTCTGAAAAACTCGATCAAGAATATAATCATACCGTGCTAGTGCGACCAGATAGTGAAGTTTCAGTAGCAGAGATCAATAACATGTTGGATGAATTAGCACGATCAGGAAAGATGAAAGTACTTTTTGAAAAGTACGGTATTAGCCAGCATTAGGCTAATGATGCATACCCTGATGGCTCATCATGCTCAAAGTGTTAATATCAATTTGTTCAAAGGTTAAAATTTCCCCACCATTTTCTTCAATAAAACTCTCTGCATCAGCTTGCTTTGAAAACGATGCTAATGCAGGCCCCATCGCGCCATTCAATTTATGTCCGTTAACAAAAAATGCTGTTTTGGCATCGATGTATTGTGCGTTCTCTTGGCCATCCCAAGGGGCTGTAGCGACGTCGTGAACATAGATGTGTTCGATTCTGTGACTATGCTCTGGCTGCAGTGCATAGGCGAACATATCTCGTGTTGAGCAAAACCGTTTGGCAGGCATACCTCCACGTTCAAAAACTTGCCCTTTAGGCCCAGGGAAACGATTGATGTACATACCGCATAAATCACATTCTTCACCGTTTTGAATCACTACTGGCTCAGGGGCAACGGTCACTTTTTCTTCAGCCTTATTACAGCCAGCTAATAATGTTAAAGATAATACGCTAGCGACAGCGATGGCTTTAGAAATTATTTTTACTAGGTTAGTTATCATTCAGATAGCTCCTTCTTATTGAATATCAACCATGCTGTTAACAGTGGTAGTACAACCCAAAGCAGCATAACTAGAAATAAATACACTGTGCCATCGGCACCATTTTCTGCAATTTGTAATACCCCAGAATAACTCTCAGCACCAATGATGGTATATACCAAAATACGGAAGACGTCGGTTGGGTTTACCCATAATAAGAAGGGCACAAGGGTTTCATTAATATTGCCTTCACTTGCTACCAAGATTGCCATTAAGACGAGATCAAACACCAGTACGAATAAGAACCAAACTATCAGTGCAAGGCCAGCGGCTTTTGATTTTTCAGCGACCGAGATGCTGATGATGTAAGCCAGAGCAATGAAAACCCAGCCTAGCAAGCTGGCTAATAAAATAAATTGTGAGAATGCGGTTAATACTGCAGCTACATCGACATCACTGATCATGCAAATAATAATAGCGGGTAAACCGAAGCCTAAAATAGAGGCTAAGGTGATGATAGAAGCCTGACCAACAAACTTCCCCAGTAATAATTGTGCGTTACTTAATGGGTAAGTCATTAGCAGTAATAATGTTCCTTGCTCTAACTCACCGACAAAACAGTTATACGCTAGCATGAGTGCAATCAGTGGAATCAGCATCACACTTAAACTCGCCAAGCTAACGAGTGTAGACTCGAGGGAAGAGAAACCTAGTACCCCCGCAGTAGCAGAGCCAAAATACGCCAGCCCTAACGACATTAAAATAAAGATAACAGTGATGGCTCCCGTCCAGCGATTACGAATACCATCTCTAAATTCTTTTTGCGCTACGATTAAAATTTTATTCATGTGTTATTAATTCCTAGTGCGTCGACTAAACTGCTGTGTTATTAAAATCAGACAAGTAATAGCGATACAGGTCTTCTAGGGATGGCAATTTGATATGCAGGTCTTGCAAGTTATCTTCTGTGGATAAACTCTTCAGAATATCGAGTTTATTTTCGGCTGCTGTGGTAAAGCGATTGTGTAAACTATTTAGATATCCAACTTCCCCGTTAGAGCTGGGTAGCCAATCACTCGGTTGAATAATAGAATTCATTTTTTTTTCGATATTTGTACGAGTTAAACCAGAAACAGAGACTTCAATCGGGAGGTTGGCAGCGGCTCTTAATTCAGCCAGAGGTCCTAATGCAAGCTTACGACCCTTACTCAAAATCATCGCACGGTCGATATGGTGCTCAACTCCTGGCAATACATGAGAGCATAAAATAACAGCACAGCCGCCAGACTTTAAGCGATCAACAGTAAGGTAAAAATCCTGCGTCGCCACAGGATCTAAACCGACGGTAGGCTCATCAAGAATCAATAATTTAGGTTCGCCAAGAAATGCTTGGGCTAGCCCTAAGCGCTGACGCATACCTTTAGAATAGGTTTTAACGGCGCGATTGGCTGCGGCAGTTAAATTAACTTCGTCTAATAACTTATCCGCTTGAGATTTGTTATGGCCTTTTAGTTTGGCTAAATAATGCAGAACTTCGCGGCCACTTAGGTGCTCATAAAAGCTGACGTTTTCGGGCAAATAACCAAACTGAGTTCGATAGTCGTGAGCTTGGTTTGCGCGAGGGCAATGGCCTAGTGCAGAGACTTCTCCGCTACTGGGTTTCAGTATGCCCAGAATAAGTTTCATTAAAGTACTTTTGCCAGCACCATTATGGCCAAACAATCCGAGTACTTCACCCGCTTTCACCGACATAGACAGAGGGTGCAGGGCATTGACGCTAGGGTAGTATTTAGCGACGTCTTTTAGTTCTACTGCAATATCATTCATAACTGTGTTACTGCCCTTGAGGGAGGCTTCATCAAGGGGTATGAATCTTTAACCCCTGGTGCTTTTAATACGGGAAATTGTTCTTGTACCCAGCGCAATAACAAAACAGCTGGACTATCCATGAGGAATTTTGCTTCTGGGTATTTCCAAAATAATTTATCGATACCATCGTTGGGTTCAAAAGGCACATCGCCTTTGCCATCACCATCCATATCCCAGCCACGGTAGTTACTCCAGTAATTACCTTCAGGCATACCATCAATTTCTTGGCTCCATTCTTGGAGTTTGTTCGAAACGTACTTTACTTGAATTTGATTATCGATAAAGGTGTTGCCTGAAATTTTAACCCCTTCAGATCCTGCGGTTAAGTGAATACCAATTTCTGTGTGTTCGATGTGATTATTACGAATCGTATTGTAGCCAGAGTTGTAAATAAATAATCCTTTGCCATCACGGCCAAGAACTTTTTTATCTGCTGGAGTCCAAACATTTTTAATCACATTATCTTCGAAATTTGAATAGATAATAAAATTAATTAGAAAACCATAATCTTGGCTATTTTCGGTAGTATTGCCGCGAATTTCTAAATGGCGAGAGTTCATCATCGCGTAACCCGCACGGGTATTATAAGCGTGGTTATTAAGAATTTTATTATGGTAAGAATACATATAGTGAATACCGTAGCGCAGATCGTGTACGGTATTATTAGCTAGAGTATTATTGGTGCTAGAAATCACATACAGGCCATCTCGAGTTTTACTGATGTCATTACCACTGACGACTGTATTTTTCATATTTGAAATCTGAATGCCATTGCCGCGGTCAGCAGAGCGCATTTTATCGTTACCGATGACCACATTATCGGTGATCTTATTATGCTCGCCACCTTGCAGCCAGATACCAAAAGTATCTCCTTCGAGGTGACAATTTTTAATGATTATGTGATTGGATTTTTTATCGGAGTAAATGCCCGCATTCTGTTCGGTAAGATCATCTCCCCAGTTGATAATACGCAGAGAATCAATGGTAACCGCTTCAGCATTGACTAATAGGCCGTGACCTTTGCCTTGAGCATCTAGGGTCGCGTCTTTACCTGATATTTGAATGCTCTGGTTGATTACAAAATTACCAAGGTATAGGCCAGGCTGTAGCTCGACCTGGTCTCCTGCTTGGGTTTTATCAAGGATTTTTTGCAATGAGTCTTGCGCAGTAACTTGCCAAATTTTAGCGTTTACGCTTGGAATAATAACCAGCAGACTTATAAAAAATAACAGTGTCTTGAGTGACTTCAACAACATTCTCACTTAAGCATTTAAGCCTTTAAATTTAACGAGTAAAGTAAGTTATAAACTACCATAAAAAAAGCCTAGCTGCGGAGCAAACTAGGCTTTTTTTAGAACTAAATATGAGAACATTGAGATGAGTCAGTAGGACCTATCTCAATCTTTCTTATTACTTAGCTTCTACGAACATACGGCCGCGCATTTCCATGTGTAGCGCATGGCAGAACCAGTTACAGTAATACCACTGAACCCCTGGCTTATCTGCGATGAACGTAATAGAAGAGGTTGCTTGCGGCCCAATTTCCATCTGCACACCATGATTAGTCATACAGAAACCGTGCGTTACGTCTTCAATGTTATCCAAGTTAGTTACAACAACGGTTACTTCGTTGCCTTCTTTAACTTTAAAGTCAGATAGACCAAACATAGGCGCTACAGAGGTCATGTAAACACGAACCTTGTTGCCGTCACGGATAACTTTGTTATCGGTTTCAACGTTTACGCCATCTTTCTTCGCCATCGCAACCGTTTCGGCAAAAATGGAGTCGTCACGAGTCCAGATTTTCTTAGGCTTCATTTTGCTACGGTGAACAATCATACAGTCATGTGGCTCAGCAAACGTTGGGCCATCGTGGACTAGCTTCATTTCGTCACCAGAAATATCGATCAACTGATCGTTTTCAGGACGTAATGGACCTACGTTCAAGAATCTATCTTTAGAGAACTTACAAAGAACGATTAACCATTTACCATCGGCGTCACGAGTTTCACCCATAGTTGTATGGTTGTGACCAGGCTGGTAGTGAACATCTAGCTTCTGACGAAGGTAGTTAACTTTTTCACCTTGGTAAGCTTTGATTGCATCTTTTACATTCCACTTAGCGATCTGGCTATCTAAGAACAAGGTAGTGTAAGCATTACCCTTGTTATCAAATGCTGTGTGTAGTGGTCCAAGGCCTAATTCAGGCTCAGCAATAACTGTATCACGAGGCTTGATCTTGTCAGCGAACAAGTCGTCTAGCTTATCAATGGCGATAACAGAAACTGTTGGCGATAGCTTACCGTTAATGGCGAAGTACTCACCACCTGGAGACGTATTGATACCGTGTGGAGACTTAGGTATAGGAATATAACGGGTTAGTTCAGAACCTTTAGTACCATCGAGTACAGGAACGTTGTTACCGTTATACGTCTTGAATTTGCCAGCTTTAACTGCCGCTTCACAGCGTGCTAGGTTGAACACAACAACGTGGTCACGCTCAGCAGAAACCATTTCACCCAGTGTCATGCCCATTTCAGAGTTATAACAAGTAGAAGCAAAATACTTACCGTCATAATCCGCGTCGGTATTATCTAGGTTGCCATCAACCATTACTTGGAAAGAAACTTCCATAGTCTCAGCATCAATTACGTTAAATAATGAGCGATAAGTGCTGACGTCTTCCATTGACGCTTTACCGTCGTTATTTAATGGAATTTCGAATTCGCCGTTACAGATAACATACTTAGTGTAAGGTACTTTTTGTACACGTAGGCCGTGAATCGCTTGTACGTTAGGTACAGTGATCATCTTATCGGTTTTCATTACATCACAACGAATACGGGCAACACGAGAGTTGGCTTTATCGTTAATGAAAACATACTTACCGTCATAACGACCGTCTTGCATACTCATGTGCGGGTGGTGAGAATCACCAGCCATAATGTGAGCGCTGTCACCCTTGATGCGCTTAGATTCGTCGGTTAAACCCCAACCTGTTGCGCTATCGATATTGAATACAGGAATACGCATTAGTTCACGCATTGATGGAATACCTAGAATACGTACTTCACCTGAGTGACCACCACTCCAGAAACCATAGTATTCATCTAGCTCACCAGGGTGAACAACAGCGCTATTGCCTGCTTCTTTTGCTTGTGCTTTAGCAGAAGCTGCGAACATAGCAGCGGTCATTGGAATTGCGCCAGCAGCAGTTGCGACAGCGCCAGCACCTAGAAAACCACGACGGCTTACTTCTAATTTGCTTTCTTCCTGATTGGCTACAGGGATCTCTACGCTTGCATCAATCTGATTCTCGATTTGAGAGTCAATTGGATTTTCGTTCTTATCCATAATATTTTCCTTCTCTTTCATTTTAATTTATTTTTTAAATTCAAAAACGGTATTTATCTATTCAAAAGAATCATTCAACTATTCGAATAGGTTCAGCTGGCGTTGCTTGCTGCTTTTTACGTTTTAATTTTTTCTGCTTGGCGATTAAAGGCGGACACTTATTTTCGTTTTGATAAGTAACCTGGCAATCTAAGCAGTGATGACATTCACGTAGATTAATTTCGCCATTTTTCTCAATAGCCCCAATCTCACATTCAACCGCACAAAGCTGGCAAGGTTCGCCGCATTCTTTGCGACGTTTTAGCCAATCGAATAAACGAATACCCGATGGGATTGCAATTGCGGCGCCTAATGGGCAAACATAACGGCAATACACTTTACGACTGAATATGGATACAAAAATCAAAGCGCTGGCATAAAGGATAAAAGGCCAGTCACGATCGAAGCTTAATAAGAAAACAGTTTTAAAAGGCTCAACTTCGGCATAAACTTCTGCAGTCTGCAAAGACTCTAGCGACATACCAAACAAGGCTAATAAGATTAAGTACTTAACTGCCCACAAGCGTTCGTGAATAGCTTGAGGCACAACGTATTGTGGAATTTTTAATTTAACCGCCAGCTCACCAACCAATTCTTGCAAGGCACCAAATGGGCATAGCCAACCACAGAAGATACCGCGACCCCATAATAAAATGGTGACAGCGATGAAAATCCATAAGCAGAAAATAATAGGGTCAAGTAAAAAGGTCTGCCAATGGAAGTCTGACATCAGAGCTTTCATAAAAGTAAGCACGTTGACTACGGATACTTGGCCTAAAGAATACCAACCAACAAAGAGCACTGTATAAACCAAGAAGGCGCGGCGGAAGGTATGTAGGAAGCGAGGGAAGGTCACTAGCCAGTCTTGTAAGAAGATGACGATTATTATCAAAATCATACTGATGATTAAGATGGTAACGGGCAATTGCTTAGCAATCCAAACTTGCTGCCACATAGGCAGGTCGGCTATGTTCTGTTCAACAATAGGGCGAGTTAGGTAGTGCTCAATCGGCATGTAGTGAGTTTTAAAACTACTAAAAATACTATCCAGTGGGCCAGTTTGGCGACGCACTAATAATTCAATTTCCCATTCGCTGCCTGGATCAAATTTATGGTGCTCACGAATAACGAAGATCGACATTTCTTCAAAGTGGGGCGCGCCTGCTGAATAGATATCATTAATACGATATTGGTCTAGGTCGCGGAAGCTAAATACGTTATCACCTTGGTGAATTTGAATGCGATCGAAAATTCCGCCACGAACATAGCCTGAACCTTTAAAAGAAAATCCATTGCCCATTAATGCGAGGGCATGCTCACCTTCTTTTAATTCATCTTGTAGCCACTTATATTCGCTATCACCAATTAGGTTACGACCAATCGTTGGAATATTCAGTTGAGTATAATAAAGGTCGATAAAGGGGGCATCGGCTTGTTCTTGAGATAGCTGAGTCGTTAACTCACCTTCAGTACCGATAAAAGAATTTTCCAGCTGTGCATTATTCAATATCATGCGGCGAATAGAGCCATCACCGGTTAACTCAATCCAGTTCTGTGGCTGAAAAACGTCTTGATTAATATTGGCGATAGGCTGGCGATCAATTTCATCGTAGTCGATAATGCCTTTATCTTTAGCCACCATCTTGGCTGAGCGCATGATCCCTAGGTTAACCACCATAACGGTAACGGTTGCCCCAGACAGGCCATCAACGTGGATACTTTCGTCTTCTTTAAGGCCGCCAATTTTAACCACATCAGTCGACATTAGACCTGCGTATTGATCGGTGAAATCGTGAAGTTTCTGCTCGGGAATACCAATCAATAAAATCGGTTCGTGATGCTCTAGTACATTTACGGCAATGATTTTGCCCGTCATATCGATTGAGACTAGGCTGTTTACCGGTTCGCCAGAATAGGCTGGGATAAGTGCGATATCATCGGTTTCAAAGGAATAACCAATAATTTCATCATTTTTTCTGATGGTCCAAGCTAGTAGCCCTTCTGTTTCAACGTCACCTTCTTTTTCAACGCCACCTTCTTTTTTTACAGTGCCTTCTTTCTCACCAATAGACGTTGCTTCAGGAAACGCTGCTTCAATAAACGGTTTGGCAGGCTTGGCAGGACTAACGATCAAGCCAGCAGCGCTGGTGATGCTAGAAAATACCATGCATAGCAAAAATAGAATGACACTCTTGCTATATAATTTGCTGGCTAAACTATTCACGGGTTAATCCTACTTTAAAAAAATTCTGTGCAGTTGTATCTATAACTATAAGTACTATCTTCCTAGTGCGACAAAATGTCACACCCGATTGAATCCCTTTGTTGATATGAATCAAATTGATTAAGATATAATTATTAGTTGTTGATCTATGTCAATTTTCGGCAATGAACTTTTAGCATTGGTCAGGTTCGTCTCTTTTATACTGTGGCTTGAATTTAGCCCTCTTACGATTTAAATAAGTGTTATATGAAATTAAATACCCTTTCTGCTGTTTGCTTATCGACTCTATTTTCTCTGCCTGTATTGGCAGAAGATATGGATCACTCCCAGATGGATCACTTCCAGATGGACCATTCACAGATGGGACACTCTTCGATGGAACATGACCACAGCAGTCGTGCCGATAGCCATGCGCCGATTGGTGTAATGGGTGACCATACTCATAACGAAGGCGAGTGGATGCTGTCGTATCGCTATATGACTATGTCGATGAGCGATAACTTGGATGGCACGAAGAAAATTTCTGATGATGAAGTCTTAGCAGACTTTATGGTGGCCCCCAAAAGCATGACCATGCAAATGCATATGTTTGGCGCTATGTATGCGCCTTCTAATGAGTTAACGGTTGGCTTTATGCTGCCTTATATCGAAAATGATATGAAGTTAGTTATGGAGATGCCAATGGACCCTGCTATGAATGGCGGTATGGGCATGCCTATGACTATGCGTACAGATTTCGAAACGCAATCTCAAGGCATTGGTGATTTAAAAGCGCTGGCTTTGTATAACGTATTCGCTAATGACAAGCATCGAGTTCATTTGAATATGGGGCTGAGCTTACCAACCGGCTCTATCGATGAAAAAGATGCGACTGCAATGAGTGGGGGCAAGGATGTTATTTTGCCTTACCCTATGCAGCTAGGTTCTGGTACTTATGATGTGATGCCAGGGATAACTTATAACGGCACACAAGATTCGTTTTCTTATGGTAGCCAGTTAAGTGCAGTCTTGCGTACCTTTAGTAATGATCGTGATTATCGCTTGGGCAACCGTTACCAAGCACAAGCTTGGGCAGCGCTGCCTATTGGCCAAACGGTGAGTTTGTCTGTGCGTGGGGATTATGAGCAGTGGGGCAATATCGTGGGTGAAGATTCAGACCTTAACCCTATGATGGTTCCGACCGCACGCAAAGATCTACGCGCCGGTAAGCAATTTTCGACTGCGATAGGTGTGAACGTGTTATTACCTGCAGGAAATCGTATCGCTTTGGAATATGAAGTACCTGTTTATCAGGATCTTGATGGCCCGCAGTTGGCAGCCGATCCTATGTTGACGTTAGGTTGGCAGTTGGTTTTATAAGGCAGCTCTTATAAATTGAGCGATTCATGACTGGGTATTTATTCCTCAATTACCCAATCATGAATATTTTTGTTTCTAAACCGACATTAATTATTAACGGTTTTTATCCCGTATAACTAATAGCCTAATCTCCGTCATATCTTCCATGGCAAAACGAATACCTTCACGTCCTACTCCAGAATCCTTAACCCCTCCATAAGGCATATTATCCACACGCCAGCTTGGCACATCACCGATTACTACGCCGCCGACTTCTAATTCATCCCAGGCTTTATTCATTTTATAAAGGTCACGAGTGAAGATGCCTGCTTGTAAGCCAAACTTGCTATTGTTTACCGACTTTAATGCCTCATCGAAATCAGAAAATTGACTAAGAATTACCGCAGGGCCAAAGGCTTCTTCGGTATTCAGATTTGCATTGGCTGGTACATTTTCTAAAACAGTGGCATCTAGCATTGCGCCATCTTGCTTACCGCCAACTAGGAGTTTTCCGCCGAGTTCAACAGCTTCATCAATCCAACCTTTTAAACGATTGGCTTCAGATAATGAAATCATGGGGCCGACGAAAGTAGCTTCATCTTTTGGATCGCCCATGATTAGCTTGCTAGCACAGGCGATAAACTTTTGTTTGAATTTATCATACAAAGATTCATGAACCATAACTCGCTGCACACCAATGCAGCTTTGTCCTGACTGATAAAATGCGCCAAAAATAATGCGCTCTACTGCATCATCAAGATCGCCTTCATGGTTATCAGTATCTTCATCGACTATGCAGGCGGCATTACCCCCCAGTTCTAAAATAACAGGCTTTTTACCTGCGCGGGCTTTTAAATCCCAACCGACATCAGGAGAGCCGGTAAAGCTTAATAATTTAAAGCGATCGTCAACGGTGAATAAATCAGCCCCCGTGCGCGAGCAAGGCAAAATAGAAAATGCGCCTTTGGGTAAATTGGTTTCTGCTAATACTTCACCAATAATTAACGCACCAATAGGAGTGCGGCTAGCAGGTTTTAAAACAAACGGACATCCAACCGCAAGAGCAGGCGCGACTTTATGTGCGGCCAAATTTAATGGGAAATTAAACGGTGATATAAAAGAGCAGGGGCCAATCGGTACGTGTTTATACATACCTGTATAACCACGCGCACGAGGGGCGACCTCTAGGTTCATAATTTCCCCAGCCATGCGCACAGATTCTTCTGCGGCTATGCGGAAGGTATCGATTAAACGACCGACTTCACCACGAGCATCTTTAATCGGTTTACCTGCTTCAATGCATAAGGCCTGTGCCATTTCCTCGAAGCGCTCGGTAAAGCGTTTAACGCAATGATTGAGAATATCTTGGCGCTCATACGGTGCCATTTTACGCAGAGCGTCTTGGCTCGCTTCGGCGGCGGCAATCGCTTTATCAATTGCTACTTCATCCGCGAGTGCAACTCGGGTTGCGACTTCGCCAGAATATTTATCGGTGACTTCTAGGTCTTCATTGGCAAAGACTGCTTCGTTAGCTAAATAATATGGGTAGCTTTTATTCAACATCTTCTATTCCTTCTTGCTTATTCTTTCTATAACTAGACTATTAAAATTTAAATGTTTCTATATAGCGCTTGTTAGATCTTAGAGCTCAGTTTACGTAATTGATTATTTAATATTTCATCATTTTCACTGTAATCAATTGGAATGTCGATTAAATGTACCGCAGGTTCTTTGATGCACTTTTCAAGTAGCGGCAGCAGTTCTTTAGCCGCGCCTATGCGATGGCCTTTACCGCCATACGCTTCAACATACTTTACAAAATCAGGGTTGCCATAATCCAAACCAAAGTCATCAAATTTCATATTGGCTTGCTTCCACTTAATCATGCCGTAAGCATCATCACGCAGAATTAAAACAATAATATGTTGTTTAAGACGTACAGCCGTTTCTAATTCCTGGCTATTCATCATAAAGCCGCCATCACCACAAATGGCGATAACTGGGCGATCAGGATGGACTAATTTGGCAGCCATGGCAGAAGGTAAACCTGCTCCCATTGTTGCTAAAGCGTTGTCGAGTAATACGGTATTGGGTTTGTGTGCTTTGTAATTACGCGCGAACCAAATTTTATACACGCCATTATCAAGACAAATAATTCCCTCAGCGGGCATCGCTTTACGCACATCGGCAACGAGGCGTTGTGGATAAATGGGGAAGCGGTCATCAGTACAACCACGAGGCAATTCGTTTTCTTCAGCTGCTTTAACCTTATCGAAGTAACTGAAGTCCCAATGCTTTTGTATTTGCAGCTTTTCCAAAATAGCCCAAATGCTATTGGCGATATCACCCACGACTTCGACTTGGGGAAAATAGACGGGGTCAACTTCTGCAGACATATAGTTAATGTGGATAACTTTTTTATCGTTATTACGCATAAAGAAGGGCGGCTTTTCCACTACGTCGTGACCGACATTAATAATTAAATCGGCATGGGCGATTGCACGGTGAACAAAATCACCATCGGATAGTGTGGTATTGCCTAAGAATAAATCTTTGCTTTCATCAACTACGCCTTTGCCCATTTGTGTAGTAACAAAAGGTATTTTTAATTCATCCACCAAGCGGGTAAGCATCTTGCTCGACATTTTACGATTGGCAGCAGCGCCAATTAAGATTAACGGCGCCTTTGCTAGTTCGATCATATCCACCGCGTGTTTAATCGATTTTTCTTCAGCAACAGGGCGGCGAACTGAACTGGCTGGAATTAGCGTTGGGCTAGTTTCTTCATCAGCGATGTCTTCGGGCAGTTCTAAATGAACAGCTCCAGGACGTTCTGCGCTGGCGATACGAAATGCTTCACGCACTTGTGAGGCGATGCGTTCACCACTGACGATTTGCGCCGTGTATTTGGTAATAGGTCGCATCATGTCGACGACATCTAAGACTTGGAAGCGACCTTGCTTACTGGCTTTAATCGGTTTTTGGCCAGTAATCATCAGCATCGGCATGCCGCCCAGCTGTGCATAAGCCGCAGCGGTCACAAAGTTGGTAGCTCCTGGACCTAAAGTAGAAAGGCAAACGCCGACCTTACCGGTTAAGCGGCCGTAGGTGGCGGCCATAAAGCCAGCGGCTTGTTCGTGACGAGTGAGTATTAATCGAATGGAGGAGGTTCTTAAAGACTCTAAAACATCTAAGTTTTCTTCACCGGGAATGCCAAAGATGTATTCAACACCTTCTTGTTCTAATGCTTTAACGAATAAATCAGATGCTTTCATGTTTGAATCTTCCTTTCCTTAGTCTGTATAAGACTAGCAGCTATTAGTAGTGCCGCAGGAAAGGAAGATTCTGTTGCCTAGGCAGGAGTAGCTTCGGTCAGACTTGCTGGATTAGTGTTATCGATTGGAGCATTTTCTGAGTGTGAAATATTGTGGATAACAAAATCTAATAATTCTTCTACTCGGCCACCATCTAATTCAGTGGGTGCGCGCATTAGAATCTCTACGCCTTTAGGGTGTCCCGCTAACGTTATAAAGATTGCTGTGGTATCAAACTCAGGAGGAATGAAGTAACACTTGTTGGCACTAAAGCCTTCACCGCTGAACTGCTCTACCTTAAGTAAACCTAAGTTTGAAATGACTCCGGTGGTACGAAATTGTCCGTTCAAACGACGTTTTTCAACCAAACGGTTATTACTGTTGTGGATAGTTTTTCTAGGCACCCAATTCAGTAGATGGAAAGGGAAGAAGCGGAAGAAGCGTGGTATTTCAGCTTCCTTCTTCTCCGCTAATTGAGCTTTAATATCCTGATTCCATTGCTGGGCATCAGTATTCAGATTGATATTAACGACAATGCCACCGGTTAAATTTGCCGTTGAGGTAAGTCCTTCTCTGTGTGGGCGCATATCAACGGGGATTTGGAAGCGTACGTTATCTTCACCTTTTAAGCGGGTAAAGCGGGCGGTTTCTAGGGCTACTTTTGCTAATACACCTTTATGCTTACCCTCTAGAGTTCGACGAATCCAGCGTGAAGTTTGTTTCTTCTCAATTTCAGAGATTTGTTTTGGCTTACCCGTTGGCGCTGCGACATCAGGTCCCAAATCTTCCGCTTTAGCATGATTGTTTAAAGACAGCGCCAATTCCATATCGGTAATATTACTATTTTCTCCAATCGGTTCCTCACCGCGTAAACAACGAAATACATCGTTAGCAAAGTGCAAGGTACCACGACCATCCATCGCGCCATGGTGACTGCGAAATATAATATAAGACTTATTTAATACTTTATTAATAATGACCAGCACTTCGCTGGTCGGCCCTGTGCGTACTGGCAGCGGATCTTGTAAGAAAGCAGCATTATCATTACTTAACCCATCCCAATCACTTTCTATCACGCGCATAGGCGTGCTGTGATCGCTATCAACCCAGCGACTGAAACCAAGGTGGCCTTTTAGTTTTACTCGACTGCCTGGGTTTGCATAGGAGGCTTTGGTTGTTGCTCGACGAAAGGCATCAATATCAAGATCGACATTTCCCTCAACCACCATTTGATTCATGCAAGGTGTAAGGTGTTTGCCATCTTTTAAGCTATCGCAGCTTACGTAGTAGCGTTCGATGGTGGACAGTGGGCGTTGATAAGTCATGATATTAATCCTTCGTTATTATTTTTGGCATCTTGCCAGCCAGCTTCCCAGCTAGAGGTAAGAACATCGTCATGATAGGGACTGTTTTTCTTCTTTTTATTATTGCTGCCTTGCTGGAAACCTTGCTGATAGGCTTGCTCGACCAGATCGGTAGTCGTCTTTTTGCGGCGCAGGGTGTTGACGCTGTTATTGATAGCGATTAACCATTGGTCGAGCAGTAAATAGGTTGCGGGAACCAGCAGTAAACTAATAAAGGTGGCAAACAATACGCCAAAGGCAAGAGAGACTGCCATTGGAATTAAAAACTGTGCCTGAATACTGGTTTCTAAAATGAGCGGAGTTAAGCCGACAAAGGTGGTTAATGAGGTTAATAGAATAGGGCGAAAACGTTTTTTCCCAGCATCACAAACCGCAATAAAAACAGAATGCCCTTTTTCTCTTTGTCCGTTTATATAACTCATTAAAACAAGATTGTCGTTTACCACCACGCCGCTGACGGCAACCATGCCAACAAAAGACCAAAGAGTTAATTCTAAATTTAAAAACAAATGCCCCACTAGAGAGCCAAGTAAGCCGAAAGGAATTGCAAATAAAACCAATAACGGTTGGCTATAAGATCCAAAAAGAATTGCCATCATAAGATACATAACCAGAATGGCAACGAGATAGCCTTTGGTTAATATCTTCAGAAAAGAAGCGATGCTTTTTTGTTGCCCAGCAGTATTCCAGCGCAGCTCTGGGTGATCGCTGATAATCTGGTTTAGGGTGATACTTTGTAATTCATCCTTTATGTGAGATATCGAATTTTTTTCACTATCAATATACGCACTGACCGATACGATGCGTTGCTGTTCATAGCGTTTAATATGATTACGTGCAGGCTGATAATTAATATTCGCGATAGAAGACAAACTAACATATTGTCCATTAGGCAGTTTAATCGGCAGGTTTTCTAAGTACCACATTGAAGAGCGTTCATCTTCGGGTAATCCTAACCAAACATTAATTTCATCATCTTGGGTTTGAATATTTTGTACATCGCTACCTTGGTAGGCATTATGCACTTGAGATAATACTTGTTCTAATGAAAGGTCTAACGCAACAGCATTGTTTTGTAGGCTGATATTTGCTTGTTGCTTAGCACTACTAATAGAATCGCGAATATCGTATGCGCCATCATACTCTGCTAATACTTCTTTAAGTTTATCCGCAGCACTTTTTAACTGGACAAGGTCATATCCTGAAAATTCAATGTTAATATCGGGTTTAGCAGGGTTTAAGCTAGAGCTGTATTTTATTTTTTCGATATCACTTATAGGGCCTGTTAGTTCGCGCCAACGAGTCGCGAGTTCCTGACCACTGTACTGGCGATTATTGCTACTGGATAGCTCTAAGGTGACTTGCGCACTATGATCCAAGTTTTTATCTAAGTCTTGATTCGAAATTTTATTTTTTGGGCCAATGACGGAATAACTATGAAGAATCGTGGGAGTTGATTCGTGAGTAGTTTCTTCGGTAAGTTGATTTGCTGCGGTAACCAGTTGCTTAATCGCTGTTTCCGTTTTATGGCGCGGAGATCCTTCGGGAAAAGTGAGATTGGCAATAACAACATCTGCTTCAATGGCCGAGAATAGTGCAACTCGCATCCAGCCCGTTGATACGACGACCATGAAAATAACAAAAACCAAACTAAAGCCAATGATCACTAGTCCTTTATTGTGAAGCGATCTTATTAATAAAGGTTGATAGATTTTATTAATAAACCTATCCAGAGTATTGCTAAAACCATTTTGTATTTTAATAAAAAAATTGGGTTTCTTGTTAGGTGCAGGCTTATTACCAGATAAGTGTGCAGGCAGTATATAAACAGACTCCAGTAGTGAAAATATAAGCGTTAAAATAACCACAATAGGAATGGCCTGCATCAACTTACCTTCTGGCCCAGGGAGAAATAGTAACGGCAAAAAAGCAACGATGCTGGTAGCAATAGCGAAAAATATAGGTTTATAAACCTGGTAGGTACCTTCTAATGCGCCAGCAGCACCATAGTTGCCTAGCTCATTTTGCTGATGCACCGATTCACCGACAACAACTGCGTCATCGACTACGATGCCAAGTACTAAAATAAAGGCAAATAATGAGATGACATTAATTGATACATCAAAGAATGGCATAAAAAACAAACTGCCAAAGAAAGAGACTGGAATGCCTAAACTTACCCAAAATGAAAGGCGAGTATTTAAAAATAATAATAGAACGATAAAAAGCAGTAATAAACCGGTAAACGCATTGTCTAATAAAAGATCAATACGGCTTTTGAAGTGCTTAGAGTCATCTTGCCAGACGTGTAAATACATGTTGTCGGGTATCTTTGCGCTAGCAATATAAGAATTCAGGCTTTCTGCTATATCCATAATGTTCTGATCACCAATACGATATATGTCGATGGAGACTGCTGGTTTATTATCAAAGCTGGCTTGGTATTCATGGCTGTAGCGATTATCAGTTATGCTTGCAATATCTTTGAGCTTAATTTCTGCACCGTCACTATTCGACAGAATAACGATATTTTTGAACCCTTCGCTATTTTCTTGTTGCTCATTCGACGTGATTAATACATTACCTTCTTGAGTCTTTAATGACCCCCCTGGTAACTGGTTTGATTGCTGAGTGATCAAGCTATTGATTTGAGAAAATGTGACATCGTATTTTTCTAAGTTATGAGAAGGGACATTGATTTCTATTCTTGATTGTTTGATATCTTCAAGATCAATAATGCTTATGTTATCGAATTCTAATAAGTCTTTGCGTACTTTTCTCATAATCTTTGCAAGATCTGAGTAGTTCGAATCACCGTAGAGAATCAGTTTTGCTACGCGATTTCGAACATTTAATTCTTTAATTTCTGGTGTGCCAGCATCTTTTGGTAAGGCATCAGAGCTTTGAATTCTGTTTTTAACTTCATCGAGTATATTTTTAGTAACAAAGCCATCGGCTACGTCTAAGGTTATTGAACATAAGCCTTCATAAGCGGTCGAGGTAAGGTCTAATGTTCCTGGGATGTCGTAGATTCTTTGCTCAATCGGTTTGCATACCGTCGCCTCTACCGTTTCAACGGTAGCGCCCGGTAGTAACGTTTGAATGCCAATTCTTTCTAGTGAAACGTTGGGTATGAGTTCCATACGGGTATCAGGAATGGTGAGCAAACCTAGTATGAAAACAGAGATCATAAATAGGTTGGCAGCAACCGGATTATTGACGAACCACTGGATAGAGTAGCGCATTACAGTGCCTCACCAATGGCAGGTGTTGTAAGTTCTTTTTGCTGCCCAGAAAGTTTACGCACTTTAGGCTCAACTAATAAGCCATCGACTAAATTACTGAAAGAGCCTGTGACTATTCGCTCGCCTAAGTTAATGCCCGAGGTAATGTATATTTGATCTTTGCCTCGATAGATAACGTCAACAGGTTTTCTTGATATACGGTTTTCCTTGGAAATTGTCCATAGGTTATCTTCAGCTTGAAGGCTATCGCGTGGCAATATATGCAGTTCAGTTTGCAGGTTGCCAGTAATGATGGCTTCTATAAACGATCCGGGTAGTAGGGGTCTTGATTTTGAATTTAGAGTATCGTTATTATCAACAGTAGCAATGACATAAAGAAGTTGGTTTTTATCTCTCTCTCCTTCTGTACGGGTAATAGTGCCATGCCAAATAATGCTGTCGTCTTGGAAGTTTTGTATTAATACCTTAGGCAGAGCATTAATTGATTCGGCTTTTTGTTTAGAGTATTGCAGTCCCAATAATGAAATCTGGTGATCGTTTAGAGGCAGCCTAACTTCGACTGTTTTTGTGCCATAGATCTTAGCCAGCTCTTGGGTCGCTTGTAAGTACTCGCCCAGATGAATGTTGGCCATGATAACTTTGCCATTGATCGGTGCTTTGATTGATGTTTTCTCTAATTGTTTTTTTGCATACTCTAGAGCGGCATTTGCTGCGTCGACTTGGCTATTCGCGTAGCGTAATTGTGGAACATAAAGAGCATAATCAGACGCATTTTTTCCCGCTCCCTTTTTTGCTACTCTAGCTTTAGCTTTTGTTTCATAAAATTGAAGTTTCGCTTGGTCGAGTGTCGACTGTTTCTGAGCGATATCGAGAATAAAAGGTTGTGGGTCTAGTTGAATTAATAATTCGTCCTGTTTAACCAATCCGCCATTAATTAATTGCTTGCTTACGAATGTCACTAACCCAGGAACTTCACTGGATATTAGACGAGTTTGAGCGGGTGATACCTTTCCGCGACTGAATATCGGAATCGATACCTCAGAAGATTTCGCAACGGTATAGGGAATGACTGGGGTATGGATCTTTGCTTCAGTTTTTTCTGGGGTCGGCTTGTTATCGGTCAATAGGTAGATAGAGCCTGCGGCAATAGCAAAGATTACGATTAACTTAAAATTAAAACTAGATGAATTCATTGTGATTTATTTCTTCGGTTAAGTTGATTTTCCAATCGTGTAAACATTTTTCAGTTAACTTAATGTCTTGGCAGATCATTGGATGCAGCTTTAATCCAAGGGTCAGCTGACCATGCCATTCCATAATACCGGTGGAAACAGGGTAGTTTTTTGTTCCTATACCACAGCTAACCCATACTTCATCGTTGTTTTCGGCGGGGATATTATTCTCTTGCAATGGCCAGGCGCCTAAGTAACTAAAAGAGCCCGCATAAAAATTCTTTTTACTAATGCTCTTGTATATATAGCGGACACCAGGCTTGCCGATTAACTTGCCTATATGAGCGAGTTTCCAAGTGCTCCAGTGTTCTTTTAGCTTTATCTTATGCTTAATTTCTTGCTGTAGCTGCTTTGGTGTTATGTAGTTGTTTAAGCATATTGTGATGCCGGAGGAGTAATTACTGGTATCGTTTTCGAGAGAAATAGCACCACGTAAATTGACTGGATAAAACCAATAATAATTTTGATTACCGTCTATCAGGTTGTCAGCGATTGCCTTGTTTAGAGACCACATAAGAAACGTACTGAAGGCAACGCGATTTTTCTTGGCATTTCTTTTAATTAATAGTGTTGTTTCTTTGTCAAAATAGGCATTAACAATATCCGCTGAATTATCATTGCTGCAGGGGAAGTTGTTCTTCCAGCGAATTGTTTTTGATGGGGTATATTTACTTTCAATCTTGTTATTTTTTTTCTGTAATTTATTCAGTTTATATAGCTGCCAAGAGCTAGGTTCTGACTTCTCTCTACTAATAGGCAAATTCTTACAAGGGTAGCCTTGATCGCGCAAAATGGTTGCAATACCACCGATACCATCCATCTTGCTATGAGAGAAGGTATTCCATCGAATATCACCGCTACTTTTATTCATTGGGCCGATGCTCATTGCATCACTGATACCCAGTTCTTTTCTGACGTCGAACCACATTGAAATATAATCTTTTGAAGCTTTCATCACATAAGTCCTATAAGCGGCAGGGTTCTAAATACATGAGCTTTGGAGCTGATGGTTGAGTTAAAATATCTGGCTCTTTGCCATAACTAGCAAGGTAATGATTGCTGTTTAAACTATGGCGTTTTAGGTTTTCAACCGCTTGGTGTAAAGGATCGTTTTTATCAAAGCCGACAATCAATGCGTCGTAAGATGATTTTCGATATGCGGAGAGTATTTCAGCAATCAAGCTTTTCAGATAACTAGGATCGTTATTTTTGCATAATACCGAATGCAAACTTATGTAGTTTCCTAGGCTTCCTGGTTTAGGTAGATTTAAGCCACCAAATAACGTACTACTAATATTGCTGATATGGCGTAGCAGTTTCATCTTGCCACTGTAGGAAAGGAAGCGGGTTTGTTTAAATGATTTTTGATCCCATAAACCAGCAACAGCAACCAACTCTTTATCTTCAAAGCACAGATAATATTGTTCAAATTTCAGATTACGATAATAAGGGTCGTCACTTTCAATATTAGAAAAATCATAGCAAGGATAAAATTGCTTTTGCTTGGAGTGTTGCTCAAAGAATTCTTGCATTTGGGCACTATCAGACGCACTTGCTTGGCGAATAGTATGCTCTACCGCCCCAGCTTTCTGATTCAACGCTATCATGTGAGTGACAAGATTTCCTGCTGGGTGGTAGTTTGGCAGGGATAAGCGACCACTGCCTACCGTTTCGATAGAGGCTTTATTCTCTTCCAATATAACGGTTTGCATCCACTCGTCTTGCATTAGGTCGCGGTATTTCTTGAATAAACGGAATAAAGTTCTACCACCTTTATAATCCTGATGTATTCGTAAATCATTACCATAGCGAGTCCAGCGTTTCTCGCCATTGATATAAACTAGACGCTTACCAATACTAAAAGATGCGGCTAATCTTTTTTCTTCAGTATCTTCCATGAGCCATACTTCAGGATCACTGGTTGTTGTATGAGTTGCATGAAAGAAATTCGGCGTGCGCTCAAAGTTTAAACTGATACTTCCTTCTTGAGGTGTATCGTTTATCAGAGTTATTAATGCTTCAGAATCTTCACTTTCTGCACGTCGGATGTGGTAGCGTTTTGTCATCTGACCGGCTCCATGTCAATCGTGCTTGGTTCTGCTGCTTTTGATTCAAATGAGGCATGTTCCCAAGTGATTAAAGGTTCAACCTTGATATTGCCTTTAACCATGCCTTGATCAATTTTATGTTGAGCATAATAATCTAGAGCATTTTCTTTAATTAATATTTTGGCATGATCTAGCTGGCCAAGCTCACGAGCAAGCTTGTAATGGAAATGTTCGCAAAGTTGTTCTTCTAGGCGTTGAGATAAATGATGTTCAGTCGCTTCTTTATCGCTCATTATAAGCGCAGCTGTAGCACTACAAAGTAAGGAATAGCGAGGCTTTTCTTTTTCACTTTGGGCTGGTATGGCTATCAGTGTAATAGGTGTAACCGTATCAAATTGATTGAATTGATTAATTAGCTGTATAGCAACCTCTGGTGATAATTTCTCGCCAACTAGATCGGTACCATCGATTCTTCCTATAAACTCAAAGCAAGGGCAAAGGTTGATGAAGCTAGTAACACGCAAGTGATCTTTCATTGCATAGCGTAACAAACCATTGCCTGAACTAATTATAGGTCTAACATTCTGACCTGCTGTTAGCTGCCAGCTTGTTAATATTTCATGAGTATCTAAGTCTTCAAACTCATAAAAATGGCTGTTAATTGCTAGAGGATATTTGTTATTGATAGGAATGCTTATCACACCCTCTGTCGCCCATAATCCTTTTCCTTGAAATTCACTATGAGGAAATAAATCCTGCAATTTTTTTGCCCAAATCTTGGAAGAGGATGTATCCCATGCACTGATTAATGCTAAATTTGGCCAGATTTTCTTAGTGAAGTTAGCATCCGCTTTTCCATTCCACTGGGCCATTATTTTTGCTGACTCGGAATTGCTAGGGCAAGGAATGTTTTTAAGTCCAGGGTATTTATCTGGCCAATGACCTTGAGTTAACGTTTGCTGTAAATCTATTTTATGATCTTGAATAAACTCTAGCAGGCTTAAACCAAAGGTGGGGCTCCATACAGAAATGAAACTCAGGTCTCGTGAGCAAAGCAGATAGCAGGCAGTAGCAAAAAAAGATTCATCCGATGTTTCAGCAAGGGATATTGACTCGGGAACCGCCATCGTGCCAGCCATAAATAAACGCTTCCACCAAGGTAAAAGCTGCAAGTCATTATTGATGCTGGTTGTTAATTTATTGCGTAAGTCACTAGGAACCCAAGACAGTGACCAGTAATGCTTACCTTTGCGAACACCTGGAAATTGCTGATACAAGTCGGCTACCCATGGTGATATGGCGTTATCGAGTTCACTTAAAAATGCTTGAGTGTAGGGGATCCATTTAATTTTTGATGTTGAACCACTGGTTGGCTGATATCTTTCACAATCAAGCTTGGTTAAAACGAAGTCATGTCCTTGCTGTTGCTTGGAAATAGATGACTGCCAATATTCATAATCTGTAATAGGAACTTGTTTCTGGTATTCCTTGAGCGTTGTATTGGAGGTTATTCCATGCTTATTTGCATTTTCACTTCCGGATATATTATCAAACAGTGTCTTTAATACCGCTGTCTGAGTCGCCTCTACGTTTAGACTACCTTCTAATAAAGTATTTTTCCCCTTATGCGATAGGTAATAAGAGGCTTGATGTAAAAGGCGGCCAATGAGGGATGATATGACTGACATTATGATACTTCCATGTTCGCTTTATGGGCTTGAACCTTCGCCTTTTTGAAAGGGATCATATTCTTACGCACAAATTGCCATACCCCGTTTATAGACACTTCACCGACACAAGGCAGCTCGGTTCCTTGACGCCAAGAAGGGTTTAATTTTTCAAAATGACGAATATCTGGATGAGAATCTGTCATGTCCTGCGTAATTGCGGCGACATCCCCTTTTAGATGTTGGTACTCGTCACCAAAATCTAATAATCTGTGGGTCTTATTGTAAGCGCTTGGATACAGCTGCTGGCAGTATTCATCGACAATCGATTCAAGCTTTATATTATTTTTGTCATGACTTGGGTAGTGCGTCGGAAAGTTGTTCGTTAACAGCAGGTAGGTTTTGTAGCCTTTGGATATTAATAGCCAAAAAATGGGTGTTTTAGGCTGCTTTAATTTAGTTTTTAATAACTGTTTAAGGAACTGTTTATGCAGTTCTTTATTTCCCCAATATTTCTTTTCTACAACCGTATCACCACTGAATATACCTATAGATTTTTTACCATTGGCCATTAATTTAATCTCTGTCCAGGTACTAAATCCTACAATTCTTTTTTCTTTTTTGTCATGTAACATAATTACGCCGGTCTTTGCGCCCATGTCGGTCACAAAAGTATTTAGATCTGCATTATGATAATACTGAATAAAAATATTATGCATTTCTAATAGCTCGGGGATTGATATTCTTTTTATCTTTTTAAAGCTGGCAGTTATTTTGTTTTTTGCTTCCATGTAAATCTCCAGGACAATTAAATGCCAGACATGAAGGGGGCTCAGAAATCAATCTGAAATATTTCATTTATTTCACGATGTCTAACGTGAAAAATTAAATTCTATGTTGCTTTATTATGGGAGAGGTCGGTCGAGTGGTCATCATGATCTGTCATCCATTTTGTACACTGTAGTGAATTTTTATATTTATTATTTTTTATTTGTTACTTTTTGAACGAGGCCAGTTAATCATAATTAGAGAATTTTAAAAGACATTTTTAGTTTAATTGATACGTTTGTACTTCAAGTAGTTATGCTTGGGGTAAGGCTTTTGTAAATGGCAAATTTAGCTAAGTAAATCGCTATTAATCGTTTTTTTAATTTGCTATTGAGCTGCCTTTAAGAAGTATGTAAGTTTTGAGTATGGGAAGTGTAAGGGGGGCGCATGGGGTCTAATCTTGCTAGGGCGGTATTATTAGCGCATTGGATAAACCAACTAAAAGCGAGATCTATTTGGTTGCTGTACAAATGTAACAGACACAAAAAAGCCCGTACTTTTCAGTACAGGCTTCTTGGAATAAGTGGTGCCCGGAGACAGAATCGAACTGCCGACACGAGGATTTTCAATCCTCTGCTCTACCGACTGAGCTATCCGGGCGACTCGTTGAACTTATCGCTTACTTGTTAGTAAGTGTTCGTTGAGTGCGCGCATTAAACCCTCATTCGAGACTTGGGTCAAGCACTTTTAATAAATTACTTATATTTTATTGTTTGTTTTCAGGAACATAGCCATCTGCTTGATCAAAATCTTCGCCACTTAAAAACTTGCTACGTTGATCGGTAAGGTATTTGCGGTCTTTTAGGTCAATCATATTGAGATGTTTTTCATTGATTAGGCGAGTTTGGTGCTCGGTCCACTCAGCCCATGCTTGCTGAGAGACATTATTGAGGATGTCTTCCCCAGCAGCTCCTGGAAAAGGGGCCGAGGTAAGTGCAGGTAGCTCTTTTTTATATTTGCGACAGTTAACGGTGCGTGACATGTAGAGTCCCTATTCCTATCTTTTAATTAGTATCTATTAATTGGTGTGTGCTAACGCTAGGGTATTGAGCAGGGTTTTTACCGGTGCAGCAAGGCCTAGCTCTGAAGGTTGCGAAGGATTGTACCAGTGCTGGTCAGATTCCCCTATGACAGTGGGTCTTTTGCTTAAGCTGATTAATACTGGGCTTATCTGTAGGTGGTAATGGCTAAAGGTATGACGAAAGCTGGGCCAGTCATTTTGTTCATAAGCGAGGTCACCGAATAGCGCTTGGCTACGATTAAGGGCATCTTCTTCCATTGCTAGCTCGGGAAAGCTCCATAGGCCTCCCCAAATCCCTTGCTGTGGTCTTTGCTCTAGTAGAATATTGCCATCAGGGTCTTGCAGCATAATAAGCTGTACGTGTTTTTCGGGCTTGTCTTTTTTCGGCTTCGAATTAGGGTAGTCTTTTGGGTTGCCCTGAGCATTGGCTTGGCAATCGGGTGCCAGAGGACAAATACCACATTGTGGCTTGCTGCGAGAGCAGAGGGTTGCACCCATGTCCATCATGGCTTGGGTATAGTGGTTACAACGCTCTGTCGGTGTTAAGCGCTCGGCAATGGCCCATAATTCTTTCTGCACCGATGTTGTTCCAGGCCAGCCTTCAACAGCGTAGTAGCGGCATAAAACCCGTTTGACGTTGCCATCTAAAATCGCGGCATTGATGCCCATGCTAATCGAGGCGATAGCCCCTGCTGTCGAGCGACCAATTCCTGGTAGATCCACTAAACCTTCAATAGATTGTGGGAAGTCACCGCTGAAGTCAGTACTTACTTTTTTAGCGCAGGCGTGCAGATTTCTTGCACGGGCGTAATAACCTAGCCCTGTCCAAAGGTGCAATACTTTGTCTTGTTCGGCATTTGCCAGATCATGCACCGTCGGAAACTCAGTCATAAAGCGTTCAAAATAAGGGATGACGGTTGCAACTTGTGTTTGCTGCAGCATGACCTCTGATATCCAAACTTTATAAGGGTTGATGTCTTGTTGCCAAGGAAGGTGTTTGCGCCCATGTTGATCGTACCAGTTGAGAACGGCTTGACTGAACTGAGCTTGCTTAGCTGAAGGCATGAAATATCTAATAGAAATGAAAAGGCCGCTAGTATAATGCGGCCTGATTGAACTGCCAAATATTCTAGCGAGCTATTTGGTTGGGTGCGTCTGGGAGTGATTCACTAAGAAGTGATGCAGCTGCGGTAGGGTGAGCGGGCGGCTTAATAGGTAGCCTTGGCCGTCATCGCAGCCATTGTTGCGTAAGAAATCGAGCTGTTCTTGTGTTTCGATACCTTCGGCCACAACGCGCATGCTCAGTTTGTGTGCCATGGCAATAACAGCCGAGGTAATCGCCATGTCGGTTTTATCGCTAGGAATGTCCATAACGAACGAGCGGTCGACCTTAAGTACGTCAATAGGAAAGCGCTTCAGGTAAGCAAGGGATGAATAGCCTGTACCGAAATCATCAATGGCCAGATGAATCCCTCGACTTTTTACCGTGGCCATAATTTTAATCGCGGCTTCTACATCATCCATAATAATGCTTTCGGTAATCTCGAGCTCAAGGTTAAGTGGGTCAATTTTAGATTGCACCAATATATCCAATACTGTTTGTAGCAAATCAGGATCAGAGAATTGTTTGGCTGATAGGTTAACCGCGACTTTTGAGCTTCTTGGCATTAAGCCTTCGCGGATTAAGGCCCCCATTTCGTGGCAGCTATGCTCCAATACCCAGGCCCCAATTTTAATAATTTGCCCTGTTTCTTCTGCAATAGGAATAAAGCTGTCTGGGCTAATGATACCTTTTTCGGGGTGATTCCAGCGTACTAGGGTTTCAACACCGGCAATAGAATCATCTACCAGAGAAATTTTAGGCTGATACATTAAAACGAACTGATTACGTTTAATGGCTATGTTGAGTTCTTTTTCAATTTCTAAGTTATGCAGAATTGAAGTATTCATATCTTCAGAGAAAAACTGAAAATTATTTCTACCCAACTCTTTTGCCCGGTACATAGCTAGGTCAGCATTTTTCATCAACGTATTGGAGTCGATAGAGTCATCAGGGGTTAACGTTATGCCAATACTGGCGGTGCTGATAATTTCTTGACCATTAAGAATAAAAGGATGCGATAGCGATAGTAGTATTTTTTCCGCGACAATTCGAACATCGTTAGTATTATTAATATCGGTTAATAGAATAGTGAATTCATCACCACCAATGCGCGAAACGGTATCATTCTCTCGGACGTTATGATCAAGGCGACGGGCAATTTCTTTTAATAACGAATCCCCCATGTCATGTCCTAAGCTATCATTGACGCGCTTAAACTGATCAAGGTCGAGGAATAATAGAGCGATAGAGGTATCGCTACGTTGTACACTTTTAACGGCTTTATCAAGGCGATTTTTAAATAATCGACGGTTTGATAGACCGGTTAAAGGATCGTAAAAAGCTAAGTTTTCCATTTGAATTTGAGCTTTCTTTAATTCTGAAATATCGGATAGCGATCCTAAAAAGCCAATAAGTTTGCCATCTTTTGAATGCAAAGAGGTTGCTTGAATATAAACCCAAGAAATGCTGCCGTTTTTATTAATTAAACGAATTTCAGACGCGATATCCTCATGCTCTGCCACCAGTCTATCCCAAAGTTTACTGAGTGGTAGGGAGTCTTCTGGATGCAAGTTTGCAAACCAATCGGTAAATCTAATTTCAGCGTCTTTAGTTTGGTTTATTTCTCGCCAGCGTTGATTTACGTAAGTGATATCACCTTCTGGGCTAACTTGAAAAATGCCAACGGGAGAAAGTGCTGTTAGTTTTCTGAATTTTTCTTCACTGCTCTTTAATGAGTTATGGTCACTTTCTATCTTACTCAGCAGCTCATTAAATATTTCTGCAAGGTGGCCTAGTTCGTCGTTGTGTTGTTTGCTGGCGCGAATTGTAAAATCATTTTGTGTAATGATATTGCGAATGGTGGTGGCGAGCAACCTAAGAGGTTGTGTAACGACTTTCTGTAATCGAGTCGCCAGCAATAGCGCTAAGCCAATGGACAGTATTAAAATAATGGATGAATAAATACTTAGCTGTAAAAAACGATGAATAATACCCTTATTATGACAGGCAATATAAACGGTACCGATGACTTTGTTGTCGAGTTTTATAGGGAAGTATTGCTCAATGTAATTAGATTCATTGGTGACTAATGTTGCCATCATTTGTGGACACGATGGCTTGTCTTCGGTCATGGAAAGACCGCTAATTAATATTTGATCGTCATCATAAATACAAGCCTTCTCTATGCTGCTGTCTGCTTCTAAGGCGGCAAGGTTATTTGCTAATGATGTAGTATCTTTGAATATGAGTGCTGCTGTAGAGCGTTCGGCAATGACTTGTCCCATAACAGACAGTTTCTTAGTTAGATCTACTCGACCAAAATACAGTTCAAGAGACAAATACGAGGCACTGGTAAGCAGCAGTGTGAAAGCACTGATGGCGACGGCAAATACGATAAGTTTGATACGTATAGTTTGAGCTTTCAATAATTTCATACGGTTAATTGGGCTCATCCTGATATATGTGGCTGGCAATTTCTATCAGGTTAGAATTGACTTTTATATTGGCATCTTTAGCCGCCTGCAAGTTTATTTCGATGCTCAGTTTTTGATTATTGAAGGAGAGGCTAATGATACCTCCATTCTTAGAGAACTCTTTATCTTCACCGATGGTGAGGATGTTGTTTTTAATAATGAGCGGATAGCGTTTTTTAATAAAGTCGCTAGGCGCATTTTTTTGCACGAATAGAATGTTACAACGAGAAATTTCAAACTCTTGATTGATGTAACTGATGTGCATGACTCGATTTTTAACTTTTTGTAAGTGTACTTTTTCTAATGCACCGCGAAATGGGTCTTTTCCAAAAACACAAAAATTTAGAGGCGGCTTGTTGCTGCTATTACTGTTGCTGCTGTTACTGTTGTTGTTCAGTTCTGGCCAGTCAATGAATTTGGCCATTTGGTAAAGGTAATTGGCCTTTACCTGATATTCGTTGCGATATTGTTCGGCCTCTGTTGAGGATGCAGTGAAGGCTAGTAATACTGAAATAAGTGATGCAAGGCTAGCGTTCATACTGATTATATCGAATAACTCCTACGGATTTAGTATTGCTTTCATTATATGCACCTTAGTTACTGGGTATCAATGAAGATCTCTATAACAGTTTAGTCGTTTTTTTAGCTAGCAGGAGGGTTGTCGGGAATAAATAAGAAGGTAATCTCAGTTTGATGATTTAAAACTCAAGCCTTCTAGATTAGAAGGCTGTATGTGATCAGTAAATAGTACTAGCGCTGAGCGGTTTGCAGGTCAGAACGCATGCTATTAATAATGTCGTCGAGACTATTATTTTGCAGTTGCTCGTTTAGCTGTTGGCGGTAGGTTTTAACCATGCCTAAGCCTGCAATCACAGCATCGTAGATTTTCCATTGCTGCTGCTTATTTAAATAGAGTTTAAAATCGACAGGAATCCTTTGACCGCTAGGCTGCACCATTTCGCCTTTAACGATAGCTTTGCTGCCTGTTTTATTGAATCTAGGTTGCTTAAAAGCAAACTCTTGGCCATTAAAAGCTTTAAATGCGCCGGTATAGGTGCGTATTTGCAGGTCTCTAAAGGTATCAATAAAAGCGGCTTTCTGCTCTTTAGTCGCTTTCTTCCAGTGCTTACCGAGAGCCAGCTTAGCAATCTTTTCTTGATCAATCGCGGGCAGTATATGGCTTTCAACTAAGCGCTGAACTTCATGCTGACTGCGTTGTTCGTTTTCAAGCAGGGAGAGCTCGTTGATAATGCTAGAGGTCGCGTGCTGAACTGTCTCGGTCGGGCCGATAGCATTGGCGGTACTTGTTAAAAAGGCCAAAACTAAGGTTAGGGTGATCGCCAAACGTCTCATGCTAAACTCCTCTTTCTAAATTAATCATAGCACTGCTTGCTAAACTTGAAAGCTCATTATGGGCCAAGAGTGAGTAGACGTTTAGAGGCCAATTAGAGAATTGATTGTTCTATTACGCGAACAATTGGTCAATTTCATCTTGGATTGCGAATAAAATTGTCAGTTTTTGCAACGAAATCGCGCTTTATCAAGGCCTCAGCAAGCTCTTCAGGTACGTCTTTAGCGATGAGAGTATAGCTATTTTCATCGGCCCACTTGCTCATGTGATGCAGCATTTGATGAGCAACACCGCGATTAACAGTGATTTTACGTACGCAGAAGTTGCGCAAGGTGATGTTATTATTGTCTTTTTCGGCTTGCATAGCTCCGAGTAGGCGAGCGTTAAAGCGACCAGCGATAAACCATGTGCCATTTGCGAGTAACTTTTCTAATGATGCTTTAATGTCATTCGCATCCGAAAGCCATTCTTGTGGCGCATCGGTATATATTTTACCAAGATCAATCCAGTCTTGTTCAGTCGGTTGGCTAATGTGTTCTAGATGTACTGGCATAAGGCTCTCTATTCTATTGGTCTAGCTTATTGGTAGTCGCTTAGCTTTGCTTTATAATGACTTTTTCCCCGTTTGGCGAGATCTTTTTGGAGTCTTCCATGGCAGATGCCAGCCGCAAGGCAGTTGTAGAGCGTAATACCTCAGAAACAAAAATTAAAGTCAGCATCAATCTTGATGGTACTGGCGAAGCAAAGTTTGATACCGGTGTGCCTTTTTTAGAGCACATGATGGATCAAATCGCTCGTCATGGTCTGATTGACCTAGATATTTATTGCGATGGTGATACTCACATTGATGATCACCATACGGTAGAAGACATCGGTATCACTCTAGGCCAAGCTTTTGCTCAGGCTGTCGGTGATAAGCGCGGTATCGTACGTTATGGCCATTCTTATGTGCCATTAGACGAAGCCTTATCTCGCGTTGTTATCGATTTTTCCGGTCGTCCGAGTTTAGATTTTAAATGTGATTTCACTCGTGGCAATATCGGCCGTTTTGATACTCAGCTTTTTTGGGAATTTTTCCACGGCTTTGTAAATCACGCGGGCGTGAGTATGCACATTGATAACTTAAAGGGTTTTAATGCGCATCACCAAGCCGAGACGATTTTTAAAGCGTTCGGTCGTGCTTTGCGTATGGCACTTGAGTTTGATCCTCGTATGGCAGGTAAGATGCCATCGACTAAAGGTGTTCTATAAACCATGAGTAAGGTCATCAGTAAAACCTGTGCGGTAATCGATTATGGCATGGGTAACTTGCACAGCGCTCATGGCGCACTGCAAAAGGTTGCCCCTGATAGCAATATTTTGGTGACATCTGATCCTGCTGAAATTTTAGCCGCCGATCATGTAGTTTTACCCGGTGTGGGCGCTATTCGCGATTGCATGGGTGAGATTCAGCGCCAAGAGATTGATCAGGTGGTGGCGGAAGTAGCTAAGACTAAACCGCTATTAGGTATTTGTGTTGGCTTGCAGGCAATGATGACCCGTTCTGAAGAGAATGGCGGCATCGATTGCATGAATATGTTTCCGGGCCAAGTTCGCTATTTTGGTGACAACCTATTAGGTGACGAGCAGCTTGATGACACCAGCGGGCGCTTAAAAGTTCCGCACATGGGCTGGAACAAGGTCGAGCAAGTTGCTCATCCTTTATGGCAAGATATTAAAGATCAGAGCCGTTTCTATTTTGTGCATTCGTATTTTGTATCTGCAGATGATCAGAGCCAGGTGAAAGGTCGTGGTCATTATGGTAAGCCGTTTGCGGCTGCTTTAGGGCAAGACAATGTCTTTGCGGTGCAATTTCACCCAGAGAAGAGCCACAAGAACGGCCTGCAGTTATTGCAGAACTTTTTAAGCTGGGATGGTCAGGCTTAAACTTATAGACAAGTGGTGAAGTCGTTCAGGCTAGAGTATTGGTACGGGAGCATAATAGTGTTTTTGTGCCACGCAACGTCGTGAATACTTCCTTGTAGACTTGGGTTCGGCTTCCATGCCTCGCACATGCGTTCTACAAATACACCATGATGCTACCTTTGAAACATTGTTCCTAGTTCAGTATCTACGGAGCAGTGTGACTCTCGAGACAATCGAGAACGCTAATAGTTGGTAAATGAAATGGCACTAGCAAAACGAATCATTCCTTGTCTCGATGTAGACCAAGGACGAGTAGTAAAAGGCGTCAACTTTGTGGGTATTCGTGATGCGGGTGACCCTGTTGAGGTTGCTAAGCGTTACGATCAGCAAGGCGCTGATGAGATTACTTTTTTAGATATTACAGCGACTCACGAAGCACGTGGCACCACAGTAAAGATGGTAGAAGCGATTGCTGAGCACGTTTTTATTCCGCTGACTGTAGGCGGCGGTATTCGTGAAGTCGAAGATATTCGCCGCATGCTCAATGCGGGTGCTGATAAAGTATCGATTAACTCCGCTGCGGTAACCAACCCTGAATTTGTCCGTGAAGCTTCCGAGAAGTTTGGCGCTCAATGCATCGTTGTTGCTATTGATGCCAAGCGCGTAGCGGGTTCTGGTGTGCTAGGCGATGCAGAAAATAAGTGGGAGATCTTTACCCACGGCGGTCGTAAGCCAACCGGCATTGATGCGGTTGAGTGGGCGATTAAAATGGCCGATTATGGCGCCGGTGAAATTTTATTAACCAGTATGGATCGTGATGGTGTTAAAACCGGTTTCGATTTGGGTGTTACTCGTGCGATTTCTGACGCGGTAAATATTCCGGTAATCGCTTCTGGTGGTGTAGGTAATCTTGAGCACTTGGCTGAAGGTGTTACTTTAGGTCATGCAGATGCCGTTCTAGCAGCAAGTATTTTTCACTTTGGAGAATATACAGTGCAAGAAGCTAAGCAGCATATGAGTGATGCCGGCATTGAGATGCGTTTGGATTAGTTTTAGTGCAACTGCTAATGAAAATTGAGCCCTGCCAGTCTATGACTTGCTGGGCTTTTTTATGCGACTAATTTTTAAGAGAGTAGGCGAAGTGTATCTTCTGCGCTGGCGTTTGCCTGGCTTTGGATAGCAAGCTGGGCTTGTTGTTTAACTCTCTCTATCACCATTTGGCTGACGAGATCAGCAATATCCGCATCTTCTACTCGGCTTCGGGCCGATTCTGCTTGTATTTCTTCGTTCGACAATTGATCGATACTGCTATCAATACGATTACTCACAGCCCCTAGCTCTGAGCGTCGCTCGGTAACCACTTGTTGAATCGATTCAAGAGCGGTTAAATTGTCGCTTGGATCAGGGTTAGAAAAATCTAGTTGAGTTAAGCCATCTTTGATCGGATCGGCTGTTACATTCGCGGTGAGAGAAACCACATCCCCTGCTTTATCCCCCAGTTGAAAATTGAGGCTGCTACTGTTACTTGGGTCTTGAAATAAATCCTTATTATTAAAGCTGCTTTGTTCAATAACTTGATTAATGTGATCGCTAATCTGTGAGGCTTCTTTATTTAGCGCTGCACGGTCGGAGTCGTTGAGAATGCCATTGCCTTGCTGAACTGCGAGTTCTTGCAGGCGCTGAATTCCGGTGGAGATTTGTCCTAAGGCACCGTCTTCGGTTTCGATGAGTGACTTGGCGTCAAGGCCATTACGCTGGGCTTGCTGAGTGCCAGAGACCTGGCTAGAAAAGCGCGTTGCTATGGCTAAGCCCGCGGCATCATCGGCTGCGCTATTAATGTGTTTGCCACTACTGACCTGACTAAAGGTTTTATTCAGCGCATCACTTGAGCTGACAAAATTACTACTGGTATTAATGGAAGTCATATTGCTCCTCCACGATGATGACTCTCGCTACATTATCAATAGCTATTTCATCATACCGTGAAGGCGGCCCTATAAGCCTGTGTTAGAGGCTAGATAGTTCTATTAGTCAGGTATAGATAGGGATTAATTGTTTATCGAACGTCGAGTATTTATGGGACTGAGAGTTTAATGCGCTTTAGAGTTTGTATTCTGTGTAAGTAAATTTTGCTCATTTAAGCTTGTTGCTCGATGTTTATCTTTTTGTAATAGATAGCGGTTGGGGCTGCTTTGAGTTTGCTGATTATTCAACTCGAAACCTAGCCAAGCTTGTTGTAATAATAGCTGAGAAGCCGGAACGAGCTCAATGCTCTGTGCTGCCAATTTAGGCAAGTGCTTGGCGAGAAAAGCATGGGACTCAGGATAGGGGTGGCCAATAATAATGGCTTGTCCATGTTGCTGAGCAATGCGTAATGCCTTGTTCCATTGCTTATTTAAAGATTGCTGATCGGTTTCATTATCAAGAAAAACATGGCGTTTTAGACTTGGCAGGCCCAGCTGCTTTGCTTGTTGAAAAGCAACCGAATTGGGGGATGTCAGGCTATCGATAAAATACAGTTGCTGCTGTTTTAAGGTTTGCATCACCCAAGACATCGCTTGCGTATTTTGAGTCAGGGCGCTGCCCATGTGGTTGTTGATGCCTTGAATATGCGGAATAGAGCTAATGGCTTTTTTTAAGGTTTGCTTAAATTCAGCTTCGGTTAAATCTTGAGTCAGTGCGCCAGGGCCAAGTGCGGCTTTTACCGTGTTCTCCATAGGGGCATGGAGGATGATTTCTTTATGCAGTTGGTAAGCTTTATTGGCGAGTCGAGAGGCGTAGGGGGTATGGGGCAGAAACGCCAAAGTAAGAGGCCCATCCAGCTCAACCATGGCATTACCCTGAGCATAATTATTACCGATATCGTCGATAATAATAACCAGCTGAGCACTATGGGCTGAGTTAAACGGTAATAAACCGATGCTTAGCCCGAGTGCGATTAATAGAATGTGGTGCAGGGACTTAATCATTCTACTGTCGCGGTGGACTCTTGCTTGATAACTGACTCTTGCTCTGCTGAAGGCTCTTGCTTGCTAGACGATTCTTTTTTATCAGAAGGCTCTTCAGAGTTAGAGTTCTGGCTGTGATGCTGAAATACACTCCAGCCTTTTAGCAGCGTATAAGCTTGGTAAAGCTGAAAATCTTTGCTTAATAAGTCATCAGAGATTTGGTGATCGCCATCATTATCTTCGCTATTTTCTTTTTCGCCATTACCGTTTGATAAATGCCCAGGCAGGTCGCTTTCTTTATAATAGCTTTCTTCGTAGGTTGTCACTTCGCTTTGTTCAACATACACATCTGGGTGAATGCCTTGGGCTTGAATAGAACGGCCACTGGGAGTGAAGTAGCGTGCGGTGGTGAGCTTGATCGCTTTATTGCCGCCAATGGGTAATACGCTTTGTACAGAGCCTTTGCCGAAAGACTGAGTTCCGACAATGACTGCGCGCTTATGATCTTGCAAAGCACCGGCAACGATTTCTGATGCCGAAGCTGAGCCGCCATTAATTAATACAATAAGGGGAATGTCTTCAGCAACGGTTGTTTCTGTTGCCGAATAACGGAAGTCTGAATCGCTAATGCGGCCTTCGGTATAAACGATTAAGCCGCTATTTAAAAAGGCGTCGGATACTTCAACCGCAGCGCCTAATACACCACCCGGATTATTACGTAAATCTAATACTAGGCCGTTTAGTTGCTCGCTATTCTCTTTGGCTTTTTCTTGCAGCTTAGTAATTTCGCTAATCAGTTCAGGGCCACTTTTATCTTGAAACTGAGTAATGCGCAGATAGCCGATGCCATCACCAATGTTTTTACCACGAACACTCGCGACCTTTATTTCGGCACGAGTTAACACGAATTCTAGAAGTTCTTTCTCGCCTTTACGACGAATGCTCAGTTCTATGTCTGTTCCAGGCTCCCCACGCATTTGATCAATGGCATCGGTTAATGACATCTCACGCACAGGCTTGCCGTCTAAAGAGACAATAAAATCCCCCGATTTAATGCCCGCTTTTTCTGCTGGAGTATCATCAATTGGAGTAACGACTTTAATTAAGCCTTCTTCGATGCCGACTTCAATGCCTAAGCCGCCGAACTTACCTGTGGTATGTTCTTGTAGCTCGCTAAAGTCTTCGGGTAATAGATAATCAGAGTGAGGATCTAGGTTGCTGAGCATGCCATCGATGGCATATTGCAATAAGGTTTTATCATCCACGGGTTCAACGTATGAGCTGCGGATGCGATCAAAAATTTCGGTAAAATTACGCAGTTCTTGTAGGGGGAGTTGGCTTTGTTGTACGGGAGATTCGTCGCTCGCTGCTGGTTCTTCTGCTGAGGCGTAAGCTTGAGCCATCAATAATTGGCCACTTATAAAAAGTGTGCCGATAGCAGCATATTTAAACATTCTATGTCCCATGTTGTTGCATCTTCCTTATCTTTTAATCACGGGAGCAATACCGTGAGTCATCATACTATGTGATATGCCGCGATTATGCACGAGCGGCTACTTGCGACTAAGCCAAGCGGCAGGGTCTTGGGGTTTGCCCTTGTGTCTGATTTCAAAATATAGTCGAGGTTCCTTGAATCCACCCGAGCTACCTAAAGTAGCAATATTTTCCCCTTGATATACCCAGTCACCGACCGATTTTAATAAACTTTGATTACGCGCGTATAAGCTTAAATAACCATCACCGTGATCGACTATTAATAATAGACCAAAACCGCGTAACCAGTCGCTGAAGACGATACGGCCATGGTGAACGGCGGTAATAGCAGAACCTTCATAGCCCTTGATTAACCAGCCTTGCCACTTGCTTCTGGCTTGAGCATTGTAGTTGCCAAAGGCTTTGACGATACGGCCTTTGGCTGGTCTTGGCAGTTTGCCTTTTAAAGAACGAATAGGGCGAGCGTCTTGTTTGCGTGTACTATTAACGAGTAGGGTCGCTACTTCGGTAATGAGCTGCTGTAAGCGTTTTTGGTCTTTTTGTTTTTGGCTTAAATCACTACTTTTTTGTTGGCGACGTTTTTCTAAGCTGGCTAATAATTTCTTATGCTGCTTCTTTTCACTGTTAAGTTGTTTGTTCTTTTTTAACAGGCTGTTTTCAGTTTTAATCAGCTTGTTTTGCTGAGCCAAAATTTCACTTTCAATATTATTCAAACGTTTTAAGTTAGTAATAAGCGTTTGAATACTTTCCATGCGCGCTTGATTGAAATACTCGTAGTACTTCAGCATGCGGCTGATTTGTTGTGGATCGTCTTGATTTAACAGCACTTTGATCGAGCCTTGGTTGCCGATTTTTTGCGCACCCGTGAGCTGTTTGGCTAGCTGCTGTTTTTGTTCTGACTTAAGGAAGCGGAGTTGGCTTTGCTCCGCTTGCAGCTTTTTTAGGCGGGAACGCTCCTCATTTAACAGGGAGCGGGTATCATCGATTTTTTTAGCCAGAGCGCCAATTTTTTCATCAGAGATGCGTAATTTTTGATTGAGCTTGTCGTGTTCAGATTCGGTATCTTTAAGCCACTGCTGCAGTTTATCAATTTCTTGCTGCAGTTTAGCGAGATCGGCTTCTTCATCAGCCCAACTCACTTGCATGAGCTGGCTAATCAGTAGACTAAAAAGTAAAACAATCCGGATCATAATAAGCGTTTACTCGTTTTAAATTCGTAACCAATCAAATAAAACTTAACGGTACTAGATCCATTATTGGGTAATTGTGGAGCAAATATGCGAGGCACGGAGGCCGAACTTAAGGCTACACGGATGTATTTACGCCGTTTTGTGGAATAAATACCCAATAATGGGTCGGTTAAAAAACCTACTAGTTATTTTTATTGATTAAACTTGTGCCCGACATTTCTGCTGGCTGCTCTAAATTCATTATATTCAATAATGTTGGCGACACATCACATAAACTGCCTGGGTTTATCGTGCGACCATCATTATTACTATGCACGTACACCAGATCAACAGGGCCAGTTGTATGTGAGGTTAATGGGCCACCGGTTTCAAGGTTCACCATCTGCTCGGCATTACCGTGATCAGCGGTGATTAAACATTCGCCGTTCACTTCTAAAATAGCCGTGGTAATGCGTTTCAAACATTCATCAATACATTCGGCCGCTTTAACCGCTGCTGAATAAACACCGGTATGGCCAACCATGTCGCCGTTAGCGTAGTTGCAAACGATCAGGTCGTGCTTACCACTCTTAATAGCAGCAACCAATTTATCGGTTAGCTCTGGTGCATTCATTTCTGGCTGCAGGTCGTAAGTTGCAACGTCTGGAGATGGTACAAGGGTGCGCTCTTCTCCTGGGTATAGTTCTTCACGGCCACCCGAGAAGAAGAAGGTTACGTGAGCATACTTTTCAGTCTCGGCAATGCGTAATTGAGTTAAGCCTAAATCTGATACGTATTCACCAATGCCATTGACTAACTTTGCTGGTGGGTAAGCACAGCTAGCAGGAATGTCACCAGCGTATTCGGTCAGCATGACATAATCGGCTAACTTAGGTGTGACATTACGCTCAAAACCAGAGAAATCTGGCTCAACGAATGCGCGGGTAATTTCACGGGCACGGTCTGGGCGGAAGTTCATAAAGATGATGCTATCGCCATCTTCTACCTTGCCGCCTTCGCCTATGATAGTTGCACTAACAAATTCATCGTTTTCATCGCGGGCATAAGCGGCTGCTAAAGCTTCGGCTCCTGTTGCTGCACGATATTCAGCTTTGGCTTCTGTCATCGCAACATAAGCAGGCTCGATACGTTCCCAGCGATTATCACGATCCATGGCGTAATAACGCCCAGTTAAAGTAGCAATTGAGCCAGTACCGAGTTCATCTAGCTTAGCTTGCAGCCCTGCAATAGAAGGCTCTGCGCTACGTGGTGGCATGTCGCGACCATCTAAAATACCGTGTACGTACAACTTAGTGATGCCACGCTTTACCGCCATTTCACAGGCCGCAAAAATTTGTTTCTCGTGGCTGTGTACGCCGCCTGGGGAAAGTAGGCCGGCAAGATGAACAGCGCCGCCGTTAGCCTTGGCTTTATCGATAGCATTACACAGCACTTCATTATCAAAGAAGCCGCCATCAGCAACGTCTTTATTAATACGGGTAAAGTTTTGATAAACGATGCGGCCAGCACCTAGGTTCATATGGCCGACTTCAGAGTTACCCATTTGTCCTTCTGGTAGGCCAACGGCGTTACCAGACGTTTGAATCAGAGCATTCGGGTAAGTTTCTAGTAGAGCATCCCAAGTTGGGGTATTGGCGTTGGCGATTGCATTGTGCTCGGATTTTTCACCGTGGCCCCAGCCATCAAGGATAATTAACGCAGTAGGTGTGCGGGTCTGGCTCATAATAGGAATAACTCTGATAATTTAACGTGAGTAGACAAAAATATTGTGCCTATTCTAGCGAATCTGGGGCCGTGCGTCATTTTCTATTCTTTTTCCTGCCTCGGCTAGGTTATACTGCGGCCTTTGATCCACTATCAGTCAACCAAATAGGCAGTAATTAGGTCATGGAACAAGCTTTAGAATTTATAAATAATAACTGGATGTTAGTCAGTGTATGGGGCGTATTTTTAGCGGCCTTTTTATGGGATAACAACCAGCGCAGCGGTGCTACGGTTAGCACAGCGCAAGCAACTCAGATGATTAATAAGCAAGATGCAGCCGTATTGGACATCCGAGATAAGAAAGATTTTGATGCTGGCCACCTAGCCAATGCGCTTAATATTCCTTACTCAGCTTTAACTGAACGCATGTCAGAGCTTGAATCTTCGAAAGAACGCCCCATTGTATTAGTATGCAAGTCTGGCCAGAGTGTTGGAATGGCAGGCAAAACGTTGAAACAGAAAGGCTTCCAAGTATTCCGCTTAAGCGGCGGTATGATGGAATGGACGAATCAAAACCTTCCTGTTGTTACAAAATAATTAATAAATCGTACCGAATAAGAATTTAAGGAATTATCATGGCAGAGCAAGCCCCAGAAGCAGCACAAGCAAACGCACAAGACCAAGGTCAATTTTCACTACAGCGTTTCTATGTTAAAGATTCATCGTTCGAATCTCCAAACTCTCCAGAGTCTTTTCAGAAGCAATGGAAGCCAGAAGTTAAGCTAGATTTGAACAGCCGCTCACGCAAGCTTGGCGAAGATACTTTTGAAGTAGACGTTAAAGTAACGGCAACTGCAGAAAATGATGGCGAAACTGCTTTCTTAGTTGAAGTAGTTCTTGGTGGTATTTTCCACATTAAAGGCATCGAAGGCGAACAGCTTAAGCACATGCTAGGCGCTTTCTGCCCTAACATCTTGTTCCCATACGTTCGTGAAACAATAGACCAGTTGGTAACGAAGGGTAGTTTCCCTGCCTTGATGCTAGCGCCGATTAACTTCGAAGCGTTATACCAGCAGTCTCAAGCTCAACAGGCAGCAGCGGCAACAGCTCCTGCAGCAGAAGAAACTGTTCAGTAAGCTTTAATAGCTGAAACAAAAAAGCCGAATCGGACTTTCTTAATTAAAGGGAGTTCGATTCGGTTTTTTTTATGCCTGAAATTTAGAAGCCGCTATTAGTTGAATTAACAGCTTTAAAAGAGTCCTGCAGTCTAACTCCCACCCGCATAGCCATTCTGGCGCCAAGCTTCAAAAATCATCACTGCAACCGTATTCGATAAGTTCATACTACGGCTGCTTTCCAGCATCGGCAGGCGTAACCATTGCTCGAACGGAATTTGCTCGCGAATATCATCGGGTAGACCACGAGTTTCTGGGCCAAACATCAAATAATCATCTTCTTTAAATGCTGTTTCAGAGTGTGTCTGCTTGCCTTTTGTCGTCAGCGCATAAATTGTCTTCGGTTGTTCTTTTTCTAAGAAATCAGCGTAGTTCTCATGAATACGTACATTCGCCCATTCATGATAATCCAGGCCAGCACGGCGTAGAGCTTTTTCTTCCATATCAAAACCTAATGGCTTAATCAGGTGCAGCTGGCAGCCCGTATTGGCGCACAGGCGGATGATGTTGCCCGTATTGGGTGGGATTTCAGGTTCAAATAAAACGATGTTAAACATACAGGCTCCTTAGCTAGGGGACGATTATAGAAAGATCCGCAATAAATGAAAGCATAACTCTCCCATCCTTTACTGATCGATTGTTAATTATACGAATGAGTTATAAATACATCGTCTATCAGCGCATTTTGTTATTTCTCGACTAAACTTTTAAAACAATCGTTAAAACCATTATTAAACATACCGTTAATTGTTATTGGGAGTGGTGAGTGAAGATTCGCTGGCCGTTTAAAAAATTGAGTCATCAGCATTGGCTGGGGATAAATTTATCCAAGCTAAGTCCTAGTGCTGTGATTTATAACCAAGGTGAGATATCGACGGCGATAAGCTTTAGTGCGGAAGAAGGGTTGGCAGCATTAACCGAGTGGCTGAAAGAAAATATAACAGACGGCATGCCTGCGGTTTTGGTACTAGATGATGACGATTATGAATTGCTCTTAGCCGAAGCACCCAATGTACCTGATGCTGAGTTAAGTGCAGCAATGGAATTTCGTATTGCAGATTTACTATCTCAAGATATTAGTGAAACTGCGATTCAGGCGATTCGCTTACCTGATGACGCTTATCGCGGTCGTATGTCGATGGCTCATGTTATTGCAGCAAGTAATCAAACCATTGAGCATTGGGTCGAGTGGGCGAAAGGATTAAAGCTTAAGCTTTCGTTAATCACGGTTCCTGAATTATGCCTATTGAATTTATTAGCGTTATTGGAAGTAGAGCAGGGCATAGGTTTACTGGAATTAGGATCCAAAAAAAGTTGCTTGCGACTCTATCAAGAGGGTGCGTTGTATTTAACTCGTCAAGTTGAGGTCGGTCTTGATGCGCTGGAGCTAGTGAAGGAAGACAGTTCGGAAATCGATCCCATAGCCGAAGAAGAACTCGTTTTAGAATTGAGTGATGTGGTTGATATCGGTCTGGATATCGATAGTGAGGATGCCGATATCGGTGAGGGAGTAGATATCGGTGAGGGAGTAAATATAGATGAAATTAATGTAGATGAATATGTCTCTTTCGCAGCAAAAGAAAAGGTAAATGAACAGCAGCTGCAGAATTTAATTTTGGATGTGCAGCGCTCTTTAGATTATTACGAAAGCCAGTTAGGTATGGGGCAAATTACTCGCTTGTGGTTAATGTCGGGTGATGAGGATTTAACCGACTTAGTTGAAATTATAACACCGCGATTATCAGCAAGAATTGAGCAGCCGAATATTGGCAGGATGCTAAAAGAAATGAGTTTTCAGTTGGGCAGTGATAGCGAGGGGCTAAATAGCTCTGCTATTGCCATTGGTGGAGCGGCTGCGCATGCTGGACGTTAAGCAACGAATTGATCTGTACTTACCCAGGTTTAAACCAGCGCAACTTTCTGCTGAAGTTAAGAAATTATTTTTATCGGTAGTTATTGTCTTTGGCGTGATGATTGTATCGATAGCGATATTACTATTAATGCGTTCATCGCTGGACAGTAATCTATTAGAAAGTAAGCGCAAGGGAGTGGAGTTAACAGACGCATTAGCCCGTGCTATTTCTCAGATTCCTAATGTCACTGCTGATGCAAACTTAGTTCATCGTATTGCGAGAGAAAAAATCGTTATCAGGAAGAAAAAACAAGTTATTGAATATTTGTATAAAGACACGATCAGCGAAAGAGAAAATTTTACTGGCTTGGTTGATCAATTAGCACAGCAAAGTGTGAAGGGTATTTGGCTTGATAAGTTTGAAGTACTGAATCGAGGGCAAGATATACAGCTATATGGTTATGCTAAAGCTCCTCGACAAGTTTCAAAGTATATCGAGATGCTAGGAACTCAAGAAGCCTATGCAGGAAGAAATTTTCAACAAATACACATCAAGAAATCTAACCAGGGTTGGAATGAATTTTATATTTCAACACTTACCGCAGAGGATGTTATTTTATTAAAGAATCCTGAACGTGGGGAGGATAGATGATGCGCTGGTGGCAAAAGAAACCTGTTTTAGATTTGATTGAAGGCTATGAAAAAATCTCTGATAGAGAACAGAAAATAGTCTTGATTGGCATAGTCGGTACGTTAAGCATTCTTTTATATATGTTGACGGTCGAGCCATTGATTATCAGTTATCAAGAAATGAGCAGTGAACATGAAGAGTTGAGTACTACCAATAGAAATATAAAGAAACAGCTGGAGATTACCTTAACTAGGAAGTATCAAGATCCAAATTTGCCATTAATTGAAGAGATAGGCCGTCTTGAAGCAGAAAGTATCGCATTAGATGAGGATATCAGTCGCTTAACCACTGCGCTTGTGGCACCGAAGCAGATGGTTAAGTTATTGGAGAATGTTCTTGAAAATGATTCGAAGATGAAATTGATATCACTTGTGAACCTACCCAAAGAGGATGTGACCTTTTATTTAAATGGTCCTGGCGATGGTAAAACAGCTGTTAATAAATATAAGGCTGAAGAGGATGAACTCAAGAAAAGAAATAAAGATGAAGAGGGTTTGATCTATAAGCATGCATTCGAAATCGAGATGAAGGCAACTTATAGCAGCACTGTCAATTATTTAAAACGTCTTGATAAACTACCGTGGAAGGTGTTTTGGCAAGATCTAAATTATGAAGTTGCTACATACCCTAACGGAAACTTAAAAATTAAGATCTATACTTTAAGTACGAGTAGGGAGGTCTTAGGTGTATAAACTGATTAAAGTTACTACGTATGTATTGGCATTAATGCTAGCGGTCTCTACTTATGCTGGTCAAGATCCTATGCGTCCGCCAAGTTGGATCAAACAGAAATCCATTTCGAAGGTGAAAAGCGGCAGCATAAAGTTACAGCAAATTTTAATTTCTAAAGATCGTAAGGTTGTCATTATAAATAACCAAATTTTAAAAGAAGGGCAGTCAATTTCGGGGATGAAAATAACCAAGATTGAAGCGACTCAAGTAATGTTTAGGCGTGCAGGGGTGAATAAAGTTATTAAGCTGTTACCTGCGGCCAAGGGTGTGAAGCATGAGATATAATTTTTTGACTGCGCTATTTTTAATCTTTTATCTAACAGCTTGTGCTACGAATCCAAGTAGTGAATCGGATGGCGAAGAGATTGTTGAAGAAGATGCTGTCGTGGAAGAGCCACTTTTAGTATGGCAAGAAGAAAGTAACGAAATGGAGCAGGATGAACTGTTTATTCAGCAGTTGATTCCCCCAGTTCCTGCCGCAGAGGTACAAGATAAGCGCTTTAATGTGGCAGCAAAATCAACGGATATTAAAACCTTCTTAATTAGTCTAGTCGAGGGGACGGGTTACAATTTAGTGGTTCATGACGCATTAGAAGGTGAGGTGAGCTTAAGTTTAAATAATGTCACCGTTATTGAAACATTAGATGCCCTGCGCGATATCTATGGTTATGAATATCAAATGTCTAGTTATGGTATCCAGGTTGCTCCACCAAAAATTAGAACGAAGATATTCCCGATAAACTACCTCAATGTGAATCGCTCAGGCTCGTCAGGTATGTGGGTTAGTAGTGGTCAGGTAACATCAGTTGATAGTAAGGAAGATTCAAATAACTCTAGCAATACAACATCATCAAGCCAGGCGATTAACTCTACACAAGTTAATACCAATTCAGAAGCCGATTTCTGGGGGCAGTTAAGAATCACGTTAGATATGATTATTTCGGGTAACGAAAATGCCAATATAGTTGTCGATGCTCAGGCGGGTATGGTTATCGTAAGGGGGATGCCAGATACATTGAATAATATTGAACTGTTTCTAGAACGCGCAGAGCTTAGCGTTGGTAAGCAGGTATTAATTGAGGCGAAAATTTTAGAGGTATCGTTAAATGAGTCGTTTCAAGCAGGTATTCAGTGGAATACATTCGGCACTGGAAGAGGCGGTACAATTGATGATACACAACTAGATGTTGTGGGTTCAATAGCATCTGAGGCCTTACTGAGTAATGATCAAATCGGGGGGGTATTTAATCTTAACTTTGATGTTGGTAATTTCACAGGGGTAATTGAACTGTTAGAAACTCAAGGGGATGTGAAGGTTCTCTCTAGTCCGCGTATTGCAACGGTGAATAATCAGAAAGCGGTTATTAAAGTCGGGACCGATGAATACTTTGTTACTGAATTGAAGTCTTCTACTACGACCAGTAGTGGCAGTACAACCAGTTTCCCTGAAATAATATTCACCCCATTCTTTTCGGGTATAGCGCTCGATGTAACACCGCAAATTGGTGAAGGTAAAGAAGTTATTTTACATGTTCATCCAACCATTACAGAGGTGAGTGAAAAAACTAAAAGTATAGAGTTAACCACAGGCTTATTAACCGTTCCGTTAGCTTTCAGTACGGTAAGAGAAACCGATTCGATTATTAAGGCTAAGAGTGGTCAGGTAGTTGTTATTGGTGGCTTGATGCAGAATAAGAAGTTACTTGTTGAAACAGGTATTCCATATTTGCGAGATATTCCCTATTTAGGCCAATTATTCGGGCAAAAAAGAGAAAGTGTTGTTCAAAGTGAACTGGTGATATTAATACAACCTAAAGTGGTCGATAGTAACTTTCATCATGAAGAGATGGATCGTATTAATGAACGATTTTCCGGACTTAAGCAAGGAGGGAAATTATGACTATTGCTAATATGATTGGTGGTTTTCAAGAATATTATGGCTTAGACCAACAGCCATTTTCATTGGCTCCGAATACTGAATTTTATGTTGAGCTCTCGAGTCAGCAAGAATGTTTTAATGTATTAAATTATGCTTTAGAAACCGGTGAAGGATTTATTAAGGTTACCGGTGAAGTAGGCACCGGTAAGACCTTGCTATGCAGACGTTTATTAAATTCTTTTCGCGACGACCAAGTCTCTGTGTATATTCCCAATCCGTCGTTAAATCCACAAGCATTATGGCGTGCTATTGCTCATGAATTAGGTATTGATGTTAATAATGTTGATATCCACCAAGTACAGGAACGAATTCAAGAAAAGTTACTAGCTCTGGCTATGGATAATAAATCAGTAGTTTTGGTGATAGATGAAGCACAATGTTTACCGGAAGATAGCTTGGAAGCGATGCGGCTAATTTCTAACTTAGAAATGGAGAGTCGTAGCCTCATTCAAATAGTTTTATTTGGTCAGCCTGAATTAAATGAAATATTAGCGCAAGATCGGTTTAGGCAATTGAAACAAAGGATTTCATACAGCGCAGAACTGAAAGCAATGGATAACAATAGCTTACAGCATTATATTCAGCAGCGAATGATATTCGCAGGCTATCGAGGTATGCCGATCTTTGATGACAAAGCGCTAAAATTGATGGCGAAGGTTACATCAGGAATCCCACGATTAATTAATATCATTGCACAAAAAGCTATGTTTAGCGCTTTTGGCGGTGGAGCAAGGCAAGTCTCCGCCTCTCATGTACGTGCTGCAGCAGAAGATACCGAAGGCGCGATATGCATATCAAAAGTTAATAAATATTATTGGCGCGAAGTTTTGTTATTGTCTTTGATGATCGGATTAGTGGTGCTGAATGAGCTTAATTAATGATGTGCTTCGTCAGCTTGATAGCAAGCCTAGTAGTAATGCTGGAATGCATTCAATACTGCCATCGGCTTTAATAACAGAAAATAATGAACAGAGTAAAACTCGCTTCGTTATTGCTGCTGCGGGCATTCTGTTACTGCTAGTGTATATTTCTCAATTAATGCTTGGTCGACCTCTATTTAGTTCGCCAGCTATCGCTGCTAAAACTGATATCCCAGAAGTGCTCACTACAAATATTGTCCCTTTGAAAGTGACTAACCTAAATATTATAAGCGATAAGGAATCAGCACTGCTTGACGATATTAGTTTGCCCGCAACAGATAAAGTAGTAATAGATAATAAAACTGAAACTAGCATAGTTGAAGACAATGAAGCAGCGGCCATTAATAAATCGTCTTTGGCACCAAGTACTAATCAGCTTAGTGGGCCTGTCGTTATTTCAATCCAAGAAGAACGCTGGGAAGAAATAGAATATCAAACAGCACTAAGGCACTTTATAGGCGGCAATATTGCTGAATCTGATCGCATCATTAAGCGTGTATTAAAAAGCAGTATTACAAATGAGTATCTCGGCTTGCAAGCAAGAATTTATATTAAACAAGAAGATGCGAGTGCTTTTTATGAATTAGTAAAACAACATCCTGATAATAATGATATTGATTGGTATAAGTTAGTCGCACCAGGATTACAGCTATTTTCTTATTATCATCTTTCTAATCAGTATTATTACTCATTAATAAAAGTCGAACCTGGAGAAATCCGTTGGCAGCTTGCGATTGCACTTAATCATATTCGCTTAGACAAAGAAGATAAAGCTCTGGCTATTTACAATAAACTATATCAATCAAAGCAGACATCGAACCGTCAGAAGCAATGGCTGGGTAATAAAATAAAACGTTTGTCGCTAAATAAGGCGTAGAGCATGGAAGCAGCAAAAAAAATTCGCGTCGGTGATCTGCTTGTTGAAAAAGGGCTGATCACCAATGACCAGTTAATGGAAGCGTTATCAGAGCAAAAGCGTACAGGACAAAAGATTGGTCGGGTATTAACAGAACTCAATTTTGTATCAGAAGAAAAAGTATTAACCTGCCTAGCTGACCACTTTCATTACCCTTATATTGAATTACAGCGATATCGTGTTAATTCAGATGTTGTTCGAATATTACCCGAAGCCTCTGCGCGTCGTTTTCGTTGTATTGTCTTGGCAGAGCAGCCTGATGGTCTTCTTGTTGGTATGTCTGATCCTACCGATCTTATGGTTATTGATGATCTGCAAAGACAGTTAAAACGCCCTGTATTACCGGCTTTTATTTCAGAGAATAGTTTATTAGCAACTCTTGATAGCATCTATCGTCGACAAGATGAAATCGCTTCGATTGCAGGTGAGTTAGAAGGTGAATTATCAGAAAGTGATTTTGATATTACCGAATTAGCGGCTGGCAGTGATAGTGCCGAAGCCCCGGTTGTTCGTTTATTACAAAGTATCTTTGAAGATGCTGTTCAAGTGAAGGCATCCGATATTCATATTGAGCCAGAAGAAGCGCAACTTAGAATTCGTATGAGAATCGATGGCGACCTGCAAGAGCAGGTTATGAAAGAGCGTCGCATTGCATCTGCTCTGGTTTCTCGTTTGAAAATTATGTCGGGGTTGGATATCTCTGAAAAGCGAGTACCACAAGATGGTCGCTTTAATATTCGAGTGAAGAATAAAAGTATTGATGTGCGTTTATCGACGATGCCCGTTCAATTTGGCGAATCGGTGGTAATGCGTCTATTAGATCAAAGCGGAGGTATTTTAGATCTTGATGCCCTCGGTATGCCCAAAGATATGCAGCAGCGTTTTAATTACCTGGTTGAGCGTCCACATGGCATGGTACTAGTAACGGGCCCAACGGGTAGCGGTAAAACCACGACTCTTTATGCGGCATTAAATATCTTAAATACCAAAGAACGTAAAATAATAACGGCAGAAGATCCTATCGAATATCGTTTGCCAAGAATTAATCAAGTGCAGGTAAACCCTAAAGTTGGCTTAACATTTTCAACGGTTTTACGAGCAGCATTAAGACAAGATCCTGATGTTATTTTAGTTGGGGAAATGCGTGACCACGAAACAGCAGAAATTGGTTTGCGTGCTGCAATGACAGGGCACATGGTTTTATCGACCTTGCATACCAATGATGCCGTTTCAACGGCAATGCGATTATTGGATATGGGAGTAGATAACTACTTAGTTGCTTCTTCTTTACGTGCGGTTATGGCCCAGCGCTTGGTAAAGCGTTTATGTGATCATTGCCAAGAAGACCAGCAGGCTGATGAGCAAGAGAAAGCTTGGTTGTTGTCGCTGGATGCTGAAATTAGCCAATTTAGTTTCCGTCATGGACGGGGCTGCCACCACTGTAATAATACTGGCTATAGCGGACGTATTGGTATTTATGAATTATTAGAAATGGATGAAAAAATGATCTCTGCGATGAGACAAAACTCAGCAGAAGATTTCGCTCAAGCGGCGATGGCTCATCCTAAGTTTAGACCTTTAGCGTTATGCGCTCTAGATTATGCCAAGCAAAAAGTTACCTCGCTAGATGAAGTTTTTCGTATCAGTGCCAGTTTAGGAGATGGAGGCTAGCATGCCAGATTACCATTATAGTGGCCGTGATGAACGGGGCGCCTTGGTTGAAGGCAATGTCTCTGCTGCTAATCATGGTGCAGCGGTTAGCCAGCTACAAGTTAAAAATATTATTATTACCCGTTTAGAAATAGCGGCAGCTGCGGCCGATCAGAAAAATATAAGTATTAACTTTAATATTAGCTTTAAGAAAAAAATAACCCTTGATGATCAGGTGCTTTTAACTCGTCAGTTGTATGCATTAACGAAAGCGGGCATTCCAATTATAAGAGCATTAAATGGATTGGCTGAATCCACTGATAATGATCATCTTGCCGAAATATTAAATGCTATTGCAGACTCTTTGATTGCAGGTACTGATCTTGCAACAGCATTTCGTCAGTTTCCAAAAATATTTTCTGGCATTTTTGTCAGCATGATTCATGTTGGTGAAAATACTGGGCGTTTAGATTTAGCATTTCAGAAACTAACGGCACATCTAGAATTAGAACGAGAAACAAAAAAACGAATTAAGTCAGCCACTCGATACCCTATGTTTGTTGTTTCTGCCATCGTTTTGGCGATGACTGTTATTAACGTGATGGTTATTCCTAATTTTGCTAGTGTCTTTGCCAAGCTTGGGGCAGACCTGCCGCTAGCGACGCGTATTTTAATGGCGAGCTCTGAATTCACTATTAATTACTGGTGGCTAATATTATTAATCGTATTTGGCGGTGGCTTTGCCTGGTATCGATATATTAATACTGTAGACGGACGGCTTTGGTGGGATGGAAAGAAATTAGGCTTACCATTATTTGGCTCGTTATTTAAACGCATCGCCTTATCAAGATTTGCGCGCTCTTTTTCGATGATGCTAGCGTCAGGGGTGCCTATTTTAAAGGGCCTGTCTATCGTAGCAGAGAGTGTTGGCAATAAATCTATTGGTGCTGCAATTGGAGATATGTATCGCGGGGTTGAGCGTGGAGAGCGCTTAACCAGCACTGCTGCAGCAACAGGTTTGTTCACTCCGTTAGTATTACAAATGCTATCAGTGGGAGAAGAGACAGGATCGGTCGATACACTATTAGATGATGTAGCTGATTTTTATGAAGAAGAAATAGATTATGAATTAAAGCAGCTTGCTGACTCGATAGAACCTATTTTATTAGTGTTTTTAGGCTGTTTAGTTCTGGTTTTGGCATTAGGGGTTTTCTTGCCAATTTGGGATCTCAGTGGCGCGATGAGTAGTAAGTGATGTTAGCAGACATTTTTGTATACATTCGTAACCATAATAGGAAAACATTAAGACACTTGACTAGTATTAGTAATACAAGGTTCGTGAATAACGCAGGTTTTAGTTTATTTGAGTTCGTTATAGTACTTGTGATTCTTACAACTTTAATTTCAATTTTCATTCCAAAGTTTTCGGAATTACAAAAAGATGCGCATAAAGTTAGTGTGCAGATGAGTGCTGATTCACTGCAGTCTTCAGTGAATATCATTCATAACGTTTGGTTATCTCAAGGTTCTAAAGATGAAGCTTTGGTGATTGAAGGTTATGGTGGCGGCATAGTACTCGTAGGGGGCAGTGGTTGGCCAGAGGATGTAATAGCTATTAATGCTAGTCGCGATGATTATGAAAGTCATGATAGCGGCATACAAAATTTGGTTCGATCTTCACTTAATCATTCAACTTGTCGTAGGCTATGGATTGGCTTATTAAAAGACTCGGCACCTAAGGTTAATGATGAAGAAGGCAGTGATGTAATTTTTCTGTCTGAATTTGATTTAGGGGTTTGTCGATTTCGCTATCTTCTTAATGAAGATAATTTTCGAATTGAATACGATCTGACTACAGGTCGGGTGATCCCTTTTTTTGGGCATTATTGAAGTACTAGCCAGGAGCGGTCTATGAGAAAGATCAACAAACAAGCAGGTTTTACCTTAATTGAATTGATTATGGTGATTGTTATTTTAGGGGTGCTATCCGCTTTCGCGTTGCCACGTTTTGCTGATTTAGGTGGGAGTGCTAGAGCTGCGACGATTAATGGTGTGGCTGGATCTATGAAGGCTGCTGCGAATATTGCACATGCCCAACAGCTTGCTAATGGAGCTAGTGGCTCAACGGCGGTAGTATTGGAAGGCGTAACCATTACAATGGCAAATGGCTATCCTGATGATGCAGGTATTTTACTTGCGGCTCAAATATCTTCGACAGAATTTACTACGAGTACTGCTGGCATAGTACAAGCTATCGGGTCAGTAACTCCAGCAAATTGTCAAGCGACATATAATGAAGCGACATCAGCAGGAACCCCTGCTGTTATTACCGCGGCAAGTGTTGGTATTGATGTTAGCGATTGTTAAATTAGTTAGCTCAATAAGAATCATTTGATTCTTGCTGTGATTATTTATGGATAAATACCAGCAAGGCTTCACCCTAATAGAATTAGTCACAGTAATTATTTTATTGGGGATCCTTTCAGCCTTCGCTATTAGTCGCTTCCCCGAACGCCAAAGTTACTCAACTGCGATTATTAAAAACCAGTTGTTGGCTTCTGCGCGTCTAGCCCAGCAAACCTCTTTATCGCGTGCCTCATCTGCAGTAAATGTCACCCTGACTGTTTCCGAGATTGCTGGTCAATGGAATCTTAATGTAGCGGGTGGTTCAGGTATTAATTTTTCCGCAGAGGTTGAGCGTGGTTCTGAGCAGGTTCGATTTGGAACCAATTTAGTCGCGGCTTGTTCTGCACTTACGGCAGCGCCTTTAACCATCACTTTTGATGGCGATGGTAATCAAATTCCTTTTCAAAATCTTAGAGTCTGTATCGATTCAGCAACAGATTTTGAACTCTGTATTAGCCCATCAGGATATGCGTATGAAGGTAGTTGTATACCCTAACGCGCAGAGTTATGTTCGTGCAAAGGGTTTTAGTTTAATTGAGTTGGTCATAACCATTGTTGTGATAGGTATTGCGTTGACTGCCTTAAGTAGCAGTTTATTTACTGCGGTGGGCCGCAATGCCGATCCTCTTTGGCAAAGTAAAGCGACTCAACTTTCCCAAGCTTATTTAGATGAAATCCTATCTATGCGCTATCAAGAAGACTCACCACTCGGGGGAGGTATAGTCGGAACTTGTGTTATTGGCGGAGCGGAAGAAGGAGGGGCGAATCGTAGTTCATTTGATGATGTCGATGATTATAATGGTCTTGTCGAAACGGCTGACTTTCTAGATGTCGCTGCAACTTCTAATTATTCAGGTTATACAATTAGTATTGCTGTGACCTGTGCAGGGCCTACTGGCATCGATACCGGTGATAGCAAATTAATTGCCGTAACGATTACTTCCCCGACCAATCAGACTATGGTTTTTTCTGTCATCAGGGCTGACTTATGAAAGCTAGTATTAATGGCAGCCTTAATTTGAATTCTAACTTCAATACCTGCAGTGGATTTACTCTTGTCGAATTGGTAATGGTTATCGTTGTTTTGGCCATATTATCGACGGGCAGTATTAAATTTATATCACAGTCTGCTCAGGGGTTAGTTGATACTGCTGAACGTCAAGCTCTTGCAAGTACCGCAACGATTGCAGTAGAAAAAGTATTGCGTGAAGTTCGTCGGGCCCTACCGAATAGCGTGCGCCAATTCAGTGATGGCGGTAATGAATGTTTAGAGCTAGTGCCAATTTTACACAGTTCAGAATATGTCTCTGTGCCAATAGCAGCTGACGCAGCGAGTTTTGATAGCATTCGATTTGTCGGCGCATTAGGTGGGGAATCGGGTTATGTTGCCGTCTATCCTAATAGTGAAGGTTCAGTTTATGGGGCTAATCCTGCCACTATTCCAGCAACAGTGAGAGCCATTTCCACTGATACAGCAACAGCAAGTGCTATTGATATACTGACAAATTTACAGACAATAACGTTTGATGGCGGTACGAATTATCGTTTCCCAACAGGCTCTCCACGCAAGCGTTTTTTCTTAGTCAGTCAGCCTATTAGTTTTTGTGATGATGCTAATGGCCGCTTATGGCGTTACCAAAATTATGATTTTCAAAGCACTAGGGGGGCAGGCATTCCAACCATAGGAAATAATCGAGTTTTAATTGCAGATTCGCTACTGCCCAATAGTTTAGGATTCAATATTCTTCCTGCTCAGCTACAGCGTAATGCTGTGGTGAGAATGAGTTTAATTATTGAGCGGGGTGGTTCATCTACCGAGCAAGTTGATATGAGTCAGGAGGTACAATTACGTAATGTACCCTAATATGACTTCACTAAAGACATCTTCAATACCTTCAATAGCAAAGCAATCAGGTCTTAGTTTGCCAGTCGCTATATTTATAATCACTATTATGAGTATTATTGCAGTTGCGGTTAATCGCATGAATGAAGCTTCTAGCCAAAGCTATAGTCAGAACATACTCTCTTCTCGAGCTTTTTACGCCGCAGAAAGCGGCGCTCAATTACGTGCTCATACTGTCTTGTCGACGGCACCATGTAGCTGTGGCTCCGATGTTGATTTTTCATTTTCAGTCGTCGGATTAAATTCATGCAATGCCAATACCAGCTGTAATCAGTTTATTGCTAACGGAGATACTTTTTGCACAATTACGAGTATTGGTAGTTGTGATAATAGCAATGCGCAAAGAACGATTGAGGTGAGAATAAAATGAAAAAAATAATTTTCTTTTTCTTTTTACTCTTATCTTTAATTAACTCTAATACTTTTGCTGCAATTAGTTATGTCACCTCTGTAACAGATAAAGGAAATGATGAGCGAGCAAGTTTAACTGTGCCTGCTTCGACTCAAGCAGGTGATATATTAATTGTGCAAGTTACTTTCCGCAACGAGATTGGTAGTGATGGAGTAACAACTCCAGCAGGGTGGATCTTAATTGCTCCGCAAGATAGGGATGGTGCTGTATTTCAGTCCGTTTATTATAAAGTTGCGGTAGCTGCTGATGCGGGCAGCAGTTATGAGTGGAACTTTGATGGTAATGGTAATCGCCGTTATATTCTTGGTATGTCTGTTTTCAGTGGGGTTGATAATACCACCCCAATCGCAGCTGAAAATTCTGCAACAGATGGAGTTTTTTGGGGAAGCTTAACGGCGCCTTCTGTGACGACTGTAAATTCAAACTCGATGCTCTTGGCACTTTATACTATTGCGGCGGGAGATCAATCCTTCTCGGCAGGGGTAGGAATGACTGAGGCTTATGATATTGAAGAAAATAACAATAATAACGGAATAACATCAATGACTGCTTGGGAGTTATTTCCAACAGTGGCCGCTACAGGTTCTCGTGTTGCTACTGCAAGTAAGAATTTTGATGATGGCATTGGCCATTTAATTGCGTTAAATGAAGGTTCTGCAGCACCAGAGATAACAAGTGTTATTACTGCCTGTGGCAGTTTGAATACAGTGGAAATTATATTTTCAAAAGACTTAGATCCTACAACAGCGCAGGACATCTTAAATTATGACCTTACTAACAATGCTCTTTCATCATTAGGAATTTCCTCTTCAGTACTATCCAGCCCTGATACAGTGACTCTAACATTAACGACAGATATGAATGATTTAACGCCTTATACCTTAACGGTTAATAATGTAGAAAATTTAGCCGGAGATGCGATCGCTGCTAATACAATATCTAACTTTATGCTGTCATGTAATTTAAATTGCATCACCGATGACTTTGTTGGCCCTGGTCCTTTGTCATCTAGCTGGTCGGTGGGAAATAGTAACGGTACTTTCGGTGATCCAAGAATTGTTGATGATGGCCGTTTACGTTTAACCGATAACAGTAATCAGGTTTCGACAGTTGCCACATTATTGAATCAATTTCCAGGAGCCGACAATAGAATAGAAATTGAGTTTGATTATTATGCTTATGATGGCAATAGTGCCGATGGCATTGCAATTAATTTTTCTGATGCATCAATCTCTCCTGCAGCAGGGGCTTTTGGTGGCTCGCTTGGTTATGCACAGAAAACAGGAATTGATGGTTTCGCTGGCGGCTGGTTAGGTGTTGGTATTGACGAATATGGTAATTTTTCTAATGCTAGTGAAGGCCGAGAAGGTGGGCCCGGGCGTACGACGGATAGTATATCGCTTCGTGGCTCTGGTAGTGGCACAAGCGGCTATCCTTATCTAACAGGTACAACATCGATATCCCCAGCAATCGATGACTCAGGCAGTGCTCCGAATCCAGGGCATCGATATAGAATCATTGTTGATCATACCGCTGGCGGCAGTATTGCCACGGCGTCAGTTGAGCGCGATACGGGCTCTGGTTATAATTTTCTGGTGCCTGCGTTTAATATTTATACGCAGAATCCATTACAAGATGCTGTACCTGCTAATTGGGTGGTTTCATTTACCGGGTCAACGGGTGGCTCTACTAATATTCATGAAATAGGTGATTTAAAAGTCTGCGCTGCGCAGCCGATTCAAACGTTTTCTCAGGTAGATCATTATGACATCTCTCATGCTACTCCAGGATTAACTTGTGAGGGATCAGAGGTAACGATTACCGCTCATGATAGCAGTCATGATGAGGTGACTGTTGTTTCCGATACTAGCATTAGCGTAACAACGATCCCTGCGGTGACGGCTATTGTTAACTCACCTGTGGTAATGCTTGCAGGAACATCGAGTACCAGTATTTATTTGCAACAAACTTCATTATTAAACGATATCAATATCAACCTAGATGATGGTAATAAAACAGATGATGAAGGTAGCCTAGAAGATCCGTTAATTTCTTTTGTTGATACCGCTTTTCGTTTTTATGCTGCTGGTAATAATACTGATGTTACCCCGATTAATACTCAAATTTCAGGAAAGCCTTCAACGGTCGCTCCGGGTAATCAAGGTTTAGCCTTACGTGCCATTCGGACCAATACCGATACCGGTGCTTGTGAGGTTGGTTTGACTGGATCTCAAACCGTAGGTATCGCTTATCGTTGTAAAAATCCTGCTAACTGTAGTGCCGCACAACTATCTTTTTCTGCTGATGAAACTAAATTAATTAGCGGCACTAATAACATTGGCGGTTTAAATTACACCGCTGTCGATATGGTATTTGATGTCACTGGCAGTGCACCATTTTCTTTTAACTTTCCCGATGCGGGGCTAATAGACTTGCATGCAAGCTTAGCGATAACAGCGACAACCACTCCACCTAACCCTGCTTTTACCTTACTGGGTTCAAGTAACGAATTTGTCGTGCGGCCTTTTGCCTTTGAATTATTATTTGATACTAATTCTACCGCAGCAGATGCAAGTGGTAGTAAATTTGTCAGTGCAGGGGAAGATTTTTCTATGCAAGTGAGAGCAGTCAATTGGCAAGCCGCAGACGATAGTGATAACGATGGTCTTGTCGATATAGATGGTACGAGTGGTGTGGTTGCTGATTTAAGTGACAATTCTGCGACACTCAATTTTGGCCAAGAAAATAATGCTGTTAACTTCACTCCGACTCATACCCTCGATCAACCGAGTACCAGTGCAGGTGTGCTTACCAGTAGTGTAATTATTTCGGGCGGTGCTAGCAGTCAGTTTAGTAATGGTGTGTCCACTACCGACGCAACGTTAAATTGGGATGAAGTAGGGATAATTGATATTAATCTAAGGTTGGATAATTATTTATCCGCTGCAGGGGCCAATATTATTGGCCAGGCGAATAATATCGGCCGTTTCTATCCTGCTCAATTTATAATGACTTTATCAAGTACGACCAATAGCTGCGGTAGTTTTAGTTATATGGGGCAAACAACTCCAGATCCCGAGTTTGATATTCGTTACACTCTAGAAGCTCATAAAACTGGCGGCGGTTTAACACAAAACTATACAGGAGCTTTTGCTAAAGCGACTCCTGCTGACCATATTAATATTGTTGCTGAAAATAATAATGATGGTGGCAGTTATCAAAATAGGTTGGAAAATTTAGCTGATGATAGTTGGCTTAATGGACAGTATATTTATTCAGACTCGGGCTATTTTTCCCGTGGTATTATTGTTGATGGGCCGTATCAATTACTGCAACTGGGTATTCAATTTACTGACAATGACGGTGATTTATCTGAGTTAGTTGGTTTGGATATGAAAGCTAATAGCAGTGCTGATTGTGATGTTGTCGGTGATTGTGATGCTTGGCTTATCGATGATTTGGACGTACGCTTTGGCCAATTAAAGCTGAGTAATGTTTTTGGCCCAGAAACTTTTAATTTAGATATGTCAATGCGTACTGAGTATTTTGATGGAACGAGCTTCATTTTAAATACCGATGATAGCTGCACCAATTTAGTTGTGACAGATCCGCCATTATCACCTAGGCCATTAAGCTGGACGGGTAATTTAACTGTAGGGGAAACTACGCCTAGCCTAACTTCGGATATTACTGCTGGCTTAGGGGTTATTCAGTTTAGTGCGGCAGGTTTGGGTAATGAAGGTTCGGTGATCTTTGAGTATGACATTGGTAGTTGGTTAAAAACTGAAAATGATGGTGATGCGGATTATGCGGATGACCCCTTTGGCAAAGTCACATTCGGTCAATTCCGTGGAACTGACCGAATGATTTATTGGCGCGAAGTCGTGCGCTAATTTTTTTGAAGTTTTCCTACCCTTGGGAAGCTTCAGTTTCCTCTTCATCGTGATGCTCGTCGGCATCCATATTTAACTCTTTTATCTTACGAGTTAAAGTATTACGACCCCAGCCGAGTAATACAGCTGCGTCACGACGACGGCCTGCAGTATGTTTCAAGGCCGTTTCTATCATGATGCGCTCAAAGATCGGAACTGCGACATCCAGTAGTGCAGGCGTGCCCTGAGTGAGCTGTTGGTCGGCCCAAAATTGCAGCGCCTGCTCCCAATTACCTGAAGTGGGAGTGGCAGCTTCTTGATCCAGTAGCTCTGGTGGTAAGTCGTTGATGTGAACTTCACGACCCGATGCCATGACTGTAATCCAGCGGCAGGTATTTTCTAATTGACGTACGTTACCGCGCCAATCCAGCTTTGATAGGTAGTCTGACGTTTCGGGCTTTAACGTTTTAACTTCAACCTCTAGCTCTTCCGCTGCGGTTCCTAAAAAGTGTTTTAATAAACGAGGAATATCTTCACGGCGATCGGCTAAACGTGGAATATGAATACGAATAACATTTAAGCGATGAAATAAATCTTCGCGGAAACGTCCTTCTTTTACTAAGCCTTCAAGATCTTGGTGAGTGGCTGCGATGATGCGCACATTCACTTTAACCGGAGCGGTACCACCGACGCGATAGAATTCACTATCGGCTAATACGCGTAACAAACGCGTTTGTGTATCGGCTGGCATATCACCAATTTCATCTAAAAATAATGTACCGCCGTTCGCTTGCTCAAAGCGTCCGCGACGTAAGCCGCCAGCACCAGTGAAAGAGCCTTTTTCATGACCAAATAGTTCAGATTCAATAAGGTCTTTTGGAATTGCTGCCATGTTTAGCGCGATAAAACTTTCACTCGCTCTAGGGCTGTGCTTATGCAAAGCATGAGCAACCAGTTCTTTACCCGTACCAGACTCACCATTAATTAAAACAGTAATGTTTGATTGTGATAAGCGGCCAATAGCGCGGAAAACTTCCTGCATTGCCGGAGCTTCACCAATAATCTCGGTATCGTTAGGTAGCTCTTCCACCGCATTATTTGTTGCTTGCTGTTCTTCGTAGTGAGCAATTGCGCGCTGAATTAAAGTAACCGCGTCATCTACATCAAATGGCTTGGGTAAGTATTCAAAAGCACCACTTTGATAGGAGGAAACTGCGCTATCGAGATCTGAATGCGCGGTCATGATGATCACGGGCAATTCTGGATAGGCTTCGTTTATCTGCCCGAGTAACGTTAGACCATCAATACCCGGCATACGAATATCCGTCATAATGGCTGCAGGCTTCTCTTTGCTTAATAAGCCCATTATTGACTCAGCACTGTCGAATATTCTGCAGGGGATGTTGGCTTGTTCTAGTGCCTTCTCCAGCACCCAGCGAATTGATTTATCGTCATCAATAATCCATACAGTATTCATATTGATTAGTCCTAAGAATGTTTAAGTGGTAAATAAATGGAGAATTCAGTGCGGCCAACTTCGCTTTCGTATTCGATGATGCCTTCGTGCTGGTTAATCAAAGACTGGGCGATTGATAGCCCCAGTCCTGTCCCTTCCGCACGGCCACTGACCATAGGGTAAAATAAGTTGTCTTTAATGCTTTTATTAATACCCGGGCCGTTATCTTCGATACAAATATGGGCGACCAAGCGATGGCGTTGGTGACCGATAGTAAATTGGCTTTTTGTTCGGGTTTTAAGAGTAAGGGTTGGCTGTTCGATGTTTGCTTCAATCATCGCTTGCACAGCATTGCGGCATAAATTTAATGTCGCTTGAATAAGCTGTGATTTATCACCAATAAATTCAGGAATAGAGGGGTCATAGTCACGTATGATTTTTATTTCACCAAGCTGATCAACTTCAATGAGCTGGCAAACACGCTCTAATACTTCATGAATATTCGTCGCTTCTTGCTTAGGTAATTGATGCGAGCCTAATAGGCGATCAACGAGGTCACGAAGACGATCGGCTTCTTCAATAATAATATTGGTATATTCATCGAGAGATTGATCGGGTAGAGCGCGGGACAATAACTGCGCGGCACCCCGAATTCCCCCAAGTGGATTTTTAATCTCGTGGGCCATTCCTCGAACTAACTCGCGGGTTGTCTCTTGCTTGGCGAGGATTTGTTCTTCGCGGGAAATGCGCATGAGGCGATCACGACCCTGTATCTCAATCAGCAAGCAAGGGGTGTGACTCTCTGGGTGAACGATTGGGCTAACACTATAGTCGACCGTAATAATCTTAGTATTATGCAAAGCCACTTCGGTTTCACGTTTAGTGAAGGTGTAACCGGTATTAATAGAGCCCTGTAAGGCATCACGATCTTCTTCTGATTCCCAAGCAAGATCATAGAAGGGTTCACCAAGGCCTTGGCGCCCACTGACCTGTAATAAGACTTCCGCAGCAGGGTTCATGTAGATCACGGATAGGTCAACGTCGAGCAATAATATGCCAGTATTCAGGTATTCGAGTAACTGTTGGTTGAGTACTGCTGACGCAATCATGTTTAAGCCTTTCCTTTTGATTAACCTCTTTCATGGTTAAGTCTGACTCAATGCAAGAAGCGAACCATTGTCTAGCATGCACGTATGTGAGACGTCTCGAGGTTATCATAGCGGATGAATGGGCTAAAATGGAGCGTAATTTTAATGTGCGCACTAATTTCGTGCGCGCTGGGTGGACTAGTGCTTACTTGCAGTGCGTTATCGCGTGTTAGCGGCGTACATAGACTGTTATTGTTTGGCTGCTTATTTTCTCCGTCTTAGTCTCTTTATCACGCACAATCACTTGTAGGGAGTGTTCACCACGATCGGTATTGGTACGCTGCCAGTTGAGCGTTGAGTTTGCCTCAACCTCGACACCGTTCATGAGGAGCACAGCCTCATCGGTATCCTGTAGGTCTGGGGATACTTGTGCCGAGATAGCGAAGCTGCCTAATTTATCTCGGGTAAAGTCGGTTTCTGCTCTTGGGGATGTAATGGCTAAGACTTGATAGCTTACTTCGGCATCGGGCTCTACTGCGGCTACTTTTGCTGGAATTTCAATAGCAGGGATGATGCTGATGTCTTTGACTTTGTGCTTACGTGATTCTTTAGTAGGCTGGTCAGAGAATACTCGGTTACCCTTGTCATCAACACTTATATAGACCTCGGTACCGTAGCTAATAGAGGACATAAGTAAGAAAAGTACTGCGTAAAAAGGGGCGCGAATAAACATAATGTTATCTTCAATTTTAATAAACGAATTTTCATCATGCCAGTCTAGGGGGTGAGTATCAATAGCCAGTACTTTAGGCTTTAATAGCCGTCACATTTAAACAGATTTATTTTATCCGCTAAGGGTATTTTGGTATTAAAAATGAAAGCATTAATTCAACGAGTAACAGAGGCCAGTGTCAGTATTGACGGTCAGGTTTTTTCAGAAATTGAACAAGGCCTAGTAGTTTTATTGGGGGTAGAAAAAGGCGATGATTCAGCGGCAGTCGATAAACTATTACATAAAGTGAGCCATTATCGAGTTTTTGCAGATGGGGATGGCAAGATGAATCTTGATGTTCAGCAAATCGGCGGCAGCTTATTGGTTGTTTCGCAATTTACTCTAGCGGCTGATACCAGTAAAGGCCTTCGTCCAGGGTTTTCAACGGCAGCAAAACCTGATGTGGCAGAACATTTATATGAAGAGTTTATTGCAAAAGCAAAAGGAAAAAATATTCCTGTCGCGACAGGGCAATTTGGCGCAGATATGCAGGTCGCTTTAATTAATGATGGCCCAGTAACATTTTCATTAACCAGTTAAAGCAATCGATTAATTCAAGCTGGATCTTTGCTTATGCAGATACGGCCTCTGGCTCGTAAAGATCCAGTGCGTCTTCTAATGCGAATAAGTAAGACGGCATTAAATTAGTACTTAACCCTGTATATTCTGCAGCCCAGGTCGAACTGCCTAAAATTATTTTCGGTATTAGTCGGCCAACTTTAGCAAAAAAACGCGCGGCTGAAACTTCAGGATTTTCACTTTCGTTTATGTAGTAAACCTTAATATCGACAATAAAACTTACATGCTCACGTTCTTTATTAATCTGCACCTGCATTGGGCTACGAGCAGCCGCACAATACATATTAAGATCTTTGAAGCGTAGGTTTAAACGTTTTTCTATGGTTTCTTTTTTCTTTTTAATATCTGTGCGTACAAGGCCGGGTAATTTAAATTGGCATTTAATCGTACCAACAAATTTAGATTCCTTGTTCTCTCTAGCATTGGGAATATTACACAGATTAAGGCTCATAATTACTCTTTTAAGCTTGGAATGTATTTGTTTTATTTTTTGTTTATAACCGACCATTCCATGATCTTATCCTGCATATAACCTTATGCCGTTTACCTAGGTATCATACTGTTAAATCAATTGACTAAATAGTGCTCAGTGTAATGAATTGTTACGAATAGTCGGGGAATTATTTCAAAATGTTATCGAGAACTTAATACCGTGTCATTAACCGACAAGAAAGCAGGAAATTTTAATGATTTTAGGAGGTCGGAACATTTAGGAAAAATACTTAGACGAACTGATTAAGTTCTTGGCCTTGGCGCGGAGCTGCATCAATATTCTGAAATTGGTTAAACGTATTTATAGCGGGGTTTTCTGAGGCTAGGTTATCTCGTTGTACAGCGACTACTTCTGCTTCAATGGCAGGTTGGTTATTTTCAGCTTGTGAAGGCTGGGTGGATGTTGAAGAAGGAGATCGCACATCGTCAGCCTCTGTATCGCGGACATTGCCAGCTTGCTGATTAAATTCAGCTCTTTGTGCCTCTTGTTGTGCAACCTCAATTTTTTGCTGCTCTCCATCCGCCAGCTGTTGTTCGGCTTGGCGTTGCTCTTTTTGCTGCTCTGCAGATTTTTTATCATCTGCTTGCGTCACGGAAGATGACGTAGGATTTTCTGTTGTCGTCTTTACTTGCTCGGAAGACCCGCGGCTTTGTTCATCACTAGCCCGTTGAACCTGTTGTTCTTGTTTAACAGTCAGCTCAGTCTCAGTTACCGAACTGGAAGGTTCAGCTTGTCTGCGAGCTGGCTGGGCTGCAGGTATTGCAAAACTACCTGCCGATGATATCGATGCCATTGCTGCTTCCCGTGTAACAAATATCTAGCTAATAAACTCTAACTTAGCCAATAGACTCTATAACGACATAAACGCTACAAGGTTCGGAGAACCAATCAACCTTGTACTCATTAATCATAGCGGGAAAATTCAAACTTATGTATGTTTTAATGCTCGGTTTAGAGAAGCCTTTGATCTATTAATAAGCACTTATATACGACTAGTCTTATCAACGATTAGCTTTATAAAGATTTACCAAGCGAAATTCATCCAGTTCGTCGAGGTCGGGCACTGTAAATGAATCAATTTGGCTAACGTGTTGGTAAGGAGGGAAGTCGAAGTTTTTAACTCGGGAATCGGCGACTAATACTTCTGGTGCTTTTTTAAGAAAAACATCCAGTAAGGGGAGGTTTGCCTTGTCGTATAAAACGTCGGCGGCAATTAACAAGTCGATCTCTTGGTCAAACTCAAATAGATCCTCATGCAGTTCAAACTCTACCTGATTGAGCTTGGCATTCTCTTGGCAAGAGAGCAGTGCATCAGGGTCTATGTCACAGGCGATAACTTGTTTTGCGCCTGCCATGATGGCCGCGATGGCTACTATCCCAGAGCCCGCACCAAAATCCATTATACGCTTACCTTTAACTAGCTCAGGATTATCCAGAATATAGCGTGCTAACACTTGGCCACTGGCCCAGCAAAATGCCCAGTAGGCAGGGTAGGCTTGAATCGCTAAAATTTCATCTTGGCTAAAGGGGCGCTGCATCGGTAATGGATCGACTAACCACAGTTTTATTTCTGGACATTGAGGTAGTGACTGTTCGCTAACGAGCGCATCAACCAGCATGTTCTGAATGCAGGCATTCAATTTTGTTGAGGTATCTGTCGGAGTGTTTTGCATTGCTGTAATCGAATCAATAATTTGGTATCGATTATAACTCAAAACTCTGTAGATATTCGGGCACAATCACATCTTGCCAGCCGAGCTGTTCTTTAATGTGGCTACGCATACAATCGGCTGCAGAAGCTTCGCCATGAGTGACAAAGGTTTTTGTCGGCTGCGCCATTGATTTAAGCCAGTTGATAATTTGCTGATAATCGCCGTGGCTTGAAAGCGCTTCTAGGTTATGGACTTCGGCATTGACAGGAATGTAGGCACCGTGAATTTTCACCTTGTCGTGGCCATGAGTAAGGCTGAAGCCGCGGGTGCCTGCGGCTTGATAGCCGAGAAATAAAACACTGTTTTTCGGGTTGGCTAATAAGGATTTTAGATGGTGTAAAACACGGCCCCCGCTAGCCATACCACTGGCACTGATAATAATGCAGGGATCTTTACGTGCTACGAGTTCAATCGATTCTGCTTTGGTTTTAACAAAGGTCACCATACGATCGATGCTTTCACACTGGCCGCGATTCAGGCGATGCTGCGGCTGATAATCAAAGAACAGCTCTGTGGCACTGATGGCCATAGGGCTGTTGAGAAATACGGGCACTTTGGGTATTTCTTTCTGGGCTCTTAGCCGTTCAATAATGTGTAGGGCTAGTTGTGCTCGACCCACTGCAAAAGCGGGCAGTAGGACTATGCCACCACGGTTAAGGGTTTGTACAATAATGTCACGCATTTCGTGAAAGGCATTCAGTTTAGGGTGTTGGCGGTCGCCGTAAGTTGATTCTACGACGAGGTAATCGGTATTTTTTATCGATTCGGGTGGATACATCAATAAATCATCTGGGCGGCCGACATCGCCACTAAAGGTAATTGTCTTTCCTTCACTGGCAATGCGAATAGAGCTGGCCCCTAAAATGTGGCCAGCAGGACGAAAATTGACTTGGCAGTCGGAAAATATTTGATGGCTTTCGTTACTCCTTAATACTTTTAGTTGCTTTAAAACCTTTATAGCATCCTGTTCGGTATATAAAGGTTCGGCAGGTTGGTGGCGACTGAACTTTCCTTTGTTAGCGTAGCGGGCATCTTCTTCTTGCAAGTAACCTGCATCGGGCAATAATACTCTGCACAGTGCTCGCGTAGCATGACTGCAATAGATGGGGCCAGTAAAACCTTGCTTCATTAATGCGGGTAAATAACCGCTGTGGTCTACATGAGCGTGGGTTAGTAATACCGCATCAATTTTGCTGGGGTCTATCGGTAGGGCTTGCCAGTTTTTCTTACGCGCATTTTTCAACCCTTGAAACATGCCGCAATCAATCAGTATGTTATGAGAGCCAACGGTTAATAAATACTTGGAACCGGTAACGGTTTCGGTCGCGCCAATAAACTGAATTTTCATAACGGCAACTTATTTCTTGAGGACATTATTAATAATAGCGGATTTAAAGCCAATGAAACCTTGATATAACACAAGGCAATCTTCTTCTGTATGACTAAGCTAAATGATTACATACGTATAGCTTCCGCTATTCGTTAAAAGGCTAAGGTCATGGGCGATAATTTTTTATATTTAACCAAAATCGGAATTGATACTTATCAGCATGCGGTGGTCTTTATGCGTAAAGACTGTCATGTCTGTCGTGCGGAGGGGGTTAACGCCATGACTCGAGTGCGGGTGTGCACTAATACAAATTCAATTACCGCCACCTTGATTACCGTCTCGGAAGATTTTCTTTCTCATCAGCAAGCGGGATTATCGGATATTGCTTGGCAGATGCTAGGGGCAGAAGAGGGCGATGTTGTTCAGTTTAGCCATGCTCCTGCGGTGGACTCTATGTCTTATGTTCGCGGCAAACTTTATGGCGAGGAACTCACGGATCAAACAGCAAAAGCCATCGTCGAAGATATTAAAGACGGACATTATAGCGATGTGCAGTTAGCAGCTTTTGTTGCCGCCTGTGCCGATGATCGCCTGTCTCTTGCTGAGACTATTTCGTTGACCCAAGCCATGGTCGATAGCGGTGAAAAATTTCATTGGCCGCAATCAATCGTATTAGATAAACATTGCGTTGGCGGTTTGCCTGGTAACCGTACAACGCCCATTGTGACAGCAATTATTGCAGCTAATGGGTTAACGATGCCGAAAACATCCAGTCGGGCGATTACCTCTCCTGCGGGTACGGCCGACACCATGGAAACTATGACCTCTGTGACCTTATCATTTGAGCAAATGCATCAGGTCGTTGAGCAGCAAGGAGCTTGCCTAGCGTGGGGTGGCTCTGTCAGCTTAAGCCCTATCGACGATATTGTAATTCGTATTGAGCGTGCATTGGATCTGGATAGTGAAGGCCAGTTGGTTGCGTCAGTGATTTCGAAAAAAGTAGCGGCAGGTTCTACTCATGTATTAATTGATATCCCTGTGGGGCCAAGTGCAAAAGTAAGAACTCATGGCGCTGCAGAAAAGTTGAGTCATCACTTAGAGGCCACTGGCGAAGCGCTGGGCTTACAGGTAGAAACGATTATTAGTGATGGTAATCAACCTGTCGGTCGAGGTATTGGCCCCGCTTTAGAGGCTCACGATGTATTGGCTGTATTGCGTAATGAGGAAAATGCGCCACAAGATTTAATTGAACGTTCATTGCAGTTAGCCGCACGGCTATTAAAGATGGCAATAGAAAATAAACCTAATGCTTTCTATTACCAGCTAGCAAAAGAAACTCTAGAATCGGGTTTAGCCTATGACAAGTTTATTGATATTTGCCAAGCTCAAGGCGGCTTTCGTGAGCCTGGAATTGCGCCTTATTGTCATACCTTATTTGCCACGGAAGCGGGCATCGTTAGTTATTTTAATAATCGTTTTATTGCCAAAGTGGCGAGCTTAGCGGGGGCGCCCAATGCGGCACTCGCTGGATTGAAAATGCATGTGCGTTTAGGTGACAAGGTTGAGCAAGGGCAAGCTTTGTTGACCTTGTATGCTCAAGCTCAAGGTGAGTTGGATTATGCGCTAGACTTTTATCATAGTCATCCAGAAAGCATTCAAATTAATAAGGAAGTTTTATAGTGTTTATTTTCTCATTGGATGAACAAATAAATCAGTGCAACGCAGTCGTTGCGGCATTGTCTGCCACGCTGGAAAATAGTATTTTTATTGGCGAGCATGTGCAGCGTCAATTCCCCGATGGGGAGAGTTATTTAAATATAATTTCTGATGTGCAAAATCAAGATGTCGTGCTTTTATGTCAGTTGCATCAGCCTAATAATAAACTGATTGATCTTATGTTATTTGCCGAAACGGCAAAGCAGCAAGGTGCGCGTTCCGTCAGCTTAGTGGCGCCTTATCTTGCGTATATGCGCCAAGATAAAAAATTCAAAAGCGGTGAGTGTATTACCTCGCGCCATATCTCTGCTTGGTTGAGTGAGCGCTTCGATAGCATTATTACTATTGATCCACATCTACATCGTTACAAGCACTTAAGTGAAATTTACAGTATTCCCAATACGGTTCTACATGCCACTGACTTGGTAGCTGATTATATTCGTCAACACATCTCACAGCCTATCGTGATTGGCCCCGATAGTGAAAGCGAACAGTGGGCCAATGATGTTGCTCAGCAGGCGGGTTGTGATGCTTTGGTTTTGACTAAAATTCGCCGTGGTGATTACGATGTTGAAGTCTCGTTACCACAATTAGAAAACTATCCAGATTATCAGCCAGTCATTATTGACGATATTATTTCCACTGGAAAAACAATGATGGAAGCGGCAGAAAATATTGTCAGCTTAGGCGGAAAGCCTCCCATCTGCATAGGTATACACGCGGTCTTTGCTGAAGGGGCATTTTTACAAATGCAGCAAGCCAATATTGCAGAGATTATTACCTGCGATACCATTTTACATCCGAGTAATAAAATTTCAGTTGTCGAAAAATTAGCGCAGGCTATTTATGACATGCAAAACACATTACATGCTCATGCTGATTTTCAGTTCAAGTTGCAGTTAAAGGATGAATTATGATTGCTATGAATGATGAAAATATTAACAGTGACTTTGAAAGCTGGGCAAAAGGGCATGGGGTTATTCATCATAGCCTAGAAACGCAGCAGCGTATTCAAGCGCTAGCTGAGCAATTATTGCTGCAAAAAAGAATTCATAATGTAGATGATTTTTATCAACGCTTAATCGCTCTCGATATTATTACCAATCAAGCCATGTGGCTGGTTGCTCATATGACCTATAGCAAACATGTCTATCTTGATGGGCGAGAATTAGCGAGTGAGGATTTCAAGCATGATCCACAAGGGCATACGGGGGGATCATTAAATATGGTCCCCGCCTTTGCTGGATTTTTAGCCGCTAATACCCTAACGGGAGAGCATAGAGATTGGCTAATGGGGCAGGGCCACTGCGTTGCGGCGATTGATGCGTTGCAGTTAATCACGGGCCAGGCAAAGGCTGATAGACAGCAGCAGTTTCCTTTGACGGATCAAGGGCTCGGCCATTTCGTGCGGGCTTTTTATAGTTATAAAGTCTCTCCTCAAGGCAAGCCCGCTTCGCCGTTAGGTAGCCATGTCAATGTGAATACAAAAGGGGCGAGCATTGAAGGAGGCTATTTAGGTTTTGCAGCATTGCATTATGTCCATCAGCCGTTACCTGGGGAGCGCTTAGTTGCATTTTTAAGTGATGGTGCTTTTGAAGAGCAGCGTGGTAGTGATTGGGCTGCACGCTGGTGGCGAGCGGAAGATACGGGTTCGGTTTGCCCTATTATGATTGCCAATGGTCGTCGCATTGACCAAAGAACGATGACCGCGCAGCAGGGGGATAGTGCTTGGTTTGCTGAGCATCTATCACACCAAGGATTTGATCCCATCATTATTGATGGACGAGATCCCGCCGCATTCGTGTGGTCTATTATCACGATGGAAGAAAGCTTAAAGCAGGCCGCTGAAAAAATTAGAAAAGGTGAAAGCCAATACCCCGTGGCGTTACCTTATTGCATCGCAGAAACAGAAAAAGGTTTTGGTTTTCCCGGTGCAGGAACGAATGCTGCTCATGGTTTGCCTCTGCAAGAAAACCCTCGCTTTGATGAGACCGCAAGGCGGTTATTTAATCAGGGCGCGCGAGCATTATTTAATGCTGAAAAAACGTGGCAGCAAGCCGCGCGCTGTTTAGTTCAGCCGAAAAAACCTTATACCGCCAGTGAAGTCACTGTCACGCGCCCCGAGCCTATGTGGCAAGATTTAACTAAACATTATTCTCCCGCACAGGCGATGGATGATTATTTTGTCGAGCTGGCAGAGGTGAATTCTAAGTTAAGAATAAGAGTAGGCAACCCAGATGAATTATCGTCTAACCGCTTTGGTAAAACGTTAGAGTTATTAAAGCATCGTGTGACTAACCCCGAACCGAATATTGCCGAAGCGATTGATGGCAAGGTGATTACCGCGTTGAATGAAGAGGCGGTTATTTCGGCGTGTTTAGCCAATCAGCAAGGGCTCAATTTAGTTGTTTCTTATGAAGCTTTTGCTATGAAGATGCTGGGGGCAATTCGCCAAGCAATTATATTTTCTCGACACCAAAAAGAGGCCGATGATGCTGCAGGTTGGTTATCTCTACCTGTAATCGCAACGTCTCATGTTTGGGAGAATGGCAAAAACGAGCAGAGCCATCAAGATCCAAATTTATCAGAATCTTTATTAAGTGAAATGAGCGATATGGCGCGGGTCGTATTTCCTGCGGATGCCAATAGTGCTATGGCGGTATTGAAGGCTTGTTATGGCGACTTAGGCGCGGTGTGGAATATTGTCGCGGCGAAATCAAAGCTGCCTGTTTTATTGAATCCAGAGCAAGCGCAGCAGCTAGTCGAGCAAGGGGCTATCTGTTTGCGCGGTAACTGTAATGCCGAGGTGCAATTGGTGGCAATTGGGGCTTATCAGTTACAACAAGTTTTATTATTAAGTGATCGTCTGACAAAAATGAAGCAGGCTCATAGTGTTATTTATTTGCTAGAGCCAGGACGCTTCCGTCAAGCTAGGGATTCATGGGAGAACGAAATACAAGCGGATGAATTGCTAGCTTATGCTCTTTTCCCCAATACGGTTCAACAGCGATTATTCTTTTGTCATGGTCATGGCGAGGCAGTTCTTGCTTGCTGTCGACCATTAGATTTAGGACCAAAGAAAACCTCAGCATTGGGTTATATCAATCAAGGCGGAACGCTTGATAGCGAGGGTATGTTATTTGCCAATAAATGTACTTGGGCACATGGTGCTTTGCGCTTAGCTCGCCAATTAGGCAAGGCAGAAGATAGTTGGTTATCGGCTGATGAACTTGCTGCAGTATTGGAACAGGGGGATCCTTACCAAATCATCAAAAGACCTTTTTAATTCATACTTAAGGTCGATTTTAAGGCTTGATGGCAATTTGAGAGCCGCCCGCATTATTTTTTATCCAGCCACGAATTCGCCTATTCGTTGGGTTTTCTAGCTCATGGTAGCTGCTGATTTCTTGGGTCAGTATCTGCTGATAGCTAGGGTTGCCATTACGGCGCATGATCGCTAAGCGTTTAGCGGCGGTTTTATCAATGGCATAGGTTTGGCTTTGTAGTAGGTCTAGATAAGGCAAGGATACATCTACCAGCTGCTGATTAAATAAATCTTTGTCGTAGGGGTTAGGTTGAGCATCAATGGTGATTAAAGTGAGTCCTTTAGGCTCTTCTTCTTGCTGAACCTGTTGATGAATATAATCAACCGCCCATGAAGCACCACGACCAAAACCGATAATGATTAAATTAAATTGATTCTGCTGCTGTAGGTAATCAATGGCAGTATTAATGCGCTGACGGTTCTGTGCTTGGTAATCAGCAATAAGGTCAATGACTTCTTCTTCCTGGTTTAGGGTTTCTGTTTCTATGGCAGGAAGGTCGGGCAGTTTGTCTAAGCGCGGCAGTGCAGGTTCGCCTTCGTCTTCAGTGGTTTGGGTCAGTTCATCTTCAATCTTGGCGGGTTCAGCACTTTCAGGCCCTGCGCTATCTTTGGCTTCTTTATTTATCTCTTCCTCATTTGTCTCATCTGAGTTTTGTACGTCTGAATCTGCTAGCTCGTTATCGTCAGTTAAGGTTTCACTCTCAGAGGTATTAGTCTCTGTAGGGTTGTTCGCTAGCGGACGAGGAATACGCTGGCGCTTAAGTTGATCTGGCAGCTCGATGGTTAACGTACTCCAGCCGAATTGCGGCAAATATTCGCGCAACGGGCCAATAATGTCGGGCCAGTGTCCGTGTTGTTGTTCGTCGTGCAGAATTAATATGCCGCCTTGTGGCTGGCCATTGGCTTGGGGTAGGTAAAGCCCATAAAATTCTTCTTCTGCAGTGTTTAAACTAACCACTTCATCTTCACGGCCCATTAATGTCATGTGCTCTAGCAGTAGGCTGGCTCTTTTATTGGGAATATTCGGCAGGTGGTAATGTGCTGCTGGTTGTTTGGTATTTTTATCAGCTGGCTCGCTGCTTTCTGTCTGATCGGCAGTCATTGGTTCTTCTTCGGAAATTATAGGTTCTTCTTCGACAGCAGCAGATTCTTCTTCGGCAGCAATAGTGAAGAAAGCAATCGTGCTGAAAAGGAGTAATACAATAATTTGAATCAGAGGCTTCATTGCGACCCATTAATATACGTAATTAGTTAAAGGGTAGTTAAGATGCAAAAGATGTTCCTTACTTTTATTATATTTTCCATCTAAAATGACGTAATCAATTATTACTCCCACTTCTCATTGAGATTGTTATGTCTGATTACAAAATTGCTCCTTCTATCTTAGCCGCCGATTTCGCCCGTTTAGGGGAAGAAGTTGATAACGTATTAGCTGCTGGTGCCGATATCGTTCATTTTGATGTGATGGATAATCACTACGTGCCTAACTTGACGATTGGCCCTATGGTTTGTGCTGCTCTGCGTAAGCATGGGGTAACGGCAGAAATTGATGTGCATCTAATGGTTAGCCCTGTAGATGGCATGATTGCTGACTTTATTAAGGCGGGTGCAACGTATGTTACTTTCCACCCGGAAGCGACTCATCACATCGACCGTAGTTTGCAGATAATTAAGGATGCAGGCTGTAAAGCAGGTTTGGTATTTAACCCTGCAACGCCTTTGCACCACATGGCGCATGTGATGGACAAGCTCGATATGGTATTGCTGATGTCGGTTAACCCTGGTTTTGGCGGCCAGTCGTTTATTCCTCATACCCTTGAAAAGTTGAAAGAAGCACGCCGCATGATTGATGAGTCGGGCTTTGATATCCGTTTAGAAGTTGATGGCGGCGTTAAAGTTGAAAACATCCGTGCCTGTGCAGAAGCGGGCGCTGATACCTTTGTTGCGGGTTCTGCGATTTTTGGTAAGCCTGACTATAAAGCCGTTATCGATGATATGCGTGCTGAGCTGGCATTAGCCGATGAAGCGTTAGCTAAATAATACTGAATCAATAAGGCTTTTTGATGGATTCGTTGTCTGTTTTTTCTAAGCTGGTGGCTGAGTTAAATACTCAGCCGACCGAAGCAGTTTTGTTTGATCTTGATGGCACTTTGATTGATAGCGTGCCGGATTTAGCCGCGGCGATTGATTTGATGCTACAGGGTATCGGCAAGCCTCCTGTAGGAGAGGTGAAAGTTAACCGCTGGGTTGGCAATGGCGCCAGTGCTTTGGTTAAGCGGGCGTTGGCAGATGATGATCAAGGTGATGAGTTGGCGCGCTTTGCTGATGAGTTAGAAGATGATGAATATGCGACGGCTTATCCTATGTTTGAATTCGCTTACGCGCAGCGCTTAACTCAAGCAACGGGTTTGTATAACGGTGTGCTATCGGTTTTGGCTGATTTGAATGCTGCGGAGATTAAACTGGGTTTAATTACTAATAAGCCACGACAATTTACCTTGCCGTTATTGCGTGCATTGAATATTCAGCATTATTTCGGCGATGTCATTTGCGGTGATGACTTTGAACATAAAAAACCCCATCCGCTTCCTGTACTTAAAGCTTTAGATAATTTGAGCATCCGTGCAGAGCAAGCAATTATGGTGGGAGATTCAATTTCTGATATTAAGTCGGCTGCCGCAGCGGGGGTGAAAACGGTTGCGGTAACTTATGGTTATAACCATGGTATTTCGATTACCGATGCAAGTAACGAATTACAAGCGGATGCTTTTATTGATGAGATTCAACAATTGCTCAGCTAGCTGAACAATTGTTGTTGTCGTTTTTTGTATTAACTTTTTATTAAAAACGAATTAAGGCATTGGCTTGATAAGAAGTGATCAAGTCTTTGTTAACAAATTCTGCACGTAATTCAACTTTAGGTGTTACGCGAAAACCTGCCCCGATACCCATAAGGATGCCGTCGTCATCACCTACTTCTAAACCAAGGCGCGCGAGAGCATAAAATCTTGGATCAATCTCACTCAAATCTTTTTCTAATACCACGGAACCAGAGATTCCTTTTACGTCATCACTACCAGAGCTAAAGCTAAATTTATTAGTCTGAAAAAGTCCTAGCTCGGCATAAGTCTTAATTCCTGAAATAGCATTCGACAATGGCAGACCTGCAAATAATTGGAAACCTGTTGCTGTCTTATTACTTGCACCGCTAACCACAGAGCCAAAATCTAAATTGTTATAACTAAGGCCGCCACCAAGGTATAAACCGCTAAACGATGTATCAGCTGATGCTGCTTCTTCTGCAGTAGCGGTACTAGCGATAAGAGTTAATACGCTGGCTATAATAATTTTTTTCATATCTTTTATTTCCATAATGATTTCCTGTTAATAAATTAATCGTGAATAAAAAGGGGTTCTTGTTGTAATGCCGCGAATTGTTCACGCAATGACAAAACATGTTCTGACCAATAACGCACGCCTTCGAACCAAGGGAAGGCCAGTGGAAAGGCTGGGTCAGACCAACGTTCAACAACCCAAGCGGTGTGTTTAATGAGGCGAATCGTACGCAGGCATTCTATCCATTTCAACTGGTGATAAGGGAATGGCTGAAATACTTCATAGCCATTACGTATTGATTCCAGTTGTTGAATCTGTTCTTCACGCTGGCCACTTAATAGCATCCAAATATCTTGCATGGCAGGGCCTTGTACACAATCATCAAAATCGACCATGTGCAGCTGTTCGTCACGCCAGAGTAAATTACCCACATGGCAGTCACCGTGAATACGCAACATATCACTCATTTCTGGCTGATATTGCTGCATAACTAATTCGTTTAAATCATGGCATAGCGATTCATAGGCAGGACGAAAATCTTCGTTCAATAAACCTGAATTCAATACCGTTTCACAGCTCTGTTGAATAATTGTTTTGTCACTTGATTTACCGAGCTCGGCCTGGCCATTCCAAATAGGCCTGTGCTGGAAGCGATAGTCTCGACCGACTTGATGTAGGCGCGCTAACCAGCGGCCTAGATATTCTAATTGCTCGCGATTAGCAATTTCTGGGGCGTGACCACTTTTACGAGGAGAAATTGAGAAGAAAAAACCTTGATACTCAAATAACGTTTTACCATTAAACTCCAATGGCGCGACAACAGGAAGATCTTCTTCGGCAAGCTCTAATAAAAATTGATGCTCTTCTAAAATTGCTTCTTTAGACCAGCGATTAGGGCGGTAAAATTTCACAATAACGGGGGTATCTTCTTCAATCCCGACTTGGTAAACACGATTCTCATAACTATTAAGCGGGTATTGGCGCATGTCCGTTAATAGACCCAAGCTCTCTACCGCATTAATAACGGCATCAGGGGTAAGCGATAAGTAAGGATGCACTGAATCTGTATTATCTGGGCTGGTCATATTGGCCGCTAATGTTGTCGATGAAAAAATTAATCGCCACAGTATAACGGAGCTAAGGTTGAATCGCAGTAAATAGGCTTGGCTAATGTTTAGGAGTGCGAGCTAGGCACCAAATACCTACTTTAGCGGCTCCAGATTGCTTCAGTAATAACGCCATAGAGTGAGCAGTGCTGCCTGTGGTCATCACATCATCGACTAATATGATGTGCTCACCATTGAGCTTCTTACGTGTTGGGTGAAAATGATGGCTTACGTTATTAATACGCTGTTTGCGGTTCAGCTCTTTTTGCTCACTGCTATTGCTGCGGGTGGCTAATTTAGGAATCACAGGGATATCTAGCGCTCGGCCGAGTTCTCGGGCGATTAGCTCAGCAGGATTGAATCCGCGTTTAATCAAACTCCAACGAGTAGAGGGAACGAAGGTGAAAGCATCGACCTGAGATAAATCCTCTGGTTGGCTGTGTAGCATTAGACTGGCCAGTTTATGCGCCCACTCTGTACGGCGCTTTGTTTTTAAGCGCTGTAGCCAATTATCAATAGGTGCGGCGTAGCTGAAACTGCTATGGCTATAATCGAAAGCGGGCTTTTTATGCAGGCATTGGCCGCAGGTGCCGTTATTAGGCAGTGAAATAGCACAGGTCTGACAGCGATATTTTGCTTGCGGCAAAGCATCTTCGCAATCTGAGCAAATAAATCCAGCATCGTGATTTATTTCTAGGCAAAGCTCACAGGTTCTATTTAAAAATTCCGGTAGTGCAATTTTTAACCGTGAGTATACCTTTCTATCTATCCAAGTTGACCAATCCATGTGTCTAGCTATTATGCGTTCAGTAATCCAAGTTAATGAGGATTCTAACAGTTGAGTGAGGTGAAGGGTATGAGTCAAACGAGTGAACTAAACGACAAATTGCGCCATAATTGGCAGCAGCAAGAAGTGGCTGATCTATTTGCCCTGCCATTAAATGATCTTTTATTTAAAGCTCAGACTGTTCATCGCCAATACTTCGATCCGAACCAAGTGCAAGTCAGTACCTTGTTATCGATTAAGACCGGTGCTTGTCCGGAAGATTGTGCCTATTGCCCGCAAAGTGCTCGTTACGATACCAAGCTTGAAAAAGAAAAACTGATGGAAGTTGAGGCGGTTATCGAAAAAGCCAAAGCTGCGAAGGCTGCGGGCTCTGATCGTTTTTGCATGGGCGCTGCTTGGCGCTCTCCGCGTGCTAAAGACATGCCTTATGTATTAGCCATGGTCGAAGGGGTTAAAAACCTGGGCATGGAAACTTGCATGACATTGGGTATGCTAGATCAAGAAAAATCCGATCAGCTAGCGGAAGCAGGCTTGGATTATTACAATCATAACCTTGATACCTCGCCTGAGTATTATGGCGAGATTATTACCACACGTACTTATTCTGATCGTTTAGATACTCTGCAGAATGTGCGCGACTCGGGCATGAAGGTTTGCTCTGGTGGTATCGTTGGTATGGGCGAGAAAGAAACAGATCGTATTGGTTTATTACGCCAGCTAGCCAATTTGCCTCAGCACCCTGACTCTGTGCCAATTAACCAGTTGGTTAAAGTTGAAGGCACGCCGCTAGAGACCGAAGGTGATCTAGACCCGTTTGAGTTTATTCGCACCATTGCCGCGGCTCGTATTATGATGCCGAAATCACACGTACGTTTAAGTGCGGGTCGTGAAGAGATGTCGGAAGAAATGCAGGCTATGTGTTTCTTCGCTGGGGCAAACTCAATTTTCTATGGTGAGTGCTTATTAACGACGCCAAATCCTGCCGCCAACAAAGATCAAGACTTATTCCGTAAACTGGGGATCAACTCAGATCATAAGGTAACACAACAGCCAAAAGAGCTGGATGAGTTGCTCGTTGCGGAATCAGCCAAGTCAGCTGAAAGTGAGATGTTCTATAGCGCGGTTAAGTAGAGGCAGTTAAATATAAAGGCTGCATCGTCTGATTTTCAAAAGCTTTAATAAAAAACAGGCTATATAACAATACAGTCTAAAAGAGGCCAGCATACTGCTGGCCTCTTTGCGTTTGGCTGTTTAAAATGTATACAGCAAGTAATAAAACTGTTTGTCGCGTTTTGATAAAAATACTTGAAAGCATTAAGTGAGGTTTATATGAATTTAGGTTCAACATCGGGTTCTTCATTTAGCATTGCCACTGCGGGTATTCAACAGAGTACCGATCAAGTGAAGCAAGCCGCTCAACAAGTGGTTGAAGCGACAACAGCTCGCCCTGCTCAAGGTACGGTAGAAGTTACCGATGCCTTAATTAAGCTTAAAGAAGGTGAGCAAGGTGTGGCAGCGAATGCCAAGGTCGTAGAGGCGGCAGATAAACAGATCGGCTCGCTACTCGATATAGAAGCTTAATCAGATTAAATTAACTAAAAGGTAGCCAAAGAAGAGTATGCAAATCCCAACCAGCGCAGGTATGTTAGCCAATAGTGTGTTGCCGGTAACGCCGACACAGAGTGGACTATTGTCGCCAGTTGGAGAGACTGTAGGCTCTGCGAGTTTTGCCCCTATTGAAGCCGTGTCCAGTACTCGCCTAAGTCGAGAAGTACCAGAACAACGCCCACAGCCTAATTTTGCCCCAGAGAATTCAGGTCGGGCTGATATCGCCCCCGTTGCCAATTCTGTTGGTGCCAGCTCTGCTGATGTTAATGGCTCTCAAGGGGCTGAGCAGCAAGAAGCACAAAATCAAACCTCGACTGCCGAAGAGCAGGGCGATTCTTCTCAGGACAGCGCGTCTCAGAAGGATGACCAAGCTCAGCGTGAAGCCGATCAAATTCAGCAGCGGCAAGAACAGCAGCAGAAACAAGACCTTGATATTATTCGTCAATTATCTCAGCGCGATAATGAAGTACGTGCCCACGAGCAAGCTCATAGCTCAGTAGGCGGTCAATACGCAGGTTCAGCGCAATACAGTTATCAGCGCGGCCCCGATGGGGTTAATTATGCTGTTGGTGGTGAGGTCCCTATTGATACTGGTGTTATTAATGGTGATCCACGAGCGACGTTGGAAAAAATGCAAATTGTTCAACGTGCCGCATTAGCGCCTGCAGAGCCTTCCTCTCAAGATCGTCGCGTTGCCGCTTTAGCTTCTCAACAAGCCAGTCAGGCACGAGCAGAAATAGTAAGCAACAGCAGAGAGAGCAGCTCTAGTCGCACTGATGATAAGGCTGAATTAGCCCGTAACGTAGAGCCCGTCGTGGCGACAACCCCTGAAACTGTGTCAGCTGACAATAGCTCCCAGCTCTTTAATGACCGCATTGCCAAAATTAATGAAATTCTTTTGGCGATTAGTCAAAATGATGTCTCCAATGCCACAGGTCAGTTATTGGACGATGTGGTCTAGCTATAGCACCTGTCTTTCTTGACTACGATCAAAAATAATCCTCAAAACCGTCAGCCGACGGTTTTATTTTTTCTATGCTAATCATCACGCTGGCTTGACAAAATAGGTCTGCAAACGTATGTTTCAAACAAGTGTTTGAATTTGATAGTTGTTCATATAGTGATCGTGATTATCAGTTGTTAATCGATATGCGGTTTTGCCGCTAATAAACATAAAGACTCAGAGGTCTTCCTAATGCCAGAGTATAAAGCTCCCCTACGTGAAATGAAGTTCATCGCTGATGAATTACTAGATTTCCCTGCTCACTATGCAAACCTTCCTGTATACGCAGATGTTGCAACGCCAGATATGGTTGATGCGATCATCACTGAAGGCGCTAAGTTCTGTGAAAACGTTCTTGCTCCTATAAACCGTGGTGGCGACATCGAAGGTTGTACTCGTAACGAAGATGCATCTGTTACTACACCGACTGGTTTTAAAGAAGCTTACCGTCAGTATGTTGATAACGGTTGGGCTTCTTTGTCTTCTGACGTTGAATACGGCGGTCAGGGCCTTCCAGAATCTCTAGGTACAATCGTTTCTGAAATGGTTGGTACGGCTAACTGGTCTTGGGGTATGTACCCAGGTCTATCTCACGGCGCTAAAAATACTTTAGAAGCTTGGGGTACTGAAGAACAGAAGCAAACTTACCTTACTCAGCTTATCTCTGGTGAGTGGACAGGTACTATGTGTCTGACTGAACCAGCTTGTGGTTCTGATCTAGGTATTTTGAAAACTAAAGCTGAGCCAAATGCAGACGGTTCTTATGCCATTTCTGGTACTAAAATCTTCATCTCTGCTGGTGAACATGACATGTCTGGCAACATCATTCATGTTGTTCTAGCTCGTCTACCTGGCGCTCCTGCGGGCACTAAGGGTATCTCATTGTTCATCGTACCAAAGTTCCTTGTGAATGAAGACGGTACTCCAGGTGAGCGTAACGCTGTTGAGTGTGGTTCTTTGGAACACAAGATGGGTATCCATGGTAACTCAACTTGCGTAATGAACTTCGATGGCGCTAAAGGTTGGTTGATTGGACCAGAAAACAAAGGCTTGAACTGCATGTTCACCTTTATGAATACGGCTCGTATCGGTACTGCTCTACAGGGTGTTGCTGCTGCTGAAGGTTCTTTCCAGGGTGCTCTAGCTTACGCTAAAGACCGTTTAGCTATGCGCTCTTTGACTGGTCCTAAAGCGCCTGAAAAAGCTGCGGATCCAATCATCGTTCACCCAGACGTGCGTAAAATGCTTCTTACTCAAAAAGCATTTGCTGAAGGTGGTCGTGCGCTAGTATATCTAACGGCTATGAACGCAGATATCGTTCATAACGGCGAAACTGAAGAAGATCGTAAAGCCGCTGATGATATGTTGGGCTTCCTAACGCCAATCGCTAAAGCATTCTTGACTGAAACCGGTTTTGAATCTGCTAACCACGGTGTTCAGGTATTCGGTGGTCACGGTTTCATTGCTGAGTGGGGCATGGAGCAGATCGTTCGTGATACTCGTATCTCTATGTTGTATGAAGGAACGACAGGCATTCAGGCACTTGATCTATTAGGCCGTAAGGTTCTTATGACTCAAGGTGCTTCTTTGAAGCAGTTCACTAAGCTAGTTCACGGTTTCTGCAAAGAAAACGCTGATAACGCTGACATGAAAGAGTTCATTGAGCCATTGGCTAAATTGAACAAAGAGTGGGGCGATCTAACGATGAAAATCGGTATGACCTCTATGCAAAACCGTGATGAAGTAGGTTCAGCGTCTGTTGATTACCTAATGTACTCTGGTTATGTAACTCTTGCTTACTTGTGGGCTAAGATGGCTAAAGTTGCTCAGACTAACTTGGCTGCTGGCACAACTGAAGAAGATTTCTACGGCGCTAAAGTTAAAACAGCTCGTTTCTACTTCCAGCGTATTCTTCCACGTACTGCGTCTCACGCAATTACGATGGTTGCTGGTGCAGATAGCTTGATGGATCTTGAAGAAGACCACTTCGCTTTCTAAGCACGCTTTAATCTAATAAGTGAGTAATCACGTTTAGATGAAAAAGCCGCACTTTTTAGTGCGGCTTTTTTGGTTTTGGCAGAAAATAAAGTAATTTAAACGGTTATTTCGTCCTAATTGACCGATTATTGATGCTCTATGGTCGACTGTGGCGCTAGATGGTTTAAAATACCGCGCAGTAAATTCGCATAATGGCTCTTTGAGCATGCTCAAATGAGCACAGTGGTTAACTCGGTCGGTGAAGATTCGACAGGTTTAAATCGCTAAATTTTATTGAATAAGGAATGGTTACATGCCTGAGTATACAGCTCCCCTGCGCGATATGCGCTTCCTATTAAATGAAGTATTTGATGCACCTAGCATGTGGGCAGAAAACGCTCGTTTGGCTGAAGTTGTTGATACTGAAACAGCGGATGCGATTCTTGAAGAAGCAGGCAAAATTTCTGCTGAAGTTTTAGCACCCATCAACCGTGAAGGTGATGAAGTTGGTTCTAAGTGGAACGACGGTGAAGTAACTGCACCTCCTGGCTTTAAAGAAGCTTACCAAACATATAGCGAAGGCGGCTGGGGCGGTCTTGGCGGTAATCCTGAATTTGGCGGCATGGGCATGCCTAAGATGCTTGTGGGCCAAGTTGAAGAAATGATTCAGGGTTCAAATATCTCTTTTGGTCTTGCGCCAATGTTGACAGCCGGTGCGTGTTTATCTCTAAACGCTCACGGTTCTCAAGAGCTTAAAGAAAAATATCTTCCTAACATGTACTCAGGTCAGTGGCCAGGTGCGATGGATTTGACTGAACCACACAGTGGTACTGACTTGGGTATTATTCGTACCAAAGCAGAGCCAAATGCAGACGGTTCTTTCGCGATTTCTGGTACCAAGATTTTCATCACTTGGGGCGAGCACGACATGGCGGAGAACATCATCCACCTTGTTCTAGCTAAGCTTCCTGATGCACCTGCTGGTCCTAAAGGTATCTCTTTATTCCTAGTGCCTAAGTTCCTTGTTAACGAAGACGGTTCTCTAGGCGAGCGTAACCCTGTTAACTGTGGTTCTATCGAACACAAGATGGGTATTAAAGCTTCTGCTACTTGCGTAATGAACTTCGATGGCGCTAAAGGTTGGTTGATCGGTGGCGAGAACAAAGGCTTAAACGCTATGTTCACCATGATGAACTACGAGCGTGTTGCGGTTGGTATTCAGGGTCTTGGTGTTGCTGAGAACTCTTACCAAAATGCAGTAACTTACGCTAACGACCGTTTGCAGTCTCGTGCTCCAACAGGCAAGCAGTTCCCTGATAAAGTAGCCGATCCAATTATCGTACACCCAGACGTTCGTCGTATGCTTTTGACCATGCGTGCTAATACCGAAGGTTCTCGTGCTTTCTCTATGTATGCGTCTAAGTGGTTGGATTTGTCTAAGTTCTCTGACGATGCAGAGACTAAGAAATACGCAGAAACAATGGTTTCTTTGCTGACGCCTGTGGTTAAGTCTTTCTTAACAGATCTTGCATTAGAATCAGCAGTTGCTGGTCAGCAAGTATTTGGTGGTCACGGTTTCATTCGCGAGTGGGGCCAAGAGCAACACGTACGTGATATCCGTATTACCCAGATTTATGAAGGAACTAACGGCATTCAGTCTTTGGATCTTATCGCGCGTAAAATCGCTGGTAACGGTGGCGCTTTCTACAAGCAGTACGCTGAAGAAATTGCTCAGTACTGTGCAAGCCAAGAAGGTAACCCTGCAATGGCTGAGTTCATCACTCCGCTTAAAGCTGCTATTGCTAACCTGACTGATTTGACTGAGTGGGTTCTGGATAAAGCTCAAGCAAACGCTAACGAAATTGGTGCTTCTTCAGTTGAATACCTACAGGTATTTGGTTACACGTCTTTTGCATACATGTATGCAATGATGGCTGAGAAAGCATTGGTTAAAGAAGGTTCTGAGCCTTATTACGCCAACAAGCTAGCAACAGCTCGCTTCTTTACTAAGCGTCTATTGCCAAGATACATCTCTTTGAGCGAGTCTGTTAAAGGCGGCGCTGATTGCTTGTATGCTATGGAAGCTGACCAGTTCTAGCACAGGACGTGCTTTATGTAGAAAGCCCAGGGATGGATAGTTTTCTGCGCTAATTCTTGATGAATTAGTACTTGGTTAGATAAGAAGCCGAATCAGAAATGATTCGGTTTTTTTATGCCTGCTCGTTTTGTACCTATTACATGAGTGGCGCAAAGCGTCTGAATGGAAGTCAAAAGGGAATGTAAAATTGCAGTTATACACTTTGCCAGACCTGTCTATTATCTTCTAACTGATACATAATCATTGGATAAAAATAATAGGGATTTCATTTTAATGCCTGAGAAAGAATTAGATAAACGCGTAGAGCGTTCGCGTCGTTTATTAATTGATGGTTTGCTAGAGCTGATGAAAGATCATTCTTATGGCAAAATATCAGTTGCTCATATTGCTACCGAGTCTGGAGTAGCCCGCCCTACTTTTTATCTACATTTCCATTCAAAAGATGATCTATTGATTGCCTATATTGATGAGATGTTCGAAAAATTCTATGCTGAGATTGAGAAACATATCACTCAGAATAAGGATGCCAATCCTATTATTGGCTCTATTATGTTTCAGCAATGGTCAGATAATGCGATTTTTGCCCGCTTATTGGTGCAGGGCGACATTGAAAGCCTGATGATGAGCCAGTTTAAAAATTATGTCGCAAGGGTCGTTGAATGCTTTATGAGTGCTCATAATATTCCTAATCAAGCTGGTTTATTGCCTTATGTGGTAGATTACCTAGCAGGGGCTTCGTTTATGATGATCACTCGCTGGGTGCGTGAAGGCTTGCTTGAAACCCCTGAAGTGATGGGGGAGCTGTACGCTTCTTTGGTTCGACCTGGATTGCTAGCGGTATTGCTGGGTGGCAAATTATAGTTTCTGCAAGCATAAAAAAACCGAGCTTATAGCTCGGTTTTTTTATGCTTGCAGAGTTAGCAGTCTTTACTCCGCAATCTCGGGGCTGGCAGCTGAACCGGCACGGCGTTTTAGGTCGTGACGCTTTTCATGAATTTTACGGATCTTACGCTGGGCAACTTCAAACGCATCTTTAACCGCAACATACATGTCTTCGTGTGCTTTGTTATCGTGATTATCGTTGGTAATCGCCACAGTTTCACCAGGTAAACCGATTTCGAGTGAAACGTGGGCTAGCTTGCCCTTATTGCTGTGGTTGTGCGGCATAGCCACCACTGCGCGAATGCCAGTTACAGAATCATATATGCTGGAGATCTTGCTGGCTTTTTCACGTATCAACTGTTCGATACCATCAGAATGTTCAATATCACGGAAGCTAATTTCCAAACCTTTCATGGCGAATCCTTATAAATGTTCGAGTAATAATAATGGTCCATGGATTACAAAAGCGCTATGAGTTAAGTCAAATTATTTACCCCATCTGTTTCTGTAGGGTAAAACTCTTGTGACTCTCTCATCAGGCTAACTTGCCTGCGCTATAATAAAACATGTGGCATCTGTCTCTGATTTTCAAGCCTTAATATCAAAAATAATAAAAAATATTGATTCATAGCGGGTAATGGGGAGGTTAAGTGGGGGTGCTTGTGTTAGTTTGAAACTACTTTGTAGTATTAATGTCGAGCTTTATAGAGACCCTATGCCTGTGGAAAAAACATTACAAGTCTACCAGGCCTCCTACGTATTTTTTGATCTAGACGACTCGCTAATCAATAAAGACGCCAGTAGCCTATGGATTAAGTGGCGAGCACGCTTTGATCGCTGGGCAATTGTTGAGGCTATTCAGGCTTTGGCATCGTTATACCGTGCTTATAAAAAAGGCAAAGTGAGTCATTGGCGTTTATCAACGTATTACCGTACCCGCACGAGAGGTATGAGTTTGGCGGATTATCAAGATCATATTGGCCATTTTTTCCGTGAGCGGGGGCATTTGTATATTTATCCCCAAGCAGCGTCATTACTTTTTGCTTATCACCGTCAAGGTTCTAAGCTGGTATTAATTACTGGCCAGGATGAAATAATGGCACAGGCTTATGCTGATGCTCTGGGCTTGGATTTTGTTATTGGTAACCGTTTTGAGCTGGAGTTTGGTAAAATTAAGGGGCTAACTAAGCCACTCTGCTATGGCGATGGTAAGGTTGAAATGGCGCAGAATTTTGCTGAAAAACAAGGTTTTGAGCTATCGGAAGCTGTTTTCTACAGCGATAGTCATGCGGATTTACCGTTATTAGAAGCGGTAAGGCAGCCGGTAGTATTGAATCCGAATAAGCAGTTAGCAGAACTTGCCAAACAGCGTGGCTGGCCACGGGTAGATTGGCGTAAGAACTAGACTCATTCCAGCCAACTCGGTATAGTTGATCTACTTATTTAATTTGATCTTTAGGAGCACTTTCGTGTCCTTTCAGTACACTTGTCCGAATCAACAAGGGCATCACTTTTCTAAACGATGGTAATAGTCTAAGGGCCGGCTCGGCTTAATATTGTCTTTTATTTATACATTTAAAACCATCGCATCTGATTGCTTGACGGACTAGGTCATGACCCCTGAACAATTTAAAACACTAAGCCAACAAGGCTACAATCGTATCCCTGTTGCGCGCGAAGTAATGGCGGATCTTGATACCCCGCTTTCTACTTATCTTAAACTCGCCTCTGGGCCTTATTCTTACTTACTTGAATCCGTTCAAGGAGGAGAGAAATGGGGTCGTTATTCGATGATTGGCTTACCGTGCTCGGAAGTCATCAAGGTTGAAGGTCTATCAGTTCGTCATTTTGTAAATGGTGAAATGACTTCTCAGCAAACCGTTGAAGATCCATTAGATTATATCGAACAGCTACAGGCCAAATACAAGGTTCCTACGCTGGAAAATATGCCGATATTCGATGGCGGCTTAGTCGGATATTTTGGCTACGATACCGTGCGCTATATTGAAAAGCGTCTGCAAGATACTTGTCCTCCAGATGAGCTAGGCACCCCTGATATTCTATTGATGGTATCGGAAGAAGTTGTTGTTTTTGATAATCTCAGCGGCAAGATTTATTTAATTGTTTTGGCTAATCCTGAGCAAGAAAATGCCTTAAGCAAGGCTGAATCGCGTTTAGATGAGCTGCGCAATAAATTACGCCAGCCCTATCAGGGTTCTATTGGCCAAGCACTGGCTGAGCCAAAAATCATTGACGAAAGTGATTTCAAATCAGGGTACGGCGAACAAGAGTTCCAGCAGTCGGTTGAGGATATTAAAGAGTACATTCTATCGGGCGATGTTATGCAGTGCGTGATTTCTCAGCGTATGCAGGCGCCTTTTACAGGAGATCCGATTCAAGTTTATCGCGCATTACGCACCTTGAATCCATCACCGTATATGTACTTTATGGATTTGGATGATTTCCATATCGTGGGCTCTTCGCCAGAAATTTTAGCCCGTCTCGAAGATGGTGAAGTGACCGTGCGTCCAATCGCTGGCACTCGTTATCGTGGCAAAACCCCTGAAGAAGATTTAGCGTTAGAGAAAGAGTTGTTATCAGACCCGAAAGAAATCGCTGAACACTTAATGCTGATTGATCTTGGCCGTAATGATGCTGGTCGAGTTTCCCAGGTGGGTACGGTAGAAGTTAGCGATCAGATGGTGGTAGAGCGTTATAGTCATGTGATGCATATCGTTTCTAACGTGACTGGAAAAGTTAAAGAAGATATCACGGCGATGGATGTGCTGCGTGCGGTTCATCCAGCAGGGACGCTAAGTGGAGCACCCAAGATTCGGGCAATGGAAATCATCGATCAGATGGAGCCAGTAAAGCGCGGAGTTTATGGTGGTGCAGTTGGTTACCTAAGTTGGAATGGAAATATGGATACGGCAATTGCGATCCGTACTGCTGTGATTAAAGACGGTATTTTAAACATTCAAGCGGGTGCTGGAGTTGTTGCAGATTCAGTACCTCGTTTAGAATGGAAAGAAACATTGAATAAAGGTCGCGCACTATTTCGCGCGCTGGCTATGGCTGAATCTGGCTTGGACCAATAGGAGGAGTATATTATGTTGCTGATGATTGATAATTATGATTCCTTCACTTACAACGTGGTGCAGTATTTTGCCGAGCTAGGTGCAGACGTTCAGGTTTATCGTAATGATGAAATTACAATTGAGCAGATCGAGGCACTTAACCCTGACCACTTGGTTATTTCCCCTGGGCCTTGTACGCCGAAAGAGGCGGGTATTTCTGTTGAGGCGATTCGTCACTTTGCCGGTAAGCTGCCAATTCTAGGTATTTGTCTGGGTCACCAAAGTATTGGCCAAGTTTTTGGTGGTGATATTGTTCGTGCTGGGCAAGTGATGCATGGCAAAACATCCCCGATCGTACATGCGGACAGCGGAGTATTTAAAGATTTAAATAATCCTATGATTGCTACGCGCTATCACTCTTTAGTGATTGATAAAAAGACCTTGCCTGAATGTCTGGAAATTACTTCTTGGACAGAAAATCAAGATGGCAGCATGGAAGAGATTATGGGTGTGCGCCATAAGGAGTTGGATATCGAAGGGGTGCAATTTCACCCAGAGTCCATTCTGACAGTGCAAGGTCATGAACTATTAAATAATTTTTTAAAGCGCAGCAAATAGCTAGCCGCGATCGAAAGTGAAATTGCAAAGCGAAAAATAAAGAGTTAAGGAAATTCAATATGAATATTCAACAAGGCTTAGCTAAAGTCATTGAGCGTCAGGATCTGACGACGGCAGAGATGGTTGCGGTTATGAACCAGATTATGGGTGGTGAGGCGACTCCTGCTCAGATTGGTGGTTTTTTGGTAGCGCTACGCATGAAAGGCGAGACTATTGATGAGATCACGGGCGCAGCGACGGTTATGCGTCAATTAGCGTCTGGTGTAAAAGTTGATGATGCTAATGCAGTCGATACTTGTGGCACTGGCGGTGATGGTTCTAACTTGTTTAACGTTTCTACAGCATCTTCTTTTGTAGTTGCCGCAGCAGGTGGCAAGGTTGCAAAGCATGGTAATCGCAGTATTTCTTCCAGCACGGGCAGCGCCGACGTATTAGAATTTGCCGGTGTTTCTTTGACCCTGACTACAGAGCAAGTTGCGCGCTGTGTGAATGAGATCGGCGTAGGTTTTATGTTTGCTCCCGCTCATCACAGTGCAATGAAGCATGCTATTGGCCCGCGTAAAGAATTAGCTCAGCGTACTATATTCAATTTGCTCGGCCCGCTGACGAATCCTGCAGGGGTTAAAAACCAAGTGATCGGTGTTTTTAATGCCGCGCTTTGTCGTCCATTAGCGGAAGTATTGCAGCGTTTAGGCAGTGAACATGTATTGATCGTGCATTCAGATGATGGTCTCGATGAAATTAGTTTAGCGACTGAAACGACAGTAGCTGAATTAAAAGATGGTCAAATTACTGAATACAAATTAAAGCCTGAAGATGTGGGCATTGAAAGCCAGAGTCTAATCGGTTTGACGGTTGATAGCGCTGAACAAAGCTACGCGCTAATTAAAGATGCTCTTGGTAAGCGTGAAACGGAAGCAGGAAAAAAAGCCGCCGATATCATTGCATTAAACTCTGGTGCTGCTATTTATGCCGCCAATATTGCCAGTGATTTAGAGCAAGGAATTGAAATGGCGCAAGACGCTATTTATTCTGGTTTGGCCCTTGGTAAATTAAATGAATTAGTAACCTTTACTCGTTGCTTAGCGGAAGACCAAAAGTAGATGAATACCCCAACGATTTTAAAAAAAATCCTTGATACTAAGGTGATTGAAGTTAAGCAGCGCAGTGCTGAGTTTTCTCGTGCCGATATGAAAGCCCGTGCTTTTGATCAGCCAGAAGCTCGTGGATTTTATAAAGCGATGCAAGCGAAAGTAGCAGCAGGTTTACCCGCGGTGATTGCAGAAGTGAAAAAGGCATCGCCAAGTAAGGGGGTATTTCGCGAAGATTTCGACCCTGCTCGTATTGCTGCATCTTATGAAAAAGCGGGCGCAGCCTGTTTATCGATTTTAACCGATAAAGATTATTTTCAAGGCAGTGAAGAGTTTTTACAGCAAGGTCGTAATGCGTGTTCGATTCCGGTTATCCGTAAAGATTTCTTGATCGACCCTTATCAGGTTTATGAAGCAAAAGTGATTAATGCTGATTGTATTTTATTAATCGTCTCTGCTTTAAGTGATATGCAGCTGCAAGATCTATCTGGCTTAGCGACTGAGCTGGGTATGGATGTATTGGTTGAAGTACATGATGAGCAAGAGCTTCATTCCGCGCTTAAACTGGACACCCCTCTAGTCGGTATTAATAACCGTAATCTGCATACTTTTGAAGTTAGCCTAGAAAATACCTATGGGTTGTTAAATCAAATTCCAGCAGATCGTATGGTAATTACTGAAAGTGGTATTTTAAATCGTGATGATGTTGCAGCGATGCGTGCTAAGCAAGTAAATGCCTTTTTAGTCGGTGAAGCCTTTATGCGTGCGGAATACCCAGGGGATAAATTAGCAGAGTTATTTTTCTAAAGGATTTAGGTTTTTTTCATCTAGGTTTAAATTTTAGCGGCTACAAAAAAGCAGGCTCAATACTGAGCCTGCTTTTTTGTTTGTGTCTAAAGCTGCTATAACGTTAAGCGATTAGTAGTTATCAGGAAATTCTTCGCGAATAGCGACCAGCGCTTCAATATTTTCTTCGAAAAGATCAACCAGTTTAGGTTCAAACTGCTTTCCTCTTTCCTCTTTAATAATGGCGATTATTTTTTCAATCGGCCAAGCTTCTTTATAGCAGCGCTTGCTGCCGAGAGCATCAAATACATCGGCTAGCGCCGTGATTCTTCCTGCTACATGAATATCCTCACCCTTCAAGCCACGAGGGTAGCCATTACCATCCCATTTTTCATGGTGCTGACCTGCAATAATAGATCCGAGCTGAAGTATACGTTTGTCAGACTTCGCGAGTATCTCTTCTCCTATCATTGCGTGGGTTTGCATAATCTCCCACTCTTCAGGAGTATGTTTACCGGGTTTATTTAAGATACTGTCAGGAATGCCAACTTTACCGACGTCATGCAAAGGAGAGGCGAGTTTAATGAGTTCAGCTTCGCGCTCTGGCAAGCCATAAGCAGTGGCCAATAATTGTGAAATCTGAGCGACGCGTTTTACATGGGCGCCAGTTTCTTTCGAGCGCTGTTCAACGGCTTCACCTAGCATGTAGACCAGTTCTTTCTGCGTTTCTTGAATATCATCACGCATCAATAGGTTTTCGTAGGTGACTGCAACGTTGGCGGCGTAGATCTCTAGTAGTTGTTTATCAAGATCGCTGAGTTCGTGGTGAAAGGTCACGTACAGCAAGCTTTCACTACCCTTTTGAGTCGAGAAGTAACCTATGTAGTAGTCTTTATGATAGTGAGATTTATGATCCGCTAGAACTTCTTTAAAGCCTGCTTGAACCTGAGCAGGAAGCTCTTCCATAGAAGCAACATTATGAGTGCTTTCCATATCGCCTGTTGCCGCTAATATCCTGAAGGTACGAGTTTCAATATTAAGCTGAGTATCATGGGTAATGGATGAGCAGTAGAGGGCGCTTTGTTCAAGGCCCAGCAAGTTGGTAATTTGAGATAATACAGCGCTAGCAAACTTATTTAACGTACCTGAACCAAATACTTCAGTAGAGGCTTTAATAACGCCTTCAAGACCTTTTCTATGGGAGTTCAGAGTACATATGTCGCGATAGCTGCGTAACGTCGCGTAGAGGAGGGTATTGAGCTTAGTTGTGGTGAGTTCGGTTTTGTCTTTGTAATCGTTAATATCGTAATTACGGATGACTTCATTTTCAGGGGCTTGGCCCGGTTGACCCGTTCTAAGAACTAAACGAGTATAGCGATTATGCAGGTCTTCACGGATATAACGGGCAACTTCTAAGCCTGCATGCTCGTCTTCCATAACCACATCTAGAATGGCAAGTGCGATATCATCGCGGTTTGCCATGATATCTTTCGCTTCTTGACCGCTGTAGGCACTGATTAATTCAAGCTTTAAGCCATCAAAAGAAAAATTGTGTAGAACCATTCGCGTCACTTTATGCACGTCTGGTTCATCATCAGCGATCAGTACCTTCCAGGTCTCATCAACTTCAGTTTTGGACTGTTCATCATCGCCGCTGCCAAATAATGGCTCGTCGTCGCTGAATAACGCTTGGTCGCTCATAGGGTCTTGCTCCAATTACACTAATTGAAGTCTAGAACAAGGTTGAGGACTCTGCTGTAGATTTTTAATCTCAGGTAAGGGTAATTGCTAATTTTCTCTACGAGGCAGAGTGGCCGCTCTGCGAGTGCCCTGAACAACCATAGTTTTGCCAGCGACATCAACTAGGCCTTGTTCCTCTAAGGCCTTTAGTACTCGGCCAACCATTTCTCGAGAACAACCAACAATACGTCCGATTTCTTGACGAGTGATCTTAATTTGCATGCCATCAGGGTGAGTCATTGCATCCGGCTGTTGAGATAGCTCTAGCAAGGTGCGGGCTACTCGGCCAGTAACATCTAAGAAGGCTAAGTCACCTGCTTTACGGGTGGTATTGCGCAGTCGTAGAGACATTTGCTCAAAAATAGCATAAAACAGACGAGGGTCATCTTTTACTAGTTCGAGGAATTTGGTGTAGCTAATTTCTGCTACTTCACAATCAGACTTGGCTTTCACCCACGCAGTACGAGCTTTTGCTTCTGGGTCAAACAAGCCCATTTCGCCGAAGAAATCACCAGCATTTAGATAAGCCATGATCATTTCGCGGCCATCTTCATCTTCGATGATGACGGAAACGGATCCTTTGACTAAAAAGAATAATGAGTCGCTTTGGTCCCCAGCATAAATGAGTGTACTGCGAGAGGGATAGCGACGGCGATGAGCGTGATTTAAAAAAACATCAATATATTCGGCTTTGGTATTCATTCCATAAAGACTCATAAATCAGTTACCCGTATCCGCGGTAAAAAGAGCAGGGAATGCTCATTGAAAACAATAACTTAATACAACAACCTAGTATAGTGCAGTAGCATTATTTGATACACCAGCTTTATTCTAACAAACTCATCCAATACTACGAGTACATAAGTCTCACTATTCGTAGGGAAATTACTCTAAAAGGCTTCTGCTATGGTAACCTTGCGCCATTCAATGGAGATATTTTATGAAAGCGACAATTAAGTGGGGCGGAGACGTCAAATTTATCGGTGAATCTGGCACAGGCCATACAGTGATTATGGATGGGCCAGAAGATCATGGTGGTAAAAACCAGGGCGTTCGTCCAATGGAATTACTGCTTTTAGGCCTAGGCGGTTGTACCAGTTTTGATGTGATGAGCATCCTAAAGAAGCAGCGTCAGGATGTAGTGGATTGTGTGGCGGAAATTGAAGCGGAGCGCGCAGATGCCGTCCCTTCAGTTTTTACTAAGATTCATATCCACTTTAAAGTGCAAGGTCGTAAACTACGTGAAGTGGCAGTTGAGAAGGCCGTTGCGCTTTCTGCTGAGAAATATTGTTCAGCATCAATCATGCTCGAAAAAGGCGGTGTTGAAATTACTCATAGTTTTGAGGTTGAAGAGGTTGAGTAATTTTTAAGATTGAGCAGAAACAAAAATGCCCCGTTTGATCGCTCAAACGGGGCATTTTTTTGAATTGAATTTACCCAATTCATAAAGCGAATTATTTTCTCGTCTGGCTAGGCGCAGGTTCTTGCTTCACCCAGAGTTTAGCAGCGCTAAATGAGGAGTGGAGCAAGGTTCTGCAACAACGTCAGGCGTGAAAATAAACGCTTTAACTATTAGCTAGCTTCTACAATGCGCTTCATATCAGTCATGTAGCCACGTAGCTCTTCACCAACATATTCAACTGGGTGATTACGGATTTCGTCATTTACTTCAACTAGACGAGCGTTATCAACAGAGTTAGAAGTCAGGTTCAAGCCTTTACCAATCACTTCAGTCGTGATGTTTGGCATGAACTTTTCAGCCAATAGAGGCACTGCTGCGTGAGCGAACAAGTAGCAACCGTATTCTGCAGTATCAGAAATCACAACGTTCATTTCGTAAAGCTTCTTACGAGCGATAGTATTAGCGATTAATGGAGTTTCATGTAGAGATTCGTAGTAGGCAGACTCTTCAACGATACCAGACTCAACCATAGCTTCAAAAGCAAGCTCAACGCCGGCTTTAACCATAGCAACAAGCATGATGCCTTTGTCGAAGAATTCTTGTTCAGTGATTTCTACATCAGTTGGAGCTGCTTTTTCGAAGCCAGTTTCAGCTGTTTCTTCACGCCATTTAAGCAGGTTAACGTCGTCGTTAGCCCAATCTTCCATCATAGTCTTAGAGAAGTGACCAGTGATGATATCGTCCTGGTGCTTGCGGAACAAAGGACGCATAAGGTCTTTAAGTTCTTCGGCCATATCAAAAGCAACGATTTTAGCTGGGTTAGCTAGACGATCCATCATGTTAGTGATGCCGCCAATCTTCAATGCTTCAGTAACAGTTTCCCAACCGAATTGAATCAATTTAGCTGCGTATGGGCCGTCGATGCCGTCAGCAACCATTTTTTCGTAGCCCAAGATTGCGCCAGTCTGCAACATACCACAAAGGATAGTTTGCTCACCCATAAGGTCAGACTTAACTTCAGCAACGAAAGAAGATTCAAGACAACCAGCACGGTCACCACCAGTAGCAGAAGCGTAAGCTTTAGCAAGATCCCAGCCTTCGCCGCGTGGATCATTCTCTGGGTGAACAGCAAGAAGTGTTGGAACACCAAAGCCGCGCTTATATTCTTCACGTACTTCAGAACCTGGGCACTTAGGAGCAACCATGATTACTGTGATGTCTTCACGGATTTGCATGCCTTCTTCTACAACGTTAAAGCCGTGAGAGTAAGCAAGTGCAGAGTTTTGCTTCATCAAAGGCATAATTGCTGTAACAACGGCAGTATGCTGCTTATCAGGAGTCAGGTTAAGTACTAGGTCAGCTTGAGGGATCAAGTCTTCGTAAGTACCTACAGTGAAACCGTTTTCAGTCGCGTTTACGAAAGAAGCACGTTTTTCAGCGATAGCTGCTGCGCGAAGAGTATAAGAAATATCTAAGCCAGAATCGCGCATGTTCAAACCTTGGTTAAGGCCTTGAGCACCACAACCAACGATTACGATTTTTTTGCCTTTAAGGGCTTCACAACCGTCAGCGAATTCACTGCGGTTCATGAAACGACAACGGCCAAGTTGATCAAGCTGTTCACGCAAGTTAAGCGTGTTGAAATAGTTGTTAGACATGAGTCTCTCCAATCTAATTAATATGAATTTGGGCGAATCTATAAATTCGATGGCGTGCATTCTAAGGGAAGTTTGTCGTTGCGTAAAATGCTATAATTGCTTTTTCTTGTTGCACTTTTCGCAATGGGTGTTGTCGTGATGGTGAATTTTCTAATTGAGTTAAATTTTTAATATGGAATACAAGGATTTAGAGGTCTTCATTCAATTGGCCGAACATCAGAATTTAGGTGTAGTAAGTCAGCTGGTGCACTGTAGTCCTTCAACTTTAAGCCGCCGTTTAAAGCGCATGGAAGAAAGTGTGGGCTCAAATTTGTTCAATCGTGAAGGGACCCGCTTACGTTTAACAGAAGAAGGTGAGCAATTTAGTCAGCATGCAGAACAAGTATTGGAGCTTTGGCACCAACTTAAGCTTTCAATGCAGCGTCAGGGCAGTGAGCTGCAGGGGCAGTTGAGCATCTACTGTTCAGTAACGGCGAGTTACAGTTTTCTATCTGAATTATTAAGTCGATTTCGTGCGCAACACCCGCTGGTAGACATTCGTTTAAAGACAGGCGACGCTGCAGAATCGATTCCTCATGTACAGTCGGGCGACGTGGATATGGTAATTGCTGCTCGACCAGATCAGCTTGCTGCGAATCTCACTTTTAAAACAATTACCCCTGCGCCTCTACTCTTTATAGCGCCAGTATCAAGTCAAGCAGTGCCTGAACTGTTAGAAGATAATATTCGTTGGGATAAGGTCCCGCTGGTTTTGTCGGAAACGGGCTTAGCGAGAACTCGAGTCGATCGCTGGTTTAAACAGAAGCGCTTGAGGCAAAACATTTATGCGCAAGTATCTGGGCATGAGGCAATAGTCAGTATGGTAAGCCTCGGTTGCGGTGTTGGTGTTGTACCTGATCTAGTGCTGAAAAATAGCCCTCTGATGAACAAAGTTCGTATTTTAGATGTCCAACCTGAGTTAGAACCTTTTGCTGTGGGGTTGTGTGCACAGAGTAAACGCTTACATGAGCCGCTAATTTCAGCTCTGTGGCAGACGGTAATGTGGGAATAGCTGGCGATTATTCGCCCACCTCAGTAAGATAGAAGGCTGAAATGGTATATCTGTAATTATCTAGCGATGTACCAGCGCTCTAAAGATGCAGTAGTGCTTAGCCCGCAATTAAGCGAAAAATGGTAAATAGCATCTATTATTAGTAGGTATGGTTAAAAATATGAATGATCAAGACAATAAGGTAGTGAAATTGAACGACGATATTCAAGATAACACCGAGTCCAGTAGCTCTGAAATAGGTACTGAAGCAGCGTCTGAAAATAAGCCGCGTAATAAAGGTATTTATTTACTACCTAACTTATTCACGACAGGAGCCTTATTTTTTGGCTTTTATGCCGTAGTCGCCAGTATGAATGGTTTGTTTGCTAATGCTTCGATAGCTATCTTTATTGCTATGATCCTCGATGGGCTTGATGGCCGAGTCGCTCGCATGACGAATACTCAGAGTGACTTTGGCGCCGAATACGATAGTTTGGCAGATATGGTTTCTTTTGGTGTGGCTCCCGCATTGGTTGCTTTTAGCTGGGCATTACAGGATCTAGGTAAGGTTGGTTGGGTTGCTGCTTTTGTTTATGTTGCCGGTGCTGCATTGCGTTTAGCACGTTTTAATACTCAGATCGATACCGCAGATAAGAATTACTTTACTGGCTTAGCGAGTCCTGCCGCTGCTGCAATTGTTGCAGGTACAGTTTGGGCATTCAGTGAGATGGGAGCAACTGGGCAAGATGTTGCTTGGATTATGGCATTCTTAGTACCATTTGCAGGTTTATTAATGGTGAGTAACTTTCAATACCACAGCTTTAAAGGCCTAGACCTTAAAGGCAAGGTTCCGTTTGTTGCTATGCTCGCAGTGGTTATGGTTTTTGTTGTTGTTTCTATGGATCCAGCCAAAGTACTATTACTGGTCTTTATGGGCTATGCACTCTCTGGCCCAGCGGTCAGTGGTATGAAGTATTGGAAAGGTCGTAAAAAGTAATTTTTACTGCGCTTAAACTAGGCCTCAAATTTGAGGCCTTTTTTATGCGTGGTAGGAAAGTTTAAATTTTGAAGTTTGTTGGAATTATTCATGTAAAGAACTGTCTACTTTATAACTGCTAAAGTATAGATACTTTTTAGCCACCTATATTTAACTACGAGTTCCTTATGCTAATTAAATCCGCTGCTGATATTAAGTCCTCAGAAATAACTTCTCATTCTGCTTATTTGAATCGTCGTAAGTTTATGCAGAACAGTGGGGTGGCCTTGGCTGCTATGGGGTTAGCATCGACAGCGGGGGCATTAGAAACTCATGCAGGTAAGCAGCCAAAATTTGGTCCTGATTGGTTAAAGCAGCAAGTTGCTGGTGCGCAAGGCACACCGTTTGGTAAGGATGAGAAGCTAACGCCTTATCGTGATGTGACTTCTTATAATAATTTTTATGAATTCGGTACGGGTAAAGATGACCCCGCGCGTAATGCGAGTTCTTTGATTACCGACCCTTGGTCGGTGACGATTGAGGGCGAATGTGAAAAGCAGGGCACATTCAACTTTGAAGATATTATGAAAGCCATGCCTCTAGAAGAGCGAATCTATCGGTTGCGTTGTGTCGAGGCGTGGTCAATGGTGATTCCTTGGGTTGGTTTTCCATTAGCAGAATTGATTAAACGCTTTAAGCCTTTGTCGACAGCGAAATATGTTGAATTCACCACGCTGGAAGCTCCGAAGCAAATGATTGGTCAGCGTTCGCGTTTTTCGACAATTGATTGGCCATATGTTGAAGCTCTTAGGATTGATGAGGCGATGAATCCTCTTACCTTAATGGCAGTTGGTTTGTATGGAGAAATTTTACCTAAGCAAAATGGTGCGCCTCTTCGTTTAGTCGTGCCCTGGAAGTATGGCTTTAAGAGTATCAAATCCATCGTGAAAATCCGCTTTACGGAAAAGCCACCTATTAATACGTGGCAGGCTATCGCACCAAGAGAGTATGGTTTTTACGCTAATGTTAATCCAGAGGTGAGTCACCCAAGATGGAGTCAGGCAAAAGAGCGTCGCCTACCTTCAGGATTGTTTAGTGCTAATCGAATAGAAACCAAGATGTTCAATGGTTATGGTGATCAGGTTGCTCATATGTATAAAGATATGGACTTGAGGAAGCACTACTAATGACGATGGTAATGAGTGTATTTGTTAGGCGCTGCTTACTTTTCACTGTTTTATTTACTCCTTTTGCTTACATTCTTGCTCAAGTCGTTGCTTTACAGATGGGGGATTACGAAATCCTTGGTCCAGAACCAGGTAAGGCGATTACTTGGTTTACAGGGGAGTGGGCTTTTAACATTCTACTATTAACCCTTGCGGTCTCTCCTGTGCGTAGCTGGTTTGGTTGGAAGTGGCCTATGGCTCATCGTCGAATGCTAGGTCTGTCCGTGATGTTTTATGCAACGCTGCATTTGTTTTCTTATATTGCTTTCTTACTTGCGTGGGAGTGGGGGGATATTGGTAGTGAATTAATAGAGCGTCCTTATCTAACTTTAGGCTTCCTTGCCTGGCTATTATTGATTCCTCTTTCAATTACTTCTACGAAGGGTTGGCAGCGTAGACTTAAGCGTAAGTGGAAATCCATGCATAAGCTTATTTATCTAATCGCTATATTGTGTGCCGTACACTATCTATTACAGATCCGCTCGAATTGGTTTGAGCCTTCTTTATATGCCTTTATTACTTTAGTTTTGTTGGGGCAGAGATTTTCTTGGATGAAGGTTAAAAGCTATTTTATTCGCTCGGCTTAGCAGCTTGTTGAGATGAAAACGGCTCTTATTGGACTAGCATAAGTTACTGGTTATCAAGTCGTGATTAACTTGCGCTTACAATGGGGATTGAATTTTCTACGGCCCTTATAGCAATCAACTTGTCCATCCTTCGAGCTCTTTCCAGTCTAGCCATCCATGGCTAGTCGCTCACTGAGCTGCGAAACTACGTTTCGGTCACGTGAGCCCTGAAAAATTAATCCCCATTGCTCACCGCAAATCACTCACACCTTTAGAATCAAATTATTCTCTGCCTTAGAATCAAACGCAGCTTGTGGGTAAATGATAAGCCGTCATCATTGAGAATAATGAAATACTCGAGAATTTGGTTCACCTTCTGCTGGCAATGTATCGGGTAGTTTCTTTTCTGGGTGTTCACGCCGCAGGGAAGCGGGGGACAAGCCTACAGGGAGAGCGAAGCGACGTATTTACGGCGTCCCGGAAAAGGAACTACCCGATGCAGTGCTTGTCAAAGCTTGCGAAATACGGCGTTTTTAATAAAACCAAAGTATATGCGTCTATATAGGTACTTATTTCTTGATTCTTTTGTTTCCTCTTATTTCTTTAGGTCCCTTGAATCTAGGTAAATCCCATCCATTCTTCGGTTCTGGGTTTGTTTTTGTATGATTTTTGAGCGATCGT
>ERZ1027231.28-NODE-28-length-121394-cov-35.092979_pt1 | contig 121394 bp, 109 predicted proteins | sample MGYA00520866_ERZ1027231 | MGnify/ENA primary metagenome ERZ1027231 (study PRJEB33311, sample SAMEA4378411) | marine metagenome | biome: Marine biome; feature: Fjord; material: Water | collected 2014-07-20T08:00:00Z/2014-07-... | depth 75 m ...
TTACTAGCTGACTCTTATAAATAAGAGGGCTAAGCAACTGTCTCGGCTCAATCAAAGTAAGCACCCACACGAATTATCTAAATATATTGTTAAAGAACATTGCTTAGGCTTTCACCTTAAGCGGGCTGCGTATTCTAATGATCTAAATCATCAAGTCAACAGCTTTTTGAAACTTTCTTTTCAGTCGATTGAATCTTTCGAATCAAATCACTTCAAAGCGAGGCGCAGTATATATTGCTTAATGACAATGTCAACCTCTTTTTTCCTTTGTTTTCAAAGCCTTATGAGCTTCTCTTCAAAGGAGGGCGTATTCTAAACAAACGTTTTAAATAGTCAACCCTTTATTCTCATTTGTTTTTCAAGCGTTCTTTCGAACTGCTCTTCTCAACAAGTGAGCGGCGCATTATAGGGACTTTATAAGCGCCGTCAATGGTTTTCTTTAGCTTTCTTGTATTTCGAACAAATGATGCTTCTTCTTACCTAGTTTTACTAGAAAGAAGCGACCGTATAAGGCTTTATCAGCGCTAAAGCTTTCAGCAGTGCTCATGTTATCTGCAGCACCTTTCGCTTCACCGTTAATCAATACCGCATTACGACCGAGAGCATCTTTAACTTCACGCCCTGCTTTCACCATCCCGCATTCAGTAAAGAGTGTCGTTAAAGGTGTTTCAGCAATATCAGCAATAACTAAATCACTTGCAGGCAAGCCGTCTAGCTTAATCTGCTCAAGCTCTTTTTCTGAGAGCATTGCGAGATCACCAGAGAATAACGCTTCTGTTATACGCCTAGCCGACTGAAGTGCTTCCTCGCCATGAATCAGACGAGTAACTTCTTCCGCCAAAATACCCTGACCTGTTTTACGCCCTTGGATTTCAGCATCATGCTTCTCAATCTCCTCTATACGCTCTATAGATAAGAAGGTGAAATAACGCATGAATTTATACGCATCTTCATCAGCTGTGTTCATCCAGAACTGGTAGAAAGCATAAGGAGATGTTTTCGCTGGATCCAGCCAAATAGTGCCGCTTTCAGTTTTACCAAATTTAGTGCCATCTGATTTAGTCACTAAAGGAAGGGTCAAGCCGAATGCTTTCTTGCCGTACATGCGTCGAGCCAGATCAACACCACCGACTATATTGCCCCACTGATCAGAGCCACCGATTTGAATGGTGCAATTTTCACGCTCAGCTAGCTCAGCAAAATCATAAGACTGTAGCAACATATAGGTGAATTCAGTAAAGGATATACCTGCGCCTTCACGATCAATACGCTGCTTCACTGATTCTTTTTGAATCATGTTATTAATAGAGAAGTGCTTACCCACATCGCGTAGGAAGTCGAGAACGTTTAGCTCCCCAACCCAATCTAGGTTATTAACAACCTCGGCACTTTTTTCACCGGCATCAAAATCGATAAAACGACTAACTTGGGCTTTCAGTTTATCGACCCAGCTAGCAACGATATCTGGGGTATTCAATTTACGCTCTTGCGCCTTAAAACTCGGATCACCAATAAGACCCGTAGCGCCACCAACTAGTGCTACAGGTTTGTGCCCTGCTTGCTGAAAACGCTTTAATGCTAATAAAGGAACAAGGCTACCAATATGTAAGCTATCCGCTGTCGGATCAAAACCACAATAAAGTGTTCGACAGCCTTCTTCTAAATGCTCAATGAATTCTGCGTCTGCCGTTGTCTGGCTAATAAGGCCTCGAGCCTTTAAATCTTCGATTAATGCTGCCGTCATGACGCTCTCTTGTCAGTCTAAAGTAAGAAAATAAGCGGTCGTCACAATACCGAATCAGCTAATAAAAGCAATAGAGATGCTGCGAATGGCAACCAATTTGCCAATTATTGTTGTACACTCATGGTTTTTTATCGTTTCAAATATTCAGGAATAAGTATAGATATGGCAGCTTTTGGCCAATGGCAGTATTTTCCGAAAACACACATTGCAGCAATATTATTAATCGTTATAAGTGTTATTTTCATTGCAGGGAAACAATCCCAGTCTCAACAGAAACGCGAAGTTCAAACCGTTACTGTTGATAGCAGCCCGATAAATGAAGTGAGCCAGCCCGAAATCATTGAGCTTTGGCAAGAGACTCAGGTGAAACCAGGTGATAACTTATCTGAAATGTTCACCCGTTATTCATTAAGTGCCGCTGATGCTTTAGCAATCGCTCATAAAGCTCCCAAGGGGGCTTTAAACCTTCAACCAGGCCAAACGATTAAATGGCAAAGCACTGAAAACAATAATGTTACGCGCATGCGCATTGAAACATCACGCTTAGTCGCTCATGACTTTACTCGCACAATTGAAGGCAAGTATGACTACCAGCTAGATGAAAAGGTTGCTGATCGCCGCCCTAAATTCGCGCAAGCAACGATCCAGTCCTCCTTGTTTCTTGATGGTGCCAGACAAGATATTCCACAATCTATATTGATTGAGTTTGCTGGTCTCTTTGGCTGGGATATTGACTTTGCTTTGGATATTCGCCAAGGGGATGAATTCAGCCTAATTTATGAAGAATTGTTTTTGGACGGCGAACGTATCGGCTTTGGCAACATCCTAATCGCTAGCTTTGTAAATCGTGGTCGTGATTTAACGGCTATTCGCTACAAAGACAACAAAGGGCATTCTCAATATTATGATCCTTCTGGCCATAGTATGCGCAAGGAGTTCTTGCGTAACCCTATCGATTTCGCTCGTATCAGCTCGCGCTTCAATTTAAAACGCAAACACCCGGTGCTAAATAAATTTCGTGCTCATAGAGGCACCGACTATGCAGCTGTGACAGGAACCCCGATTAAATCAACAGGTGATGGTAAGGTGATTTTTGCCGGGCGCAAAGGTGGCTTTGGTAACTGCGTAATCATTCAGCACGGTAGTCGCTATCAAACTCTTTATGCCCATCTAAGTAAATTTAATAGAAAGGCACGTAAGGGAAGGCGCGTGAAGCAAGGACAGGTTATTGGCTATGTCGGCAGCACTGGTCTTGCCACGGGTCCTCACCTACACTTTGAATTCAGAGTCGATGGCGTTCATAGAGACTCTTTACGGGTAAAATTACCGAAATCTCGTGCTATCAGCAAAGATCAAAAGCCTGCTTATAAAGCAGAAGCTGCGCGCATGATTGAATGGTTGCAAAGCCAGCAGTCTACCCAACTGGCTAACGATGATTCTCTAAAATCGAATACCAGTCTTAGATAAAAAGGAGTTGCCTGTGCTTTACATCGGTCTAATGTCAGGCACCAGCCTCGATGGTATTGACGCTGCATTAGTTGATATAGACTCACAAGGGCGCTCTCAACTATTAGGCAATCATTATTTGCCGTATGAGCGCGACCTGAAAAATGAGCTGTTCAGCCTCAGCCAAGCCAGTGAAGTAAAATTAGAGCAACTAGCCAGCCTCGACCAAACTCTTGGGAAGCTCTATGCTGAATGCATTCTTACCCTATTAAAAAAATATGAATATTCAGCAACAGACATTAAAGCCATCGGCTGCCATGGCCAGACCATCCGCCACAAACCCAGACCTAACGCTTTCAGCATGCAGATTGGTGATGCTAACGTAATCGCAGAGCTAACGGGGATAACTACGGTGGCTGATTTTCGTCGTCGCGATATCGCAGCAGGGGGCGAAGGCGCACCATTGGTTCCTGCATTTCATCAAGCTGTTTTTCTCGACTTTCACAACCCTCGCCAAATTCTAAATTTAGGTGGTATTGCTAATATCACCGTACTTTCACAAAACCCAGAAGATACTTTTGGCTTTGATCTCGGCCCTGCTAACGCCCTATCTAACGAATGGGTAGAAAGGCACTGGCAAATTAATTATGACGAAGGCGGCATTATTGCTCGCTCAGGTACGATTCAGCAGTCACTATTAAATAAATGGCTAGCGATTGATTACTTTAATAAAGCCCCACCGAAAAGCACGGGTCGCGAATTATTTAACTTGTCTCAATTTGAAGTACTAACACCTGAGATGAATGACTTCAAAACTGAAGATGTATTAGCAACGCTTATCGAATTAACAGCCGTTTCTATCAGCCAAGGAATTGAGAAGTGGGGTTATACCGATGGCGAACTTTTCTTATGTGGTGGTGGCGCGCACAACATTTATCTCGTTGAGCGTATCCAACATCATCTATTAACTATTCGAATTGGTCGTACAGATGACCTAGGCATTCCTGCAGATATGGTCGAGGCCTGTGCTTTCGCCTGGCTAGCCTATCGCACAGTGAATGGACTTAGCGGAAATTTAGCAAATACTACGGGAGCAAAAGGGACAAGAATATTAGGCGCTATCTACCCTGCGTAGATAGCGAATCGCTTCTTAAAAGTAAGCGTAACCAGCAGCTTCAAGACGGTTACGCTCAGCGGCACCAAAAGGCACTGGTTCTACAAAGGGCGGCAAGTCATTAACCATAATGCCATTGGCCCCCATCCAGCGCTTGCATACCTTCACATCGATCACATTAAAAGCGTCTAAACGTGCAGCCAAATCGACTAAAGACTTATTGGTACGATAGTTACTGCGCAAAAATGCTTTAATTTCTTCACCGTGTAGAACTACGGCAATAGGCTCGTTGGTATTATACTCAGTGCCACCATTGGCAATATTCTCAGCTTGCAGCAACAACTCTTGCAACTCACTTAGCGTATGCAGCCCGATATTCGCTTGCAGTTTTTGCGACTGCGCTTTATCGCTTTGCTCAGAAGAGTCAGCTACTGATATGGTTGCGATAGTCTGAGTTTGTACTGCTGGCTGGATAGCAGGGTCTTTAGCCATGACAAAAAAAGGCAAGAATAAAAGCAACACAGTTAATTTAGCAAACATAACAGCCTCCTTAATCCGCTATCAGATAAATCCATTAAATAGAAAAAGAAGATCCACAACCGCAAGTTGAACTAGCTCCAGGGTTGTTAACCATAAAACGAGAGCCTTCTAGGCCTTCTTGGTAATCTACGTTTGAGCCAACTAGGTATTGATAACTTAATGAATCAACTAGAACTCGTGCGCCAGCTTTGATAATCACACTATCATCTTCATTACGTTCATCATCAAAAGTGAAGCCGTACTGAAAACCAGAGCAACCGCCCCCCGTAACAAAGACGCGAAGACACAATTCATCATCAGCTTCTTCTATTAAAAGCGCTCTTATTTTTTCTTCTGCCGCTTGGGTTAACCCAATCGGCTCAGCTGCTACTACTGCGTTCATGTTGTATCTCACAAAGACTATGCTGCCTATTATCGGATTAACCGACTATTTTAGTCAACTTTATCGTCAGTTTGGGCAGGCTTAGTTTCTTTTGTCGCGGCTTTTGTCTTCTTAAACTCATCTTTACCCTGGTGAATTAGGTTGCCATTTACTTCCGCACCTAAAACCATTTCCATCATGTAATAATGAACATCACCTTTGATACGCGCTTTCTTGGCCAGTTCAATGTACTCACCCGCGAAGATATCGCCAATAACAGAGCCATTAACCACAACATTTGGCGCGTTAACCTGGCCTTCCACACGACCACCGTCAGAAATACGAACGACTGCACCACTGCCAGGTTCAGCAATCAGATTACCTTTAACGACACCTTCAATTTGCAAACCGCCTTTAAATTTCACATCGCCAACAATCTCTGTCTTTTGTGAAATAAGAGTATCGTAATGACTGGCGGCGGTTTTATCTTTACTACTAAACATTATGCGTCCTTTTGAGACCATTCAATGGTTTCTTCTACGCGCTGCGCTTTACTGCCTGATGACTGTAAAACGACCTGCACTTGTTCAACTTTAAAATTCGCCGGCAAACTAACTTCACCAGCAACTTCTTGGAAATAACGGAAACTGAACTTAACACCCAGCTCATTTACTTGATCATCTAATTCACGCAGCGGGATGATTTTACGCTTACCGCCTTCTCTGCCAACGAAATTAACAGCAGCCAATCCTTTGATGTAGCTACTATTATCGGCAACTTGCGTCATCATAATGCTGTAACGAAACTTACTCGTCTCATCAAGAGGCTGAATATCTATTTTACTAATACGTAAGCCTTTATCTTGGCCGCTCGGCGCCATAATTCCTTTATAGAATGAAACTTCTTCTTCCAAGGTGGCAATCTGAGCTTTTAAAGATTTGACTGTTTGACGAATACCTTCTGCAGCTTGGCGATCAACTTGGCCACCTTTTTCTAAGGCACCCACTCGCTGGCTAAAACCACGTATTTCCTGATCCGAAGCGACCACTTGCTCAAGCAATTGGTCTCTCTCTGCCACCAATACCCGTCGTTCATTGAGACTCGCGTACTGGCCAGCAAAAAAACAACCACCAGCAACCGCAGCAGTAAAAAGCAAAAAATAGACCCCGCGTAAAAAGCGCTGCCATGGATCGTAACGCACCAAACTTAGGCGCTCTTGTGTACTGCCTTTTACTACGGCCATTCATGCTTCCTTTTCTATCAAACTGTATTACGGCAACAAACCAACGACTTGCAGACCTGATTGCTCAGGCAAACCAAATACGATATTCATGTTCTGTACCGCTTGCCCAGACGCACCTTTCACCAAATTATCAATCACGGAAAGGATAACAATCAACCCTGTATCTTGATGTTGATGAATAGCGATACGGCACATATTACTGCCTTTAACCGAACGAGTTTCTGGATGGCTACCTGCAGGCATCACATCAACAAAAGGCTCATCGGCATAGTATTCTTCGAATAACTTTTGCAAGCCATCAATACCCAGCGCTGCTACTTCGGCACTTTTACTCGGTGCATAAATCGTCGAGTGAATACCACGAATCATCGGGGTCAAGTGTGGAACAAAGGTAATGCTCACGTTATTGCCCGCGGCTTTTGTTAAACCTTGACGAATTTCAGGTAAATGACGATGTCCAGATACAGCATAGGCCATCATACTCTCCCCTGCTTCACAGAAAAGGGCACCAATTTTTGCCTGTTTACCCGCGCCACTAACACCCGACTTACAGTCAGCGATAATGCCCGTAGTCTCAATCAGGCCTTTTTCCAATAATGGAATTAGTCCTAATTGTACTGATGTTGGGTAACAGCCAGGCACTGCAATTAAGCGTGCTTGTTTAATCTGTTCACGATTAACTTCTGGCAAACCATAAACTGCTTCAGGCAATAATGACTTTGCACCATGAGGCTGGTTGTACCACTGTTCCCACTCATCAGCATCTTGCAAGCGGAAGTCAGCACTTAGGTCGATAACCTTAATACCTTGATCCAGTACTTGCTGAGCTAATGCATGGGCAACACCATGAGGGGTGGCAAAAAAGACCACATCACAGGGTGCTAAATTCTCAGCACTAGGTTCAGAAAAGCATAAATCAACGTGTCCACGTAGATTAGGAAACATCTGCGCCACGGGAATCCCCTTCTCACTACGAGAGGTTATCACTGTTAATTCAACTTCAGGATGCTGACTTAACAGCCTTAATAACTCAACACCGGTATAACCTGTGCCACCGACAATGCCTACTTTAATCACTTGCGTGCCTCTAAATCTAAGATACAGGACATATAAAGATGCTTATAATAAGCCTTATCGAAAGAATTGTTAGTTCAGACAGGCAAAAAATTCGTATAATTTGCATCAATCGACAAAACTTAACCTAATCAAGGAATAATGAGGAGGCATGAAGGTATCTATATGAAGGTAAAAGAAAGCCAAATATCCCTCGCCTTACTTGCTACCTTTGTTGGTTTATTCAGTGCGGGCATCATTACCCTATTCCGCTTAGCCTATGAAACTCCCCTAGAGCATTGGTTGCCAAACGGCAGTCATGAAGGTTTTGAATCGCTATCGACTGAAGCTCGCATCATTTTGCTATTAAGCTCTACAGCCTTATTAATCTTGATTTTCAGTCGCCTGCAGCCACTGCAAAGAAAAATTGGGGTGGGGCATGTATTACAGCGCATTGAACAACACCAAGGTTATTTACCTAAGACTAACCTCATCGCTCAATTCTTTGGCGCCATCATCGCCTTAATCGGTGGCCATAGCGTAGGTCGCGAAGGTCCCGCTGTTCATATCGGTGCTGGCACAGCCAGTCAATTCGGCCAGTTATTAAAAACCCCCCATCATAGATTAAGAATTCTCGCAGCCTGCGGTGTGGCCAGCGCCATATCAGCATCGTTTAATACCCCGATGGCAGGGGTAATCTTCGCCATGGAAGTGGTACTGCTGGAATATAGCATTCGTGGTTTTATTCCAATTATTCTCGCCTCGGTTATTGGTGCCATCGTGACCCGAGCGGTATTTGGCCATGAAGCGGCCTTTATCGTGCCATCGCTAGAGATGAAGTCATTATTAGAAATTCCTTACATTCTACTGCTGGCACTTGTTTGCGGTGTATTCGGTAGTCTATTTATTACTTCAGTAAAATTTATGCAGCGCTGGAATACCCGTCCAATTTGGCAAACCTGGGGTCTACTAGGAGTTTGTGCCGCGATCATCAGCATTTATTTACCCGAAGTGATGGGTATCGGTTACGACAGCGTGAATGCATGGTTACAGGGAGAGGTCGTTTTGGGTTTAGCGCTAGCCTTATTATTCGCTAAACTATTTCTCTCTGGCTGGGCAGCCGCGATGGGCTTTCCAGGAGGTTTGATCGGCCCCAGCTTATTTATGGGGGCAGCCATCGGTGTGGTCATGGGGCAGTTGTCTTCCTACTTCATGCCGAACTACCCGATCAATATCGGTTTTTATGCCATGCTGGGTATGGGCGCGATGATGGCATCGGTATTACGCGCACCTTTAGCAGCACTCATGGCGTTATTAGAACTCACCGCCAATCCTAATATTATTCTACCCGGTATGATGGCCATCGTTATCGCGAGCTTAACCGTCAGTGAGATATTTCACTTACCGTCTATTTTCCGCATTCAAACCAACTTAGCGGTTAATCAGAACCCTGTGCGACAACTATTGCGTAATACCTGGGTTGGCCAAGTCATGTCGCAAAACTTTAGCACTAGCCCGCGGCTAATTAATTTAGACAGTGCGCAGCTTATGCTCAGCCAGCAGCCAGCGTGGATTTTCATTGAAAGCGATCAGCAATTATTATTATCAACAGATCTCGCCCGCTTTATTGAAAACCATATCGATGCCACTAATGAGGAAAAATTTGATTCAGCTGATCCAGATCATCTTGAAATTGACTGTTTATTACTTCCGGGGGATCGAAAAATGGTAAAATCGATTTCATTAATGGCGAACCTGCAAAATGCCTTAGACCAGATGCAGCAGCACCATATAGAATGGTTAGTTGTTCATCGCGATGAGCAGTTTAATCAGGTCGTCGGTATCATCAGTCGTGAAATGATCGAACAACATTACCGCTACCAACCGATGTCGACGACTTAAAACTAATAATTAGAGAAGAAAAACATGCTCTGGCTAAAAGCCTTTCATATTGTTGCTGTTGTAACTTGGTTCGCTGCGTTATTTTATCTACCGCGCTTATTTGTTTATCACGCTATGGCGGAAGATCAGATCAGTAAAGATCGCTTTAAGATTATGGAGCGTAAACTGTATCGCGGCATTATGACACCTTCGATGGTTTTGGTGATCGCTCTTGGTTTTGCCATGATCAGCTTGAATCCCGATTATTATTTCAGCCAAGGTTGGATGCACGCCAAGCTTGCACTCGTCACTTTTTTAGTCGGCTATCACTTTAAATGTGGTGCTTTACGCAAGAAATTTGAACAAGATATTAACGATAAGTCTCATGTATTTTATCGTTGGTTTAACGAAGTACCGGTTTTATTTTTAGTCGCCATTATTATCTTGGTCGTGGTTAGACCTTTTTAGTGGTTCGCTTTTAAAAGCAATACAAACATTATTGGTTTTATAAACGCCAGCATGATTGAGTATTTATTCCACGAGACGCCGTAAATACGGTCCCTGTAGGCTTGGGCTCGGCTCCTGCCTCACACACTCGCTCTATAAACACTCAACGATGCCAGCTTTTACATTGCCAGATTTAACATTTATCCAATTTCAAAATAAAGATTACGAGCCCTTTATGTCCTATTCAATCGATCAGTCACAAAACCTTTTTGAACGTGCACAGGAATTTATTCCCGGTGGCGTTAACTCTCCAGTACGTGCCTTTAAAGGTGTTGGCGGAACGCCTATTTTCTTCGAACGTGGTGAAGGTTCTTGTGTCTTTGATGCTGATGATAACCGCTATATCGATTACGTAGGATCTTGGGGCCCAATGATTATGGGTCATGCTCGTGGTGATGTCATCGATGCCGTTAAAGCGCAACTAGACCAAGGCCTAAGCTTTGGCGCACCGACTGAAATTGAAATCGAAATGGCGCAAACCGTATGTGGCCTTATGCCAGGTATGGATATGGTGCGCATGGTAAATTCAGGCACTGAAGCAACCATGAGTGCTATCCGTTTAGCTCGTGGTTTTAACGGTCGCGATAAGCTAGTGAAATTTGAAGGTTGCTACCACGGCCATGCTGACTCACTCTTAGTAAAAGCAGGGTCTGGCGCATTAACATTAGGTGTTCCTTCTTCCCCAGGTGTTCCAGCTGGCGTCGCTGACGATACCATCACCTTGAACTACAACGACATCGAAGATGTAAAAGCCTACTTCGCTAAAGAAGGCGATAAGGTTGCCTGCATTATCGTTGAACCCGTTGCTGGCAACATGAACTGCATTCCGCCAAGCAAAGAATTCTTACAATGCTTGCGTGACGTCTGTGATCAACATGGCGCGGTATTAATTTTTGATGAAGTTATGTCGGGGTTCCGCGTATCACTAACGGGTGCTCAAGGTTATTACGGTGTGCAACCAGACCTAACAACGCTGGGTAAAGTGATCGGTGGTGGTCTTCCTGTTGGAGCGTTTGGTGGCAAGCGTGAAATTATGGAATACCTAGCACCAATCGGACCTGTTTATCAGGCGGGTACATTATCTGGCAACCCACTAGCCATGGCAGCAGGCTTAGCCATGATGAAGTCAGTTCAGCAAGATGGATTGTATGAACAGCTTTCTACTCGCGTCGCTCAACTATGCACTGGCTTACAAGCTGCTGCCGATAAAAACGGCATTGGTTTCACCACCAATAATGCGGGCTCGATGTTTGGTTTCTTCTTTACCGAAGCCGCAAGCGTAAGCAACTTTGCCCAGGTTTGTGAATGTGACCAAGAAGCTTTCAAGGCCTTCTTCCACGGCATGTTAGAGCAAGGTGTTTATTTAGCGCCTTCTGCTTTTGAAGCTGGCTTTATGTCTGCTGCTCATAGCGAACAAGATATTAACGATACCATTGCGGCTGCGGATATCGTCTTTGCTCAAATGGCGAACAAATAGAATGGAAATTCTATTAACCGTTAGTGGGCAGCTAGTATTGCTGCTCAACGCGTTATGGATGCTGAATACTTGGCAGCTAAAAGATGAAAATCCTGGTTGGTATTCCGCTGCATTTTGCAGCGCCCTACTCATCACCTCTTTTGCCGCTTCCAGCTTAATTGCCCAAGTCATCGATATGACTCCCATGTTTTGGTTTGAGCAACTCGCCTTATATGCGGCTTTTCCCTTACTCAGCTTCGTACTGATCGGCTTAGTTGCTAAGTTTGATTGGCCAAAAGAAGCGTGGGGCAGAATATTATTAGGTGTCTGTGGTATTTACTGGTTATGCCAGCAAACCCAGCAACTGGATAACTTATTATTTATCTCAACGCTGATCAGTTTAGCGATGGCCTTATACTTAATGAAGTTACATAAAGATCGATTATGCATTAAGCAAAAGAGTTTATTTATTGCCTGTGTTCTGCTGGCATTAGGCTTAATGGGCTATGTATTATTCGTCGATGCGCAAAGAACAAGCTTAGAGCTAGCATTAGGGGTTTTACTGCTAACAATTAATCGCAGTTTGCTGCTTGCCAATACCCCGTCTGCAATAGCAAAACAGTCCGAATAGCAGCAAAAACTCGTTCCTGAACTAACCTAAGATAATAGCCTAATCAGTCTTCACTAAGATTACCGGGGTCTTTATCTTAGGAGTTTTCAATGAGCCAAGCTCGTATCGCATTTTATCAGCAAGCTAACCGCTTTTTTACCTTCGTGGTTTGGGGATTATTTGTATTCTCATTGATTCTTGCCAGTTGGTATAACACCTGGATGGAAGCCTTAATCATCGGCTTACCAGCCGCACTAATTCCTACTCTACTTGCCAATACTCAAGCCACCAGCGCTGCAACCCGTATCTCCTTCGGCATCTCGTTAATGATCTTTTCTGCCCTACATATTCAACAAGCGCATGGCATGCTAGAAATTCATTTCGGTATATTCGTCAGTCTCGCCATGCTGTTGTATTTTCATGACTGGCGCCCCGTTGTCGCAGCAGCAGCAACAAGAAACTGACATGATCGCCACTGCGACTAATGAAATGACTGCTGCGATTGAAGCTGCTAGAGCTGGGGACCAAGGCCGAGGATTTGCAGTCGTGGCCGACGAAGTTCGAACCCTGGCGTCTCGTACTCAGAAAAGTACCGAAGAAATTCAGCAGATGATCGAGAAATTACAAAAAGGCAGCCAAGATGCGGTAAGTGCGATGGATACCAGTAAGCAAAGTGCGGAATCCAGCGTGCAGCAAACAGAAGAAACCAAAGAACGTTTATTAGCGATGAAAGCTTCAGTCGGTACAATACATTCAATGAATCAGCAAATCGCGCAAGCGGTATCAGAACAACATCAAGTTGTGGGTGAGGTGAATAATAATATCACAGTATTCGTGATGTTAGCCAAGAAACCAGTGAACGGGCAAACGATGCTGCCCGTGATGGCGAAAAGCTCATTACCATGTCTTCTGATTTGCGCGGCATATTAACCCAATTTACCACCAGTAAATAAGCTAGCGCCCTTGCTTGGCATCAATCTCATTTTGCAGTGAAGAGACTCTTTGCTGCAAAACTTTATCCGTACTCATATAAACTTTTGCACGCTGTAATAATTGCTGCGCTTGCGATAAATTTCCTAGTTGATAATTCAACCAAGCCTGACGGTAAAATATTGCGGGGTTACGTGGCTGAATCTGCCGCGCTTGATCGAGGTACGATAGCGCTTGGCGACTATTTCCCTGCTGGCGCGCTTCTTCTGCCTGAGATAATAAAACCTGAACTGCTGGGTGATGCTTACCCTCATCCAAACGAATTAACTGATTATTCTGGCCCTTGTTTCCTCCATAACCCTCTTCATAACTTTGCGCAAAGCGTGGATCATTTAGCTCTGAGCTAGGAACACTGCTACACGCCGACAAGAAACTAATGACTACGAAAACTAAAACAACCAATCGAACCACGAACCACCACCTTCATTATTGTTTAATTGACCGTCTATGCGAGAATCAGACCTAGAGTTCATCTCCGACTCATCACAAGAGATTTTACGCCCGCTTAAAGTCCCCGGCATAAAGGGCATCTTCCGCACCCCACACTCTCGCTCGACCACTTCACCTTGAGTATTTACCCACGCCCAATCTAAATCGACTAAAGGCGTTAAGGGTTCTAGTCCAGACTCTACGAAAATATCCTGCCAAATTGGTAACGCACCACCCGCGCCAGTAAACGGCATAGACTTATTATCATCTCGTCCAACCCAGATTACCGCTAAATGCCTATCGTCAAAACCAGCAAACCAAGCATCTCGCTGCTCATCACTGGTTCCGGTTTTACCCGCTATTTTAGTAGTATTAAAAGTACGCGCTAAACGCTTACCCGTACCTTGGACAACAACCTGCTGTAAACCGTAACGTAAATTTTCAATTATTTGCGGAGAGAATACCTGCTCCCCCTGCACTGCATACGAGGTTATTACTTGATTATCATTGGTAGTTAACGCCTGAATGCTTCTCGGCTGCATGGCAAAACCGCCCGAAGCATAAGTCTGAAACATCTGCGTCACTTGTAGCGGCGACATAGACACAGCACCTAATAAAATCGAAGGATAATGCGGTATTTTTTTATCAACGCCTAAGCGCTCAAATGTATTCACTACCTGATCGATACCAACCTTCATGCCTAAACGCGCAGTCGATTGGTTCAGCGACTTGGACATGGCATCCACTAAAAATACTGGACCATAATCTTTACGATCATAATTTCTAGGCTGCCATAAACTGCCATCCTGACCTGAAACACTCACCGGTTTATCATTAATAATACTGGACCAGTTATAACGCCCAGAGGCCAACGCAGTTAAATACACCGCAGGTTTTGCCAAAGAGCCGATTGAGCGCTGAGCATCAATGGCGCGGTTAAAACCAAAATATCGCACCCGACGAGAGCCCACAATCGCACGCACCTCAGCCCCATCCACACTGGTCACCACCGCAGCGGCTTCTAGAGTCGGCTGTTTAAAACCAATGCGCTTTTCTAAAGTCGCAATATGCTGCTGTACTGATTTTTCTGTGGCGTGCTGCAGCCAAGGATCTAGCGTAGTAAAGATTCTTAAACCGGTACTTTGTAAATCATGCAGACGATAATCTTGCTGTAATTGTTTTTTCACTAATTGAATAAATGCTGGGTATTCCCGTTGGCCCGCTCGGCCAGAATCCGCTACCCGAATGTCTTGCCCTTGAGCATTCATGCGCTGCGCACGACTAATGATATTAAGCTCTGACATAATTCCTAAGACAAGATCGCGACGTTCGCGCGCGCGCTGAGGATGACGAAAAGGGTTGTAATAAGAAGGGCCTTTTATCATACCGACTAATAAAGCCATCTCAGATAAATCGAGCTGCTGTACATTTTTAGCGAAGTAAAAGCGACTGGCTAGAGCAATACCGTTAATAGAACGACGGCCAGACTGACCTAAATACACTTCATTTAAATAGGCTTGTAAGATTTCTTCCTTGCTATAGTGCAGCTCTAATAATAGAGCCATAAAAGCTTCTTTAACCTTACGTCGCAATGAGCGCTCGTTGGTCAAAAAGAAATTTTTCACTAACTGCTGAGTCAGGGTAGAGCCACCTTGCACAGTACGGCCAGCGGCAATATTGGCTTTCATTGCTCGCAAAATACCGCGAATAGAAACGCCGTAATGATCAAAATAACCTCGGTCTTCTACCGCGACTAAAGCAGCAACGAGAGCCGGAGGTACATCTTGCAAAGCGATCAGATCTCGGTCTTCATGATGCGCAGGAAAGATACCACCAATATATTGCGGCTCTATACGCTCTAAGCCGCGCATTTCCCCCGCCACCATTACTCGTTCAATTCGACCACCGGCAAAAGACAAACGTATTTTTTTCGCTGCTTCTTGACGGTCTGCAAATGAAAATCCGCGGCGATAAATAATCCAATCACTGCCGTCACGGCCAAACGTCCCAGGACTAACTACATGGCTGACGGCTTTGTAGTCATTCCACAATAGTTCGGCTTTCAGCTGTTTGGCTGATAATAGTAATCCGGGATATAGCGATAATGGACGTGCATAGACCTTAGCAGGCAAAGCCCACTTATTGCCGTCGAATTGTGATCGCACTTGGGCATCAAGATAAACCAGCCAAACCCCTAACCCTAATATCACTAATATAGAGAGGCGCCAAAACCAAGACCAAAGCTTTTGTTTGATTGTTCGCTTATTCCCGACAGGCTTTTTCTCAACAGGCTTAGCTTTGGTAGATTTAGTACCTACTGGCTTTTTTCGAGTTGTAGGTTTCTTTTTTGAACTAGATTTCACAGCCCTAGTTGGCTTTTTAGCAGTCGTCATATTGCGCCCATGCTAACACAGACTGGCTTAGTCATATGCTTGAGTTCTGTTAAACTGGTCGCAAGAAATCATCATTCACCTTATATAGAGACATCACACATGGCTAAGTACCACATTTATGGCATCGGCAACGCACTAGTAGATAAAGAGTTTGAAGTTGAAGACAGCTTCTTTACGGATTTAGATGTTGAAAAAGGCATGATGGCCTTAATCGACGAAGAGCAACTTGCCGAGCGCCTAGCCATATTGATGGATCGCTTTGGCCTGAAAAAGCGTGCGTGCGGTGGCAGTGCAGCTAATACCATTATTGGTGCCAGTTATTTCGGCGCAAAAACTTTCTACACCTGTAATGTCGCTAACGATGAAGCTGGCGATTTCTATATGCAAGATATGAAAGCTGCAGGTGTTGATACTAACTTGGGCGAGGATCGTGACGAAGGTGTTACGGGGAAGTGCTTAGTGATGGTAACTCCAGATGCTGAACGCACAATGAATACTTACCTAGGCATCACCACCAACCTAGAGCAGAAACACATTAATGAAGTCGCCTTAGCGGATTCGGAATACGCCTATATCGAAGGTTACTTAGTAACGTCTGACCTTTCTCGTGCAGCAGCGATTGAATTACGTAAATTGGCAGAAAAGAATGGGGTTAAAACAGCAATCACTTTTTCTGATCCAGCTATGGTGCAGTTCTTTAAAGACGGCTTAAAAGAAATGATCGGCGGCGGTGTTGATTTATTATTCTGCAACGAAGAAGAAGCGATGTTATTCGCTGATACCGATAAGCTAGAAGACGCGATTTCGTTCATGAAAACCCAAGCAAAAACTTTTGCTATTACTTTGGGCAATAAAGGCGCGATTGCTTTTGACGGTAAAACAACTCACGTGATCGAAGCCAGTGCCACAACTGCAGTCGATTCAAATGGCGCGGGTGATATGTTCGCCGGTGCTTTTATGTACGCTATTACTCATGGCCATGATTTTGCAGCTGCGGGTCGTTTAGCCAGTGCTGCTTCTTCTCAAGTTGTTAGCCAGTTTGGCCCACGCTTGGAAGCCGAGCAACACGAGCCATTAAAAGCGGTTCTATAAGTACTCACCATAAGGATATATCTCAAGGTAGTTGTATTGGGATATATCCTTGCTGTCGAATTATGTTCTTTCCTACATCAGTCAGCATAAATTTAACAAACTGATCGACTTTAGCATTGTCTGTATTGGTATTTATAATCAAATTCAACGGCCTTACCCACGGGTAAGTTCTATCTCTTATACTCGCTTCAGATACTGCAATACCATCAATATCTAATACCTTAATTTTTTTGAACCCTTGGTGATCTTTATATTGCTGCATCACAGCGTTTGATTCATAAGCAATACTTTCAGGTTCACGATTTACAATGCCCATTGCCTGATTAAATCGAGAATAGGTTTGGGTAGCTCGACGGCTAAATAAATGATTCTCTCCCCTGCGCTTTAAATACAAACCTTGCATCACGGGTTCAAGCATATAATCCAATTGAAAAAGCGAATGGAAAGCATAGAAAGTGCCATGAGAAATTCCTTTAGATAAGGGCTGTATTGGTTTAACGAACTGCTGGTTATTCTTCTTAGATACATCCCCCCAGCGAATAACAGAGCCCGTATAAATGTCTTTAATTTGTTCAGTAGTTAAACTAGTAATTTTATTCTGTTTATTCACCAGAAAAACTAACGCATCTTGAGCGATAGTCACCTGTTTTAAATAGGGCCATTTATCCAACTCTGCTCGACTAAGGTAACGCGATATGATGCCAACATCAGCGACATTATCTATAACAGATTTCAAACCCTTTTGTGATCCCACAGGCCGAATGACCACAGATGCACTCACCGAATCACCTTCGTCAACATAGAGGCTAAAGGCTTTTTCACTGGCTTCAATAAGAGGGGATGCAGAGGTTGAGCCGACAATAAATAGTGGCCCAGCTTCTGAATACGATAGTCCTGAAGACAGCGCCAGAATAGCAAGAGTCGCTAGCAGTTTCAGATTGATCATTTTATTTCCTTTAAAAGAATCTATCTTTCAGTCTAGTCCTATTAACCAGAGAACGAGCGTCCTTTTTGGCGGAACTCACGAATCGCGTGATAGGTAATTAAGCCACGCTTATTTACTCGACATTGGGCGTAACCTTCTTGAGTTTGGTCATGCAGATCTAAAAAAATATCAAAATGCTCCACTGTTTCGCGGCTCGATGCTGAATCGATAGAAACATAAGTACCATCAGGTAGTAGGTGTCGTATAAAAGCACGGCAATGCTCCATGGCATCACCAATATCACCCGCCCGACCTTGCAAATCAAAAGGTTCCTTTTGACCACAAGCGGACGAAAATCCAGCTAATAGCAATATTACAAGGTAAGAGGTCGGCTTCATCAATCATCACCATCTAGTGCTCAATGCTGAAAGTATAGTGGATGCTAGCTTTTACGATGAAGTATTTAGATGAGATGTTTAGATTAAATAGTCACGCTGTATGGGGTGAAAGTAACACGCAGCTTCTACTAAAGACCCAGCTGTCAGCTTAGGCACGCCATATACTTCCGTCGTGACGCTATAGGCCTGATTCACTTTTTTGAGTAATAAATCAAAATCACCATCGCCTGAAAGCAGAATAATCGTATCAACCTCCCCTGAGGCTGCAGCTTCCATAATATCGATGGTAATGCCTACGTCCCAATCGCCTTTGGCACTGCCATCTCGACGCTGAATGTAGGGCTTAAGTTTAACCTCAAAACCAATATGCTTAAGTGCATCTTGAAATTTAATTTGCTGATCATCACCTTTATTAATGGCATACGCAGTGGCGGCAATTATCTCGCCTTGCTGAGAAATTTTCTTCCACAAAGAGCGATAATTAAAGGGACGGCCATAAGCATCACGGGTGGTGTAATAGATGTTCTGCACATCAACAAAAATCGCAATTTTTTTCATACTGTCCTATTTTAAATCGCTCTGTATCTAGCTATAAATCAAAACTGATATTTAGCACCGAGATTAATTGCTCGTGGTTTACCCGGGCGAAAGCCATAAGGTTTAACCCCCGCAACATATTGCTCATCAAAGATATTATCGATGGTGCTATAAACCTGCAAAGCTGGCATAGCCTGATAACTAGCGCTCAAATCAACAATGGTATGTTCTTCAATTAAATCGGCTTCGGCAATGCTGCCAGTTCCTGGCACGTTACGCATTTCACTCTGATAGAGCAAGGATGCATTCACTTGCCATAAGTCTTTAGCTAAACCTATTTGTGCATTTAAACGATGTTCCGGTAAATAACCAATACTATAACCTTGCTGAATTTCTTGTCCTCTCTCGCCAAAAGCCCCTGTGGTATCAACAAAGTCTTCACCAAATTCACCCTGAGTGAAAGTATAGGTAGTCGACACTGGGACTAGAAAACCACCTACAGATAACCCATGCCCCCAACTTGCTTCAAGTCCATAAACCACTGCGCTACCGGCATTTGATTGCTCACCCGTAATATCACTATCGCATGAACCTTGGGCAAAACTACAGGTGCCACTGAACTGGCTATAGTCATTTAAAAAGCCTACTAACTCGCCTTGTCCATAACCAGAATAACGCGTACCCAATTCATAATTGGTACTAAGCTCAGGCTCTGTCTCACCTGTGGTATTTGCGGTCGCTGCGGTAAAGCCTTTATAAATTCCAGCAAGAATACCGATGTCTTGGTTTAATTGTGAATAAATGCCTACCCCGGGTAATAGAATCGATTGATTCAAGGTATTCTTTTGCTCTTCTACTCCAGTCAAATTCCCATAAGTCGTTTTAGAAGTTTCAATCGACTCGTGACGTAGACCTAAGCTTACGGTCGTATCATCAATTTGAATTTTGTCTTGAATATAGATCGCTACAGCCAAAGCATCATTGGTATTACGAGCGGTTGTTTTATAAGTACCCGCAATCGCCTGCATGTCGCCACCTTGAGCCATCGAATAGTTTTGTTCGGTATGGTGACGCTCAACTTGGTCTTGATGAATGCGCAGACCGACTTCTACATCATGCTGCCAAGATAAAAAATCAAAACTCTGATTTACCCGAGTTTGAATACCTTGCGAGAAATACTCACGACCATTATTACCAAGACGTAATTGTTGAGTCGCATCAGTACTACCCGCAGCTCCGGTTAAAACATCGTAATAAGGTTGGTTTTCAACGGAGTTAGGATCCGCGAGAATTTTATCCAATGTTAAACTTTCATCATGGGTATTAAAGCCATTAATTTTAAACCAATCACGATCGAAGTTATTGCGATAGACATCGGTCGTCACCACAACATCATCAAATTCTATTTGATGAGTAAATTGATATTGCTGATGATCCCATTCACTTTTATCCAAAGCAGAAGAGACATAGCGACGATTACTTTTTTCGTCAAAATCATCACGACTTAAACCCAAATAGGTTTCATTGGAAACCTCATCGGCATAACCAAGCTTTAGCTGAAATAACTGGCTAACGTCACCCAGTGTTTGCCAATTGGTTTTTAAATTCACATCGTTGCGCACAAAACCCGTACTATCGTTACTGCCATCGATTTCTTTAAAGCCATCAGTGCTAAGACGTAAACCCTCAATCACATAACCAAAATCGCCAATTTGCTGACCTTGATAAGCACTGTAGCGTTGGAAATTATCAGTACCGTATTGCACATCGAGTTCGCCCTCAGAAGAATACGGAATAGGACGACTGACCATATTAATGGCGCCACCCACCGTCGCGGGGCCGTACTGAATCGTCGAAGGACCTTTGAAAACCTCGACCGCACTCATGCGAGAAATATTAGGAAAATAATAAGCGGCAGGAGCAGAATACGGCGATGGCCCAGATAAAATACCGTCTTCCATCACTGTGATTTTTTTACTGCGCTCTGGGGATGTGCCGCGTAAACCGATATTCGGGCGCAAGCCATAACCATCTTCTTCTTGCAGGTTAACCCCAGGTACCGCATTTAACACACGATGAATATCTGAGTATTCAAACACTTCTAATGCAACATCATCGATTAAAGTGGCCGAACCAGGCTGACGTAATACTTCGTCTTTACCGCCAGTGATATAAACATTATCGAGTTCGATACCTTCTTCCGCTTGCGCAGAACATAAAGGAGTAGCCAGGCTGATAGCCACAGCAACTGAATAAAGAGAAAGTGGATAAAAAACAGAAGGTAGATTCAAAATGGTACATTCCAACAGAAAATATTAAGGCCCGAATTAAAACAAAAATGAGAAACATTTATGATACGGCGGACTAAAGTGAAATAAAAAAGCAGACGACTAGAAAACTATAGGCCGCAGCTTGCAACTTTAGCTGGGTCCAATAAGTGCTCGTAGCGCGCGTCGGTAAGCGACATAAAGAAACAGACTAGGGCTTCAATTTCACCATCGTTTAAGTTCTGCTTATTCTTACCTAAAATATCATGAGCAATATTTTCATCAATCTCAGCAGCACCCCATGGAGCGCCCGTTTCTGGATTAATGTCTGCTCCTCCAGAAGTATTAAGCGCTACATCTTTAGCATGCTGATAAAAACGAATCACCGTTTCTAATTCGTTGAAAATACCGTTGTGCATATACGGTGCTGTTACTGCAACATTACGCAAGAGCGGAACTTTGAATTTTCCTTTTTCAGCCTCAGCAGTCACATTCGGATTATTCAATAAGCCTTCATCTAAATCAGTAACGTTATTAAAGCTGCGTAATGCTGTATTTATTGGCACACCAATATTGTGATATTCAAAGCTGGTAAATAATTCATCTTTAACTCGCAAAGGCATTAGCTGATGACACGCAGCGCAGGTTAAGTTACTCGAAAAGAAAAGTGCTTGCCCAGTGAGTGCTTTAGAGGTGATTGGAAACTCATAAAAACCTTCATCTCTAAAGTTTAAAAAAGTACGATCGTATTTAGAATCAAAGGTAGCAAACTCAGGTTCTTTTTCAAATTCGCCAATACTTTCTGCCATGGCGGCATACGCAAGATCAGCATCATCAAAGATAGTCGCGCCATAGACATGCTCAAAGCCTTCAATATAAGCTTGGTTTTCTTTAATGCGCTCTACCACAGATGCTTTATCGGGCATCGCCATTTCACCAGGGTTCGTTGGCGGGCCACCCGCTTGACCTTTTAGATCAGTCTCACGTCCATCCCAAAACTGGCCGCCCATAAAACCGCTATACGCACCAATTTCTAAATCGGTCATTATTTTATTAGAACGATCACGGGTTCCTTCATGGAAGTTCGGGCTAAATGCTGCATAAGCTGCAGTGGGTGCATTACGATCACCAATAGAGGTGCCGTTATCACCAAGAGAACCTGCACTCGCAACTAAACCATGGCCCGTATCACGACTAGCATCATTGGTTCTATCGTCGATAAAACCCTGCTCTGGATTATGGCAAGTGGCACAAGATTGTGTGCGATTCAGAGATAGGTTTTTATCAGAATAAAGCTGCTCACCTAGTGCTACCTTCGTCGCTAGCTGCGGCTCACTATCAGAGTCGCTTGATGAACTACCTCCACAACCCACAAGGGCAGTCGAGGCTAGGCCCGATAACAGTAAAGCTATACCCGCCTTATTAAAAACCTTCTTCATAATCGGAAATTCCTAATAGAACACTGAATTTTGTAAGTATATAACGCTATTTAGCCAGCATTCGTCATTACGCGCATTGTTCCATGTCAAGAAGTGTATTACAAATCTTATTGCAAATCATTTTCATTTGCATTATCTTGTCGCTCAATTATTAAGCAGTAGGTCAATACCTACTGATCTAAAAATATCAAATAGAAGAAAGGATTTAAGCGATGAAATTTATCAAACTGGCTGCGTGCATCACTTCAGCATCGTTATTAATGGCCTGTGGCGGTAGCAGCAGTAGCGATAATGCTGGCTCGACAGCTCCAGCGATCAATATGGAAAAAGCTCAGCTAGTTTTAAATACCAATGCTGAAATCGCTTACGCGGCTTATACCGATTCTGTTGTAACAGCCAAGTTATTGCAGGATGCATTGGTAGCTTTCAAAGCTGATCCAAGTGAGGCCAATCTAACAACGGCTAAAGAAGCTTGGTTAGTTTCTCGCGAACCGTATGGTCAAACTGAAGTTTATCGTTTCCGTAATAGCCCAGTAGATTCTTTAGATGTTGAAGGCGACCTCAACGCATGGCCACTAGGCGAAGCACTGATCGATTATGTTAATACAGGTAGTGATGGCGACGATTTTGATAACGATCAAATCGGCGTAACTCAACACGGTCTTGGTGATGATTTAACAACTGCAATTGATGTTACCAACGCTTCTTCTCGAGCAGCTAATACCAATACCATTATTGGTAATACCGCTATCGACATCAACGATGCACTATTGGCTAAAGGCCTAAGTGCTGATGACGAGCATGATGTTATTTCTGGTTACCATGCGATTGAGTTTTTACTTTGGGGCCAGGATTTAAATAGCTCTGATCAAAGCACTACCAATGGCAACGATCGTCAACTAGCGGTTAACGCGACTTCTGCTGGCGGCCAACGTCCGATTGAAGATTTTAATACTGATGTAGCTAATCCTGAATCTTTATCAGCACGCCGTCACGCTTACCTAGAAGTTGTAGTCAACAAGTTGATTGCCGATCTTGAAGCTGTTCAAGCTGAATGGGCAACTGGCAGCACGACTAACTACCGCGCAACATTTACTACGTTGACTAACGAAGCCGATGCTACTCAAAAGCTGACTGAAATTTTAACCGGTATGGGAACGCTTTCTGAAGGTGAACTAGCAGGCGAGCGTATGCAAATCGCTTTCTCTTCTAACTCACAAGAAGATGAGCATTCTTGCTTCTCTGATAATACCCACCGTGATATTTGGTTGAATGCCGAAGGTGTTTCTAATAGTTTCTACGGGTCTTATGCGGGTTACGATAGCACTCTAGATGGTACTGATAACGCAACTGATAACGCAGTAGACGGTTATGGCATCGACAAATACCTTACAGAAGTTGGTTTAGCGGGCGTCGCTATTGAAACAGCGTCAGCACTTACTTTGACCGAAGTTAACTACAACTTAATCGATGCATCCGCCCGTAACGGCGTTCCATTTGATGTGCTAATTATGTCACCGACAGAAGAAAGTTCTGTGGCGAAAACAATTAAATCTTTGAACGCACAATCTCGTTTAATTCAAGATGCGGCTGACCAGCTTGGTTTAGGTGTGGTTGTTGAAGAAGATGCATCTGGTTGTAATACTCAGAATCCTACCACTCAGTGTGAATAGAATCTGAAAACTCAATAAAAAGGATTTTATTGATCTAGGAAGCCGAGCACTGCTCGGCTTTCTGCTATTTTAGTGAATCGTATTTAAATCAGACCTTCGAATAATTTTTATTTATTTGTATTAGTTTCGTTGGATTAAGTAGGCCCTAAATGAAAGTTCTATTTTTAATATTTACTAGTATTTTTCTGCTTAGCGCTTGTGAGCAAGCCACAAAAGATACTCCAAATTATTCTAGTTTATCAGCCCCTACGTTAACCCCGGAAGAAAATAAACCCGGTGGTGATACCACTGTTTCTATTAAGCCTTTTGCCAGCTTTCAATTACCCGCAGCTAACTTAAATGATGACCTCAAACCTGACTTTCATGCAGGCAAAGCATTGGCCAACCAGCCTTGGGTAAAAGCCCCTACCATTACCACAGCACGAGATGGATTAGGCCCAATTTATAATGCTCGTACTTGTTTAAGCTGTCATATTAAAGGCGGTAAAGGCTTTATCCCTGCTGACAACAACTCTCCCATTTCAAGTACCCTGGTGCGCTTAAGTAAAACAGGCAGCGACTTTGATACATTAAAAAAATTAGGCGTTATTCCCCATCCCGTCTATGGCGATCAAATGCAGGGGCAATCTATTTCTCTTGCTCACCAACTACGTCATTCACAAAAGCCTGGCGCTCTTAAGCACGATGTCGCCCCAGAAGCTTATATACATATTAATTGGAGTGAAAAAACATTCACTTACCCAGATCAACATCAAGTTTCATTACGCCGACCTGAGTTAAAATTTAACAACTTGGGTTATGGCCCTTTAGGTGACGATACTCTCTATAGTTTACGGGTAGCGCCAACGATTCACGGCATGGGATTAATCGGCCTCATCGCGGAAGTGGATATTATCAATTTAAGTGATGAAAACGATAAAGATGCAAACGGAATTTCAGGCCGTGTTAATCAAGTATGGGATGTACAAAAGCAAGCGACGGTAATGGGACGCTTCGGCTTAAAAAGTAATAAGCCAACATTAGCGATGATTGTCGGCGGAGCGTTTACCAATGACCTAGGCATAACAAATTCATTAGCTCCCAATCAACCCTGCACCGATTTACAGCCAAGCTGCTTGCACATTCCAAACGGCAATGACGAAGAGGGTATCGAGCTTCCAGACCATTTATTACAGCTAGTTATTAATTTTAACCGTGATTTAGCCCCAGTTCAGCGTAGAAATAGTCAAAATGACAATATTTTAGCCGGTCGTGAATTGTTTTATCAAAGTGGTTGTAATCAATGCCACAACCCTCGCTTTGTTACTCAAAAAAGTGAGCAGGCAGCGCATTTATCTGAGCAGATTATCTGGCCTTATAGCGATTTTTTATTACATGACATGGGCCCAGAGTTAGCCGATGGTCGCCCTGATTTTCTAGCGACAGGAGATGAATGGCGCACCGCCCCATTATGGGGAATTGGTTTATTGAAAAAAGTTAATGGCAGTACCGTTTTATTACATGATGGCCGCGCTCGCTCAGTCGAAGAAGCCATTTTATGGCATGGCGGTGAAGCTGAATTAGCAAAAAATCGTTTTATTCAGTTGCCGAAAAAAGAGCGAGAGGCACTGATTAATTTTGTTAATTCACTTTAGCACTAGGAATTTAGAAGAGAGCATAAATGACGTTATCTCGTAGAGTTTTTAGCCAGGGACTATTAAAACTAGGTATCGGTGCAGGCGCATCAGTACCATTATTAAGCCACAGTGCATTTTATAGTAATTGGTTCTCTAGCAAAAAAAATAATGAATACTGGCTATCGGCTCAAGGTCGTGACAGTGAAAATTACAGCTTAGGCTGGGTTAATCCGACCTCTGAATCCAGTGATAACGTAGCGGCTAAATTTCGGGGTCACGGCTTATGTCAAAACCCTGCTAAACGAGAACAGATAATTATGTTTTCGCGTCGTCCTGGAACTCAGGGGATTCGTTTAAATATAACAACAAATGAACAGGACGGTGTTTTTGACTGTGCAGAAGATCGACACATGCACGGTCACGGTTGTTATAGCGCTGATGGGAAATTACTGTTTTGTGCAGAAACTAAAATCAGTACTGGCGAAGGTAAGATCACCGTTCGTGATAGCGAAACACTTGAGCTAATAAATGAATTCAGTAGCTTTGGTATTGGCCCACACGAGATAGCCTTAATGCCCGATGGCCTCACTCTCGTGGTTGCTAACGGTGGTTTATTAACTCACTCCGATAGCGGCCGGAAAATACTTAATTTAAACACAATGCGCTCAACGCTTAGCTACATTGATAGCCGTACGGGAAAACTTATTAGCGAACACTTACTGCCAGAAACTAAAGCCAGCATTCGCCACCTTAATGTTGCGGAAGACGGTACTGTTGCAATCGCTTTGCAAGTGCAGCGTAAAGCCATGACACACAATGAACTCACACCTCTTGCCGCAATTCATAAACCAGGACAAGAGATAAAACTACTCGCAGCACCTGAGGCATTAATGGTCAAGCTGAATGATTATATGGGCAGTGTCGTTATCCATAACGAAACTCGTTTGGCGGCTTTCACCAGCCCGAAAGGCGACTTGGCTATGTTCTGGCATTTAGACGATTTAAGTTTGCAGGGTTATCACGCATTTCATGATGTTTGCGGTTTAACAATTAGCCAAGATAAACAATATTTCGTTTTATCTAATTCGGCGGGTAAAATTCGCCAAATTGATGTGCATTCTCTGAAACAAGATAAGACAAAAAGTCTATATTTCCCGAATAAAAGTTGGGATAACCATATGATCTCTGTAATAGGTTTATAAATGACAACATTTCCACCCACATCAGCAGTACTAAAATCAATAGCACTAGCCTCAGTATTGTTAAGCCCTGCTTTATTATTGTCAGCTTGCGGTGGCACCAGTTCATCGAGCAGTACAGGGAATACCGAACTTAATGTTGCAGCTACCGAAGTTATCGACAATACAATTATTCCAGCCGCGACTCGATTCCAACAGCAGGTTGAAGATTTAGTTAGCGAAAGCCAAAGTTTTTGTAGTGCAAGCAATACCACAACAGATAATTTAGCCACGCTACAACAACAGTGGATTGAGGCTAACCTTGCTTGGTATGAGTTGTTGCCTTATCGCTTTGGCCCGATGATTAATAGTGAAGTTTTACCCACTTATATTTTCATCGACAATTATCGTCAGCGTGGCAATGACGCTCACGATACTATTCGCGGAAAAATTGATGCATTAATCACAGCGAATAGTGATGCAGCTTACAATGCTGAGCTGTCTACCCTAGGCGCTAATAGCCAAGGATTATTAGCGCTAGAGATTGCTCTTTTTGAAGAGGCAGCCAGTCAGTCACAGCTTGCACCTGATATAGCCGCAGAGTTTTTGAATAGCCCGCGAAAATGCCAACTGCTTAACGATTTCGCTAGCAAATTATTAACCCGCGCCAATGATGTTCAGCAAGGTTGGACGAATGACTACCGCGAGACAGGAATAAGCTATCGTGACCTGATAGTAAATAATCAACTAGAAGATGTTTTAGATGATGAAGCCGGTGAATTGGCAATAAAGAAAATTACTATCTCGGTGCAAGAATTTTATGATTATCTCGGCAAGCGTGATGTTGCGACAAATGCTGCCCAGCTTTCTGATTCCATCTGGCAGGCTCTTGAAAAATCATTAGCAAATACTGAGGAATTATTAGCTGGAACGACAGCAACTAATTTGAGCCTCAATGCGATCATGGCTAATAATCGCTTCGAACAAACGGTATTAGATATAACAGATAATATTCAAACGTTACGCAGCGCTTTTGAAGAAGAAAATATTGTTGACATGAAAGCCGCCGCTGCCATCTTAGATGGTAATTTTAAACGTGAAATACCAGAGGCGCTGAATATTAATCTAGGCCTCAACTTCAGTGATGGAGATTGACCCGAAGGCGTACTTTCAAATACCTGCGGCTAGCCTATATGAAAGCTAGCCCGCATAAAAGAAAGTAAATACGGGAATGGATACCATCATAAAGAATAGAGAAATAACAAAAAATTTCGGCATAATAAAGCCCTAAAGTTCGTATAAGAAAATACTCAATAGAATCATTGATCGGTTGATCTACAGCTTACTTGTCAGCCGCTTTCTTACCCTGCCCTAGATCATGTTTTATTGTCCGAAAGTGTAAAACAAAAAGTGCAGCATAAAGCGTATCAGAACAAACTCATCTGCTGACCACAAATTTCAGCAAAACTGGTATCGTATAGCGCCAATAGGCCATCACATACTGGTGCAATTTGTTTTTCGAAGTAATGCTGATAATCAATCTGTAGCCCTCCCTGTAATCCACCTTGGGAACTTTGGTAGACCTCTATCGGCTGCGGGCCACTGGTAGTGACTAGATATTGAATCCAACCACCTCTATCTTCATACAACAACGGTAAACCTTGCTGCTGACGCCACAGTTCTAATACTGCGGCGGCTTTTGCATGAGGAGGCACATTACGCTGATATTCACTGAGAGGCTGGCGCAAGCGCTTACGGTAAATAAGTTGCTGATCTTTTTTTCCCTGCATCAAGTCAGAGACTTCATCCTTCATCCATTGCTCAAAAGGTCGTTCAGAAAAAATGCGCTGGAATAGCTGTTGTTGAAACTGCCGAGCGAACGGAGTCCAATCACTACGTACGGCTTCTAAGCCTTTAAAGATCGTCTCGACTTCCTCTTCACCTATACTCGATACTGTATGTACTGTGCCTGCATAACGTTTTTTACTGCCCGTTTCCGCGCCACGAATCGACGGCATAAAAAAACGTTGATAGTGGGTTTCATATTCAATTTCTAGCTTACTGTCGAGTTGATGCTCTTGCTGAATTGTTTGTCGCCACCAGCTATTCAAGTCTTTACTTAATTGCTTACCAATATCATCCGCTTGCTGCTGGTTTTTCTTTTCTTTTAACCAAACAAATACCGAGTCGGTATCGCCATAAATAACATCATAACCCTGCTGTTTAATCCACTCACCTGAGCGTTGGATAATTTCGTGGCTGCGTTGAGTAATAGAACTGGATAATCGCATATCAAAAAATCGACAACCGTCACTGCCAAGAACTCCATAAAAGGAGCTCATAATAATTTTTATTGCTTGGGCCAAATGGTTATTGTTGTCTTTCTTGGCTTGATCTCGTTGCTCTCCCAACATGGTAATTAAATCGGGTAGGCAGTGTTTTTCACGATCGAAGTAGCCGCCATTAAATCCTTCTATGCTGCTTCCTGAATTTTTTAATCCTTCTATCAGCCCCATAGGATCAATTTTAAAGGTGCGCATAATCGACGGATAAAGACTTTTAAAATCCAAAACTAAAATACTGTCATATAAGCCAGGACGTGAATTCATTACAAAGCCACCAGGACTTTTAATGTCCGAATATCCTTCACCATAATTAGGCGCGACATAACCAGCACGATGTAACAGGGGCAAGTATAAGTTTTCAAAACTGGCGACAGAGCCACCCATACGGTCAAGCAATAATCCTGTTAAACTTGAACGCTGTACAGCAAAATCCATCAACTCGGTGTGCTCAAAGATATCCAATACTAAAACACAGTCTTCTAAGTTATACGCAGCTAAAGCAGGCTTATCGTGATCGAATAAATATTCGATTTCGTGGTTATAGTCTTTATGATTAAAAGAATTTGATAATAATTTTTTACGCCCTAATAACTCTGCTGAGACATTATCTAACGAGAAACTTTCAAACTGATATTGCGCTTGGCGTAGCATTTCTATGCCATCGATAATGCAACGACCCGGCACATGAACGTAGCTTCTACTGACTTTATTTTGATCATGGCGCCAACTAACTTCTTGCTGGTTGCGCCCTAAAATAAACGGAACTTCTAATTCATCACATTTACGCTGAATAAAATCCATATCAAATTGAATAAAGTTCCAGCCGATAATGACATCGGGGTCGAGACGCTGAATTTCAGTAAAGAATATTTCCAGTAGCTGCTGTTCTGTTTCAATGTATTGGCAATGCGCTGCACTTGGGCTTTCTTTATCGCCAATCATCCATATTTGATTCACTCGCTGTTTTTGTCTTAAACCTTGGCTATCGCTTAAAAATACATCCCCAGATAAGGCAATCGAAAATAAACGATCTGGCAGGCCTTGCTTAGGGAAAGAGGTTTCGATATCTACCGATAGGATGCTTAAGTCAGTATCCTTAATCGCTTCTGTGCTCGGCTTCATCCGTCCTTGCTGACACAATAAGAAATCATCGTGCTGTTGCCAATCACCTTGAATTTCTGCACCGCCACGAATAAAACGTTCCATTAAATAGCGGTCAGTAGGCCTTAGGTCGTATTCCCAAACCTGAATATCCCAATCACTTAATAGATAGTTAAAACGGTAGATATCTTGTTGGCGTAAATAGCAGGCAACAAGGGGCTGTAGGTTAAAAGACTGCAATTCTACTGAGCGGTAAGTCAGCTCTATACCTTCTGCTCGCGCCAGTTTTATCGCTTTTTCTTGATCTTTTACAGGGATGAAGCAAACAGAGGGCTGCTCTATTCGCACGCACAGAGGCCCGCGCTGGCTAGCAAACCAAAATTCTAGCTCGGAAGTATGCTCGCCTTCATACCAGCGACTGGTTAATAAAAAGCCTTGCTGGCTTGCGATGCTCATCAATTGAATTCTATTTAAGGTCTATACTAAAGTGAAAATACGTTCGCAATGTAACAAGCCTGAAGGATATAGCAATGAATGGCCCCATAATCAGTGATGATCCACTTTATCAGCTATTAAGAAATGACGATGTAACTGGATTCAATCAGGCTAGAGAAAAAGGCCAAGAATGTGATTTGTCTGGCTGTGACTTACGCGGCTTAGATCTGCGCAATCTAATAATAAAGGGAATGAATTTAGAAAATACCTATTTTCGCGGCTCAGATTTACGCGGTATCGACTTTAGAGGCTGCAATCTTAATGGTGCCTCGTTAGCCGATGCTAAAATCAGTGGCTGCTACTTCCCTATTGAGTTAAATCCCGATGAAATTCAATTATCTGTCACTATGGGCACTCGATTGCGTCACATTTACAATAAAAGTTAGATTTATACTTTTAAGCACGCTGATTTATGCGTATCTTTTGTCTATAACTCAAATAATTAGAACCGCTGGAGAACAATATGTACCTACCGGGTAAACCGCATGAAGCCATAGAAACATTAAGCGCGCGCATGCAACAGTTGACTAAAGGTCTGCTGGACGGTTTTCCAATGGAGCAGGAACCACTATCCCTAGAAGGGGTCGATGATATTTACCAGCACTTCGATAAAGACAAAATTTTCTTAATCACCGATGGCATGCTGCATTTAAGCCACAATGGGGAAAATATTGTCAGTTTTGATGAAGGGGACCTTATCGGCTTTGCTCAGGCATTTGACCTACCTTTTCCGGTATTACGCGCTGATGAATTTGTTGAAGTTAAATTAATAGATCGTGATGCATTTTTGCGCCACGTTTATAGCGATAAGCGTCGCCAGCATTACTGGAGCCACTATCTGTTATGCCAAAACTCCATGCTGATGAATCATGTCGCTCAACTGACTCAAGAACAGACGCGCCCAGTCGCAGGTTTTCAGAATTGCCAACCGGGTGATGTGATTATTAAAGAAGGCGATGAAGCGGAACACGTCTATACCATCATCAGTGGTGAGGCGGATGTCTTTGCCGATGGCATTAAAGTCGGTGAAATTGGCGTTGATGAAGTATTTGGCGCGATGGCTGTATTCACTGGAGAAAAACGTTCAGCGACGGTACAAGCGAGAACAGCCTGTACTATTATGGCAGTACCACAAGCCGATTTCGTTCACTTAATTGAAGCTCAGCCAAAAGCCGCGGTTAATCTTATTGATAACCTTGCACGACGCATTGTCGCGATGAATCAGCAGTTGATTGAGCAGCAGAAGTGATTGCTGAATACTCAGCAATACGCTTTCGCTCAAAATAGAGATTAGATCTGCCTTCAGCTCTAAGCTCTATTCTTCACCACGTCTTGCTAGCTTTCATTAAATTCAGAAATTACTTAGCAGCAATCGCTTCCGCCATTGAACGATCCGCAATTTCTTCTAACCAAGCCAAGTCCACATCTTTATGTGACTCACAGATAAACCAAGGTTCGCGCGAGTCTGGTTCTAGCATGATGCCGTGTTTTATCAGATTCATAGCAAACTCGGTATACAAGTCACTATCAGTCTGTTTCCAGTCACGATAGTTAGTTGGTACTAGGTCACCAAAGTGAATACCAAACATGGAATCTGGACCCGCAAAGCGGTGCTCAATACCATGTTTAGTGAATACACGAGATAGCACCTGCTGAATCTCAGCACCTACCTTGTTAATCGTTTCGTATGCATCGGTTTCATTCAGTATCGTTAACGTCGCTTTCGCTGCACTTAAGGCAATCATATTGGCAGTATACGTTCCACCATGAGTTACGCCTTTAGCATTGAAACTAATAACATCCATCACGTCTGCTCGACCGCCAAAGGCCGCAACAGGATAGCCATTACCCATAGCTTTAGCGTAAGTTGTTAAGTCTGCCTTAATACCATATAACTCTTGGGCGCCGCCTTTTGCTACACGGAAGCCCGTTTTCACTTCATCCATAATCAGCAAGGTGCCATTGGCCGTACACATATCACGCAACTTCTGCATGTATTCTTGGCTTGAGGCGATACTGCCACAATTACCTAAGATAGGCTCAATCACGATAGCCGCAATATCATCACCCACACGGGCGAATACAGCATCAATGGCTTCAAAGCTATTTAACGGTACTGTTTCTAAGTGCTCACGGCTAGCTTCTGGAATACCGCTGCCAAAAGAGGCGATTTCTGGCGCTTGGCCTGATTCGCTATCCCAGTTATCAACGTCTGATTTCCACATCATTTCGTCATACAGACCGTGGAAGCCACCTTCAACAACAACAATTTTATTACGGCCGGTAAAACCACGAGCGGTACGAACCGCACCAATTACAGCTTCAGTACCTGAGTTGGCAAAACGCATCTTCTCAATGTTAGGGCACATCTGCTTAACCAGCTCGATCACTTCAGAATCTAGATCAGTAGAAAAACCAGAAATAGTACCGCGTTCGGTAATCGCTTTAATCACTTCTTGGTCGATACGAGTATCGCGGTAACCTAAGATAATCGGGCCATACGCCAAGCGGAAATCGACAAACTTCTGATCGTCGGCATCAGTAATGGTGCAACCTTCGCTGGTCTTAACGAAAACCGTATTGTCTTCACCCCAGTAGCGATAGCTATCGGCAACGCCCATCGGCATATTGGTATGAGCTTGTTGCAACAAGGTATTGGTAATAGGCTTGGCTGGATTCGTCATGCGATCTATCTTCATTCTGTGTTAATTGCCCGCATAATACAGGGCTAAACAGGCCTTTGCATCCCAGATGTCATTTCCCTTAATAAAAGCTACATACAGATACAGAACTTACCTGCCCTAGCCTCAGGTTAATATTGAAACCTCAAGATTCAAGATTTAAAGCCGAACGTGCTACACTGCAACTAGTTTCTTTTTGAGTATATTTCATGGATTTTCTCTGGATTCTTATTGCTTTTATTTGCGGTTATATCGCCAAGCAAATCAATCTCCCCCCTCTTATCGGTTATCTAGCAGCGGGCTTTGGCCTTCATGCTTATGGGGTAACTCCCCATGAAAACCTAGATACCCTAGCCAATATTGGCATTACCCTGATGCTCTTCACTATTGGTCTAAAAGTAAATTTTCAGACGCTATTGAAGACCTCAGTATGGGCAGGTACCAGCCTGCACATGATCAGCTGGGTTATCGTCGGCACTCTGTTATTAAAAGGGGTGGCGTTACTTGGACTCAACTACTTTGTTGATCTTGAGTGGCCTGCTCTGGCATTAATTAGTTTTGCTTTAAGCTTTAGCAGTACCGTCTGTATCGTTAAATTATTAGAAGATAAAAATGAGATGAAAGCTCGCCACGGCAAACTCGCCGTGGGTATTCTGGTGATGCAAGATATCGTTGCCGTCGCCTTCCTTGTAGTCGCCACTGGAAAAATGCCATCTTTATATGCCTTTGCTTTAATACTACTTTGGCCAGCAAGACCACTACTGGGTCGCTTATTGAATAAAAGTGGCCACGGTGAGTTATTACCTTTGATTGGTATATTTTTAGCCTTAGGAGGTTATGAATTATTTGAATTGGTAAACATGAAAGGCGACCTGGGTGCCTTAGTTGTTGGCTTGTTATTGAGTCAACATACCAAGTCTGCAGAATTAGCAAAATCGTTATTGAGCTTTAAAGATCTATTCTTAATTGGCTTCTTTCTATCCATTGGCTTTACTGCATTGCCAACTATCGAAATGATTCCAGCATTGGCTATCGTCAGTTTCATCCTCATTATTAAGGGTGTATTACTGTTCCATATTTTAGCCGCGTTAAAAGTACCTGGGCGAAATATGTTCCTTGGTAGCATGGTACTCACGAATTACAGCGAATTTGGCTTAATCGTTGCTGCCCTCTGTGTGCAAAATGGCTGGTTAGAGAAAGACTGGCTAGTGATTATTGCCCTCGCCGTTAGCCTGTCGTTTATCTTTACTAGTATCTTTTATGACTATGCCCATACCGCTTACGCCTATGCTCGTAACTGGGTGAAACATTTTGAACGTGAGCAGCCAATACCTAAATATCAAGAACAACTGAAAAGCGCAGAAGTCTTGATCATCGGCATGGGGCGAGTTGGTCGCAGCTCTTATGATGTACTCCACGCCAAGCTGGGAGATAAAATCTGGGGGGTCGAATCTGATATTGATAAAGTTCGCCGCCACCGAGAAGAAGGTCGTCACATTATTTTAGGCGATGCTGAAGATGCTGATTTCTGGGAAACTCGAGAGCTATGGCACATTAAACTCGTCATGCTGGCTATGCCTTCAGTAACCGATATCAGCGACATCACGACCCAACTAAAACTGTGTGGTTATCAAGGCCATGTTGCTGCCATTGCACGCTATGAAGATGAGCGTGAAACGTTAGTGGATATGGGGGTCGATAGCGTATTTAACTATTATGTCGAAGCCGGTACTGGTTTTGCTGAAGAGAGCCTGCATTTGATTGAAGGGTTCGCTGACAAACTTCCCAAAGAAGATAAACCAGCATGAGCACTGTAAATATGAGCAAGCAAACAATCTGGGTCGATGCGGATGCCTGCCCGAATGCGATTAAAGAAACCTTATTCAAAGCGGCCAACCGAGTTGAGATACCACTAATTTTGGTTGCTAATCACTATATCAAAGTGCCACCGTCAAAATGGATCGAGAGCACTCAAGTAGAATCCGGCTTTGATGTCGCCGATGATTATATTGTTGCCCAGGTAAATAAAGATGACTTGGTCATTACTTCCGACATTCCACTGGCAGCTGAGTTAATAGAAAAAGGCGCTCATGTCATTACTGCTCGTGGTGATATTTTCGATAAAACCAATATCAAACAAAAACTAAATATGCGTGATTTCATGGATACCATGCGCAGCTCTGGTGAACACTCAGGTGGCCAAGCAGCGATGAATGCAAAAGATAAGCAGACCTTTGCTAATGCATTGGATCGCTATCTCGCTAAGCATGGCAAAAACTAGTCCTACTGTAGCAACGGCCCAGTAGTAATGTTCCAGTGGTGAGATAGTTTAATCCGTTTTCCCCACTGTTCAGACCTTCGACTTCTACGCTAATCTGTTTATTAACTACCTATGATTAACATAGCTATATTAATAACAATTCAGGATTAGTGATTATGAATAATGCCTCAGAGTACGTACCACCTGCAGTATGGCAATCGCCAACAGAGTCTGGTGGTGAGTTTGCTAGCATTAATCGCCCAGTGGCTGGCGCTACCCACGATAAAACTCTTCCTGCTGGTGAACACCCTTTCCAATTACATTCTCTAGCCACACCGAACGGTGTGAAAGTTACTATCATGCTAGAAGAATTAGTCGAGCTGGGAATAAAAGAAGCCGAATACGATGCCTACCCAATTAACATAATGGAAGGTGACCAATTCAGCAGCGGCTTTGTTGGTATCAATCCAAACTCTAAAATTCCTGCGCTAATCGATAATTCAAATGTTGATTCAGGCGGCAAGCCAATACGCATTTTCGAATCTGGTGCAATCTTAATTCATCTAGCAGAGAAGTTTGATCGCTTCCTTCCCCAAGGCGCGGCAAAAGCAGAATGTTTGTCTTGGTTATTTTGGCAAATGGGCAGCGCACCGTTCTTAGGTGGAGGCTTCGGCCATTTCTACGCTTACGCCCCAGAGAAATTAGAATACCCGATTAATCGCTACAGCATGGAAGTGAAACGCCAGTTAGATGTATTGGATAAGCAACTAGCCGAAAATAATTACATTTGTGGTGACGATTACACAATTGCCGACATGGCCATCTGGCCTTGGTACGGAGTATTAGTCTTAGGGGGGCTTTATAGCGCGGCAGAATTTTTAGATGTGAGCTCTTATAAAAATGTTATGCGTTGGGCTGAAACGATTGCAGAACGTCCTGCGGTCAAGCGTGGCAAAAAGGTGAACTGCATGTGGGGCGAGCCAGAAGATCAGCTGGCTGAGCGTCATAGTAAAAAAGATTTTGTTTAAAAATACGTTTTAACAAAGGTGGCCTCAATAATATGAGACCACCTACAATTATTTTTTCAGTTCAATAGGACTAACACGAATAACACCTGCAGTTACTGTTGCAGAAACACCTGCGTCAGTGATCATGTGCGTCGTATAACCATTATCATCGCCACCAGAACCAGCACCACCTGATGCTCCAGTATCTCCTACTTTAGCCGCAGCTTCTGCCCCTGCATTAACAGACCAATCGCCATCAATAAAATCTTTAAATTTCTTTTCATCGCTAAATATAATTATCGGCCGAACACTTCTTGCGCCCCAACCGCCACCTACGTCAAAACGGCCCATTTTTAAATAGGTTCTTTCTTTAGTCACGGAGTTAATGCCAACGCCATAACCACTACCTGCTCCGACGAGTGGGATTTTGGTGATTTTATTATTCATGATGACATAGCCAGCGGATTGAAGTATTTCAGCTTCCGTTGCGGGATCTTGCTTATACAGATCTAGCAAAGTCGTTTCAACGAGTTCATCGATTGTTAAAACCTGTTCCTCTCTAGTATCTCCTGGAACACTCGCACAACCTGATAGACCTAGTAGTAATACTGAAACTATAGCCACTAATTTCATCGCCTTCGAACCACTCATCTAACTCTCCTTTTAATTATCATCCAAATACACATATTGTTAACTAACTTGATTATTGTCTGCAAAAGTTGCTTGGTCAATTATCTTGCAGCAGCTCATCCGATAATAGTGCTCACATTAACCCTATCTTCCCTAAAGTGATCGACAATGATCAGGACTAGCAGTGCTGCGTAGAAAAGCTAATGACTTCCGCTATAGAATCAGCACCCAACTGTAGCATTAAGATTCGATCAATGCCCATCGCCACACCCGCACAATCGGGTAGGCCAGCTTCCACGCCAGACATTGCAGCTAATAACTTTTCATCAATCGGTCTATCTGTTCCTGCAAGCTCTTTGTCGAAACGAGATCGTTGCTCTTTGCTATTTGTCAGCTCGTGATAACCATTGGCTAGCTCTAAGCCATTTAAATACACCTCAAACCGCTCGGCAATAATCTGTCCGTTATCGTCTTTATTTAACTTGGCTAGCGCCGCTTGGCTTGCGGGATAATTATAGATAAAGACCAACTGGTTTTGCGGTAAGGCTTTTTCGACCTTGTGACTCATTATCATATCGAGCCAGCCATCTCGATTTAAATCCAAATCGCCACCAGCCAAAGTGATACCCAAGTTTCGAATTTCATCATCAGTAGCGGAAAAAGGACCTACACCGGCGTATTGGATAACAGCTTGTCGATAAGTCAAAAATAGCGGCGCATCTTCGAACTTAATTTCTGAATCAGAAAACAGTTCATCTAATAAATCAGCAACTTCATGCATGAGTTCTTGATGATCCATGCCGACTCGATACCATTCCAGCATAGTAAATTCTGGGTTATGGCGGCCTCCCGCTTCACCCGCACGGAACACTTTTCCTAACGAATAAATGTCTCCACTGCCTGCACACAATAATCGCTTCATCGAATATTCTGGCGATGTGTGTAAATACAGCTTCGGCATCACCTCAGTAGCAGGCACTGCAATCGGTTCGATATTCATATCGGCTACCGGTGCTCGATTGAGAATCGGCAGTTCAACTTCTAACGCATTGGTTTCGATAAAAAACTCACGAATGCTGCGATTAATGGCTGCGCGGGCATGCAATGCTGCAAGATTTGCGCTGGGTTTCCAATTCATAAAGGGGTATTTTCCGATAATAAAATTATTAATATTAAGAAAGCATAAAATCTATTATTGATGAATTGTGGAGCAAATATGCGAGGCATGGAGGCCGAACTTAAGGCTACACGGAAGTATTCACGCCGATTTGTGGAATAAGTCGCCGATCATAGATTGATTAGAAAACACATAAAAAAAGGAAGCCTAAGCTTCCTTCCTTTTTAATCAGCGGCTACTCATGTTTGCAAGAGCTACTTAGCACGACTCACATATTCACCAACGCGAGTATCGATACGTAATATTTCACCTATTTCGATGAATAGTGGTACACGAACCATGGCACCCGTTTGCAAGAATGCAGGCTTAGAACCACCTTGAGCAGTATCACCTTTAAGACCAGGGTCTGTCTCTGTCACTTCAAGATCGATGAAGTTAGGAGGAGTTATACTTAAGATAGCGCCATTAAATAAAGTAACTTCGTAAACCTGCTGTTCTTTCAGCCAGTTCTTATTTTCGCTGATCGCTTCTTCCGACGCAGGATGTTGCTCAAAAGAACCATCTGTCATCATGAAATGCCAGAATTCACCATCGCTATATAGGTATTCCATTTCAAGGTCCATTACATCGGCACCTTCTAATTTCTCACCCGACTTGAAAGTACGTTCCCAAGTACGACCGTTTTTCAAGTTTTTCAACTTAACACGGCTAAAGGCTTGGCCCTTACCCGGCTTAACATATTCGTTTTCTACGATGGCACAAGGATCGCCATCCAGCATTACTTTAAGACCTGATTTAAATTCGCTGGTAGAATAATTAGCCATGAGACCCTCGCCAAGACAATAATGGGGTTCAGTAAATCTGCCCCCAGAAAAAAGAGCTATGATAACCGAAACCCCGTTAGTGTTCGAATCTTTAACCGATATTAATCACTCTTTAGATCAAGATGCAGATCAAACTCCCCATATAGGTAGCTGGAATCAAGTACTCGCGGGGGCGACAAAAGACGTTGCAAGCTTATTAAATCAGCTTGAGATACCAATATCAGCACTAAACCAACGCCAGCAAGCTTGCCTCGACTTCCCCTTATTAGTGCCACAGCCTTTCATCGATAAGATGGGAAAAGGTAATGCTAACGATCCTTTATTATTACAAGTATTACCGCAAAGCTCGGAATTAGAACAAGCAGAAGGCTTTATCAATGACCCGCTAGCCGAAAAGCACAGCAATTTGCAAAAAGGGCTGATTCACAAATACCATGGCCGCGTACTGGTATTGCTAAGTACCGGCTGCGCGGTGAATTGCCGCTACTGTTTTCGTCGTCATTTTCCTTATCAAGAAAATCGTATTGGTAAAAATGATTGGCAGGGCATCTTAGATTACGTCGCTCAAGATGCTTCGATAGAAGAGCTGATTCTCAGTGGTGGTGATCCACTAATGCTAAATGACCAGCAGCTTGAAAAGTTTATCAAGCAAGCTGAGGCAATTCCTCACTTGCAGCGCTTACGCATACATACGCGCTTACCCGTGGTTATTCCACAGCGTATTACCGACAAGTTAATTGAAATCTTGCAAGCCACCCGTTTCGATTGTGCGATCGTGCTGCATATCAATCATGCCAATGAGATCAATGATCAGCTAAGGACTGCGCTATACCCACTAACATCTGCGGGCATTATTTTACTCAACCAAGCTGTATTATTACGCGGAATCAACGATACATTGAAAGATCAGGTTGATCTAAGTAAGGCGTTATTTAAGGCGAGTATCTTGCCTTACTACCTTCATTTACTAGATAAGGTAAAGGGAGCCCATCACTTTGAAGTGGATGAAGTGAGCGCTAAAAATTTACATCAGCAATTATTATTACAGCTATCAGGTTATTTGGTACCGAAACTGGTGCGAGAAGAAGCGGGCAAGGGCAATAAAACCCCCGTGCCATCAGCGCTTTGAGCAACTTAATACTAGCGAGTAATTATTAAACAGGTTAATCTGTTGGAGATTTCTAATGGATCATTGAAGATCCGCTATAATTAAAACAATAACATTAGTTAAATTACATTAGTTTGGTTAAAAGAAGGCATGGAAAGCACTAAAACGCCGATAAAACTACACGTACCTAGCCCCACTCAACAGCAGCTATCATTTTGTCAGGCTAACGTTGAAGGTATCACAAATTGGGCCAAAAGCCTCCCCATGGCCAATACGGGGGAAGCTGCAAGACAGTTATATCAAGCCATTAGGGAATTGAATCAACTGCATGCAGACCCACTACTGCGCTTCAAATTATTAGAAGTAATGCGCCCCTATATCTATTCCATAGGCACGCTATTAGCGAAGCATTTCTTACAGACCTCAGTTTCTCTTAATGAACGTCAGCTTAAAATTGCCAATTTGAGCCAGTCACTACAAAGCCATTTGGCTACAGGTTATAAGCTTGTGGTCGCCAATAGCATTGCCAATATTTCTGCTGCTGACAAACCATCAAAAATTGTAACTACCTCAATACACCGAGCAATTACCGATACAACCAGTACGATATTGAGAGCATTTCAGCTTTATTGCCACCCACCAGAGCGTTCCTGGTCTGAAATCAATCAACTTTTCTTGCTGGCAGAAATGCGCCAGCTAGAAAACTACAAGATCAACGATAGCCAAAATCGTTATTTAAGTACCACCGACATCAGTTCAGCGTTTATCCGTGCTCACTTACTAGGCACTGCAAAGCCAAACAACTTACGCCAGCAAGACCTGAGTCAGCTATATGATGCGACTGAGTTGTGGGCAGATCGAGTGAAGATTACTCATTGTGATGATGAGTCTGCGCTGTTTATTATTAATCTGCATAGAGATAAGGTTGCCCAGTACCGCCAGCATCTACGCGACGAACAGAAGCCCTTATTTCGCAGCTTAAATACCGAAGACCTAGTTCAAGAACTTAAGTCTTATGCGGCAAACCCTCAAGGGCCAAGCAATATTACCGTTCCAGGGAAGTTGAGTGATAATTTACTGACTCATTCTATTCAGGCTTGGGGAATTCACTGGCAGCGCTCTTTCCGCCGCATGCCAACCGAGGGCCAGCTGCGCCTATGCATAGGCTTAAGTGCTACTCACTATTATATCGCGGGTAGAAAAGAGTTCGAAAGACTGCAAATTGAATTACGCCCAAAAAATACAAATGCTAATGCCAAAAGCGTTGATACGGGCAATAGATCGACTAATGATGTGTGGTCAGGAGCTTTTGATGCGGGTGGCTCGGTTATTCCTGAAAATACTAGCATGGATATTGATACCATTGATTTCATCAATAAGCATAAAAAAGATGAGCAGCACGATACCAGTATTAAGTACCCTTCCCATGAAGTCAGCTTAATCAATACTAGCCCTGGTGGATATTGCTTACAGTGGTCAGGAGAACTACCACCAAGCATTCAGGCTGGTGAGATTTTAGGCATACAAGAATCAGGGGTTCGCCATTGGGCCATCGGTGTTATCCGCTGGATTCGTCATTTAGGTAAAGCAGGCACTCAGCTTGGCATTGAACTGCTGGCACCTAAGGCCGAAGCAGGTGCAGCACAGCTATTACAAAAAACAGGTCAAAATGGCGCTTATATGCGCTCGCTATTATTGCCGGCCATTAAAGCAATTGCCCAGCCAGCAACTCTGATCTTACCGCGTATGCCGTTTAGAACCGGCAATAAAATTGATTTATTACATAGTGATAATAATGGTCGTCAGCAACTGACAAAACGTATTATATCAACCAATAGCTTTAGCCAGTTTCAGTTCCGTTCTAGTGGAGTTAAGCCAAATCCGCAAACGCTGCAGCAAGATGCTAACTTAAAAGATGATGATTTTGATTCTTTATGGAATAAGCTGTGATTTCTAAAACAAGGTCGACTGCTAAAGCAGGACAGACTGTTATGCCAAGACGTGAACTTGTTTACAATTGATTACCTGTCTTTTCCTCAAGGCATCGTTATAATTATCCTTTACTGTACTAGAGTCTCAAGTTAATGCCTTCTCAAAGCCGCGATACGCTGCATTTATTACTTTTAACTCACAGCCAAAATGATGCTGAAGGGTTAGTTAGTTTATTGCGTAACTCAGGACGAGCGACTCGTGCTCATATGATTTCGTCTTTAGACGACTTTAGCGCGCAAATTCAAGAGAAAAACTGGGACCTAGTATTAGCAGAACCTGACGCCCAAGATGTTAGCCCCAACGAACTACTCAAACAGATTAAACGTCTAGATAAAGACTTACCCGTCATTATGCTAGCGGAAGATGTAGACCCAATGATACTGGAGTCTTATCTAAAGCAAGGAGCCTGCGACGTCGTCCCTGCGGATGAGAGCAACTTGCTTTCTATGGTCATATCACGAGAGCTGGCCAATCTAAATAATCGCCGTGCATTACGTACAACTCAAGTTAAGTTACGTGATGCTGAAAAGCGCTGCCAAGCGCTATTAGAAAGTTCCAAAGATGCCGTCACTTACATACATGACGGTATGCACATCTATGCTAACCAAGCTTACCTAGACCTTTTTGGGTACGGGAGTGTCGATGATTTAGAAGGTATGCCGGTAATGGATATGGTTTCTAGTCAAGATCAGGATAATTTAAAGAAGTCATTAAAGAGCTTTTTAATGGCCGGTGGCAATGTCGATCTCAAGTATAATGGCCTTAAGACTGACGATACTGAATTTCCTATCACTATGTCATTGTCTTCAGCCAACTACGCCGATGAATCTTGCACCCAGATAGTTATTCGCGCTAAATCCGATAGTTCAGATCTCGAGGCTAAGTTAAAAGAAATTAGCAGTCGTGATTTATTAACTGGGCTGTATAACAAGCCTTATTTTATGAGCAGCCTTGAATCTGCAGTGGACCGTGCGGTATTAAAAGGTAGTTTTTCTGCCGCCATGTATATCAACATCGACCGCTTCGGTAAGGTTAAATCGCAGGTCGGCATCAATAATGCAGACTCGGTACTTTGTTCAGTTGCCGAATACCTTAAATCAGAAATGCTTGAAGGGGATACATTAGCTCGGGTTGGTGAAGACATTTTTGCCTGGCTGCGCCCTAATATTAATGCTGAACAAGCCTTAGTCATGGCAGAAAAATGCCGAGATAAAATTGAGCACCTAGTGATTGATGCTAGCTCGCAGACGGTTACCATCACTGCCAGCATTGGCATTTCCTTAGTTAACGATAGCTGTAGCGATCCTAGTGATATTTTACAACGAGCTCACCAGGCCGCTGATCTAGTCCGTCATGACGATGGCCACGAAAAAGGCAATGGTATTCACCTCTATATCGCCGAAGAAGTCGCCCCTGACAATAGTGAAGAAGGCATCGAGCAGCAGGTAATAAGTGCTTTAAAAACCAGCTCATTTAATTTGTTATTCCAGCCTTTAATCAATTTAAAAGGTGATGAGCAAGAACATTACGAAACCTTATTACGCCTGCCTCAATCTGATGGGGAAGAGTTGTCAGCAGGTGATTTTCTAAACGGATTCGCCATATCCGAAGACCTAAAGCGTAAAATAGACCGCTGGGTCATACTGCACTCAACCAAGTTGTTAAGTGAACATCGCCAGCAAAACATGAATACGCGATTATTTGTTAATCTCAGCGCCGCTTCAATATTGGATGATACTTTATCTAGCTGGATTGGCGTTGCTTTGAAAGCAGCCAAGCTTGATAGCGACGCGGTGATATTCCAATTTAATGAAGAAGATGCGACTAAGTTCTTAACTCAGGCTCAGAAGTTTACCGCCGACCTAAAAGCGAAAGGCTACTCTTGCGCCCTTTCTCGTTTTGGCTGCTCATTAAAACCATTCCAGACCTTAAAACACCTAAGCCTAGATTATATCAAGGTCGATGGTTCTTTTACCCACGAACTCAATCAGCCAGAAGCACTGGCGACGCTAAAGCAAATGCTAGCGGACTTGCATGAACAAGAACTGAAAACCATTGTTCCTTTGGTCGAGTCAGCTTCTGCCGTCGCTTCTTTATGGCAACTTGGCACCCACTTCATTCAAGGTTACTACGTGCAAGCACCTCAGGCTGGCATGATCTATAACTTCTCGGACGACGACGAATAATCCTCTCTGCGCTTTGTACTGCTTACAAGGCGCATTTCTGCTACAATTCTTGCAAACTATCTTCACCCTTATTATTGATTAGGGCTATGTCAAATAGCTCTGTATAAGTGAGACTTTAAAATGCCAGAATATCGCAGTAAAACCTCAACTGGCGGCCGTAATATGGCCGGCGCTCGTGCCCTTTGGCGTGCCACAGGCATGAAAGATGATGATTTCTCTAAGCCAATCATCGCCGTTGCTAACAGCTTCACCCAGTTTGTTCCGGGTCACGTACATCTGAAAGACATGGGCCAGCTAGTAGCTCGTGAAATCGAAAAAGCTGGTGGCGTAGCGAAAGAATTCAATACCATCGCGGTTGATGACGGTATCGCTATGGGTCACGACGGTATGCTTTATAGCCTACCAAGCCGTGAGTTGATTGCCGATTCAGTTGAATACATGGTTAACGCCCACTGCGCCGACGCCATCGTATGTATTTCTAACTGCGACAAAATCACACCGGGAATGTTGCTAGCGTCTTTGCGCTTAAACATCCCAGTGATTTTCGTTTCTGGCGGCCCCATGGAAGCGGGTAAAACCAAGCTTTCTGAGCACAAACTAGATCTAGTTGATGCCATGGTAATCGCTGCTGACGACGAAGCGTCTGATGAGAAGGTTGCTGAATACGAGCGTAGCGCTTGTCCTACCTGTGGTTCTTGCTCGGGTATGTTCACCGCAAACTCAATGAACTGCTTAATGGAAGCATTAGGTTTAGCCCTTCCAGGTAACGGTTCTACTTTGGCGACTCACTCTGACCGCGAACAGCTTTTCTTAAAAGCTGGCCGTCAAATCGTTGAAAACGCTAAACGTTATTACGAAGAAGATGACGATTCTGTATTACCTCGCTCTATCGCTAACTTCAAAGCGTTTGAAAATGCGATGACGCTGGATATCGTGATGGGTGGTTCTACTAATACCATTCTTCACTTATTGGCTGCGGCGCAAGAAGCTGAAATGGACTTCGATTTGAAAGACATCGACCGTCTTTCTCGCAAAGTACCACAGTTATGTAAAGTAGCACCAAACTCGCCACTTTATCATATGGAAGACGTGCATCGTGCTGGCGGTATCTTTGGTATTTTAGGTGAAATCGATCGCGCTGGTTTATTGCATAGCGATCTGCCGACTGTTCATAGTAAGAGCATGACGGAAGCCTTGGATACGTGGGACATCATGCGTAATCCATCACCAGAAGTGATTGAGTTCTATCGTGCAGGCCCTGCAGGCATTCCAACGCAAACTGCATTTAGCCAAAGCACACGCTACCCAACCGTTGATGGCGACCGTGAGAACGGCTGTATTCGCAACCTAGAAAACGCTTACTCTCTTGAAGGTGGCTTAGCGGTTCTATACGGCAATATTGCATTAGATGGCTGTGTTGTTAAAACCGCTGGTGTTGATGAGTCGATCCATGTTTTCCACGGTAAAGCGAAGATCTTTGAATCTCAAGATAGCGCAGTTGCTGGCATCTTGGCCGATGAAGTGAAAGAAGGCGATATCGTTATCATTCGCTACGAAGGTCCTAAAGGCGGCCCGGGGATGCAAGAAATGCTTTACCCAACGTCTTACCTAAAATCTAAAGGTTTAGGTAAAGCTTGTGCGCTGCTAACCGATGGCCGCTTCTCTGGTGGTACTTCTGGTCTATCCATTGGTCACTGCTCTCCAGAAGCTGCTTCTGGTGGTGCGATTGGATTATTGCAAGAAGGTGATGACATCATCATTGATATTCCGAACCGTGGCATTAATGTTCAGCTAAGTGATGAAGAACTTGCTTCCCGCCGTGCTGTCCAAGATAGCAAGGGCTGGAAGCCTGTTGAAGAACGTCCACGTAAAGTCAGTACGGCTTTGAAGATCTATGCGAAGTTTGCTACCAGCGCCGATAAAGGTGCTGTACGTGACCTGAGTTTATTAGATTAAAGTGCATTACTAGGTCGCACGAAGGAGCATCTTTCCGTGTGACCTAGCACTGAATAATTTAGATTTAATTTAGCGATAAGGACGAATATGTTACGAACAATCTTAGCTTTAATATTCATAAGCTCTTCCGTCTTATCAACAGGTTGCGCCAATAAAACGATTGCCAATCAAGCACAGGTAGAACAAAGCGCCCTTGAACAAGCCAAAGAATTCTCCGGTGATTCAGAACGTGCTCTGGCAGAAGCTGAAAGTAAATATGACGCAGCATTAAAAGCGGATATGAAGTTTTATGCGCCTCTGCACGTCGAACAAGCAAAAGAAGCCCTTAAACTGGCCCAAACAAAAGAATTAAATGCAGATAAAACAGCAAGCCTAAATGCTTCTGCAAAAGTTTTAACATTATTAAACTCGGCAGAGATAAATAAGAAGAAAGTTGAGACCTTACTGGCCCCCTTACTTGCACAGAAAGAAGTGCTAGAAAAACTAAAAACCCCACGCATATTATCTAAAGAATTCAAAACTCAGATGGATAATATGAAGGATGTTATTAAAGAGATTGAAGCCGGTAAAGAGGCCGATGCACTGAGTAAATCTGATGCTATATTAGCCGACTTGGAAGCGCTAGAGCTCAATACTTTATTAGCAATACACTGGAAACCTGCACAAAAAACCCTACTGAAAGCTGAAAAAGAAAACGCCGATGATAACGCGCCAAAAAGCTTTTTAGTCGCGGTAGAGGCAGTGCAAAATGCCGAACATCTAATTCGTACCGATTACAAAGACCGACCTCAAGTAGAGCAGTATGGACACACAGCTTTAAGAGCAGCACAACATGCACTTTATACTGCGCGCGATGCTGAAAGATTAGTGAGACTTAATGAAAAGCAAGCAGAAGCTGCTGTATTACGCTACCAAGTACTAATAGCAAAAATAGGTAAGCCGCTCAATAGTAAGGATGTGAGTCACATGGCACTGGGAGATCAAGTAAATGCTTTAGCTCAAATTGCAGAAACCCAAGAACGTCGCCTAAGCGCTACCTTCAAAAAACAAATTGCTAAGCTAGAAGCTGAATTAAATAAACAGCAAGCACCTGCTATTGTAGAAGAAAAAGAAGCGCCAGTTGCTGAAAAAGCCCCTGCTATCATAGAGGAAAAAGAAGCGCCAGTTGCTGAAGAAGCCCCTGCTATCGTAGAGGAAAAAGAAGTTCCACTTGCTGAAGAAACCCCTGCTATCGTAGAGGAAAAAGAAGTTCCAGTTATTGAGGAAGCACCGGAGGCAGTAGAGGAAAAAGAAGCACCAGTTACTGAAGAAGCTCCTGCTATCGTAGAAGAAGAAGCTCCTGCTATCGTAGAAGAAAAAGAAGCTCCAGTTATTGAAGAGATATCAATTACTGAAGAAGCTCCTGCGACAGAGTAATTTGCTATCACTCTATGTTAATGTAAATTTATTCATCACTTAACATAGAGTATTCCATCCCCTTAATTTTTAATCCTTTATTAATATAATCCCGAACATTAATACCAAATGCACCACTCTTAAAAACTGCCTTAGGTTCATATTCATTACCATCAATATCATTTGGGTATTGAGACAAATTAATAATAGCTTCTGGCTGTGGCTGCTTATTCTTATCCAATACCATAATGACCTTAGGCCGTAACTGATAGCCTTTATCATGGGATAAAATAATTCCTACTTCTCCATTTTTCATTTCCAATAAGAAACCTGGAGGATAAAGCCCTATCATAGCGATAAATTTTTGCGCCGCATCCGCATCAAACTGCGTACCCTTGTGCTTATTAATAATCCTTAAGGCATCCAGAGAAGATATTCCCTTTCGATAGCAGCGATCACTGGTCATTGCATCATAGGCATCAACAATGGTAACGATACGAGTAAACATAGAAATTTTACTGCCATCAATCCCACGAGGATAACCTCGCCCATCTAAACGTTCATGATGACTATAAGCAACATCAACAGCTCCAGGGTAAATGTCACTGCGTTCCATTAATAGTTTTTTAGCATAGAGAGTATGCTTGGCCATTTCGGAAAACTCTTGCGGACTAAGGGAGCCTGGTTTATTTAAGATGTTATCTGCTACATTCATTTTTCCTACATCATGCAATAGCGCACAGATACCTAGATTTTCTAACTCCCACTGATCCATCCCTAAAGAACGGCCGAGTGCAATTGCTAATAGAGATACATTGATAGAATGCTCAGCGGTATAGTCATCACTATTCTTTAATCGTGTTAGCCATAAAATAGCATTAGGATTTTGCATGACTTTATTAACACATTCACTCACTAAATCTTTAGTTTCTGCAGTAGAAAGCGCTTGCCCAAGCTGAACACTGGATAATAATATTTTGATATGACTTTTGGCGGCTTGGTATGTTCGATTGGCATCACTAATCTCAGATGCTATATTTTGTTTTTCAGTAAAGCGTGTGCGTTTTACTTTTTTGGGTTGAACATGAGGTTCATATTCAACCCATTCTTCTTCGGATACTTCAATAAAAACAAATTCGCAACAATCGTATAGCATCTCGAGGTCAGTATTCGTCGCTATAGTAAAGCCTTGTAGGAGAAAAGGTGACTCAGACCAAGGACAATCAAGTTCGGCAATAAACATACCGATAATCAACTGTCCTACATCGACTTTACGGCGTTTAAAGGTTTTGCTTACTCGAGTTCGGCTACGAACTGGTGGCTTAGTTGTACTAAACAAAGTTCAGTAACTCCTACGTTTATTTAATTTTTATAATTGTATCAACGGAGTATGTTTTTTAATCATTTTTGCGAAAATTTCATTAGAACTAAAACTCTAAATCTGAACGCAAGTTGATTTATATGTTCACCATATTTATTTTTACAAATAATTACAAGCAGCCTTTTTTTATTCGTCCCCTATCACCATACTTCGGCCTGCTTCTTTTGCTCGATAAAGGTATTCATCAGCTTGATTCAACATATCAATAATATTATCTAACTTAATGTTCGTCACACCTGCACTAAAAGAAATTCTTAAAATATCATCCTCTGTAACATCAATAATCTGTGATGCAACATGCTGTTTGAAACCATCAATAAGATTCACTACTTTTTCATTAGCTAATCCAGGGACAATAATACAGAACTCCTCTCCTCCTATACGCGCCACAAGAAAACGCCCTAAAATAGTTTCCATTGAACGTGCAAAGAACTTAAGCACTTCGTCACCAGCTTCATGTCCATATTCATCATTCACAGCCTTAAAGAAATCTATATCAATAGCCACTAATCCTAATTCAGTACTATTTTCTTTGGCTTGCTTTAATAAGATTGCACCCTGTTCACAAAAATATCGCCTATTATATAGCGCGGTTAAATAGTCACGATTAGCTTGATCTTGTATTTTATGCAGTTGCTCTAAAGATTCTATGTTATTGGTGATACGACAATAAAACTCTTCTTGTTGAAAAGGCTTATTGAGAAAATCATCGGCACCATTCTTAATAAATTTAATTGATAACAGACCACCGTCTTCACCAGATAATCCAATAATAATCATATCGGCTTTTTCGTATTTCCGCCGAATCGCTTGCACTAATTCAAAGCCATCCATCTCTGGCATATTGTAATCAGTAATAACCATTTTAATATTAGGATGTAGTTTTAGCTGCTCCATCGCTTTTAAACCGTCTTCGGCTTCTAAAACCTGATATTTGTGTGCCGTAAGTAGTCGGACTATGTGCTTGCGGTATTGCTTAGAATCTTCAACAACCAGCACTTGAATCTGCTGATTCTTATACAGCCTGTTAAGCATATTGACGGCATAGCAATAAGAATAGCGGCTCTCTTTCACTACGTAATCAACAACGCCTTGCTTCACTAAGCCTTCACGCCTTTTCTCATCATAGCTTCCGGTTAATACCACCACTGGAAACTTTTCTTCCAGCAAGAAGGAAACCATTTCGCCATTAGGAGCGTCAGGCAATGCTAGATCAATAATACCAGCAAATAATTCTTCTTTATGTTGCTGATACAATGATTGAGCTTCTGCCATGGACGTAGCAAAGATAGGCTCTAGCTGGAGGATTTGTTTGGCTATATGCTTTAGAATTTTGAGGATGACAGCGCTGTCTTCAACAATGAGTACTTTGTTTTTCATAGTGGTTCTCAGCAGATCGTTACCGTAAGTGTAGATCAGCTGAGAAGCTTCATAAGAAAATCTATTCTTTAATCAAAGCCTTCACTTTTTCTTCGATAATACTGCGAATTTCACGAAAGCGCTGTGGATCTTCATTTTTCGGGTCTGGAATGCCCCAATCCTCACGTTTATCAGCAATGATCATCGGACACTCATCACCACAGCCCATGGTGATGGCATAATCAAAATGCATATTATCGAACTCAGAAAGAGGCTTGGAGTCATGGCTCTCAAGGTCGTAATTCAGCTCGGCCATAAACTCTATCGCTCTAGGATTTACCTTCCCAGACGGCTTACTACCCGAGCTATAAACTTCTAATTGACCCTCACCATGAATTTTACCAAAAGCCTCTGCCATTTGGCTGCGACACGAATTTTCGATACAAACGAAAATTACTTTTTTCACTGATTTCTTTTCTACCTGTGTCATGACTATGTCCCCTGTGCGCGCTGTTCAAATACTGGGCGAGTTTTATTCACTAAGGCCACCAGCGACAGCATAACTGGCACTTCCACCAGCACGCCAACAACAGTCGCGAGAGCAGCACCAGAATGCAGACCAAATAAACTAATCGCCACTGCAACCGCCAGTTCGAAGAAGTTGGACGTGCCGATCATACAAGCGGGAGCCGCTATTGTATGAGGTAAACGCCATAAATAGGCCCAACCATAAGCAATCGCAAAGATGCCATAGGTTTGAATTAATAATGGAATGGCAATCAAGAAAATCGTTTGCGGCTGCTGCAAAATCGTCTCGGCTTGAAAGCCAAACAATAACACCACTGTCGCTAGCAGCCCAACAATAGACCACGGCTTCAGTGTCGCGACAAAAGCATCCAGCTTTGCAGAGCTTTCTTTTGCAGAGCTTTCTTTTGCAGAGCTTTCTTTTGCAGAGCTGCCTTTTGAAGTGGTCTGCTTGGTTAGCAAAGAGCGGGTTATGGCCCCAGCGACTAAGGGTAATACAACATACAGCACGGTTGATAAAAACAACGTCTGCCAAGGCACTTCAATATCACTCACCCCAAGCAACCAGCCTGCAATAGGAGCAAAGGCAAAGATCATGATCACATCATTCACAGAGACCTGTACAAGGGTGTAATTCGCATCGCCTTTGGTTAATTGACTCCAGACAAAAACCATCGCCGTACAAGGAGCAACCCCTAATAAAATCATACCAGCGATATATTGCTGCGCATCTTCAGGTGAAACCCAATCAGCAAATAAGCCTTCAAAGAATAACCAACCGAGAGCCGCCATAGTGAAAGGCTTCACCAACCAGTTGATAACTAAGGTAAGGATTAAGCCTTTTGGTTTTTTACCGACATCCTTTAACGCAGCAAAATCGACCTGAATCATCATAGGATAAATCATCAGCCAAATAAGCACTGCAACGACTAAATTGACGTGGGCGAATTCAAAACCCGCAACCATGGCAAAGACATCCGGTACGGCAATACCCAGCCCTATACCCGCAAGAATGCTGAGTAATACCCAGACAGATAGATAACGTTCAAATAAGCCCATGAGCCTTCCTTAAAGTGATTTTAATAATATGAAATAGAATGAATTGTTGAATTGCAGCATTCTTTAAATACAAAGTGCTCAACTGCAACATTGCTGCGTTCTTTCAGGGCGGTCGCCCATGTCAGCTAAACGCTGATTTAAATCAGCGATATCGTGCTGCTGGCTAGCTTGCTCGATAATAGCCATCGCCCAGCTTTCAAGCTGAGGAGATAGACGATAGAAAATCCACTGACCACGGCGCTCGGCTTCTAATAAGTTGGCCTCACGCAATAACGCAAGATGACGGGAAACTTTTGGCTGGCTCAGTTCAAGAGCAACCATAAGTTCACAAACACACAGTTCTTGCTGTTGATGTATCAGTAATAAACTTTGCAGACGGGTAAGGTCACTAAGACTTTTGAATAACTCAAGAGGAGACATTGCACTGATACCAGACAGATGGAAAATAAATATATGAAAAAACAGATATGCGTTTTCCCATATATTTAGTCACAGTGCAAGATTTTTCTACTTTCTGTTCATATCCGCTATACCTTAAAGCGCTGAACCGTTCCTTGTAACTCAGAACCTAGTTTAGCTAGCTCGCCACTGGCCTGAGCAGCCTGATTCGCTTGCTCATGGCAGACATGGGCAAGTTCATTAATACGTACCACGTTGCGGTTAATCTCTTCTGAGGCGAAACCCTGCTCTTTCGCAGCCGTTGCAACCTGAGTATTCATATCACTGATGGTAGAAATATTGTCATAAATAGAATCAAGAATCTGGCTAGATTCAGAGACCTTCTCAATCCCTGACTGTGCGCGATCACGTGAACGTGTCACCGTCTCTACCACCTCAGCAGTGCCACGCTGAAATTGGTTAATATTTTCACGAATAGATTCTGTCGATTCTTGCGTTCTGCTGGCTAGAGTTCTTACCTCATCGGCAACTACTGCGAAACCACGGCCTTGCTCTCCAGCTCGAGCCGCTTCAATGGCAGCGTTCAGTGCTAACAAGTTAGTTTGTTCAGCAATGGCCGAGATAGTCGAAAGAATATCGCCAATGCTTTCACTATTTTTCTGTAGCTCCTCAATCGCATGAGCCGCGCCCTCGACTTCTTCATTTAAGCGCTCGATCTCTGCTCGGGCATCGTCTGATACCGATTTACCGCGGCCAATTTCATTAGTGACATCACCCACAGCCGATGCCGCCGCATTGGCATTTTCAGCAATGCTTTGAATGGTTGCGGTCATTTCATTTATCGCTGTCACCGCCTGCTCAATTTCTTGTTGCTGCTGCTCACTAGCATCGCCAACTTCTTTGGTAATGCACGACATTTCTTCAGACGCTTGAGCTACCTGAATAGAGCCATCTTTCACCTGGTTTACGGTATCACGCAAACTCGAGATCAAAGCATCGAAAGATTTGGATAAAATACCCACCTCATCCTTTGAAATGTGATTAACCAATTGCGTTAAATCTAAATCATCGGCTATGTTATGAATTTTCTCGGTAATGTTCTGCACGGGTTTATAGATAGCTTTAGAGACTATCGCCATTAAGGTATAAATTAAAATAAAGATAACCGATATGATGACTGCAAGCGTGGTATAGGCATTAGTGGTGGCTGATTCAATTTCTGTATTTACAAATTTTGTTAAGCTAGTAAAAGCATCTTCGGTTTGATGTATTGTCGCCCTTAACTCGCCTAGTAAACCCGAGTTTGAGTTAAGACCTAATTCAGATTCTTTGGCAAAAAGTAGTTTAAAATCAGCTTGATACTTTTTTATACCCGACTGCATTTGATTCAATTTAAGGGGCTGAAGCCGCTGCAGGCTATCCTCAAACTTACTGATATTAGCATCGAACTTCGCCAAATATTTGGGATCTCGGCGTAACATAAAGTCCTTCTCGTTACGCCTAAGCATCAACATATGGAAAAGAATCTCATATTCTCCAGCTTCTTTCGCTAACTCTTCAATATCCTGTACAGCCGCTCTCAAAGAACCATAAAGACCTGATTTTGAATCTAACCCAATCTCTATTTGCAACTTAACAAGCTGCTGAAATGATTTACTATATTCTGTGGATAGTACGTTTAGAGTTTTTGCTTGGTCATTATTTAAACCCTCTTCGTTTAAAGAGGTTTTTAAATCATTAATATCTTCATAAAGGTGCTCAATACTACTGGCAAATTTATCACCATACTTAGTATCTTTGCGGGCAAGAAAGTCCTTCTCATGCTTACGCAGAGAAAGCACATCAACGCTCAACTTCTCTTTCACTAGTAAAATATCAGATAACGAAGCTATTCTGCCAAATTCATACACACTCGCTAAAGTGGTTAAAACTAAGCCGCAAATAACAAAACATAAAATAATAAAATGTTTATTCTTAATACTGATATTACTGAGAAAATTCATTACAAAACCTTATTTGGTATTCCTTTCCATTAAGTATAGGCCAGCTATTTTAATCTGCTGACTTATACAAAAAAGGACCTTGTAATGATATTTCTAATACTAAAAAGTATTTAAAAGCTAGAATCTAGCGGTTAAGCCCAAACTCACCCCTCTACCTGGTTGCGGTGCTAAGTCTTTAACAAAAGACGTATGCTGGCGCACTTCCGCATCAAGTAAATTAGTTCCCTTAAGGTCTATACTGTATTCACTCTTTGCCAACATCGTATGGTAACTAATACCTGCACTTAATAAGTTATAGCCATCAGTCGCTTCTTCATTGAGCGCGACCTGATCTTGCTTTTGCACTTGAATTAATTGACTGTAGACCGTCCAATTAGATGCACCATAAAGAAAGTGGCTACCAGAGACCTCTATTCCCAAGCCGATACGGTCAGCCGGCATACGTGGTAGCTGATCATTACCGCTAGCATCTTTATCATCTAACTCTCCACGGACACCATCAGCCATCGCTGTTAAAGCCCAACCACTGCCCAACTGATAAGCAAGATCGATCTCTCCCCCTACAAAGCTAGCATCCTGCTGCACATATTGATATTGCGCCAATTCATCGACTTCTAAACCAGAGTTTTGGGCGTAAATAAAATTATTAATGGAATTAGAATACAGATTGAATGCCGCGGTTAAATCTCCACGAACCTTTTCAACACCTATATCGATGTTAAATGCTTGCTCAGAGTCTAAATTAGGATTACCGATATCAAATGTCTGTGTTGCAGCATGGGCACCACACGAGAACAGCTCTTCTGTCGCTGGCGCTCGCGATGCAGAAGTAACAGAACCTCGAAGCTGCCAGCCTGCTTCAGGAGAATCAAATAGTGGGCGCATCAAGCCAAAAGATAGGCTGTTATTTTGGTAACTTTGATCATCAAAATCTTCTGGGTCTAAGCCCGTCGCTGCACAACTACTATCAATCATATCCGGTTGTTCAGGTGATCGCTTTACTAAGTCTGCACGGGCACCTACTTCGACTGTCCACTGATCTAATGTCGTCTCGCCTAACCAAAAGATACCGTAAGACTCACTATCGGTAACAGGAACAACTGCTTCATCACCAATGGCTTCATAGGTATCTTGAGCAACCTGAACTCCTACCGCCTGACTAATATCTGCCACTGGCTCTAATAGAAGCTCAACACGACTTTCATAACCTTTGCGACGGAACTCAGTACCGACTTCGCCACCCTCAATCTCATCATGAGCATAATCGTTCATCCCTAGCTGAACTTTTAGATGCTTAGCCCCCGAGAATGGTTGATCAAAACGACTGTCGAGATCAATACGGGTTTGCACCATATCAATGCGCGCACCACCGCCTTCTTCACCATGCTCTTCGTCATCATGCTCTTCACCCTCGTGCTCTTCATGATGATGAACGTGCCCAGGTAAACCAAACTCGCTTTCACTACGACTAATAGCAATGCCCGCAAAACCAGAATCAAACACATAGCTTGTGCCAAAGGTGAAGTTATTGCGTTTACTAATATCTGAATTTTCTAATACGTCACTATGCTCTTCATGGCCTTCTTCCTCATGATCGTCATCATGCTTAGGTTCAGGTATTTTATACTCATCACTGCTAAAGGTATTAGCACTGAATGCCCAATGAAAGCCATCTACATTGCCACGATGTTTTAAACCCAAAGTTTTTCCTTGGTTAACACTGTCGTAGCCCATTTTCACTTCATTATTATGATCAAATTCATCACCATTTTCGCCATTAGGGATGCGATCATCGATTACATTCACCACCCCACCGAACGCACCACTGCCATACATTAATGTCGCTGGGCCACGTAAAACTTCAACTTGAGTCGCACTGTAGGTATCAACATTCACCCCATGATCAGGACTTACCGCAGAAGCATCCATAGTATCTATGCCTCCCTGCAGAACCTTCACGCGCGCACCACCTAGACCACGAATAACTGGGCGGCCTACTGCGGCACCGTAACTGCTATTATTAATGCCCGGCTGCAAACCTAAGGTTTCACCCAAACTGCCCGCACGCTGACGCTCTAGCTCTTCCTCCGTTAGAACCGTCACGGGCTGAGAAATATCACTGGCCGACTTACCAAATATATTGGCATTAACCGTAATGCTATCCAGCTCCTGTAGCGGTTCTTGTTCTGACTCTGCTTGCTTATCTTTCGCCTGCACTGAAACAATCATCACCGACGTAACAACAGAGGCTTTAAAAACTAAAGGGAATAACTTCATAAAAAATTCAACCACACACAATATAAAACCCAGCGGGCAGATACATAGACTCTGCATAACAAGGCAATAACAACAAAAATGACAATAAAGATGAAAGGATTAAAGAGCGATTGAAGTTACTGGAGGAGCGCGGGGTGAAAAAGCATAAGCGCCACTTAAAGGAATAAGGGCTTGAGCTAAAATTTCAGGTGAATAATCAGCAATACTAATAGGTAAACTGATAACTAAAGGAATAACCCCAGAATCAGAGTTCTGAGCCAGTATGCAATATTCACAACTAGAAGAGGTTTCGCCATTATGCTCAAGCTGCTCGTGCAAACTCTGCACAGCCGCCAGCACTACCAGCATAAAGCTCAGTAGTATCGGCAACTGCTTAGATCGCAGCCAATGAGTAAAATAGCGTTTATTCATAATAAAATGAACCCTGAGCCCGTGTAATAACGGATGTAAATGATATGTTATAAAATAACAATTTCGAGGCATTTTGCCTAAAGCCCTAGCTAAAGTAAAGTCGCTTAGGCGCTAAGACAAAAGTATTATTGCAGAAAAATGGCGCTATATAGCCAGACAGTCTCTAACGCTGATTCCAAGAAAGGCATTCGTCTAAGGTAATGCCCTTGCCACCAAAGATATCCAGCGCACTGCCAATGGTTAAATCGACTTTACCGAGGGACAACTCTTCAACACGCTTCAAGTCTTCAATAGAACGTGCGCCACCTGCGTAGGTCACCGGAATAGAGGCATGTTGGCCTAATAAGCTAACAAGATCTTCATCAATTCCAGCCTGTAAACCTTCAACATCGGCGGCGTGAATCAAGAATTCATCACAATGATTCGCAAGTTCCGTCAGGGTTTGGCTATCAACGGCGGTAGCCGTCACAGTCTGCCAGCGATCAGTTGCAATATTCCAACCGCTATCGGTACGACGACAACTGAGATCTAATACCAAACGCTGCTGGCCCGTTTCTGCCTTCAGTTTCTCTAGGCGGTCCCAAGAGAATTGACCATTTTCAAACAGGTAAGAAGTCACAATGACATGAGACGCCCCCGCCTCTAAAAACTCAGCGGCATTGTCTTGATTCACCCCGCCACCAAATTGCAATGCATTCGGCCAAGCCGCTAGTGCCTTCAAAGCTTCTTCTTTATTGCCAGGGCCTAACGCAATCACGTGGCCACCTTGCAGGTTATGTTGACGATAAAGATCAGCATAATAAGCAGCATCATATTGGCTAACAAAGTTAGTATCAGCACCTTGATCACTCAAGCTACCACCAACAATCTGCTTTACCTGACCTTGGTGTAAATCGATGCATGGACGAAACTGAGTCACAATAGAACCTGCCTAGTATCTGTATTGGAATATTTGAACGCATTATAACGGAATTTATCTCCCTTAGTAGCGCATGCTTTGTCTCTGTCTGCATATTCACTTCCCATCCGCTGATCCAAACATTATATTGATACGTATAAAAACAAACGATAAAACGGAATCCACTCAATGGACTACATAAAGAGCTTCTCTCTGATCATTATCAGTTTTGTTACACTTAATAGTTTTGCTGAAGACACTAAGACTGAGGCTACAAGTAATCAACAACCCTTACTTGAACCGGCATCTATAGAACAAGAGTCTCTTGAATTGGACCGTGTGCAAGTCGAAAGCAAAGAGGAGTCCCCTAGTGAAATCGGTGTCGATAAGTTATTAAAAGTCCCTGGCTCAGGTAACGACCCTTTGCGTGCTATTAGCAGTTTACCGGGTGTCACCTTTGGCAGTGGCGCCCGAGCAGCACCCGCGGTGCGAGGTTCATCTCCCAAAGACAATCGCTACATTATTGATTTTATTCCCGTCGGTTATATTTTCCATACCGACAACTCTAGCATTCTCAACGACAACTCCATCAAAGACTTCAGCTTAGATGCCGCGGCCTTTCCTGCTCGCTATCACGATGCAACGGGCGCCGTTATTTCTGCAAATTCTCGCGACCCTTATTTAGATCAAGGACAAACCGTAATCGATTTAAGTGTTTTAAAAGCCAGTATTTTTATCGAACGAGATATCGATGAAAAACAAGGATTCTATTTATCCGCCCGCCAAAGCTTATTTCAATATTACATAGAAAACTTTCTTGATGAAGAGGATTTTGAACTCACTACCCTACCTGAATATTATGACTACCAAGGTAAATACCAATATCAGATTTCCGACCAAGAAAAAATCAGCATCAATCTATTAGGCGCTCGCGATAAAGCAGGAATTTTATTCGATGAGGATTCTGATCGAGTAGAGCAAGACCCTGGTTTAACGGGAGGCGCTGATTTCTCGGATTATTTTGATAGCCAAAGCATTCTTTGGGAAAGCTACGATGATCAAGGCGGTAGCCGAGTTTCTAGTATTTCACGCTTAGCCCGCGAGCTTGATTTTGCTATTGGTATCGAAAACGAATTCGATATTAATGCCACAGATTATTCTATCCGTTCACAATGGAGCGGTATCGTTAATTATCAGCATGAGCTGCTTTGGGGCTTTGATTATACCCTGCGTAATATTATTTATAGCGGCCGCTTTGATGGCCCACCTTGTGATGAATTCACCCCTGACTGTCGCCTAGTAACAGGCGATGAAGTTATTACCGCAGAAGATAACGTCGACATCAATAATTTTGATATAAACCTCGCCGATAACTGGGCAGTGAATAACTTTTGGACGCTAACACCCGGAGTTGCCATCGCTTATGATGATTATACTGAGCAAACCTTTATTGAACCTAAGCTGCAGAGCCGATTAGAATTCAACAATGATTGGGCCTTTACTGCAGCCTATGGCGACTACCATAAATTTCCCGATAACTTTGGCAGCTATTCCAAAGGCTTTGGTAATCCAGACTTAAAACAAACCGAAGCGACCCATTATGAACTGGGTATTGAACATCAATTTGATGCGACCTGGTTCTGGAAAGTTGAGGCTTATTACAAAGACCTAAATAATCTTATCGTCTCGCGCCCAAGCGAAGACTTTTACCCCGAGCTTTCCGAAGAAGAATATCTAGCCCTGCCACTTTATACCAACGATGCTGATGGCGAAGCTTGGGGGCTAGAATTTTTTGCCAATAAAGTGCTTGCCGATGATTGGTACGGTTGGTTGTCAGTGGCTTATTCAGAAACCACTCGTAAGAACTCAATCACGGGCGAATCGTTTAAATATAATTACGACCAACCATGGATCATTAACCTAGTCTCTAATTACCAAGCGACTGAAAATTGGCAAATTGGTTTCAAATGGCGCTATCAAAGTGGCCAGCTAGTGACACCCATTGTTGGCGCTGAAGATGCTAACGACCCAGAAAACCCAGGGCTATATGATCCTATTTATGGCGACATAAATTCAGAACGACTTCCCGACTATCATCAGCTTGATGTCAGAGCAGATCGTTCTTTTATATACGATGACTGGCAGATGGATTTATATTTCGAAGTACTTAACCTTTATGGCCAAGAAAACGTGGTGGGCTATGAATATAAGAATGCTGATTATAGCGAGCGAGAGAATATAACCTCCCTGCCGACTATTCCTGCGGTGGGTATAAAAGCCATCTTCTAATGGATGGCTTTATAAGGCTGTTTTTAACAGCCTTTAGCAATACTTAGCTCTTATCGACTAGTTCTTAATGCCAGCAGTATGCTTAGCCGATATCTGTTTTTGAAAATAATCTTCTATCGCTTGGGTCACTGCTTTTTCTTCTGGCTTAAATTCTGTTTTCACCAAAACAATCAGCGACTGCGCATGCACATGTTCATCACCCTGAGGGTGAGCAACCACATCACCGTCTTTGGTGACATAGCCTAACGCCGTGCCTAAATTATTTTGAATAAGTGCATTAACAACATCAGCCCAAGGTTCACCTTCTAGCCAAACAGGGTAGCGATGGGGATGATCATTAGCGCGGGTAAACATATCTTCAATGATAACTTCCGAGCCCGGTGCATCCATCGAGCGCACGACAATTTCAGGGTACGAACGAATAGGTCTTAATACCGACTTCACTCCTAAGTCCGTCATGCGTTTGCGATTGTCGTCGATCACACATTCAATAATTGCTTTATGGCAAACGTGCAGTTCATTTAAACGATGAGCCACATCAAAAGTAAAACTATCACTATCACTGGCGTATTCATTGCGCGCTAATACTACTATGTGTTTTGCACGTGAGGTGCCAGCACGTTTTAAATCCGTAGGGTTACTGGGAGTCCCGTGCACGTGCACCGCACCCAATTCACGAATACAGTCTGGTAGTCCATCAGGGAAATCAGTATTTAATAACTGCACGGGAATTTCTTGGTAATCTGCATTCTCACGAATTTGAGTAATCAAACGAATAAAATAATTCTCGCGATTATATTTCGGCGAGTTGATTATTAAAATGTGCTCTTCCATATTCCAGTTCCAATGTCCGGTGCGAATTTTTTCACGGCGTGCGATGCGAAAATCAACGTAGTCGCTGATTAAAAACGTCATTAAGGTGATACCACAAAGATACATCAAACCTATCGTTGCAGCTTGACCAATGGGGGTAACGGGGAATAAATCACCAAAGCCTACGGTAGTAAGCGTAGTGAGTGTCAGCCAAATGCCCTGCCACAGGGTCATACCTTCGAGATACACCATTAAACAAGCATGCAGCGCAATCAAGCCCAGCATAATCGAAGCTGTGCGCCATACTGCGCGCTTAATGGTTTTATCCGTTTGATAGACAGCGTGACGAACGCGCTGCTGGTGACGAATGAAGCGGGTAAACTTACTCAAAAGTCTTCCTCTATTGAATCTGGTTACATGGATTATAACCAGATTCCATCAAACCGCTATGCTAGCTTTTCACTGCGCCCTCTATTGCCCCACGGTTACGCTCTTGCCAAATATCATCATCTAAAGAATATACCTGCAGTGGCTTACTTAATAACATTCCTGGGCGCGCCAATAACAACCAGAAGCTCCCAAAGCCAAGCGGCAAGCCAATAACATAGCTCAATATATGCATACTCATATTTTCAGGAGCATAAAAACCGCCAGCATGGAAAACAACCTCCCCTGCACCAAGAATAATCCCTAAAGTACCAACGCACACAGCAGCCCAAATAGAAGCCCCTAAGCAAGTCACAAATACCGAGAATAAATAACTGGTTAATAATTTCCCTGTGCTCGGCATGGCAATATTCTTTTGGCCATAACCTTCTTTTAACCACAAGAAACATAGAATAATAAAAGGAGGTAATAGATAAACCCCATCGAGCATTAAGGTAACAAATACACTGGATTGAAGAAAACTTACCACACCGTTAAAGAACCCTGCTAAATCTGTTCCGACACCCGCTCCAGGAATCCAAGCTGGAGAGCCGGTTAACATATCACGGTCGTAAAAGAAGCGGTCATAACCTAGGCCATCCCAACCGTAAATAAGAATAAAGAACAGACCTAAATAGCCGATCATCCAGTTGTAATTAGCCGCAAGAAATTTGCCTTTTTCCATCAGTTTAATACCCACCCAAAACCCTAAAATTCCTTGAGTGACATTAGTGATACCAAAGGCGAGCACTATCCATTCCGACATCGAGACAAAGTCGGCGGCGGCTTGCATGGTCTCCCAACTGGGATGACGTATTAATAATAACAATCCTGTCGGCGACCAGATTAAAGCGAGAAAGAGTATCGTCTGCACCACATACTTATTATAAAAAGGCTCTGCCGCTTCTAATACTTGGCGGCCACAAGCCATAGCCAAACTTGCACCGAAGCCGTAGCCCCAAAATACATCTACTTGAACCATCTGTTTATCCTCAATTTATTATTTTTGTTATCACTTACTTCTTACTTTTCTCACAACAAAATGACAAGTCATTCAGTTTTGATTCCTAAAAAAAGAGTGTCTCCACTCTTGATCTTAAAATATCAGTTTTAAATACTCTTTTTCACACTGATGTTTACACTATCTCTGACCCAGTCCACCAATCATGAATTGAATAACTTCTTGGCGCCAACGTTCTATTTCTTCAACATCGGCGTCATCAGCCGCTACTTTTTTAATTGTTTCTACTAACATTGCCGTAATCAAATGAGAGGCTATTTTGGTATTCATCTTTGGGCGCAAAAAGCCTTTATCAATACCGTTTTTCATATACTGCTCGGTGAATTGAGCAAAAATAGATAATAAATGCTCTACCGATTCAGTCGCTTCAGGATCTACTCCCAGCGATTCGTAGAAAGCAATTTTTGCTAGCCTAGGGTCACGATTAAAAATTGCTAACAGACCATCTGCAATTCTCTGTAGCTGCCCCGCATACTCATCCAAGCTATCGGTATTCGGTGGCTCTTGCATCACAATCTCAGCCATCTGGCCAAGCAGTTCGGCTAAAATGGCATTGAAAATATCACGCTTATTTTTAAAATAGCGATAAACAGTGCCATGGCCAATATCCAGCTGCTTAGCAATATCAGCAATACCCGCCTTATGAAAACCTTGGCTAGAGAATACTTCTATCGCAGCGGTTAATATCTCTGCCTTGCGGCGAGCAATCTTTTCTTCACTGGCGAAATTAGCCATAACATCCAAATATCAAACAAAACTGAATAAGATGTCATCTTTGACTAAATAATCTCTTTGGTCAACTACTAATGTAAGTTAAGACAACGAAAAGGTTAGTGTACCTGCTCTGAACAGAAATTGACTAAACGCATACTAAACATTAATATCTCCGCATATTTGAAAGGAGTCAAATTTACCCTTGCTCATGAGGTAACCAACTTCTGATGACTCTAGAATGAAAAATTATAAGAATGGAATCTAATGTTTAAACTTCTCTCTATCCTTTTATCGGTCGTACTGCTATCTGCCTGTGGTGGTAATAGTTCAAGTTCCACTTCCTTAGCAAGCCCAACACCTTTAGAAACCAATCCCAAGTCTGAAGTAAAGCAGCCGATAATTAATACTGAAGAATTAACCTTCGAGTATAATGAAAATCATGATTATCAAGCTCAATTGGATATTTCCGATGAGGACAATAATTTATACCCTAGCAATATCACAGTGTCCTTTAATCATGATTATATAACCGCGTCTATTGATAATAACCTGATACTGTCTTTGCATATTTTGAATCTTGCAGAGGTGCTAAAACAACCAAATAATGATTTAACGATCACCATAACGGGTGAATTTTCCTCAGTTACAAAAACTATTCCTATTGCATTCACCAACGAAATGGCTTTAACCGCAACGACTACTTATTCCGGAAGTATCAAGAAAGACAATTTATTTATTATTTCTTTTGATCAGCCTGTTGATGATAGCCAAATCACCACGAGCAAAGAAGGAAGTTGCGAAGGCAATATACAAATATCAGAGGATGATTTCTTAACTTGTATCGCAGTAAATCAGCCTACCAGTACCCAAGTTGCCAGTTTATATCCCGCAAATAACTTCTACTTAGACAACAGCAATTTGGTTGTTAATACCCATTATAAAATAAAGATAAAAAAGGAACTGGTTTCTCTTTTTAATAATTCATTAGCTGAAGACTTGGTTATTGAATTTTTAATGACAGCTGGACTGATGGTGACTGAAATCAGCAGTATAGAATATTCAGATGATAATCACTGGTTTGAAATATATAACGCATCTTTAGATGAAATTAATTTGGCTAACTACTCCTTCAAAACTCCCGGACTAGACACTTCAAGCTGCGTAAACAATCAATGCGATACCGTCTTTCAACATACATTTGACCTGCCAAATAAAATAATTCAACCAGGTCAATTTATGCTTGTTCATACCCAGTACTGGAATGAGAAATACACTGACACCGATAGAGTCATATACATGGATGGTGCCATTAGACCCTACTGGGATAGTGATGGTTTTATTGAACTGATTAATAATATTTCTCTTACTACTACCGACCTTGTAATGTTTGGCAGCAGTGATTTCTTTTTCAATCCTTCACCACTCAATACTCAAGAGTGGCCTGGTGAGCGGGCCAGTGGACTGATCTTTGAAATCAATCGTCCACTTAAGCGTAATGCTAATTTGGTTGATACTAATAGCGCGAGTGATTGGAGTATTGGTAATTTCAGTACTCCCGGCGGACCAAATGATGTGGAATGCACCGAAGACAATGACCTAGATGGCATACCTGATTGCTCAGAAAGATTAGGCAGCACCTTTGCTGGAGTATCTTTATATGATTTAGGAGCCAGAGAAAATCAAAGAGATATTTTTATCGAGCTAGACTATATGAACTCTACCGATGAAGGCATTATTCCTCGCCGCGAAGCATTGCAAAAAGTTGTTGATAGTTTTGCATTACAAGATATTGCTATTCACTTTGATGCAGGCGATTTGTTCGATAAAGCTGAGGGGATTAACCCAGATAATTTTGACTTAGGCGGTGGGAATCAAGTGCCTTTTTCTGCAGGCATTGGCATGGGAGTACCTAGTTATGATAAACGCGCGGATCTATATACGATAAAGCGAGAGAACTTTAGTTTTTCCCGCATGCCTATTTTTCACTATATGCTAATGGCTAATAGTCAGAACGAAGATGGTGAAGCAGGCTCTGGTGGCTTAGGGGAAATTAATGCCAATGATTTCTTAATTAGTTTAGGAAATTGGGGCTTAAATTCGGATACCGACGCAGACCTAAACATGCTGATTAATTATCAAGCCAGCACTATTATGCACGAGCTGGGTCATAACCTGGGCCTACTTCATGGTGGTTATGAGGATAAGAACCACAAACCAAACTATCTAAGTACCATGAATTATATGTACCAACTGGAAGGCCTGCCGACGATAGGGGATAACGAAGGTGATCGTTATTACTACCATACAGATTTAATGTATAGCGATACTAATTGCAATCCTAATAATATACCGATGACAAACGCATACGATGCAGATTATAGAAATTTCATTATAGATTTTTCCAATGGCACATCAGGCATCTTGCAGGAAAGAACTGTTATTGAAACACAGGGCTTATTAAGACCTGGCTCATCAGGTATCGACTTCGATTGTGACAATACAATTTCTGCAGTAGCAGCACCGATATACCTTGATAACGATAACAATTTAACAAGCTTAAATGACTATAACGATTGGTTATATATCAACTTACGTTTTCAAACTACGTACGGTGGTTCTACCAATGGCATTAGTCTATTTAACAAGCAAGCAGACGATTTATTTTTAGTACAAGATGTGATTGGTAATGATAGAGCCAAACTTATATATGAAACACCACCCACTGAAGAATTTCTGAATAGAATTAGAAATCGATAATGAAAATAATCTTTATTGTCTTCATATACTTTTTATCATTAGGCTGTACTTTACAGCCTAATGATAGTTCCACTAAAAAAATTACCGAAGCTGAAGTTACTATTTTAAATTGGCCTTTCCCAGCCATTTATTGTGACCGATGCGATACCCGTAAGAAGCAGCGCTTTACTCCGCTAGGCCCTGAAAAGTATCTTAGTATTTATAAAGATAGCTCCCTCATAGCTTTTACCATAGAAAGTCGAATAGCCAAGATGTCATACGAAGGATTTAACTTTGTATTCTTAGCAGAAGGTATTGTAGATCTTTGTCATAGTAAGCAGTGTAAACCGCTAAATTTAAACCAGAAAGTAACCCTTTCAAAATGTACTTTTATTTTAACTGACTACCAATTCACAGCCTCACGTAAAAACATCGCTGATTCAGGTAGCCAATTATTTAAAGTCGCCGCACAATGTAACCTGCAGGGCTAGCCATTTATCTATTACCGTATCTGCGTCAGCCGATGAGTTACCAAATGCTTAAACGGCATAAATTTATTGCCCACATGAAGCGCTGCTTTACGGGCAATTTTCGCGAGTGGTTTATCATTGGTATAAAGATCGACAATGGCATTAGTGGCTTCGTATAAAGGTTTACTTAATAGCTGATGGCGTACTTCGTAGTTGTGCAGTACCCAGCTGGAAGCGATATCTTTACCAGCTTGCTGAGCTTTAATGATTTGTTCTGCCAAAGTATCCGCCGAACGTAAACCCAAGTTATAACCATGAGCCGTAACAGGGTGCATACCCACTGCGGCATCACCAATTAGCGCGAAACGTTTACCGATAAAGCGGTCTGAGATCACTCCGACTAAAGGGTAAGAATGGCGCTCTGTGATTAATTCCATCTCCCCTAAGCGGCCATCAAACATCTCGTTCGCTTGGCGATTGAACTCTTCTATTGGCAGATCGGTTAAGCGCTTTGCCTCGCTAGCGGGTACGGTAATAACAATGGAAGAGTATCCCTCACCTAATGGTAAAATGGCGCAGGTTCTTCCATATTGAAAACACTCTTGAGCAGTGTTTTCATGGCTTAACTGGTGTTTCATATTGCAGACGATCATCACCTTGCCAAAATCTTTCATCTTGGCTGATAGCCCCATCATGCGACGAGTGGTCGAAAAACGACTATCGGCAGAAACGACGAGCGAAGCATTAATTGTATAATCGTTGGTTTCAATCACTCCTCGGTTAGCAAAGGTTTTAACATACTCAACCTGCTGCTCGGTGATGATTTCAATATTGTCGAACTCTAAAGCCTGATCATACAAGGCTTGGCGAATCTGAAAGTTGGCAACCAAATAACCGAGTGGCGCTTGAGCATCGTCAGTGCGCTCGAAGTGCAGTGCTGGTGTTTTTAGCCAGCTATGCTTGGTCGAGGTATTCTTAGTCGAACTGAGTGGTCCATTAATCACCTTGGCTTCTTTTATCGGATGCACAGCATCGTCAGGAAAGCGCTGCCAGACATTGAGTTCACTCAGTATGCTTTTCGATAAATGAGTCATCGCAATGTCGCGACCATCGAGTTGAGGTTTAGCAATACTCTCTAAGCCTTGCTGATCGACCAATACAATTTTTAAACCTGTCTTCGCTAAACTCAGCGCAAAACTTAAACCCGCAGGGCCAGCACCGATGATGGCGATATCAACATTTTTTCTATCCATGAGGGACACCTGCTGCTTAAGGTAAATTGATAAGAATTTAACGACTTGTGCATTAACAAATCGCAGGCTACCAGTTTACGATCCCAAGCCCATGACCTAGATCAAAGATAATGACTTAGATCAACGATAGAAACTCAGAATTTAGGAATCGTTACACAGATTCTCCAATTCGTGACACTCTCCATTAGATAAAAGTGTTAATATTTGAATTAATAATAATGTCGTATGAGTGGAACAATGGTTAAACCAACATTGGCTGTAATTGGTAGCGGTATCGCTGGGCTCTCAGCGGCTTGGCTGTTAAGAAATAAATACCAAGTTACCTTGTTCGAGCGCCACGCTGCACCAGGAATGGGCGCTTATTCTGTTGATGTTGGTAGCGACAATGAGCCTAATATTATCGACATTCCATTGCGTATCATTACCAAAGGTTATTACCACGAGCTGTTTAATCTCTATCAAACTCTGGGCGTAGACATCGAGCGCACTGACCATTCAGGTGCTTTTTTTACTCATACCGGGGCCGATGTATTTCATTACAAGAATTACAATATCGGTAAATACAGCTTCTCTTTCTTAAATAGCCCTAAGCGCTTATCTCGCACTAACTTGATGTTAGGTATGGCGGCCATTAAGTTCTTTTATGAGATAAAGAAAATTAATCCTGCGCTAATGTCTGACCTTTCTTTTGGTGAATTTCTATTAGAGTGGCCACACGCAAAACCCGCCTTTGTCGATCAGGTTTTACTACCCATGTTATCGACGATATGCACATGCGATTCTGATAGCATCAAACAATATCCAGCCAGTATTATTGTCGATTACCTCGCCTGCGGCGTAGCGGAAGAAGGGGTATGGAAGGCAACCCATGGTGTCGCCGATATCGTCACTAAAATTACTCAAGGCTACGACGTAAAAACCCATAGCCAAATTGATAATATTAAGACGCGTCAATACGGTGTGGAATTAACGACTAGCCAAGGTGAAGTACTTAATTTCGACCATGTAGTTATCGCCACACAGCCACAGCATGCCGGGCCAATGCTAACGGAAAACTCTCCCGAACTGGCACAACATCTAAATCAAATCGATTTTGAAAGCAGCGACATGGTAGTACACCGCGATAGTAATATTTATCCGCGTCCGTGGCAGGATTTATCGCCCGTATGTTACTCCAGCAACAAAGATCAACAGCGCCCAATGGCGACCGTTTGCTTGAATAAATCGATGCCTTCGGTGAAAAATTGCCTACCAGTTTTTCAAACTTGGCATCCAACAACTGAAATTAGTAAAGAAGATATCTTAGCCAGTGTTACCTTCGAGCGCCCGGTGATTAACTTCTCTGCGCTAGAACATATTAAGAGTATTAGACAATCGATGGACGCAGAAAATAATCGAATTTGGTTTTGCGGTTCTTATCTCGGTGGTGGCATTCCGCTATTAGAAGGTGGAGTTCGATCTTCTTTGGCCGTGGCTAATAAACTCAAGGTTGCTACTCCCTGGTAACTCTTTAGCTACTTTTTAAAAGAATAATATTGTGCTTTTGCCAAAATTCTTCTGCTGCCGCTAGCACCTGCTGCGGCGCTTCAACCTGAGGGTAATGTCCAATACCCTTAAGCTCAATCACATCGTGATTATTAATTAGCTGTCGGTAACGCTCTAGCATATGACCACCAGAAATAGGGTCGTCGATACCATCAATCACTCGTAGCGGTATGCGAATATTTTCTAAGGCACCGACCCAGCGCTGACGATTAGTTTTACGCTCTTGCATATAACGTATTAATTTTGGCATCACATTAATACCATTATTATATTGCAGTAGCTGCCAGTAAGTTTCTAATTCTTCTTCTGCAATAGGTTGTGCGCAAATACTGCTAAATGTTTTTTTGAGTTTTTCAAAGGAATATAATTTTATTAACCAAGGACCGAGTGGACTGATTAATAATTTTTGTAATAAAACAGGCCTATGAGTTTCTGGAAACAGGCCACCGTTTAATAAAATCGTACTGTGTATCTTTCCTGTCATCGCTATGGGTGTAGCCTCTGACAATTCTCTCTCAAGCTGGCGGGCTAATAATTCTTGCGCAACGGTATCGCCATAATCATGAGCGAGGATATGATAATTAACAATATCGAGTTTATTTAATAGCGCTTGAAATATATCCCCTTGATCATGAATACTATAAGAATACTTTTGGGGTTTATCCGATAAGCCAAAACCTACCATATCAAGAGTAATTAAGCGGAAGTATTGACTCAGGCTGGGCCAGAGATGCTGCCAATCAATACTCGCGGTTGGAAAACCATGAATCAAAACCAGCACTGGTTTGCTAGTTTCTAATAATGAAGATTTAGCACTGTCACGAAAGAATATTTTATAATCGATGTCATGCTTGCGATAACAAAAGTAGTCGCCTTCGTCCTGCCATTGCTTGCTACTTATTAAGTTGTTCTTCATAAGTCACTTCTTATAAGCTATTTGTCATACGCTGCTTTTATTTCTTCAAAGCGATTTGCATTAACACCCATATCAGAATAACCAAGACGTGACGCGGAGCGGATATGAATCATGCCGTCTTTAATCACGACTTCAACATCATCCACAAACTTTAACCAATCACTTTCGTATTCAGCATGTAAATAATAACCGCTAGCAGCTAATGATTTTTCATTAATTAGCTTTCCACCCGTCTCAGTAATAGCCGCAACCATTATGTGTTTCGTTTGCTCATCATCGCCATTAAAAGCGAGTGGCAGCTGAAAGTGGGATTCATCTGCAGGATCATAAGTCTGCACGCAATTGGGTTTATCGGGACAAGGGCGTAATTCAGAATCATTGATCATGCCTAAGTCAGTCGGCGCTTTACCAGCGCAAGCGGTTAATAATAAAGCCGCTGGGAATATCAATATAGAGAACAGATTTTTCATTTTATTATTATCCTGATACGCATAAACGAGACAGTACCAGACTAATACATTTGGGCTTTTAATGCAGAGATTTTTATTGCTGAAATAGAGTATTGGTAAGTTGTTGGAAATGAAAAATATGTGTAACTATTACATGGGTTTCAAAAGTCGATTAATGACTGAGTATTTATTCCACAAAACGGCGTAAATACTTCCCTGTAGCCTTAGGTTCGGCTTCCTGCCTCTCATATTTGCTACACAAACACTCAATCATGAATCTTTGCTATCTAAGGACTAATAATCTGAGTGGCTACAGTGGGGTTTAAGAAGGAAGTGAGGAGAGTTAAATACAAGGAGCAACTTACTACTCCCTGTATTTTTAATAGGTCGCTTCACAGCAACGGCTATTAATCTTCAAACGTACCGTTATGATAGATCTCTTGAACATCTTCCAGCTCATTCAACATATCAAGAAAACGTTCAAACATCGCCACAGCATCACCGGTAACAGGGTGTTCCATCTGCGGCAGATAAGTGATTTCTTGTACTTCGAAATCGAGATCAGCGTTCATTGCTAATAAAGCTGTTTTGGTTTTGAAGAATTCATTCGGCGGGGTTAATACAGTCACCATGCCATCTTCACAATCGATGTCACTGACATCAACATCAGCTTCCATCAACGCTTCTAATGCAACATCTTCGTCATCACCGGCGAATACAAACATCGCACGATGGTCGAACATATGTAAAACAGAACCTTGGCTGCCTACTTTCACTTTATTCTTAGTGAAAACACCACGAATATCACCAAAAGTACGGTTACCGTTATCGGTTAAACAACCGATAAGTACCATAACGCCACCAGGACCCATACCTTCATATAATGCCGGCACATAGTTTTCACCAACACCAGAAGTCGCTTTTGCAAGCGCTTTATCGATAACGTGAGAAGGAACTTGATCCTTCTTTGCACGCTCGATCATTCCACGTAGTGACAAGTTAGCAGTAGGATCTGCTCCCCCTGCTTTCGCACAAACATAGATTTCACGGCCATATCTGGAATAAACTTTGGTTTTTGCCGAAGCCGTTTTAGCCATCGACAATTTTCGGTTCTGATACGCTCTACCCATCGTAATCATTCTTTTCAATTGCTTAAGATGGGTAGATTGTACCTAAGGATATGGGTATCGGCCAGTGATCTAAGTTAGCTCTTTACCATTAGATCTCTAGAAGTATTGACAACTTTGTCTTATCAGCCGTGCTTGAAACTGCCTGAAGGCCCAATCTTAGGAATAGACTTTGCTATTATGGCGGCCCTTTAAAATTTACATCGACACAATCAAATCGACACAATTAAATCGATTCATCTAGAGAGCTACATGTTAGAAATATTTACCGCCGCTGTTATAGGCGCCCTCATCTTACTGGCGATCGGCCTCGCCCTGTTTAAGCAGCAATACCAGAAAAAGCAGCAACTCAGGGGTGAATGCTTGAAGCACCTATTGCGTCTGAAAAAATTAATGGAGCACTTTCAATACCATCGAGGCTTAAGCGCTCGCTACCTTAATGGCAAAACTGAAGTTGTAGCTGAACTGCGTGAAAGACAGCGCCTCATCGCCCAAGTATTACCATCAATGGCCTTATTGGCCCGCCACTCAAGCCTATCTGAACATTGGCAATCACTACTCGATCACTGGCAGCGCTTATTCATCAACAACCTAGCATTAACCCCCGAAGATAATCTAGAACAACATAATCGCTTAATTAATACCCTACTATACTTAATAGAAGATGTTACTGAGCTGGGTTATTGGTCTGGCCGCGATCATAATAAAGGTATGAGCTCTATTGTTGCGATCTTGCATACCACCGAATGGATTGGTCAGGCACGGGCTCTAGGTTCAGGCATGCTAGCAGCGAACAGTCACTGCGATAGCATGAGTAAAAATGACCAGAGCCAAATGAATCTGATTCAAACGAAACTAGAATTTTGCATACAGCAGCACAGTTCAAATGAAGAAAGTTTAAGTAAACTGTTTCAATTGAACGAAGTAATCAGCCAAACGTTTTTGCAGCAAGCCAAGAACAAGAAGGACAGTAAAACGCTTATCAGCAGCAGTGATTATTTTGTCATTGCCAGTGACGCCATTGAAAGCTACCTCATTGAGTTTGATGCCATTATGGGGCGCTTACAACAGCCGGGTTGATGCAGTATTCAAACAAGAATATGAGGAAATACAATGTCACGCTTAAAAAACAAAGTTGCTTTAATAACCGGAGCCGCTAAAGGTATCGGCTTGGCATGCGCTGAGCTTTTTGCTAACGAAGGCGCGACTGTAATTCTCAGCGACATCGATGATACCCTCGGCCAACAGGCTAGCGACAAAATTAATAAGCAGAGTCTCAGCAGCCAACAAATAGATACCCCCTGCCTTTATATTCACCTTGATGTTGAACAAGAAGACCAATGGCAGCAAGTCATGTCGCAAATTAAAGATCAGTTTGGTCATCTAGACATCTTGGTTAATAACGCAGGCATCATTGGCTTTAATGAAACCACTGGCCCTCATAACCCAGAGTTCTTAGACATGGATAGCTGGCGCAAGGTGCAGGCAATTAATAGCGATAGCATCGCAATGGGTTGTAAGCATGGCATTCAATTAATGAAGCACTCTACCGCGGCTAGCATCATCAACATGTCATCGCGCTCTGGAATTGTTGGCATTCCCGCTGCCGCACCTTACGCAGCCAGCAAAGCCGCCACCCGAAATCATAGCAAGAGTGTAGCCTTATATTGTGCCCAACAAGGCTACCCTATTCGCTGTAATTCAATTCATCCAGGCGCAATTCTCACTCCCTTATGGGATGCCATGCTGGGTGAAAACAAAGAAGAAGGAGCTAAGAATATCGCAGCAGGTATTCCTATCGGACATATGGGCGAAGCTCTCGATGTTGCCTATGCTGCGCTGTTCCTCGCCAGCAATGAATCAAAATACATCACCGGTATCGAACTGAATGTTGACGGTGGTATTCTGGCAGGCAGTTCAGCAGCCCCAGGAAAAGATTAGTCCGTCTTTAAAGCGAATCAAAGATCTTTAAAAGCTGATAACATGCTGAGTTATTACTCTTAATTATAATAATAGCTGAGCCGATAAGATGACTGTTCGCAATACCTATCATTATGAAAATGGCCCCTACAGCGTCTATGGCTTCCGTACTGGCCGTTTCGACTTTGGCATCAATACCACCTTTATTATTTATCGTATCGGCGAAACCTTAATTGATGCTGGCCCTACCAATCAGTGGTCGACGATTAAACGAGTTTTAAAGCCGTTAAGTATTAAAACGCTGTTAATTACTCATCACCATGAAGACCATAGTGGCAATGCCAATCGCATAAGCAAACTTAAGAAACTCACACCCTATGCACCATTACTTGGCCAGGATAAATTAGCCAAAGGCTATCCAACTCCATTAATACAAAAAATAATTTGGGGTAGCCCGTTAAAAGTAGCAACCCAAACCCTGCCAGAAAGCTTGATCGTTAATGAAAATAGCGACAGCCAAGTCGAAGTCATTGCTATTCCCACCCCTGGCCATGCGAAAGATCTCACCTGTTTATTTTTACCGAAGCAAAAATACTTATTCAGTGGTGACATGTATATTACTAAATCACTGAAGTACTTACGCTCTGATGAAAATCTGACACAGTTAGTTGATAGCTTAAGAAAACTAATAAAACTTGATTTTGAGATATTGTTTTGTCCTCATCGAGGTATCGTTGAACAGGGTAAAAAAGCGCTAGAAGAAAAGCTAAAGAATTTATTAGATCTATGTAATAACTCACAACAATTAATGCAAGATGGGTTGGATGAAGAGCAAATAGTCATTAAACTTCTAGGGCCAGAAGATCGATTAGCTAAAATGTCTAAATTTAATATATCAAAAGGTAACTTGATTCGTCAGGCAATGACCTTCGATCAGTTTTAATAACTCAACAGATAAAAAATAATTAGGAAAAATTATGGCAGGAAGCAGCTTATTAATGCTCATCGACGATATCGCCAGCGTACTCGATGACGTGGCGGTATTATCGAAAGTCGCCGCCAAAAAAACCGCCGGTGTATTGGGCGATGACCTAGCCTTAAATGCCGAGCAAGTCTCTGGAGTAAGGGCCGAACGCGAGCTGCCTGTTATATGGGCGGTAACAAAAGGCTCTTTATTAAATAAACTCATATTAGTCCCTGCCGCTTTATTAATCAGCGCGATAGCGCCTTGGGCAGTGATGATTCTATTAATGTTGGGCGGGGCTTACTTATGCTTCGAAGGTTTTGAGAAAATCTCCCATAAATTTCTTCATCCAAAAGATGTTGATGAGAATAAAAATGCTCTACAACAAACCTTATTAAAACCCGAGGCTGACCTAGTCGCCTTTGAAAAAGAGAAGATTAAAGGTGCAATACGTACCGACTTTGTTTTATCAGCAGAGATAATTGTCATTATTTTAGGCACACTTCAAGGCCAGCCTTTCAGCACCCAGTTAACCGTTTTATCGCTACTAGCCCTTAGTTTTACCCTTGGTGTTTATGGTTTTGTTGCGGCTATCGTTAAAATTGATGATGCGGGTTTATACCTAATCGAGACATCAAAAAACATGCAGTCTATTTGGTCTAAATTTAAAAACAAACTTGGCCAAGGTTTATTGGCATTTGCGCCTTTTCTTATGAAAACGTTATCCATAGTCGGCACCATTGCTATGTTCATGGTCGGTGGTGGTATTTTAATGCACGGTATTCCGGGTGCGGAAGTTTTTGTACATAACATTGCAGAAGGAATTAATGTTTCGCTAATAACCGCAATATTGCCATCATTAGCAGGAGCATTGGTAGGTTTAATCAGTGGCGCTGTATTGCTGGCACTTTATTCTATTCTGGCAAAATCATTTATTTTGGCAAAGCGCAATTAATCGCATCAAAACTTTGCTGCATTAATTCTTCAATATTTTCTTCCGTCATGCCCTCAGTCGATATCGCTGGATGAACCACCATATCGACTTTGCCAGGCATTAAATCTAACGACTTGGTCGGCATAACATGATCTGTACCGCTAAGGGTAATCGGCAATATAGGCAGGCCTAAATCCAATGCCATTTTAAACGCACCTTTTTTAAACGGCTTTAATGCACTACTTGATGTACGAGTTCCTTCAGGAAAAAATAAAACCGAAGTTCCGCTATGCACTCGTTCTTTTGCTGCTTCCAAAGACTGAATTGCCGCCGCTTGATTTTTGCGATCAATATACACATGGCCAACTCGATAGCAGGCATAACCTAAAAAAGGCACCTTACGAATTTCTTGTTTCATTACCCAGCGAAAGTCTATCCCCAGCCAACCATACAAGGCAATAATATCCATCACACTCTGATGGTTTACCACAACCACATAAGACTGCTTCGGATCGATATTGTTACGACCTGAAACTTTTATACGCATAAAAGCAGCATAGGCAGTTAGCCGTGCCCAAAATACACCACTAAAAGCAGCGCTTCTTGGGGTCATAACATAACTTGAAAGGATGGCAGCAGTGCCAAATATAATAGTTAGTAGCACAAACCAAGGGATAACAAATATCCATTTATAAACTTGAAATAGAAACCAACCTAGGCCCTTATTATAATCCACACCCAACTCCTAACACTTCACCTTTATTAAAGTCGGTATTCTAATAAAGAATTCCACTGTAGCCAAGTGATGGAACTGACAAGTTTTTACTAGGTATTATTAGAGACCACCTTTTGTTAATCTTGGTTCAAATTTTCCTTATCCAATCAAGGCTTTCCCTATGGCAAACCCTGTTTCAGAACAAACTAAAACCGAAGCAATGAAAATTGCCAAGAGCATTCAAAAACCTGGGCAGAAGAAAGAGCAGACCAAACTGATTAGTCAGGGTATCGAAAAAGGCATCGCTGAATATAAGAAACAGCAAAAGTCTAAAGCCCGTGATGCCGACAAACATCGTAAACTGGAGTTGAAGGCTAAACAAAAAGCCGAAGCCGAAATGGCAGAAGAAATAATTGAAGAAGTGAAAGGCAACGGTTTTAGCCGCTACCTTCCATGGGGTTTACTTGTACTTAGCTGGGTTGGGTTCTTGGGCTATTTACAGATGTTTCTGTAGCATTGCCTTAATAGCAGGATAAGGCTGAGCCCCAACAGTCACATCAACTGATTGGCCGTCTTTGAAGACCATCATGGTTGGCAAACCACGTACCGCGTATTTTGCCAATACATCGGCCTCTTCATCGGCGTTGATTTTAACAATCTTCAACTGACCCTCAAACTCCTCCGCTAGCTGATCTAATACCGGCGCAATCATCTTACAAGGACCACACCAATCGGCGTAAAAATCGACTAAGGTCACACCTGTACCCGCTTCAACATCAGTCTCGAATTGAGCAGCAGTAATCATAGGGACTAATTTAGTATCGATGGTAGACATATTCATTTCCTCATTCTTGTGGACTATTTGTGTGCTTGTTTATTTAAAGTAGACTCATTGTAGTTGACCTCAGATATAGAACTAGCCATCATAAATAGAAACAAAGATTCCATATTTGGAACGAACTTTATTCAATTAGCCAAGCAGTAAATCGCCAGACAGAGGCCTAAGATGAAACTCGACAACCTGAAGCTCTTCGTCAAAACCCTACAAGCAGGCTCTGTCACCCAGGCGGCGAAAGAGCTCGGCATGCCTAAATCTAGCCTATCTAGGCACTTAACCGACCTAGAAACCGAGTTCAACATCCGCTTATTAGACCGCCGACCCCGTAACCTAGCAGCAACAGAAGCCGGACAACTGCTGTATAACCAAGCGGCACCACTGATGGAAGGTCTAGAAGATGTCTCCCATTTTATGGAAGGCTGGCGCGAAGAGCCCAGAGGCGCGCTAAAAATACTATTGCCGCAAGAATTCTTTAATCAACAGATCGGCCAGCTAGCGATCGAGTTCATGACCCAGTACAAAGAAATCTGCCTCACCATTAACCATTACAGCGGCGAACTGCCCAACAATAGCCGTGACTACGATTTAGTCTTTGCGGTTCACGATAGTCCTTTGCCAGCATCCGATATGATTGCCCGTGAACTCATGAGCCTGCCCCAAGGTATTTATTGCAGCCCACACTGCGCCACCCAAATCACCATTAAAGAACTTGGCGACTTATCCAGCTATAACGTGATTTTAGAAAATGGGGAAAGCAGTTGGCAGTTCTTTAAAAAACAGGATAAAAGACAGGCAAAGCGTGCAGAAACTATCAGCATCCCTGTTAGTGGCCGATTAAATATGAACAGTGCAGAGATGCGATTGATCGGAGCAATTCGCGGAATGGGCATGATCAAGCTGCCACAATATATTGCCGACCAGCAACTACGCCTAGGGGCATTAAAACAAGTCTGTACGCCGCACCCTTTAGAAGCACAAACCGTATCCGTATTGTATCCAACACGAATGATTCCTCGTAAGACAAAAACTTTTTTAGATTTTATTCAAGACAATATTGGCAGACTGCACTCTATTGTTTAAATACTATTCATTATTTAATGAAAATATCGAAATACTGTGTTTACTCAAAATGACTGCGAAGCTATTGCGCTAATTATTAATTTTGGCACTATATGCCCCTGCTAATTTTTATGGCGATGGTTAGGTAGAAGATATGGCATTACAAATATTAGCAGGAAAAAAAGCCCTAGCTGAAATACAACAGCACGGTTTAAGGCCAGAGCGTATCAAGCTTATGGTCGGTGCTAGCGGAGGCCCTAAATGGCTAATGCTCAGTCGACTTGATCAATATTTAACTGAACACTTCTTCCCTAGTGCAACACAACCTATTGCATTATTAGGATCGAGCATCGGTTCTTGGCGCATGGCCTGTTACGCTCAAAATAATCCTTTAGAAACATTCAAAGAATTTGAGCATCTTTATATCAACCAACGCTATAGTGAAAAATTAACAGCCGCAGAAATTGGTGAATATATTGATATCGTATTATCTCAATTATTTTCTAATAGTCGCGCTAAAGAAGTTGTTAATAATCCATTAAGAAAACTGCACATCGTCGCTGTTAGAAATCGAAAGTTATTAAATGGTCATTCTAAAATGGCCCAAGGCATTGGTCTTTTATCTGCTGCGTTTGGTAATTTATTTTCGGCTAAAGCGGTTGAGGCTTTGTACCCAAGAGTCATCATTAGCCCCAATAAAAGTACAACACCCTATTTTTTTAAACCAGAAACAATTGAACTTACTCCAGAGAATCTATCTCAATCACTAGTCGCCTCTGGTGCAATTCCTATGGTGATGGCACCGACAAAAATAGAAGGTGGGAAAAATCGTTGGCATTGGGATGGTGGCTTAGTCGATTATCACTTTTCTGGACCATTTAATGTCGAAGACGGCTTAGTTTTTTATCCGCACTTCTTCCCTAAAATAACACCAGGCTGGTTAGATAAAGCAATTCCTTGGCGCAAAGCGAAAGCCGATGATTACGACAACGTTGTTATGCTAGCACCATCAGAAGAATTTATTGCCAGCCTACCTTACGGGAAAATCCCTGACAGAAAAGATTTTGAGAACTTATCAAATGAAGATAGAGAGACTTATTGGAATACCGTGCTTGAAGCGACTAATGAGTTGGTTGATGATCTAGATGCTGCTCTGAAAAAAGATGGTGCGCGTAGTGCTGTTATGCCGATAGAGAGTATTCTTTAATATCAACTTCTTATGCTCAGGCGCCCATCTGGCGCCTTCAACTTATTTTTAGCCAGTATCAATTGGATTTAACTGAGCTTTAACTTAGAATAGCTGTTCATTTTATGGACTGCTTTATATGGATATTATTAAACCTACTCTCTCTTTCATTACTGCCCTTATATTAACCGCATGCGGTGGCGATTCTGATCCTGCTAAAGAGATTATCTTTCCTGAACATCTACCCGAAGTAAACCCGAACCTTAGCCAAGAATCTCCTGCAGGAATTTGGTTATCCTATCGAGTTCACGAAACAACGATAAGAAATCTAAACGGTGAAAAAATCATTCAAGGAGAAATCACAGAAATTGCTCACGAGATGACTGCCATTGATCACAGTGAGCATGATATTTACACTCTTCAATTTTGTACTACCACAGAATTTAATGAGGGCTATGACCAAGGCTATGAGACTTTAAACAATGGTTATAGCTATATTTATTCCGGCTATGAAAATGGCCCTGATACAGGCTCTACCGGGAGAATAAATGTAACCTATTTAAGTAATCATAAAATGTATGGTCTTGGACATAAAAGAACGGCCTATGTATACGATGGTCAAGAGGTTGTAGAGGAAGAGACAATTGAATTTTATGCTATTAAGATCAGTGATGATATCAATTTTAATAACTCTAATGAACTCACTTATTCAAATGATATAGAGTCTCGATCAGGAAAAGAAACTGATTCCAATCCAATTTGTCTTGGCATATATAATAGAGAAATAAAAATACATACAGATAATATCGTTACCTATGAGAATTACGATAAGCACTTGATGATAGCAGATCAGAATAGTGCAGGAGGATTTGATCTATATTCAGCTGAAGGTGGTGCCTTTGGCATCATGGATATAAAACTTGTTGGCGGTTGGTATGATTGGCAATCATTTGAATCTCAATGTGATATTACCGATGAACAGTGTTTGAATCGGCATAAGCTTGAATTAAATACTCTACAAAATGATAGTTCAGGGATCTCTTTTAGCATTCGCCTAGATTCTGATGACGGAGGTTTTCTTGATGCTCAAGTATCTGCCATCATTCATCCATTTATAACTACACAAGATGATTCATTCGATGAGTAATAAATATATTAAAATTCCTCTCACGTTCGTTATCGCTCTTATATTGACCGCATGTGGTGGTGAATCTGATAAATCAAATCCTGCGGAAATTATCTTTCCCGAGCACTTGCCAAAAGTGAATCCTAACCTCAGCCAAGAAAACCAATCTGGTATTTGGATGGTTTATCGGGTGACGACAGAAAACTCTGAATATATGAACGATAATGGGGAAATAGAAACTCTTGAAAAAGAGATTATCGCTAATGAATTAGGGACAATTATACTTGATACCGAACATGATTATTATAACCATTACCTAAATTGTACTTCTAATAATTTTAGTCCAGATTATCATTTTCAAACTAGAGATACCCAAGAGCAGGGTTATACTGAACTGTATCGAAATAATATGGATGAAGAATATGGTTCATCAGGGCGCATTACTATGTCCTACTTAAGTAGCCAAAAAATTTATGGCAAAGGCTGGAAAACACAACACTACTGGGTGGATGGAATAAAAACTGGCTTCCACCAAGAGATTGAATTCTTCGCAGTAAAAGTAAGTGATGAAGATAATTTTTTATTATCAGATGACTTGGATTATTCTAGCGCTGTCAATTCAGAGGATATTAATTTCGATGAATATAGATTCTATGACGGTATGTGTTTAGGCCTGCAAGAACATAATTACTCATCCAAAATTGGTAATAGCAATGCTGATACTGGTTCTTATAAATTTCAATACTTTCAACACTATGTAGATTATGATCATAACTTTGAAATTTATGATGGCAAGTCATCGAATTCTGAAAACTATGAAGCAGAAAACAACCAAGTCGTTGGTGTATATCAGCGGTATAATAATATAGACAACTACTGTATTTCCTCTGACCTTGAGTGCGTTAATAAGTACGTTTTTCAATCAAAAATTCTCCAAAATGATTCCTCTGGAATTTCTTTTACTGCCAAGCTAACTGGCAATGAAGATCTCAATAACGAGGTTTATATTGATGCCCAGGTATCTATCATTATCCATCCTTTTGAACCTGCACCAGATAGCCAAGAATAAAGCTATCCTTATAGAGGTCATGACATTCCCACGCATGACCTCTATCACTACTCCCAACCCCCATTTTCCTCTACACTGATAGCATATAACGTTATTTTCCCATCTCTACGAACATCGAATTTAGGACACTGTATGAGCACTACGACTCTTTCATTTCCAGCACCGTTAAACGACTACTGGTCTACCACCGAAAACAAGCTAATCAGCGAGTTTGAGTTCCGCGGCCTAGATTGGCAGAAGTTATTCGATGCTCTATCTAATGAACAGCAAGAAGATCTAAAAAAGGTCGTTTGCATCAGTGCCTTTGTTGCGGGCAATATTGCGATAGACGGTGAGTATTTTTTCCAGAAAGTTAGCTCAGGTGAAATTTATCAGAAATTAACAGCGCAGCAGTTGGAGCATCAGCTAACTGAACTTATTGGCCTACCAGAAAACACAGAGTCTTCTAATAACGAGCTACCTACCGAAGAACAGCTATTTAAAGCTTTACGAGTTTTCCGCCGTCGTACTCAAATTCACATAATCTGGCGCGACTTATTGCGCTTAGCCAAAACCATGGATACTACTCGCATGTTATCCGACATGGCCGATGTGTGTATCACTCAAGGCTTGAATCATGCGCATGCCATGTTGGCGGAGAAGCATGGTCAGCCCATTGGAAAAGCTAGCAAAACCGAACAGCGGTTATTAGTTTTAGGCATGGGTAAGTTGGGCGCTCATGAATTGAATTTGAGTTCAGATATCGATTTAATTTTTGCATATCCAGAATCCGGTATTACCACGGGTAATGCGCAGGGTCGTCGCGAACTTTCGAACCAAGAGTTCTTTATTAAAGTCGGTCAGAAACTGATTCAATCCCTCGACAATACCACCATCGATGGTTTTGTTTTCCGCACCGATATGCGCTTACGTCCTTATGGTGAAAGTGGCCCCTTGGTAATGAACTTCGCCTCAATTGAAGAATATTACCAAGACCAAGGCCGCGACTGGGAACGCTACGCTATGGTGAAGGCGCGTATTATTACCAGTGAAGGCTTAAACTCAGACCAAGCCGAAAGCAGCCAAGCGGGTAAAGAGCTACTTTCTATTCTGCGCCCTTTCACTTATCGCCAATACGTCGACTATACGGCCTTTGAATCTTTGCGTTCAATGAAAGCGATGATCAATACTGAAGTGCGCCGTCGTGGTTTACAAACTAATGTAAAACTCGGCTCTGGGGGAATTCGTGAAATTGAATTCGTGGTGCAGGCTTTCCAGTTAATTCGTGGCGGCCAAGAGCAAGAATTACAAACGCGCGAACTATTAATCGTATTAAGTATTTTAGAAGGCGAAGGTTATCTACCTGCCCAAGCCTGCAAGGAATTACGCCAAGCCTATTTATTTTTGCGTGACGGCGAACATGTGATTCAAGCATTGAACGATGAGCAAACTCAGCTGCTACCCAGTGATGAATACCAGCAAGCCAGCCAAGCACAAACCCGTATGGCCTTTGGGATGGGTTTTGCAAGCTGGCAAGAGTTTTTGACCGAGCTCGATAGCCAAAGAGAAAAAGTAAGTCATCACTTCGCTCAGGTTGTTGCTCCGTCAGATGAAGACGATATTAGCGACGAAGATGGCTCGGCAAAAGTTGAGAAGCAAGCGTGGCAAGATTTATGGCACGGCAACTTCGACCCTGACTCCAGTTACGAGATGGGGCACGGCATAGAAGAGAAGGCGTTCTTGCAGCAATTTCCCTGCACCCAAAGTGATGAGGTAATACAAGGCATTGCTAAGTTCCGTGATTCTCGTGCCGTGAAGACCATGCAAACCATTGGTCGTGAACGTCTCGATGCCTTAATGCCACGGTTACTTGAGCAACTGTGGCAGCTTGAAAATCCAGTCGATACCTTAGAGCGCACCATTCCTATTATCAGTGCTATCGTCCGTCGTACCGTTTATTTGGTTTTGTTAACTGAAAATCCTGCTGCACTGAAGCACTTATTAAAGTTGGCCAGCATCAGCCCTTGGGTTGCAGATTATATTGCCCAAGCGCCCATTTTATTAGACGAGTTGTTAAACCCACAGCAATTCTATAAACCCGTTACTAAGCAAGATTTAGCCACTGAATTGCACTTACGTTTATTACGCATCGATGAAGATGATTTAGAACAGCAAATGGATCAGCTACGTCATTTCGCCAATGCCCATAAATTACGTGCGGCAGCGAATGAAGTACAGCAAGCGCTAACGCTGATGCAAGTGAGTGATTACTTATGCAACCTAGCCGAAGTCTTACTCGATAAAGTCACCTTGCTGGCATGGCAGCAAATGGTCGCCAAACATGGCTACCCGAGAGATGCCAATAACGAAGAAGTACTTGATCCTGAATTCATCATCGTCGGTTATGGCAAGATGGGCGGCCTAGAACTCAGCTACGGCTCCGATCTCGATCTGGTTTTTCTGTTTGATACCGCTAAAGGAAAAACCACCTCAGGCTCGCGTGAACTAGATAATGGCGTCTTCTATACCCGCATGGGTCAGCGCATGATTCACATTATGAGCACCCAAACTCGTGCCGGTGAATTGTACGAAATCGACATGCGTTTACGCCCTTCTGGCGCGTCAGGCATGATCGCTACTTCCTTAGCTGGATTTGAGAAATATCAAAAGGAGAATGCCTGGACTTGGGAACACCAAGCCCTAGTTCGCGCCCGCAAAGTTTCCGGCAGCGATGCGGTGCAAAAGAAATATGAGCAGATTCGTGAGCAAATACTCACTATCACCCGAGAAAAGCCTGCCTTGAGTGAAGAAGTGCAAGCCATGCGGCAGAAAATGAGAGATAATCTGGGCTCGAAAAATTCTACCGATGTGCGCTTTCAGCTCAAGCAAGATGCCGGTGGTATTGTTGATATCGAATTTATGGTGCAATACGGTGTGCTCGCATGGTCACACCAATACCCAGAACTAACGCACGTAACCGACAATATGCGGTTATTGGAAGCCTTTGTTCGCTGCGGCCTGATGAGTTCACAAGACTGTCAGACCCTCCAGGAAACCTACCTGGCCTATCGCGTTGAAACTCATAAACGCGCACTGCAAAAACAAGATTTACTAATGACCCAGAACGAACTGGATCAATTAGGCTTTGATATTAAAATCAACAATGTCATCTCACTTTGGACATCTTGGCTCGCGACCGATGCAGATCAGTAATATAAGTAATTGATACAATATTGAGTTAGGAATAGACATGGCTGCATTTGGAACAGTTTTTATGCCGAAAATGGCATTAGCAACTTTCGATAATAATTCTTGGACAGCTTCCAGCATCGTTCCATCCGACAAATTAGAATTCCACCCAGGTGCCCATGTCTTACATTATTCAAGCACCTGTTTTGAAGGCTTAAAAGCATTTAAACATGAAGATGGCAGCGTGAATCTTTTCCGCATGGATGCCAATATCGATCGCATGGCACAAAGCAGCGAGCTGTTATACCTGCCTGAGATTGATAAAGCGCAGCTGGCTCAAATGATTAAAGACAGTGTTGCTCTATATGCCAACGACGTTCCTAATCCGCCGGGCTCTATGTACATTCGCCCGACGCATCTCGGCACCGAAGCGGCGATTGGTAAAGCCGCGGCACCGTCTGAATCTTCAATCATGTATGTATTGACCTCTCCGGTTGGCGATTATTTTAAAAGTGGTGCCAAGCCATTGCGCTTGTTATTAGAAGAAGATGGCATGCGTTGCGCGCCTCACATGGGCATGATCAAAAGTGGTGGCAACTACGCCAGTGCATTAGGTCCTATTCTTCGCGCGCGTAAAGAATGCGACGCAGACCAAATTCTTTTCTGCCCGAACGGCGATGTACAAGAAACTGGCGCGGCTAACTTCATTCTGATTGATGGCAATGAAATCATCACCAAGGCGTTAGACAGCTCTTTCTTACACGGCATTACTCGCGACTCTATCTTAACCCTCGCTCGCGATATTGGCATGACAGTTACCGAGCGCAACTTTACCGTAGACGAATTAATCGAGCGCGCTAAAAAGCCAGGTACTGAAGCGGCACTTTCTGGCACAGCTGCGGTATTAACATCAGTTGGCACTCTAATCCACAATGGCGAAGAGATTACTGTAGGTTCAGGTGAAGCTGGCGCAACGACTCAGAAACTGCGCCAAGCGCTGAATGATATTCAGTGGGGCAAAGCGGAAGATAAATTTGGTTGGTTGCAAAAAGTTTAATCTTTAGCCGCTATTAATGTGGTTGCTCATGCCGTTAGAAAAAAGGAGAAGCTTAATCGCTTCTCCTTTTTTTATGTCTGTTCGTTATAGTGAAAACACTATTCCATATCCAAGTGCTATTCAGCAAGAAGCGATAGGGCTAATATCATTTAATTATTCAGCCCTTATTGATACCCCTGAGACAAGGTTAATGTCATGCTAAATCTAGATTTCACTAAGCACGTTTTCATCAATAGTAATTTAGAAGATTGGCAACCTAGCCCAATGGCTGGTGTCTGGCGTAAACGCTTAGCGCGCGAAGAAGCCGAACGAGGCCATGCAACCAGTATTGTTAAATACGATGCTGGTGCCAGTTTCAATTCGCACCCTCATCCATTGGGGGAAGAGATCTTTGTTTTAGAAGGAATCTTTTCTGATGAAACGGGCGACTATCCTGCCGGCAGTTATATTCGCAATCCTGAAGGTTTTTCCCATGCGCCTTTTAGTAAAGAAGGCTGCACCTTGTTTGTTAAGTTGCATCAGTTTCAAACCACAGATACGGCTCAAGTTCGCATTGATACAAAAAATACCGATTGGTTACCAGGCCTTGGTGGTTTAAAAGTTATGCCGCTATATCAGTTTACTAATAACTCTATTATGCCAGCAGTGAATGAATCAACTGCGTTAGTTTTATGGCCAGCAGGTGAACACTTTCAGCCCCATACCAATTTTGGTGGTGAAGAGATTCTAGTAATCAGTGGCGAGTTTATTGATGAACATGGGCGCTATCCTGCGGGAAGTTGGATTCGTAGCCCACATCTCAGTAAGCATAATCCGTATGTAGAACAAGATACTTTAATACTGGTGAAAGTCGGCCATCTGCCAATATAAATACATAGGCTAGCACCCTCTTTATTTTCGGTTTATCCTACCGTCTTTATATTTACAAGGAAGTCTCATGACTATTATGCAGGCCGTCTATTGGCTCATTGCAACGCTAGGCAATGCTCTTGCTTTATATTTGGTGAATGCAGTCGGCAGCACTTTCGATATTTGCCTATTAATTTTTACTCTTGGTTATAGTGTCATCGGTTTTCATGACCTATATTTTAGCCGCCACAACCTCAATCGCTTATATCCTGTTGTTGCCTACATCCGCTATTTTTTAGAATCTTATCGCGTTGAAATACAGCAATACTTTATTGCCAACGATACCGAAGAGCAGCCTTTTAACCGCGAGCAACGCTCTTTGGTTTATCAACGTGCGAAGAATGTCCGCGATACCATCGCCTTTGGTACTCAGCGTAATTTACTCGAAGAAAACTACCTCAGCCTTTGGCATTCGCTAGAACCTAAAACGGTTAAAGATGAGGTTAAGTCGATTGTGATTGGTGGCCCAGATTGCCTACAACCTTATGCTGCTTCTTATCTAAATATTTCAGCGATGAGCTTTGGTTCACTCAGTGGTAATGCGATTGAAGCGCTTAACCTCGGAGCCCAAAAAGCAGGCTGCTACCACAATACGGGTGAAGGTGGCGTTAGCCCTTACCACCTAAAACACGGCGGCGATATTGTTTGGCAAGTGGGGACTGGGTTATTCGGATGTCGAGATGACGCGGGTAACTTCAACCCGACTCTGTTTAAAAAAACAGCGACTAAGCCAGCGATTAAGATGATTGAAATTAAGTTATCTCAAGGTGCAAAACCTGGCCATGGTGGCGTATTACCGAAAGCGAAAATCACTCAAGAAATCGCCGATATTCGTCAGATCCCAATGACAGTAGATTGTGTTTCGCCAGCAACGAATCCAGAGTGTCGCACCCCTGTGGCACTATTAAATTTCGTTCAGCAGCTGCGAGAATTAAGTGATGGCAAGCCTATTGGTTTTAAACTGTGTATCGGTAATCCGGCAGAATTTTTAGCCTTGTGTAAAGCCATGCTAGAAACTGGCATTACTCCCGACTTCATTACTGTTGATGGCGCCGAAGGTGGCACTGGTGCAGCACCCGTCGAGTTTAGTAATCGCTTAGGCATGATGTGCTTAGAAGGTATTTATTTTGTTCATAACGCCTTAGTCGGGGTTGGCCTGAGAGATAAAATTCGCATCATTGCTTCGGGCAAAACGGCTTCTAGCTTTGATCTGCTGTCCAAGGTTGCTGTCGGTGCAGACTGTGTTAATGCCGCACGGACAATGATGATGGCTATCGGTTGTGTGCAGTCTCGTCATTGCAATAATAACCTTTGCCCAACAGGTATTGCGACTCAAGACCCTGCTCGCGCGAAAGCGGTTGATGTTATCGATAAAAGCGAACGAGTAAAAAACTTTCATCGCAATACGCTGAAGAGTTTTTATGAGCTAACGGGCAGCATGGGCTTAGACGACCCAGCCAAGCTAATGCCACAAATGATTAAACGTCGAACCTCCAATGGATTGCTATCTCCCGTTGGCAGCATGGTTGCGCCGCTTAAAACTAATAACTTAATTGATGGCAGCGATATTGCTGAACCTTGGCAACATTGGTGGAGCCAATGCCACGCCGACTCATTTTACGTGTATGATCACGATATAAATAACACCGAAACAGAACTCACTAATAATAAAACTTCACTTACTCACTAAGGCGACTCACCATGCTCGATTATTTTGCCCTCGGAATGCTGTTCTTTGTAGGGATTACCATTTTTTATGGGGTCATTGTTATTCATGATATTCCCTATGAAATTGCCAAAGAACGCAACCATCCACAACAAGACGCTTTGCACGTCGCGGGCTGGGTAAGCTTATTTACCTTGCATGTGCTTTGGCCATTTTTATGGATTTGGGCAACGCTATACCGTGAAGATCGTGGCTGGGGTTTTGGCCCTGTAGGCAATAAAGAAGCAGATGCAGAAACCAAAATTGAAGTTGCCGAATTACGTGAGCAAGTTTTACTACTGCAACAACGTATCGATTCTCTAGATTCAAAAGATGATAAGGAAGTGATCTAATGGATTTATTATTAATTCTAACCTACGTCGCTCTTACTACCGTTATTTTTAAAGTCTTTAAAATTCCGTTAAATAAGTGGACAGTACCTACTGCTGCTTTGGGTGGTATTTTATTGATCGGCACCCTGATTGTGGTAATGAACTACAACCACCCTTATTCCGAAACCAGCCGCGATTATTTTGCCACTACACCGATTATTCCTAGCGTTAAAGGTCGAGTTATCGAAGTACCTGTAGTGGCTAATACGCCGATTAAAAAAGGCGATGTACTGTTTAAACTCGATCCAGAGCCCTATCAGTATAAAGTAGATGCCCTGCAGGCTCGCTTGAATGCAGCAACCATCGATCAAGATCGTGCTAAAGAATTAATGAAGCGTGGTGTTGGTAAGCAGCGTGACCTTGATCAGGCTACCGCTCTGGTTGACCAGCTAACAGCTGAACTAGAAAGCGCTAAATATAATCTTGATGAAACCATTATGCATGCGCCAACAAACGGCTGGGTAACTCAGATGGTTCTGCGTCCAGGCATGATGCTAATGCCTATGCCGCTGCGTCCTGCCATGGTCTTTGTCCATGCCGAAGAATACTATTACGTTGCTTGGTTCCGTCAGAATAGTACCTTAAGATTGAAGTCGGGCTATGAAGCGGAAGTCGCCTTTGATTCTATCCCTGGAAAAGTTTTCAGCGGCGAAGTCGATCAAGTGATTGCGGTAATCGCCCAAGGTGAAATGCAAGCTCGTGGCAGCTTATTAAGCAGTGAATCTGAAAGATTCCCAGGCCGAGTGCCGGTAGTGATTAAAATTACCGATCCTGACTTTGCTGAATTCCAGGCATTAATTCCGGGTGGTGCTTTTGGTCAGACGGCGATTTATTCTGATCACTTTCATCATGTTGCGATTATGCGACAAATTCTATTACGTATGTCTGCTTGGATGAACTACCTATTTCCTTTCCACTAAGCTTTATCTATTTCCATTAGATAACCGCTACCGCCTCTGAGTACCTTGCTAGAGGCATAATAAACCCAGTGATCTTACTTAACCAAGTTCACTGGGTTTGACCTTCAAGCTCGTAGCCTTAGCCCTTCAAATCAATAATACAAGCTTATGGATGTATGGTTTGTTCTAAATTATGCTGCATCTATTTACCCTGACTAATCAGCTGCTTGGTACCAATATTCTGCAGATAATTTTTTAATCCTATGGCTCAATAAAGGATTATCCAGCGCGAAGACACGCCGTTTGTTAGCCTGAACTTGCTTTAATGCATGCTGAATTTTTGGGTGTTGATTAAAGTTGTTAGCAAAGTCACCATTTTCCAACGCTATTTCAAGCCCTTCTTTAATCGTTTTATGCAGATGTGGATTGGCTCGAGAAAGATAAAAGAAGTAATCAAACGGATAGGTCACCATTAAATGCGTCTCAATCATTAGGCTCCCCTCTGGGTCTTTATCATTTTGCTGTTCTATCTCTATATAAGCTTCATTAATACCTCGATTGAATGCCGTAATCCTATTCGCTTTCAACATATCCCATAGGCCGTCGTAGTTAGTTTCTACCACTCGAAAACCGTGATACTGAAAAATTGCTGTATCAGGCCAACCGATACCAGAGCCAATTATTACCTGTTGCTTTAATTGTTCAATATTTGTGATCTGCGCAAGCAGCTCTTGATTGTCTTGTTGAATTGCAAAAATTCGCATACCTAATAAACCACGAGTAATCGGGAAGTCCACCTGCAGTAAGTCGTCTTCTCTTGCTTGCGAGAACCCAGTAAAAAACACATTAAAATCACCGCTGTTATTTTTTAAGCTGTGAAGAATGCGAAGCTGATTACTATCATTAACCGGGACTATGGTTAACGAATGCTGTCCTGGCGCATTCTTTAACGCTAACTTCAAAACACTGATCTCGTAATCAAAAACACTACTATTACCTTTTAATAACGCCAGTTTAAAATCATAGGCCTGAGCCAGTGATGACATTAGTAAAGTTAATAAGATGATGAGTAACCGCATTGAATTAATTAATCCTAATAAATACTGATTCTGCACAGCTTCGAATGTGCATCCTTATAGATTAGTCTCATATTGATAAATGTTCTTCTAGCGCAGACTGTTCAAAAAAACACCGAACTGTACACGCCCCTGTTAAAACAAACGTTTGAATGAGTTATTGCCTAGTTATGCTTGTAGTTATCCACAGAAACTGTGGAGAAGTTTAACTAACAGCGATTATTCTTATCCACAAAGCGCTGATATACAGGCTTTAACTAGGACTAGATTATCTTCATAATTAACCTTATCCACGGCCAAAAACTTAGCTAAACCACTGTATATAAAGAAGAAATTGAAGCATTATTAAATTATAAAGAGTTATCAACAAACTATCAGCAGCTAACTAACATGTTATATAAAAGTTACACACAGCCTTGTTATTATGTAATCGTATCCCTTACCATTCATCAGTACTTTTTATTGTATTCATCACAGGTTAGGTGAATAGATAATTGCTTTTTAAAGTTACGTAAAGGAGTTGTACGAGTATAGTATCGCTTCGTTTAACTCTTTGTGATTTCCTATGCTCTACTATTTCCGCGTTGTGACAGTTGGCAGCTACTTTATATTTTTCTCTTTCCTAGCCTTAGCGTACTGCTGCCTTAGACCCTTTCACCCGACTAATACTCGTATAGCCCTACAGTTTTTACGCCCAACATATTGGCTGATGAATTTAAAAGTTATTGTTATCAACAAGCCAAAGATCACTGGGCCTGTTGTCATTACCGCCAATCACCAAGACTTATTAGATACTTTCTTTTTCGCCAAAATCTGGCCAGATAATTGTGCCGGTGTAGGTAAACGCGAAATTGCTTGGGTGCCTGTTTTTGGTGCTGCGTTTTGGCTTGCGGGGAATATTTTTATTGATCGCGCCAACAAAGATAAATCGCGCGCGGTTGTTGATCAGATGGCAGAGAAAATTACGGATTTAAAGCGTTCTATCTTTATTATGCCTGAAGGCACTCGCAGCCGTGGTAAGGGATTACTGCCGTTCAAGAAAGGGGCTTTTTTAACCGCGATTAAGGCAGGGGTTCCTATCGTTCCTCTATGTGTTAGTTCAAGCAGAAACATTAACCTTTCAGATTGGACACCCAAGCCAGGGCTGGTTGAGTTTTTAGACCCAATTTCAACAGCAGGTTTAAAACCTGAAGATGCTGAACGCTTAGCCCTTGAGTGTCATAAATTAATGAAAGCTAAAATTGCAGAGATGGATAAGCGCCTAGAGGCAGAGTTTTAAACCTCTTTCATCAAGCACTTTACCAAGCTTCCTACCAAGAAAGAGGCTCAACATGCTCGGCCCAATCTTCGGGCTGCAGTTGAGCTAATTGCTGAGCAAAGATCTGACTTCTCTGCACAACTTCATGCCAATAGGCTTTACGTACGTCATCACTGAGCTTCACAAAGTCATTACGATCTGGAATTTTTCCATGAGGAAGGCTTTCAACAAAGCTTTTCTTAGGCACTAATAGAATGGTACGTGAATAATTATCCCGCTTCGGCTTGCGCCACTTCAACGATTTATCAAACCAGCCTGGTGCAGGAGTGGCCGAGAAATGCGGGTATAGAACAAAACCTTTTTCAGGCTTAAACGGCAGATCAAAACCATAATCGGTTATGCCACCATCTTGGTAGATACCCTTCCCCGCAATACCTTCCACACCTTTGGTCAATATCGGAATGCAGCCCGTCGATAGAATGCTGTCAGCCATTCGCTCTTCTGACATGGCTTGATAACGACTGGGTAAGTCTTTGCTGCTTGTTAACGGTGGCTTTTGCTCAGGGTGATGCATCACGATACGAGTGAAATGCAGCCCTAAACTTTTGCGACTCATAAGATTACCTAATGCCGCAATAGCAAAGCCTAAACCTTGCCAAAATCGATGCTGCTTTGCCGCCAAACCATGACACTGAGTGGTGATTAAATGCAGCCGCGAGCTTGGGTGTTGTAAGACTTCTTCACTGCCTTTTTCTCCCAGCATGGCATTCACCATAGCCCGACAGGAAGACAGTATTTCATCACCTGAGGGGTTTGCTGAATAACTTTGCTCGATATAAGCATTGGTTAAGCGTTGGTGTGCAGCAAGCGTTTCTGCTTGAGCATAACAAGCCATACGCCACGCCCCCGCAGAGGTACCGAGTAAATCCAATGGCTGCTGGCGATTCTCAAACTGTGCCAGTAGATATTGATCAAAGCCGTGCAGCACTAACCATTTAGGGCCACTGGAAGCGCCCAACAACATGCTAATGTCATCATTCTTTAAGCCTTGCTGCTGAATATGAGCAAGGGCTTCTGCACCGGCATAAATATGAAAATCCAACTCCACAGGATTGGAGTTATTTGATGCGGTCATAGACGACAAAGCTATAATCAAATGGATTACGCTTTTCCGTGCCTTCAGGGTCTGCGGCATGATCTTCACGCTGAACTTCTTGCCAATCACTCCAGCTCACTTGTGGAAAGAAAGCATCTCCTTCGACATCAGCATGAACGTGAGTAATGTATAAACGATCGGCTTTCAGTAATGCCTGCTGATAAATTTCAGACCCACCAATTACCATCACTTCTTCATGACCCGCAACAAAGCTAATGTCTTCCGCTTTATCTAATGCTTGCTGTAAAGAGTTCACTACGACAATACCTTCAGCCTGATAATCACTTTGGCGCGTAATCACAATATTGGTACGCCCAGGTAATGGACGACCAATAGATTCATAGGTTTTACGCCCCATGATAATGGGCTTTGCCATGGTGACTTTTTTGAAGTATTTAAGGTCGTTTGGCAAGTGCCAAGGGAGGGTATTATTTATGCCGATGGTCTGATTTTTTGCCATGGCGACAATTAATGCGAATTTCATTTAAGTGCTTCCGTTAGTCGTTGCACTTATCATACTTGCGGGCTTTAGGAATTTGAAGATTTAATCGACTTGTTTTATTCAGGGCGGTATTGCTGCGCCAACATTGGAATTTCCTCGGGGTCGACTGGGCGAGAGAAGAAAAATCCCTGGTAGTGATCGCAACCAAAAGCTTGCAGTATCTCTAATACATTAGGGTCTTCCACGCCTTCGGCAATCACCTCCATACCTAAGTTATGGGCCAAGGCAATAATCGAATTGGCAATCGCTGCATCATTTTTATCTTCAACGATGTCTTTAACAAAAATGCGATCAATCTTTAGATAATCTATCGGTAAATCTTTTAAGTAGGCTAACGATGAATAGCCGGTACCAAAATCATCAATCGCAATCGATACCCCAATGCCACGTAATCTACCCAGCATATCAATGCCCTGCTGTAGATTATCCATCAGCACCCCTTCGGTAATTTCTAAGGTCAGTAGCTCTGGTTTCATCTGAGTCACTTCCAGCACTTGCAGTATACGGTCGGCCAAATCTCGTTGGCGGAACTGCCTAGGCGACAAGTTCACCGACAACTTAGAGTTACTCGGCAGCGCTCCTTTACGCACCCACTCTTGATGCTGACGACATGCAGACGCAAGCACCCACTCGCCTACTTTATTGATTAAGCCTGTTTCCTCTAATGCAGGGATAAAGATAGCGGGGGAAATAGGACCAAGGGTTTCGTGGGTCCAGCGCAACAACACTTCGGTGCCAATGAATTGCTTATCCCTCACGCGGATCTGTGGCTGATATTGCAAGCTGAGTTCTTTACGCTCTAAGGCATGATGTAAGGCACTTTCTAAACTTGCCCTTACCATGTCTGGCGGGTTTAGATTAGCAATGAAGAAACGGTAGCCATTACGGCCGTCTTGCTTAGCCTGACGTAGCGCTAATTCAGAATGACGCAGTAATTGTGAGCCCTCATAATCAACATGGCTAGCCAGCTCGATACCAATACTGATACTGCAAAAAATTTCATGATCACCGATAAAGTACGGCTCATTAAAGGCGCTGCATAATTTTTCTGCCACACCCGTAATCACATGCTCATTCGCCATGTGTTCTAACAATACAGCAAAGTTATTACCGCTCAGTCGTGCGACGGTATCGCTGCGGCGCACAATATCCGATAAGCGCCGCGCAAATTGCTTTAATAATTGATCACCAACATCATGACCATAGTGCTCGTTAATCACACTGAAACGATCGATGTCAATGGTCAGTAAACTCACCACATGACCTTCACGGCGCGCATGTAATAACGAGTGATCGAGGCGATCTTGAAATAGCGTGCGGTTAGCAACACCGGTTAAGGCGTCGTAATGTGCAAGGTGACGGGTCTGATATTCTACTTGTTTACGGATAATGGCATGCTGCAAGATCCTCGGTAATAGCCCCTCAGTTAACTCGCTAACAGGCCAAACATCTTGTACTCCCAGCTCTAACAATCTTATCTCATCGAAGATCAGTGGCTCGATGGATAATAAAACCAACGGAGCCTCTGGCAAAGCCATTACCAAACGGCAAACCCAGTCTTCTAATAGCGTATCGTGCTTCTCTACTACCAGGATGATGGCTTTCAATTTGTTCTGATACCAAGTTTTACGAATATCTTCGACTTGCTTGCATAAGTGCGACTCTCCTAGGCACGGCAAAGCATCCATAGCCTTTTGCCCTATCGCTTGTTCAAACCGATAAAGTAGCCATGAAGATGGATGCGTAAAATCTGAAGGTGGATCAATTGGCTTCATTTGAGATCTATACTGCTATTCTTACAATTCAGTATAGACCCAAATTTTTTACTTAACGGGGTAAAGCTAGATGAATATCACTTGTTTATTGAAAGACATTGGCATTCAATCTTTTGGCTATTTCTTCAATTGCTAGCTGTGCTCTTACACTGTTGCCAGCCGCATCAACCGGAGGTGAAAACGCTGCAATACCATATTTGCCAGGCACCACGGCGACAATACCACCGCCCACTCCGCTCTTAGCAGGTAAGCCAACCTTATATAACCACAAGCCGGAATCATCATAGAGACCCGCTGTTGCCATCACGGCTAAGAGTTTAGGTACGTACTTAGCTTCAACTACGGTTTTACCAGTAACTGGGTTTTTGCCGCTGTTAGCATAAGTCGCCCCCATTACCGCTAGGTCATGAGTATTCACCCCGACAGAACACATGCGGGTATATAGATCGACACTTTCTTCAATGTCATCATATAAGCGTCCATAATTGGCTAATAGTCGGGCAATCGCTTGGTTTTTAGTATTGGTATCGGTTTCAGATTTGTAGATATCTTTCATCACGCTAAGATCTCGACCGGCAAAAAGCTCTAGATTTGATTCGATCATCTGCCATTTTTTGTTGGCATTTTTCGCCTCTAATAGACTCACTTGAGCGATGGCACCCGCATTCACCAGTGGGTTCACCGAGCGCTCTTCATTTAACTCGATCGCCATAATAGAGCTGAAAGGCAAGCCGGTAGCGTTCACGCCAATTTTTTCAACGATCGCTGTTTCACCATGCTGCTGCATCACCGCACTTAGGTTGAATGCCTTGCTGACTGATTGAATCGATAATTCATGCTTGATGTCTCCTGCGGAATAGCTCTTGCCATCTGCAGTAACAATGCTCACAGCAAATAATTTAGAGTCGACGGCGGCTAGCGCGGGAATATAGTCTGGGTTTTTACCACTGTTCTCATTAGCAAACTGAGCGTGTACTTCATTGACCAGCTTCTGCAAATCAATCTCTGCGGCCTGTGCAGGTAAGCAGATAATAGAGACAACAAAAACTACAAGTATTCTTAACTGATTCATTATTGAATCCTTTCCTTTATTTTATTGCTGGCCATTCAATATCACTGTTATGCATACTTGAAAGTCAGCAATATTTAAACCGCAAATGGGTATTTTATCGGGTCGTGGCATTGGTAGCCTGTCACCTCAAAATCATCTCCGCTGACCCAGTCTTCGATATCCTGCAACGACTTAATCTTAGGATTAATATGTAATTGCGGTGATGGAAAAGGTTCACGTTTTAACTGCACATCTTTCATCAATTCTAGCTGGTTTTCATAAATGTGAGCATTCACTATCTTGTGATACGCCTTACCCGCTTTATGCCCGGTAATCTGCGCCACCAGCGCTAAGAATACATAGACTTGAACTTGGTTGAAGTTCAGTCCTAAAGGCACATCACAAGAACGCTGATAACTGGTGAGATACAAGGTATCGCCCAATAACGAGAAGGTATGGGTATGCATGCACGGACGCAAACAGCCCATCTCAAATTCACCGGGATTATAGAAGGTAACGATTTCGCTGCGATCATCAATGCCCTTAGAAAGGTTATCGATTACCTTCTTTAACTGGTCTAACTGCGTGCCATCTGGACGCATCCAAGAACGACCTTGTACACCATAAACACGGCCCATGTCGTCTTCACCTTTACGGTGCGAATTGTTCAGCCACGCTTGGTTTTCGTTGGCGTTGGCGTTCCAAGTATTGCAGCCAATTTCGCGGAACTGAGCAGCACTATTGTAACCACGCAAGTAACCCAATAATTCAGCAATGGCCGACTTATAAAAGCTCTTACGGGTAGTGATCATAGGAAACTGATTATTAGCAACATCGTATTCTAGATCAGCATTAATCACCGTTAGGCAGCGAATACCCGTGCGCTTGTTTTCAACCCATTCGCCTTCATCAACAATGCGCTGACATAAATCTAAATACTGCTTCATTCAAATACCCTCAAAATTCTTTTATCAGATGTAACGAGCCATATTAGCCAGATTTCGAACATTCGAGATCCATTACTGGGTAATTATGGAGCAAATATGCGAGGCATGGATTGCCGAACTAAGGCTACAGGGAGGTATTTACGCCGTTTTGTGGAATAAATACCCTGTAGTGGATCGTGTTAAATACTTATTTTGTGCTTTTTTTAGTCGCGACTTCTGTCTGGTCTTGCTGCTTATACGACCACCACAATAAGGCGATACCAAATATGACCATCGGTATAGAAAGCAACTGACCTCGACTCATCCAATCAAATAAATCAAAGCCGATATGGGAGTCTGGCTCACGTACAAATTCGGCGATAAAACGGAAGGTGCCATAACCAATCATAAAGACAGCACTCACGGCTTTTTGCGGTCTCGGTCGACTAGAGAACCACCACAAAATTAGGAACAGAGCTAAACCTTCAAGTGCGGCTTGATACAATTGCGATGGATGACGAGGATCAGGACCACCACCAGGGAATATCATGCCCCAAGGACCATCCGTTACTCGACCCCAGAGCTCGCCGCCAATAAAGTTTCCGATACGACCTGTCATCAGTCCAATAGGCACAATCGGCGCGGTAAAATCAGAGACTTCAAAAAAGCTTTTATTATACTTACGACCAAATAACCAAAGTGCGACAAATACCCCGAGCATCCCCCCATGGAACGACATACCACCTGTCCAGATTTGAAATAACCAAATCGGGTCATCAAGGAACTGACCAAAATTATAAAATAAAACGTAGCCTGCACGGCCACCGAGAATCACCCCCATTGCACCGTAGAAGATCAAGTCGCTGACCTGGTCTTTGGTCCAATTAGAGCCTGGTTGTTTCGCGCGATAATTGCCTAGCAGCATAGCGGCCGCAAAGGCAAGGAGGTACATCAAGCCGTACCAATGAATTTGTAGTGGTCCAACACCTGCGATCGGCCCAATAGAAAGGGCGATCGGATCAATATCTGGATAGGTTAACATCTATAGCTTCCTTAATTAGCGCCCCGATTGTACTCGAATGTCTGAGCAAATGTGTACTCAAATATGACGCTGTTTTCATCTTCAATTTATGGCCTTCGATTTATAGCCTTCTATTTATAGTTTGAAGGCTAAGCCAATAGAAATTTCAAACCAACGATCAATAACAGCAAAGCAAAGCCGCGTTTGAGCAATTTAGCATCCAGTTTATGCGCCAGTCTTGCGCCTACTTTAGCGCAAGGAACGCTGGTTAAGGCAATGCCCAAGACCGCAGGCCAATAGACAAAACCCGTGGTCCAGCTGGGTAATTCAGCATGACCCCAGCCAGTAAATATATTTCCCACGGCACCCGTTATCGCAATCGGCAGACCACAGGCTGCGGCTGTTGCAACCGCTCGCTTCATTGGCACATTGACCCAGGTTAAAAACGGCACAGTGAAAGACCCACCACCAATGCCAAACCAAGCCGAACCAAAACCGATAATGCTGCCCGAAGCAATTAAACCTGATGTTCCTGGAACCTGACGTTTTGCACTGGGGTTAATATCAAAGGCCATCTTCGCTGCCATGAGTAAAGCAAAAATGCCAATCGCTATTTGCAAGTGCTCACCCGCAACCCCAGCTAATAGAAATACCCCTAATCCTGTGCCGACAATAATTCCGGAACCTATCCAGCGCACGAGCATCCAATCGACAGCCCCATGATTATGATGTTCTTTAACGGAGCTGAGAGAAGTGAAAATAATGGTAGTTAACGAGGTCGCTAGCGCCATATGGGTTAATACCTGGTCGCTGATTCCCATTAGACCAAAGGTGATCACCAACACAGGCACTATGACTAAACCGCCACCGATACCAAATAGACCCGCTAATAAACCCGCGGCAGAACCCACTAATAGATATACTAAAAATGTCATGATGAACTACTACCTTTTAATCGCTAACAGTAAAAACGAGCTCATTATGGCCGAAGCTAAGATAAACTGCTGTACTATTTTAATTGACCCTCAGACTAAGCAACCGATATGTGTTTGATTACTTTTCAATGGCAGCCAGGTACCGATAATCCTCTGATTCTCAGCGCCAATCGTGATGAATTTTTAAATCGACCTGCCCAAGCATTACATCCTTGGTTAGATAATGAAGGGATTTATGCGGGCAAAGATTTAAGCCTGGGTGGCACTTGGCTTGGGGTACATAAAAATGGCCGTTTTGCTGCGCTGACCAACCACAGAGATATGCGTATTAAAGGGCCCGAGTTGCCCATTAGTCGTGGCAATTTAGTGCTTGATTTTTTGACCTCAGATATTGATCCGCTTAGCTATCTTGAGCTGCTCGCAACAAAATCTGAGCTGTATGCTGGCTATAATTTATTGGTCGCCGATCAGCAGCAGCTAGGCTACTTCTCTAACCGCTCGCAACAAGTACCTCGTCTTTTAGACTCAGGGGTATACGGCTTAAGTAATGGTCTTTTAGATAGCCATTGGCCTAAGGTCGAACAGGCTAAACAGCAACTCAATGACTGGCTAGCCAGCAAAGATAATCAACAACCTCTGGCTGGTTTATTGTCTTCTACTACCATCGCTAATGACTCTCGACTGCCCAGTACGGGAATCGCTGTGGAAATGGAGCGCATGCTCTCTTGCCAAAAAATCATCACCCCTAATTACGGCACTCGCTGTAGTACAGGCTTAGTGATTAATAAGAACCATATTCAAATTGAAGAAGTCAGTTGGCTAGCGAATGGCGATGAGGATAGTCGGCAGGCTTATCAGCTCGCGACGACTGACATTAATGAAGCTGGTTAGTTCTTAAACAACAGTTTTCTGACGTTCAGCACTCTCTTTACAATTAGCCCCTCGAACGACTAACTAAAATTTGGCAGTTCAATCTTCATCTAAAAACAATTGCATTTAGTAACAAAAAGATCTCATAACTAATGCTTAATTTGACCACGTTACCTCAGTAATACGTCCATACTGAATGCTATGAGTGAAATATTAAATAGCGTAACCAATACTAAAAAGAAACGTCAATTGCACCCAGGTGTCATTGCAGGTTTCTGTGCGTTATTACTTTTTTCAGCCCTTGCTGCGACTATTAATACTAAGCCTTATATGCCTCCTAAGGTCGCGCAAAAATACATGGAATATTGGTTAATTGACTCTGCTCGTCAAGTTGCTGGTGAAGTCCGTTTAAAGCATGTGCGGGATATTGAGCCTTTCTATCTACGCCGTGATTATCAGCCGATCTGGATGGATAGCTATGAACTAACTCCAGCAGGCGAGTCGTTAGTTCAAGTCTTACGTGAAACCAGCGCCGATCATTGGCGCGAGTACGGCTATTCTCTGCAAGCTTTACTACGCGAAATTAAAGAACTTTCAAACCTGCCTAAACAAGCGACTGCGGTCGATGTATTACTCACCGATGCGTTTATTACCTATGCCCAGCAAGCATTGAACCAAGAATTATTACCCGACATGGGTGAGTCCGATCACCCTACGTATCGCAAAGTATCCGCTATTCAAAACAGCGGTCATAACGTCAGCTCTAGTGATATCGTTGAGCTGCTAAAACAAAGCTTAAATGACGATAAGCTGGCTGAACTGGTTAATCAGCTCACCCCCAACCACTCAGGCTATCAAGCCTTGCGTAAACAGCTTATTCATTATCAAAAAATTGTTAATCAAGGCAAGTGGTATGCATTGCCACCAGAATTTCAATTAGAAGAAAAACAACAGCATCGTTTAGTACCTCATATTCGCTGGTTATTAACCCAATATGGCGACCTTAAGCCAGGGGCTTTTGCTTGGTTATTCAACGACAAGGCTCTATTAATGGAGTCTCCTAGAGCCAGTGAACAAATAGATTTGAATCAACCCAGCTTTAAATTTGATAAGTCTCTGGTCGCAGGAACCAAGCATTTTCAACGTCGCTTCCAGCTGAAAGAAACAGGTAAAATTGATCAAGCGACTTTGGCTGCATTAAATATTCCGCCGTATCATATGGCACAAAAAATCGCCTTAAATATGAAACGCTGGCGCCATCTTCCTAGCACCTTGGGAGAGCGCCATATAATGGTTAATATGGCTGATTTTCGCTTGCAGTATAAAGAAGGTGAAAAAACCGCGCTGGATATGAAAGTGATTACGGGTCGCCCGCTGCGTCGCACACCTGTGCTCTCACAAATCGTCAGTACCGTGGTATTAGCCCCAACTTGGTCAGTACCGCGTCGAATCGCAATCGGGGATATCTTGCCGCAGATTAAGCGCGACCCCAAATATCTGGAGCGTAAAGGTTTTAGTCTCGTTGCCAATGTGAAAGGTATTGATCAGTACGCCTCGGCTAAAGATGTTAATTGGAAGAAAATGAGCCCGCGTTACTTTCCCTATCGTTTAGTACAAAAAGCAGGACAAGGAAATGCGTTAGGTGATGTGAAATTTGTTCTGCCGAACGACAGATCAATCTATCTGCACGATACCAACCATCCTGAGTTATTTGAGCGTGATATGCGCGCCCTTAGCTCTGGCTGCATTCGCGTAGAACAGCCGACACTATTGGCAGAGAAACTCATCGCTGGCCAGCAAGGCTGGAACCGCAGTAATATCGATTCTGCTATTGCTCAAAATCGCACGACCCACATTCGCTTACACAAACCCGTTCCTGTGTATCTCATGTACTGGACGACTTGGGTTGACGATAATGGCAATCTACAGATACGCGATGATGTTTATCAAAGAGATTTGATTGGTAGCCTAGCCCGTAATAGCCAAAAGTCTTTGGCGCTATAATTCACTCGTTTTGAAATCAATAGTTTTGACTCTCACTTTCTGTATGACTTAACTGACTTTTCAAATTTCATGTTAACTAGGCCAGTTTTTTCATTATTAGAAAAGGCATACTGCCGAGCAATATAGAGCGCGTATGTCCGCTCAAAAATAAAATTTAATACATTAGGCAATACATGAATCGACGTATTTTCTTACGCAGCGCTGCTGCAATCGCTGGTACAGCTATCGCACCCGCCGCATTTGCAACCAGTTCTCTAGCAACGGATATTGATAAAGAATTGCATTTATACAATATTCATACGGGTGAGTTTGTTAAGACGACTTTCCAACAAGCGGGCCAGTATGATCAGCAAGGTTTAGACGAATTAGATAATTTGTTGCGCGATCATCGCAGTGGCGAATCCACCTTAATCAGCCGTACCTTGCTTGACGACGTTCATACTTTGCAGCAAATGTTTAAACCCAACCAAGCCATTGAAATAATCTCAGGTTATCGTTCACCGAAGACCAATGAGAGATTGCGCGCTATGGGTCATAACGTGGCTAAACGCAGCTTGCACATGCAAGGTAAAGCCATCGATATTCGTATTCCTGGTGCGAGTTTAAAGCAAGTTCGTAAAGCTGCTCTGGCATTAAAAAGCGGTGGCGTGGGCTATTATCCGAAAAGTGGTTTTATTCATTTAGATGTTGGCCGCGTACGCCAATGGGGGACTTAGTTTAGCCAACTAAGCCATTAAACCGCTAGCTAATTGGAAGCTAGCTACGACTTGGGCCAATCATTCGGCCTAGGCCAACTTTTTCTAAAGCAAGCTCAACCGTCGCCGCAATAACATGGGCATTTTCTAGCTGCATGATTTCAGCTAACAGTTCCTGCGCCCATTTCTGACTTACTCCGCGAATAACAGACTTCACCTTCGGCAAGTTTGATGCATTCATCGATAACATGTCATAACCCATCGCCATCAATATAATCGCTCCTGCTGGGTTACCGGCTAATTCACCACACACACTGACGGGCTTATTAATCGCTTTCGCATCTTGCGCAATCTTGTATAACGCAGTTAATACGGCGGGATGAAAAGAGTGATACAGGTCGGCAACACGGGGATTGTTACGGTCGACCGCCAGCAAGTATTGCGTAAGATCGTTACTGCCAACAGATAGAAAATCAACTCGCTGGCCGAGATCTCTAATCTGATACACAGCCGCAGGCACTTCAATCATCACCCCCACTTCTGGCATAGTGACAAAAATACCTTCTTCTTCGGTTTCTGCATGGGCACGATAAATAAGATGCAATGCTTCGTCAACTTCACCGACACTGCTAATCATAGGCAGCATGATACGCAAATTATTCAGACCATGACTGGCCTTCAACATCGCTTTTACTTGCGATAGAAATAGCTCAGGATGATCAAGGGTTACTCGAATTCCACGCCAGCCTAAAAAAGGATTATCTTCTTGAATAGGAAAATAAGGTAACGACTTATCACCGCCAATATCCAAGGTACGCATGGTCACAGGATTAGGGGCAAACGTTTCTAATTGCTGACGATAAATCTCGGTTTGTTCTTTTTCACTGGGGAAACGATCTTTCATCATGAAAGGCACTTCAGTACGATATAAACCGACCCCTTCAGCACCGCGTTCGCGACTGCGCACCGCATCGGTAATTAAACCGGTATTTACCCATAAAGGTATGCGATAACCATCTTGGGTAATCGCGGGCTCATCTCGCAAACCCTCTAAATCTTTATTGAGAACCTGCTCTTCTTGATAGATGCTTTCATACTGCTCACGCAATTGATCAGATGGCTGCGAATATATACGACCGCGATAGCCATCAACCACCAGCTCTAAACCATCTAGCTGAGCATAAGGAACATCCACCACGCCCATCACGGTAGGAATACCCATGGCACGAGCGAGAATGGCAACGTGAGAGTTTGACGAACCTCGAATAGAGACCAGGCCTTTCAGCTTGTCAGTGGGTATTTCCCCTAGCATTGCCGGAGTAAGTTCTTCACTGACGAGAATTGTATTATCGTGATAATTGGTGACTTGGCCAAGGCCTTCACTTTCTTGCAAATACGCAAGAATTCGCACCCCTAGATCACGAATATCAGATGCCCGTTCACGCAGGTAGGCATCATCCATTTGTTCGAAGTGACCAATATAATTTTGTACGACTTGGCGTAATGCACCAGGGGCCCAAGCGCCTTGGCGAATCTTAGTGATCACCTCAGCACCGAGTGCTTTGTCATCCAACATATTTAAATACACATCGAACAAAGCCATTTCTTCTGGCCTTAAATCGTTCGAGAGCTTTTGACCAACAGTTCGAATATCACGCCTTACTGCAATCAATGCGGTTTCAAAACGCTCTATTTCTACATCGACATCATCGGCAAGCTTATCAGGCACACTCCCTAGATCGGCAGCGGGATAAATAACCACCGCTTTACCGATAGCAACCCCTGGAGCACCTGGCACACCACTAAAGCGTGCTTCTTTCGGTTTCGAAGTCGCCTTGGCAGCAGCAGCGATATTACCTGTTGCTTCGGCATGGGCAATTACACCCGCCAGCTGAGCCGACATAGTAACGAGGAATGCTTCTTCACTTTCATCAAACTTGCGCCGCTCTTGCTGCTGAACAACGAGAACACCCATCAAGCGTCGATGATGGATAATAGGCACGCCTAAGAAAGAGTGATATTTCTCTTCACCAGTTTCTGATAAATAATGATAGCGTGGATGTGCAGGTGCATCTTCGGTATTGACCAGCTCTTCGCGAGAACCGACCAAGCCGACCAGACCTTGAGATGTTGCTAGAGAAACATTACCCACTGCATTCTGATTTAGACCTTTGGTCGCCATCAAAGAGTAACGTTTGGTTTCTGCGTCATATAAGTAAACTGAACTCACTTCAGTACGCATGGCATTACGGATACGCGTCACTACAACCTTAAGAGCATCACTTAAGTCTGTCGCTGCGCTTACTTCCTGCACAATACTTCTGAGTGTATCCAGCATCTCTTATATCTCTATGACGGCAAATTTTCTGTTTATTTCACGACTCATTCTGTCGCTCTGATAACCTTTGCAAACGAATTATTTTAGGTGCTAATTCTTTTAGCGCACGTCGATAGACATCCCGTTTAAAAGATACAACTTGCCCTAAAGGGAACCAATAGCTCGACCAACACCAACCGTCAAACTCAGGTTTGTCGGTAGCGTCTACGTTGATCTGCTCCTCATTACTTATTAGCTGTAATAAATACCATTTTTGTTTTTGGCCAACACAAACGGGCTTGCTGTTATGTCGAATCATTCGCCTAGGCAAACGATAACGTAACCAACCTCGTGTGCTACCTAGCACTTCAACATCTTGGCGCTTTAAGCCAACTTCTTCCGCTAGCTCGCGATAAAGCGCATCTTCAGGGGATTCATCATCTTTAATCCCCCCTTGAGGAAACTGCCAGGCATCTTGACCAATTCTCCGTGCCCAGAGGACTTCACCCTGCGTATTGCAAAGGATGATACCCACATTGGGACGGTAACCGTCCTCATCAATCACAGTGCCATCCTGAAAAAAATCTAATGCGACCAAATTTGCGTATTTTGTGCCAAAGGTCAAGTAATACCTGAATATCGTACTGATTTAACTCGCCACTGGTTAGTTCTCGACCGTTATCACAACTATCACAATAAAATAACGACAGCTTGCTAATGAGATATTAGAATGACCGCTGAATTATTTTTTGAGGATTTTACGGTGGCGTTGGCGATTTTTGATTTAGACCATACTCTTTTATCAGGTGATAGTGACCACGCATGGGGCCAGTTTTTGGTCGATAGCAAGATCGTTGAACCGGAACATCATCAAAAACAAAATGATTATTTTTACGAACAATACAAAGCGGGCAGCTTAGATATTGAAGAGTATTTGGCATTCGCGCTGAAGCCGCTTACTGAGCAGCCTTTAGCGAGTATGTTAGCGCTACGTGAAATTTTTATTGAAGAGCGTATTAAGCCATTAATTACCGATAAAGCTCGTGCGCTAATTGCTAAGCATAAGCAAGCGGGTGATGACCTGCTTATTATTACCGCAACCAATGCCTTCGTAACCCGCCCAATTGCTAATCTATTAGGTTTCGATGAGTTAATTGCTCCTGAGCCAGAAATTATTGATGGTCAGTATACGGGTGGCATCGCAGGCATTCCTAGTTTCCAGCACGGCAAAGTTACGCGCTTAGAAATGTGGCTAGCCGAGAAGCAGATCGACATCAGTGGCGCCTTCTTTTATAGCGACTCGCATAATGATCTACCCTTGTTAAATATCGTTGATAATCCAATAGCAGTGGACGCAGACGAAATTTTAACCAACACTGCTACTCGTAATGGCTGGCCTCTTATTAGTTTGCAAGATAGTAGTCTGCAAGATAATCAGCCTAGATGATTAGAACGATCGGCTATCAAAAGGAACTGCCAGTGTTACGATTGATTTGTGCTATCAGCCTCGTCTGTTTGGCGGCTTGTAGCCCTAAACAAACTGAAGAAGCATCTAAGCCCAGCACGGTTATCAAGTTTGATAGCAGTGCTTTTTCGGCTCAAGTCGGGATAGAGGCCTATACCAGCCTATCTCGTGCTAATCGTTCGGCTCAAGTAATGGACAGCAAGTTAGCGTCTTTTATGTACCACCCGAACCCGATGAGCCAAGAGGAAATTACTCAATCTTGGCGCCAGGCTTATGATGATTTTTTAGCGAGCTTAATATTTGCCTACCTGCCGATACAAGACCCACCCGACTGGCATACTCAGCGCATAGCTTATGAGGATTTATTAGTTCAGCTAGATAGTTGGCCCATTGAAGGCGGCTACATTGACTATATTCAAGGCTATCCTTTTAGCGGTATCGTTAATGACCTTACTCTCGTTATCGACGAAAAAAACATCCGCTCGCAGCACGGTTTTACCGACCCAAGCAATGCTAGCTTAGGCTATCACGCCATTGAATTTATGTTTTGGGGGCAAGAGGGTAAGCGCTCGGCGCATGATTTTTTCCCACAAGAAAATACAGCGCCCGTACCAATTAATGATGCCGAAGAAAGCTTACACAACGATGATGAGCAAGATATTAACGACGAAGACCTCCGTCACGCTGGGGAGTCATTACACATCCCACAAAACCATAATCGCCGTCGCCAATATACCAAGCTATTAAGTGAAATTTTACAGAAGGATTTACATCGTATTCAGCGTCGCTGGGAAGTCAGCAGCGGTTATTATGCCCAGCTATTACAGCAAAGCAGTCCTGAAAATACGCTACAGGCGGCCTTGATAGCAGGGCAAAGATTCATCAGCGAAGAGTTACTGCAAAAACGCTTTCAGCTGACCAGCTCAGAATTTAGTAATACCAGCCAACAAGATCTACTTGCCCTGCTAACGGGTTTGGAATCTTGGTATTTGCCCAAAGAGGAAGAGCAGCAAGAAGCTAGCCTTGGTTTTTTGATGCAGCAGGCTGATAGCCAAATAGCGGCTGACTTTATTCAATCGCTGGCAACAACCAAAAGCTGTATTGAAAAAATGACCGCTAAAGCCAGTGATATCGATCAATGTAAACAAGATACCATTACCTTGTTATCTAATTTGCGCCGTTCTGCCAACAGTTTGAATGTCGACTTGCCTGCATTAGATTGATCTTTATTTAGTCCTAAAATGAAATTTATCGACTAGACTAAATTAATAGATATTTAGTCTAGTTTGAAATATTTCATCGTCATTTAGGGACTCATTTTCCATGGCAGAGGCATTAACCCAAGAACAGATTAATAACGTTCTTCTTGGTATAAAAATCCCACCACAACCGCAGATTCTTGTGGATCTACAGATCGAGCAAATCATGCCCGATCCTGATCTAAATAGCATTGCGTCCTTAATTAGTCGCGACGTCGGCCTTGCGGGCACAATCTTAAAAGTCGTTAATTCGCCCTTTTATGGTCTTAGCAATAAAATAACTTCGGTCAATCAAGCGGTTTCTTTAATTGGCTTAGATAGCGTTATCAACATCGTTAACGGGCTATCCATTAAAAGTGAAATGAGTGATGAGACCATCACCCACATGAATCGCTTTTGGGATACCGCTAATGATATCGCGATGATTGCTACCAATGTGGCTAAAAAAGTGGGGTATCCTAAACCCGATTTAGCGTATTTATTAGGGCTCTTCCATAACTCAGGAGTCCCTTTGCTAATGAGTCGTTTTGATAACTATTTGGAAGTATTAGAGCAATCCTATTCCGAAGGCAGCGAACGCATAATCGATGTTGAAAATGCGCTATTGAATACTAATCATGCGGTTGTCGGTTATTACATTGCCAAATCGTGGAATCTTCCAAAGGTTTTATGCGATGCGATTGCTGAGCATCATAATTGCCAGCGTCATTTTTTGGGCCCCCAACATGGGGAAACAGATGCAAAAACCCTACTCGCTATATTAAAAACCGCAGAGCATCTCTGCGGTAGCTTCAAGATTTTAGGCAATCAAGAGGTCGATCACGAATGGGAATTGATTGGTGCTGAAGTATTAACCCACCTAGGATTAGGTGAGTATGATTTAGAACAGTTACAAGCCAATGCCGAAGAAATGGGAATTAGCGCTAAGAACTATGCCTTCTAGCGCTATCTTCAAGCCTCTCACTTCAGTCCCATAGCCTGCATGACAACGTGCTGCTTAACCGCTGCGGCACGATTAAATAAACGCATGCCTTGATTGCGTAATAAACGAATCATTGGCTGCTGGGCGGCGAATAAGCGCTTAAAACCTTCCATCGCCCCCATCATCAATAAATTGTCGGCCTGTCGGCGACGTTGGTAGCGCAGCAAGCTACTGAGTTCACCCAATGTTAGTCCTGCCTTATGAGCGCGTAAGATCTCCTCACTCAACGCGGCAACATCCTTAAAACCTAAGTTCACACCCTGCCCTGCTAGCGGATGAATGGTATGAGCCGCATCACCGACAAGTGCAATTCCAGGCACGACATAATTTTTAGCGTGACGCTGGCGCAATGGAAAAGCCGCTCGCGGGCCTACATTAACAATTTGGCCTAAGCGATGCTCAAAAGCTAAACCTAGTTGCTGGCAAAAAGCCTCATCATCTAAGGCTAATAATTGCTGACACTCCTCTTCATTGGTAGACCAAACAATAGAACAGGTTTTATCATTGCCAGCCGCTAAAGGTAATAATGCTAGCGGCCCTTCTGGGCGAAAGCGCTGCCAAGCGGTGTCTTGATGGCTATGTTCTAATTCAATCGTCGCCACCAGCGCATGATGCTGATAATCCCACTCGGTATTGCCAAACTCGCCCCATTGCTTTATCCGCGATAATGCACCATCGGCGCCGACCAATAACTGGGTTTTTAAGCTGGTTCCTGAAGCTAAGAAAATAGGAGTAAGGCCCTGCTCGTCTTGATTATCAATATGAGAAACATAGTCACGAATAATCGTAATATTGCTAGCCTGCTCAACTCGCTGCTGCAGTGCCCAAACGATTTCACGGTTTTCAACAATGGTGCCTAGGCAAGGGACATGCAGTTCATTAGCATTGAAATTAACTTCACCGGTGCCCTCTGCATCCCATACCGTCATGCCTTGGTAAGCCGACTTACGCTGCGCAGAAATCATATCCCAAATGCCGAGCTTGCTTAATAAGGCTTCACTTTGAGCGGTGATTGCACTGACTCGAGTATCAAAGTCTGCACAAGACGAGCCTTCACTAGAGAGATCTATTTGTGGAGTTTGTTGAGCCACATTCGGTTCAATCAAGGCAATAGAGATATCACTATTCGCTAGCGACGCTGCCAATGCAGAACCCACCATGCCACCGCCAACGATAACGATTTGATAATCTTTTACTGCATGATGATCTTCTATTTGATTGGTCATGATACTTGCCCCTGTCCTTGTGCCTGAGCATTAGTCGCGAGCTTAGCTGCGATTTTCGCGGCTGGCTGACCTAAGCCCATCGCTTGGCGAGCAAATAATTTACGCGCAGTAGGTGATATAGCTAAACCGATTAAACCCATGTCACGACTGCAACGTAATGCCATATTCTTTTGACTAAATAAGCGCGGTAATAAATCGCTGCCTAAGACAGTATTGCGCTGATCTGTTTTTTGTTGCAGGTAATAACTTTGTACAACCGACCACTGACCTATCGGCTTCGATTCAACAAACGCTTGGTTTATGTGCTCGGCCAAAGCCGCAGCATCACGTAGTGCCAAGTTGAATCCCTGCCCAGCAACAGGATGCAGACTATGAGCTGAGTTACCGAGTAAAACTAAATGTGGACGAACTTGTTCTTGGGCTTTCACTAGGGCTAATGGATAGCTAGCCCGCTCGCCTATGGCGACAATACGCCCCGCACGATAACCGAAGGTTTGCTGCAAACGAGCGATTAATGTCTCTTCGTCAGCGGCCAAATACTCATCAATAACATCGTTACTCAAAGTCCAGACCACAGCAAACTCGTCCACCGATAACGGCAATAATGCGATAGGCCCTGCTTCGGTAAATCTTTCATAAGCCCAATGTTCATGGCTGCGATCAATACGCACCGACGTTACTAGTGCGTGAGTATTGTAGCTTTGTTTTTGCTGGCCAATGCCTAACTGCTTAGCCAGATCTGAACGGCCACCATCGGCCATTACCACCAGATCAGCAGTAATATCATTGCCATTAGCCAAGGTCAGGCGGGCATTTTTTTGCTCTGAGATTTCAATATTTTCAACAGACTCTGGCGCTAAAAATTCAATCCCTTGGGGTAAGTTCGACATCAACCCCTGGCCTAAGGCGCGATTACGAATGATATAACCCAGCGCATCCACATTAGCATCACTGCATTTGATGTGCGTTTGGCCAAAGCGCCCTTGATCCGAAACCTGAATATTTTGAATAGCACAGGCAGCTTCTGATAATTCAGGCCAGATACCTAGCTGGTTAAAAATCTGCTGAGTTCCGTATGACAATGCTGTGGCGCGCCCATCAAAACTGGGCGGCTGAGTCTGTTGTGATTCAGCGGTTAAACTGGGTAACTCAAAGCGTTCAATAAGAGCAACTTTTAGGCCTTGCTCAATGGTCTTACTCAACAGGTGAGCGAGACTTAAGCCCGCCATGCCTGCACCAATGATAACCAAATCAAAATACGTCGATTCTTCTACAGAATTTGTCATGCTAGCTTGCCATTAACTTTTCAATATCAGCCACTGTTTTAGGCACGTTATGGCTCAATACATGGCTGCCCGTTGCGGTAACGACAACATCATCTTCAATACGAATACCGATACCACGCCAGCGCGGATGAACCTCTTCACAGTCTGGGGCTATGTATAAGCCGGGCTCTACTGTTAAAACCATACCTTGCTGTAATGGGCGCCATTCTTTGTTAATGCGATATTCGCCAACATCATGCACATCCATACCCAGCCAATGGCCAGTGCGGTGCATGTAAAATATTTTGTAACTTTCATCTTCTATTAACTGTTCGATATCACCGCTTAATAAGCCCAGCTCAACCAGTCCTGTGACTAATACTTCAACGGCAACTTCATGGGCACCGTTCCAGCTATTACCGGGCTTCACTTGTGCAATCGCTGCTAGCTGAGCTTTCAATACCAACTCATATAAGGCTTTTTGCTCTGGGCTAAACTTACCATTCACGGGAAATGTACGCGTAATATCAGCGGCGTAATAATCCAACTCACAACCAGCATCAATTAGAATCAAGCCACCATCTGCAATCGGCATATCATTATTGGTGTAATGCAAAATACAGGCATTTTCACCCCCACCCACAATGGAAGGGTAGGCTGGCCAGCGGCTACCTTCGCGGGTGAACTCATGTAGGATTTCTGCTTCTAGCTGATATTCATAACAACCAGGCTTAGCAACTTGCATCGCGCGGCAATGAGCAGCAGCCGAGATATCCGCCGCCTTTTGCATCATTTCAATTTCCGCAGGGGATTTGATTAAACGCATTTCATGCAGTAAATGATCAAGGGCAGAGTACTCATGAGGCACTTGCGCGCCCTTGCGTACCATAGCTTTAACTTGATTAACCCAATGAGTCAGCTGGCTATCAAACTTACTATTGGCACCCATTTCGGTATAGATACGGGCTTTACCTTCAATTAATTCTGGCAATACAGAATCAATCGCTTCAATCGGATAAGCTTCATCGGCGAAAAAGTACTCGGCAGCGCCTTCAGGGCCAAAGCGACGTCCTGTCCAGATTTCTAGTTCAGGATTTTTGTCTTCGCAAAATAAGATGTACTCCCCTTGCTCACGCCCGGGGATTAAGACTAAGCAAGCATTGGCTTCAGCAAAACCTGATAAGTAATAAAAATCACTATCTTGGCGAAACGGATGCTCAACATCGCGATTACGTACGGTCTCAACAGCCGTTGGCACGATGGCGATACTGTTCGCTTCCATCTGCGCCATTAGTTGTGTGCGACGCTGACTGTATTCTGCTTGCCCAAGTTTCATAAGATTTCCTTACCGTTATTATTTACCAGCTGCTATTTGCTAAGTGCTGTTTGCTCAGTGCTGCTTAGAGCTTTTAGTGCAATTGATTTGGGTTATTGTCTTCATCAATGACCTTCTGCTCAGAGGCTTCAGGTTCATTACAAGCCAAGAAAACGGTTAACGCCGCTACCCGTGCATGCTCAACCAATTCATGTAATAAGTCTTCGCTATCTTCTGGGCTATCGTCTGCCGTTAGCTCTACCTGACTAAAGGCATCAAAGTGCTGCAGCACTTCTTTAGTTTCATCGTCTAGCTTGCCGCTGAACTTACCCGCAGCACCAAAGCCATCAAGAAAGCCTTTGCTCCACTGTGCCATAGCATCAACTTGCTGGCTGAGCTCACAATCATCACTTTCGGGCAGAAATAAAGTGAAACTCATATCTTCATTTTCTAAGCCATGTAAAACCCAGCCATAAAATACAGTCATTAGACTTTGTATTGGCTTCGGTGGTGCTTCCGGGGTTTCTAAATAATTTTCAGCTTCTACTTGCCACTCAGCATCGGTTAATCGTGCACCGGTGCATAAATAGCCCGTTAACCAGCCATGAAGGCCAGAAGGTGAGCCTAAAGCACCAATAGTAACCATGGCGTTGGCGAATTGATGAAATGGAATCGATATATTTTTCTGCATGAGGTATCTTATTTACTGATAAAAGTATTGTGCAGAGTTTAGCATGAATGGTGGTTGCATAAATCCCTGAGATTAAGCCAATTCAATGCCTCTCATATAGATAGATAAAACCTAAAGATATCGGTACATGAAAGAACTCGATTTAACCAGTTTGCAACGTAAAATTGATAAGCTGATCTCAGCCAATGTCGACTTGCGCCAGGAAATGACAGCAATGAAAGTTTCTGAAGCTCGCTGGCAAGCAGAGCGTGGCAAATTAATGCAACAAAATGATATTGCTCGTCGTAAGGTCAATGAAATGATTGAGCGTTTGCAGCTGTTGGAGCGTAATAGTGGCTAATTCAAGTAATACCTTAACGGTCTCAATTTTAGACCGTGATTTTCGCATCAACTGTCCAAAAGATAGTCAGCATGAGCTTACGTCAGCGGCGCAGCTTTTAGACGAGAAGATGCGCGAGATTCGTAATGCCAGCAATACTCCCGGTCAAGTACTGAGTACTGATCGTATCGCGGTTATTGCAGCGTTAAATATCACCCACCAACTACAGCAATTGCAGGGTAAACAAACTCAGCTAAGCCTTGAGCTTGAACGTATTGATGAACGTTTAGACGAAGCATTAATGCTAGAGCCTCAACTTGAGTTGTAACTATTAATAACAGCTTAAATTGTTACCAAAAAGATAAAATTTAACATTCTTTCAAGCTGAAAATTGTTATACTGAAATCGCTCCCTGGGGTGTTAGCCAGTCGTCAAAGACCTCGAGCCGATGCTTATAACCCTGGAGGGTTATCGTATTATTGTGCGTATGTCCGCTCGACGGAAAACCTAATATAGTACCTAGCCCGCCACCCTTGAACCTTGGGTTCAAGGCCTTTTATTGACAGCGGCACAATGGGGAGCTCCATTATTATTTCTGCTGATACTCAACTTTCTACCTTGCAACAAAAACGACAGCTACGCAGCCAAATGCGTAACATTCGTCGCAATCTTTCGATTCGCCAGCAAAACCAAGCAGCCATCCGCCTGCAACAGCTATTAAGCCAAAATCCCAGCTTCAAGTATGCTAAACGTATTGCGCTGTATTTGCCCAATGACGGTGAAGTCGATACTCAATTGGCGATAAAACAGGCATGGAAAAATGGCCAAATTGTTTATTTGCCTGTGCTCGATCCAATTCGTAAAGGCTTCTTGTGGTTTGTCGAATATAACGCGAATAGTCCAATGCGTAATAATCGTTTTGGTATTGCCGAACCCGACTTAAAACTTAACCGTAGAATTTCACCACGCTTTCTTCAAATCGTCGGTTTACCGTTAGTGGCCTTTGATAAACAAGGAAATCGCTTGGGTATGGGAGGGGGGTTTTACGATCGTAGTTTTGAATTTTGCCGTCAGCCCGGCACTAAACCAAAACTTTTTGGTTTAGCCCATCAGTGCCAGCAAGTAGAACATTTACCGACAGAAAGTTGGGATATTACCTTAACAGGAATTATCGCTAGTTAATTTGTTCGCATTATTAACGATTAGCGAATCATGCTCTCGCTCACAATCATTGCTGTTTGTGCATTATCTGGTGTTATAAAGCCTGTTAGTAGTGCGCCTAAGGCAACCACTGCCGCTAATAAAACCAAGACATCAGGTTTAGTACTCATTTTCTTCCCCAGTAGACAATTGTCTAAAAGCAGCTTTATTAAGCTACAAAGTTACAACTTATTATTAATCTTGTACTTCAAGCTGAATTTAAAATGAAGCAATGTTCATTATAAGCAGTAGCATGAGCCAAGTTTTTTTGGTTATTATTAGTATGTCAGTCGTATTTATTATTGTTTTTATTATTTAATACTATTTTCTTACTGGGGGTATTATGTATTGTCGCGAGGTATTTACAAGCAACAAAAAGGCGACAAGATCACATTTGTCGCAAAAATTAACAGCTTTCTAGCTCTGCAAGGTCCAGTTCAAGGTCCTTAGTCTCATGATGCATCTGCCGCATCAGTTCGGCAGTATCTAACAAGGTATTCAAACTTTGTACTTGTCCTTTTTTAATTTGCCAGAAAGAAACAGCTGAAAAGGTGACTACATTCTTGCTCGGCTGGAAACCGAACATAGGCTTTACTAAGGTTCCGCAAAACGACGATTGGGTAACGACCTTATCCCCTTCAGCAATCACATCTTCAACCATGACTTCAAAATCTTCCATGGAGCTACGTATCACTTGAATCACTTGCGCGGCTAAATCATAGCCAAAAGTTCGATTCAATAAGCTGACATGATAATTAAAATCTCGACGCACCAAATTACGCGCTAGGTTAAACCGCCCCTGATTCCAAGTAAGCTCGATGAATTTTTCAACCAATTTTTTATTCTCTTCCAAGCATTTATTATTATTTAATTCGCTGGACATAGAATCACCTCAATAGTGATATAGGCAAAGATTGTCTATATTAACCACATTCTCAATAAATAAAAGGCAAAAAAAAGCCACCTGATAGGTGGCATGATTTAACGTATAGATAACCAGCTATTACTTGATTCTATCAACTAGGGCATTCGCCAGCTCTGTCGCTAACATGCTAGCAACGCTTTTTTCTGCCTTACTCTGTGCTAGTTCAGCATGACCAGAAGCGCCTTTAGCTTGACGGCTAAAAGTACTGAGAGTACGAGATGTACTATCTTTTATAGTCACTCGACTATCGGCAAAGACATAGTGCAGGCCATCTTTCTCAATCGGTCGAAGCACTACGGAAACGTCAATAAGTAAGTCGTATTCACCTTGATCACTAATGCGCAAACCTTGCTCTGTTAACGCCTCAATCACACCCGCGGCAATTTCTTGCGCACCGCTATCTGTCATACTAATTCGAATTTTCAGTTTATCGAATAAGCTATAAATTGAACGTTGAATAGTAGCCAAGTCTTCATTTAACGCCGGCTTTTTTCGCTGCATACTCACTAATGCAAATTGATCTGCCAAGCGTTCGCGCTGAGCAAATAGCTGCAGGGCGGGTAACAGAACACGCACCTGTTCAAGGGTGCTGCCTTCTCTTGGGCGCTTATTAATAGCGACGATTTCTTCTTCCAAAGAACTAATCTGACCACGAATACGCGAAGCCGCTTGCTGACGATCAAGCTCAGCAAGCGCATAAGCAAGCTTGCCTTCAACATGAGATTCGGTAATTTTTACTTCATCTAATTCTACAGGAGGCACACTGCTGCGAATTGTATTACGCATGGTTTGCACCAGTTCGGTTTCTTTACCTGTTGCCTTACGCTCTTCAATATCTGCAGAAGAATCTCCACTAATAGTGACTCGCAATTGGCTAACAAGGTTCACTCGCGCCGCTTCACCAGCGCGGCGAACCGCATCGTTTTTATCACCCCAAACATCTGCCGAGCCCGTGCCGTAAGCCATGCCTTGCTGCTCGGGTGTATTGGTAACCCATTCAGGAGTATCAAAGGTACTCTGACGCTCAGAAGTAGACGGTTTACTCGGACTGCTTTTACAAGCAGCCAGTCCAAGTGCTAGCAATACAATACTGAGATAATTAACGATGCTATTCATTTAGAAACCAAAGCCGCCTTTTTCTTGTAGTTTTTGAATCTTCTTCTGACCATTCCAGACTTCACGGTTATTGGCCATATCAATTAGCTTCATATCGACCTGATAAAAAGTAACTCGATCACCACCAACCTGATCAACGATTGAGTTAATGCTACCAGAGATAGCAAAATCAGCCGCTAGCTCTTTGCCTTGCTCTTTACCTTTTGTAGCGTTTAGCTCTTGATCTTGGCGCTCATCACGAATCGATTGACGCTCTTCACCACCGGCAACAAAATCAGCACGGCCAGAACGAATAACAGAACGCTTGATATCATTAACAAACGTATCAATCGCTATATGCTCATGAGATTTGTTGGAGATGCGCTGAATAATAATCGTTGGACGAGCATCATTTTTCATTTCAAAATCACGCGCCCAAGGGAATGACAACATATCAGTAATCATTTCTTCAGCAACTAGTTGTGAATCTTTTGCATTCCAGCGATCAGAGAGTGCTATTTCTTCGTTGCTATCAACACGACTAACACGAGTGCCTGCACAACCAACAACACTAACAGCGATGGCTGCAATCATTAATAACTTGGCTTGTTTTATCATATTCATTTCCTTAGTGTGAATATTAATTTTAATTGCTTACTGCTCTGTTTGAGCAACCGACTTTGACTTTGTTTTTGTTTCGAGTTCTTCTGGCTGAGAATGTTCAGCCGGCACCTCACCAGGCACGGTAGGCGCAACGGCTACTTTATTTAGGTTAGGCATTGAGCGCACCTGCACTACTTGTATTTCATTTTCTTGTAAAATAATTTGCTGCTTTTGCTTAACCGCCGGTTTGCCTTTGTGAACCACTGAACTAATCGCAACATCATGGCTACCTGCGTCTAAAGGCACTCGGGTAACTCGAATTTCAAATGGCAACATTAACCAATTTCTTGTTTCAGCAGCATCACTTAGTTGACTCGCTAAGCGCCCAACGTTTGCGATGATAGTCGCCCAATCACCTTGGCCAGATTCAGCAACCTTTTGTGCAGTTAACGCCTTCATTGATCCTCGTGCTAACGCCAGCTCAATATCACTACCCGCGCTTAATATTTGCTCATTAATTCCCATGATCGCTGGACTCGATGCAGGCAGTAAAGCATAACTTTCTCCATCTATCGATGCAAAAGAAGCCCCGGGTTTATTTCTAGGAGAAGCATAATAAGGGACTGTAATTCTTAAGCCTGAGCCGATTGCCTGTATCAAGCCAACATCAACAGCACTTTGCCATGCAGGCCCAAGTGAGATTGTTTTAGTAAAACCATTAAGCGCGAAACCATGGAAAGATGAATCATAATAATTAATCGCCATGTCTAATAAACTTTTATCGGCATACACAATATAGAACCAGGCAAGAATATCTAATTGCTTACCACCGCCGACAATATAAGGTCGCAATTCCAACGTTTTATCATACGGATTCGCCGACAGCTCGATATTCATTTCTTGACGCTGCGGCACGACACCAACATGTTCAATAACCACCACTTGTGACTTGTCATCGAATTGTGAAAGCTGGCTAATTTGTTTTTCAGAAAGTTTTTTCTTCGCTAAGCGCGGCCATTCATTTTCATAATCACCAGACTGGCGCATGATTCGTACAACATCAAACCAAGCCTGCTGGGTCATACTATCACCCAATTGAAATTGCTTGGCAAAACCATCTTCATAAGAAGTGGCGGCTTTTTGATAGCTAATACGCGCATTATCAAACTCGCCATTCGCTTCATAGGTAATGCCGGTTAAATAATGCGCCATAGCATCATCACGATACTCCAACTTTCTTGAATCAATTAAGTCACGACGCAACTTATAAAATATGTCTAATAGTGTCGAAAATAACTGTTTGTCGTTTTTTGCCTCGGTATAATCACCCTTGTCTGCATTCAGCGCATTTAACCGAATACCTAATTTACGCGACTCGATTCGCGCATTCTCTATGCCATCAAGATATTCATTACGAGTTTTCGCTTCACTACTCATAGCAATGTAGTTCAAGGCTTTGTAATAATTAATAAAGACTTTTTCAAAATCAGTACCGGCATAATCACCTTGTCTTGGATTCGTCACAAAGGCGGCTAAAGAATTAGTAATGCTGGTTGTTTCTAATTGCTCAGCAATGACTTCCGCTTTATCTAATAACTGATTACTTTCAACATACTGTCCTTGCAGGTGTTTCAATACTGCTAGCTCCATGTGGTACAGCAAGCGATCAGCACCAGTAGGTTCTAGCTCCTTTTCCATTTTCACTTCAGCGGCCGCGTAGTCTCCAGACTGAGCATCATTTAACGCAGCATCTAACCCTTTGCCATACGTCGCACAGCCAGAAATAAAAGCACTGATAAGAATAATTAAAAATAAAATGATTTTTTTAAAAGCGATCATGAGGTTTTAACGTGTCCATTTTAGTTGCTGTTGCAGCCATGAATAAGCCTGCGTCCTTTTTTCTAAACTTTCATTAACTAGATGATGCCGCCCTTCCGCCATCAACAATAACTGGCGCTGAGGAAATTTCTGTAATAATAGCGGCATATTATGACGCCATTCAACTGTTTCATCCTGCTCACCCTGCACAATATTAATAGCTAAGTCAGAAGGCTCACTCAGCTCAATCATTTCAATCCACTTTTTTAGCGCCCCAACCCACTTTACCGATAAGGTTAAAGGTTGCAGCGGATCTTGTTCGGCAATAAAACGTAAAAATTCAATATCACTCGAGTTTTGGCCAAAATTTCTTTTTACCTGCCTCATAAAAGGCTTCAGTAAAAAGTGTACGATTTTAGCTCTTCTCCAATTACAAGGTCGTACCAGAGGCGCAAGCAAGGAAATACCCGCAAAAGGAGAGTTATGCTGTTGGATATTACGGGTTAATAAATAGTTAACAATAATAGCGGCGCCCGTGCTTTGGCCAAACACATATAATGACGATGCGTCTACTTCGAGATGTTGCTGGCACTGCTTTACCATACCATCGAATATTCCATCATATTCAGCAAAACTCGCAATTGCAGCTCTATCACCCGAGGATAATCCATGACCAGGTAAATCATAGGCCACGACATTTAGACCTTGCTGTAAACAAAACTCGATTAAGCTGCCATAAATACCGACATGGTCATAATAGCCATGCACCAGAAGTGCGGTACCTTTTGCATCCGCTTGTTTATAGATATGTGTGGCTAATTGATAGCCGCCAATCGCAAGACTACCGATATGATGGCTGATGTTGTCATTATGAGCGGAGAAATCAATTTGATAATAATGCAGATAACGCTTCTGCACCGGTGAGAGCTCTTGCAAGTTCTGCCAATCAAGAGGCTTTAACGCATGCTGTAATTCATCACTATCCCAGTTTGGCGTATTCACTGCTGCATCCTATTAGATGTTTTGATTCTGCTTTAAAGAGTAGCAAGGTTAGATTAAGAATTCACGAATGGACAGATAAAAAAAAAGGCCACCGAAGTGACCTTTCTTTTACTCTTTAAATTCTAGGCTGCAATAGCCAAAGAATTATAGAGAATAGTACATGTCGAATTCTACTGGGTGAGTAGTTTGTTCAACACGGTAAACGTCTTCCATCGCTAGTTCGATGTAAGCTTCGATCATGTCTTCAGTGAAAACATCACCTTGAGTCAAGAAATCCATATCTAGCTTCAAGCTATCGATTGCTTCACGCAAGCTACCAGCAACTTGTGGAATTGCAGCAGCTTCTTCAGCTGGCAAGTCATACAAATCTTTATCAGCAGCATCACCAGGGTGAATCTTGTTCTTGATACCGTCGATACCAGCCATCAACATAGCAGAGAATGCTAGGTATGGGTTAGCCATTGGATCAGGGAAACGAGCTTCAACACGCTTACCTTTAGGAGAAGCAACGTATGGAATACGGATAGAAGCAGAACGGTTACGTGCAGAGTACGCAAGCATTACAGGCGCTTCGAAACCAGGAATCAAACGCTTGTAAGAGTTAGTTGAAGGGTTAGTGAACGCATTCAACGCTTTAGCGTG
>ERZ1027231.29-NODE-29-length-121138-cov-26.654865_pt1 | contig 121138 bp, 116 predicted proteins | sample MGYA00520866_ERZ1027231 | MGnify/ENA primary metagenome ERZ1027231 (study PRJEB33311, sample SAMEA4378411) | marine metagenome | biome: Marine biome; feature: Fjord; material: Water | collected 2014-07-20T08:00:00Z/2014-07-... | depth 75 m ...
GTGGCAGTGGCGTGGTTCCGTGGTCTATGGATGCCGGATCAAGTCCGGCATGACGTAGTGTGGGGTCATACCGGCCTCCGAGCCGGTATTCATGGGTGTGGCAGTGGCATGGTTCCGTGGCCTATGGATGCCGGATCAAGTCCGGCATGACGGAGTTTGGGGGCGTACCGGCCTTCGCGCAGGTATCCATGATGGTGGCAGTGGAGTGGTTCAGTGGCGAATGGCTGCGGTATTACGTCCGGCCGGGCAAGAAAACGTTATTCGCCCTTCACACAAACATACACGGAGTTTGTCGATTCGTTATTCTGAAACGGATTATAAAAGGAAACCACGTGGGAAGTGACGGTAGCAAATACTGTTTTCAATAAGGCCTCAAAGCTTTCTTCCGGGAGGTTTTGCGACCACATCGCAAATACGCCATTGGGCTTGAGTTGATTAGCCATGAGCGAGAGATTTTCGGTGGAATAAAAGCTGGCGTTGGCGGCGTTCAGGAATTCAGTGGGGGAGTGGTCAATGTCTAGGAGAATGGCGTCGAACTTCTTTCCGGCATGCAGGGGATCAAAGCCTGCGCTAGGATTTGTGGCGAGGTCGAAGAAGCTGCCGAGTACATAGCGATTTCGTATGTCGGCATTGAGTATTTTACCCAGCGGCACCAGCTCGTCTTTATGCCAGCCTATAACGGTTGCTAGTGCGTCGACCACCAGTAGTTCGCTAATACGCTGGTCTTTGAGTGCCTCAACCGCGGTGTAGCCTAGCCCTAGCCCGCCTACAACCACGTTTAAATTATCGCCTTGAACAGCGGCTAAGCCAAGGTGAGATAAAGCCTCTTCAGCGTCGACAAACATGCTCGACATAAGAAATTCATCGCCAAGTTTAACCTCGTAAATATCTCTGTCGCCAAACACCGGAATACGCCGTTTTCGCAAGGAAATTTCACCGAGAGGTGAGGCTTGGCTATCAATTTCTTCAAACAATAAAGGCATGCGGCTCTGTTCCTAATGATATTTTCGGCTTAGTACTTCTGTCTGTAATTCACCAAACTAACATAATTCAAATATACGTCTTGCCTAATTTATAAAAATACTAGGACAAAATCCGACGACGAGGCAAAAGACCAGGCCCGTCATACACGCTTTTAATATCCGATACGGAATAAACGGCACTGGGGTCTAGGGTTTTAATTAGTTGAATAAGGGGAGGGATGTTGCGTCGTTTTTCTATAATAAACAGCACTTCAACGGGCTTGGCATCGCCCATATCGCCGTCGACTGAAACAAGCTTAAAGCCCGCGTCGCGTAATTTATCGGCCAACACATCTCGGTTAAAGGAAATACAGCGAATAAGCTCATTGCCAATGGCAAAGTGACTTTCAATGCTAATGCCAACATAATTACCTACTGCAAAACCACCGGCGTAGGCGACCGCTAAATACCAGTGATCAAGGTTTGTTAAAACTTGTCCGGCCGCAACAAGCCAAATCATTATTTCGAAAAAACCGATAATAGACGCTAAAAGCTTGTTACCACGAAAAACAACAATAGTGCGAAATGTACCAAGGGATACGTCAGCAACCCGAGCAAAAAAGATCAACGGTACTAACAAAAATGGATATTGAACTAATAGTTCCATGCTTAAGCCTCTTATTGGCGGCCAGTGAAACATAAAGGCGCGGACAAGGGCAGCAAAATGCGCAAAATGAGGCCTGCCTCGTCATCTCAAAATCGCAAAGAGCTCGGTGTTTGTACAGGGATAAACAGGAAAATAAAAAATGAGAAAATTCGCCGAGTATTAAATCGAGCTATTTGCAGACACCTCTTTGTATTAAGGCCTCAAACTCCTCAATTGCTACGGGTTTGCTGAATAAATACCCTTGGAAGGCGGTACATCCGTCAGCGATAAGTAATTGGCGTTGTTCTTCCGTTTCCACGCCTTCGGCAATGACTTCTATGTTTAGGCCACGTGCCATGGAAATGATCGTCTTTACTATCGCTTTGTCGCTTTTATTTGTGGTGATATCGCGCACGAAGGACTGATCGATCTTGAATTGATCGAGGGGTAATTGTTTGAGGTACTGTAGCGACGAAAATCCGGTGCCAAAGTCGTCCAAAGAGAATTGAACGCCAATTTCTTTTAATGCTTTCATGGTATCAATGGTAATGTCGATGTATTCCTGCAACAGGCTTTCTGTTAATTCCAGTTTGAGTAAGTTGGCGGGGATGGCATATTGTTTAACGGCCGCTTTTACGTGAGTAACAAAATCGGCCTGCCGAAATTGCAGAGCGCTGACGTTTACTGCCAATGTAAAGCTGCAGGTTTCCGGGCTTTTTTGCCATTCACCTAGCTGTGCGCAAGCTGATTCTACAACCCATTTGCCAATGGGTATAATTAATCCGGTGACTTCTGCCAAGGGAATAAATGTCGCAGGGGGTATTAAGCCACGTTTTTTATGCGGCCAGCGGATCAAGGCTTCTGCTCCTAATACACGGTTGAAGTTGTCGACCTGAATTTGGTAATACAAGCGAAATTGCGAAGTTTCCTCGGCAATGCGCAATTCATGCTCCAGGCTGGTGCGGATGTTAATGATGTCCTGCATTTCCTGGTTAAAGAATCGCAGAATATTTCGACCCTCTTTTTTGGCTTGATGCAGGGCGATACCAGCTTGTTTCAGTAGTTCTTCAGCACACGGACTATCATGCCCGAAAAACACCGCACCCATACACGCGGTGCCACGGTATTTGTGCTGGTATAGCTGATAAGGTTGATTGAGTGCATTGAAAAGCTTCACGCTCATGGCCTTGGTCATTGCGGCCGCTTCTATGGGGTGTATGTCTAGATCTTGCAGAATTAACACAAACTCGTCATCTCTGACGCGTGCCAAGGTATCGCCTTTGCTTATGGAGGCATTGAGGCGTTGCGTAGTTTGTTCCAGTAATAAATCCCCGTGGCCGTAGCCGAGGGTGTCGTTAATATCTTTGAAATTATCTAGGTTGATAAAAAGCACGGCATTCTGTGCGTATTTACGCATGCTAGACGCTATGGCGTGCTCAAGCCGGTCAATCAATAGACGTCGGTTAGGTAGGCCGGTAAGGGGGTCGTAAAAGGCGAGGGTGTGGAACTCTACGGCGCGCTTATCTTTTTCTTCATTTTGAAACGCCAGCTCAGTGTTGGCAAGGGCCAGCTCAGCTGCGCGTTTATCTTTCTCTTCGTTTTGAAAGGCGAGTTCGGTATTGGCAATGGCGAGCTCAGCCGCTCGCTTACCCTTTTCTTCATTTTGAAAGGCCAGCTCGGTGTTGGCTATCACCAGTTCCGCCGCGCGTTTGCCCTTCTCCGCATTTTGAAAGGCCAGCTCAGAATTCGCTGCAGCCAGTTCGGCTGCGCGCTTGCCTTTTTCGGCGTTTTGAAAGGCTAGCTCAACATTGGCAATGGCAAGCTCAGCGGCGCGCTTACCCTTTTCGGCATTTTGAAAGGCCAACTCGGTATTAGCAGTGGCCAGTTCAGCGGCGCGCTTATCTTTTTCTTTGTTCTGAAAAGCCAGCTCGGCATTGGCGATGGCCAATTCTGCAGCGCGTTTACCTTTTTCTTTATTTTGAAAGGCCAGTTCGATATTGGCGATGACCAGCTCAGCGGCCCGCTTATCTTTTTCTTTACTTTGAAAGTTAAGTTCGTCAGCGCGTTTGCCTTTTTCGGTGTTTTGAAAAGCTAGCTCTGTATTCGCGATGGCTAATTCGGAGGCGCGCTTGTCCTTTTCTTGGTTTTGAAAGGCTAGCTCGGCGTTGGCATTAGCCAGCGCCGTATTGGCAGTAGCCAGCTTTGCTGAGCTCAGCCTGCTATGCTTGTTATTCACAATCCTTCTCCGTTTCGTCACCCATAGGTGTCTCCATTGAAGTCGTTGAATATCCTTATAAAGTAGTTCCTTACGACAATTCGAGATGTGATATTCTGATATGGAGTTCTGAATGCCGCGCTTTATGTCGACGCGGCCGATATGCAGTGGCCCCACTGGGGTAAATAGCGAGCGCGGCCCAAGATTAATTCCTGACTCATTATAGGCTGTCTGCAGCCGGTAGATAATAAGGAATCACCGCAGGATCTAGATCTTGATGAAGGCCTAACTGGCGCTTAATACTGTCTGCAAACCCGCAAGTGTCAAATATATTAGCATATTCGGGAGTAGCTAGGCCTTTTAATCACCAAATAGCTTGGCATAGGTGGCGGCATTTGATTGAGTGTAGTGGGGAATGGACTGAAAATTCATCGTATCGTTGAACTGCGTAGCACTAGGATAGTGCGGCTAAATAAGTTTGTTAGTGTTTGTCTTTAAGCATAGTGATAATGGCTTCGTGTTCGGGTTTAATTGGCATTACCGCAATGGGGCTAACATTGCTGCCGCCGGTATTGCCCGTTGGCACTCCTTTAATTGCCGTTAACGCTGCTGCGCCAATGATTCTAATCAGCTGCCCAAATATTTCGTGGCGGTCATTTTGCTTTATTCCCCAGCGCAGCATTAAAATATGCACCTTCACATGCCAATAAGTAGAGGCTTGGCCAAGTACATGGGCGTTCTCAAGATGCGTAAATGCCAGCGCATAATCGCCCGACTTCTGTAGTTGATCTGCTTTTTCCAACTCAGACTTAACATAGGGAGCAATACGCTTTGCAAATTTACTCATTGTTGATGCCGCTCGTGATCTGTTTGCGCTTATGACTTAATACATACTGATGATGCGAGAAATTGTCCCCTTTGGCGAGGCGGTCATACAGCACCACATTGACTGTGGCGGCCAAATTCATACAGCCCTCTGTGGGAATATAAACAATGTCTTGGCAAAGATCTGTGATTTCTTTTTTAAGGCTGCCGTCTTCAGGACCAAAAATGTAAAAGGCCTGAGCGGGGTGCTTATAGCTGGTCAGTGGCTTAGCGCCTTTGGCAAGCTCAACGGCGACGGGTACGCAGCCTAGCGGAATAATGTCCATTAGGTCTTTGACACCAATCAGCGGAATCTTTTCATAAACCTTTTTGGTGTCGGTGTAAAAGGGCTTGGCGCGATCGTAGCGCACACCGGTATAAAAAACCGAGTTAACGCCATAACAGCCTGCAGCGCGCATCACCGAACCGACATTCTCTACAGATTTTGGATTGAATAAGCCAATGCAGGCGTAGTTGTTTTTCATAATGTTTACAAGCTAGTTCGCTGAGCTGGTTGATGTGCGGTACTTCACCAGGGAACTATAGCTCAAATGGCACACGACTGTTATAGGAAATAGTTGGTCGAGTTTGGTTTTTACATTGGTTTAAGGTGGTGCTTAATTAAGGCCGTTTGGCAAGAAATTTCAATATCACGGTGGAGGGCGACTCAATCGCGAACACAAAAATTTATGAGACGTTAATACGCAGCACTCGATTTTTTCACACTATTTTTTAAAATTTTTCGCGGATGTCAAGGCTGCTCCGTTGGCGATAGAATTATGTTTTAACAATTGAAAATCTATCATGTAGCTGAATAGAGTATTTTAGCAGAGACGATACTCCTAGTGGGTGTTACGAGTACGAGCGAATAATTAAAGAAATTGAGCGCTATAACTTAAATATATCACCCACAAAAAAGGCCGGAATCACCGGCCGTTAAATGGGAATAAATTTAATTATTAGCCCGCTAAGGTGCTAGCGGGCAGCAGTCAAGTGTTACTCGCTTGCGTCATAGTTTTGTCCGCTATCAATAGCGGTCTGTTTCTTGTTGTGACGAACACATACATCGACAGATCCAGAGGCGCTGCCTTCATAATCGGTAGCGGTGAAGTTGACCCGATAAATGCGGCCGTCACCATTACCTGAACGCTCAGCGCGTAGCAACACCGTGCCATTGGCATTGATTATCGCGTCGACAGCGGTGTCACCGTCGCCGGTGCCATTGGTAGACTCGTCGGACGTTACGCTGTCAATCACAATACTTGCGTTGTCTTCAGGGTCGCTCACACCAAGAATGCTTACCTCGGTCATCTTATGGTTTGGTGGCCACATGCAATTTACAGAAGGCTGCGCAGCACTCACTAGTGGTGGATCATTCGCATTCTGAACATTCACCAAAACCTGATCTGTTGCGCTACCGCCAAAGCCGTCTTGAACGGTAACTTCTAAGATCAAGGTCTCGCCGCCTGGACTTACAAATGGCGCAGTGAACGAAGGTGTTGGCGTATTCGCGTCGCTAAGAACAACGGTGCTACCGCCAACTTGCACCCAAGCGAAGCTTAAGGCATCGCCATCGGGGTCGGAGCTACCATTTGCATTAAGCTGCAAAGGATTAGCTTCGTTAATGGTGATATCGCTACCTGCATCAGCAATGGGGTCGTTATTAATATTGCTAATATCAATAGCAACTGTCGCCTGATTGTCGGTAATACTGTACCCAGGTGCCGCCGCATCGGGTGAGAAGCCGTCGTCGACTGTTAAACTAAACACCAACGTTGCCACTACACCAGGGCTGCCGCCGGCGCTCACAAAGGGCGCGGTAAAAGATGGCGTTGCAGTATTTGCGCCAGTCAACGCTACAGTTGGGCCAGAAAGCTGCGTCCAGCTATAGGTGATTGGATCGCTGTCACTATCAAAGCTCGCGCTACCATCCAAGTTTACCGGTGAGCCTTCACCAACAAGCTGCGCATCGCCAGCTTCGGCTACCGGCACGTGGTTGATATTTACCACGGTTATACCTACCTGAGCATTGCTGGAAAGGCCGTTGGCGGTCACCAGCAAATTAAAGGTTAGTGTTTCGCCGCCTAGCGCTACCGTTGGGGCGGTAAAGCTCGGTTGCACTGCACTTGGATCAGATAAGGTGACTGTAGTACCAGACACTTGTGACCAGGAAAAGCTCAAGGTATCGTCGTCGGCGTCACTGCTGGCGCTGCCATTGAGTTGCACCAAATCCTCTTCGTTTACCGAAAAATCGCTGCCAGCATTGGCAATCGGTGGGTTGTCAGACACTTCAAGGGTACAGATGCCAGAGCACCCATCGCCGCCTTGAATATTGCCATCGTCACACTGTTCAGAACCCTGCAATAGACCATTACCGCAGACCACGCCCTCGCAGACATCACCCTGACCATTAAAGTTAACGTCCTCTTGTCCAGGATTGTAATTTAGCGGGCAATTATCATTATTAGCGCAGAGGCCGTCGCCATCACCGTCGTTTGCCGAATCTAGGGGGCAGGCGTCCTCATCATTACAGATGCCGTCAAAGTCAGCGTCGGAACATGCGCCGCCACCAAAGACTTGCGGAGGGAAGCTTTCGCCAGGATAGGGATATTCCACCGCTGTGCTAGTGGTGAAGGAAAAGGTATGTAAAGCACTGGCAAAGGAACCGGTAAAGGTCTGAAAGTGCCGAACACCTGACTTAACAACGCCATCTGGGTTGCCTGGTACACCACCACCGTAGCTCGGCGTAGCCCAGCAATGGGCGTCAGCTGGCAGCGCGCCCGGCAAGATAAAGCCTGTGAAGGGGTAGTCGAAGCCATCAATGATAATACTGCCGACTGGCGAGGGCGCTTCATTCGCGCTGTGATAGGTGCCAGCGTAAAATGTGGTTACGCCGCCGTTGTCGCGCCAGCAAATTTGAACGGTATGGGCGCTTGCTGCAACGCTAAACAGAGCAATGACTAAAAATCCTGTCGCGCATACTAGCGTACGCATTTGCTTCATTAGGGAATAGTTCATGATCTTGCCCTCATGCCAAGTAACTCACGAATAGAATCCGCGAGTGAGGCCACGGACGCTAAGCTCGACCCACTAGCGCAATCAACGCTTAGCACATCCAACATTTGCTTTGCCTGCTCTAGCTCGTCACTGCTACTGCCGTTCAGTGCGGCGATTTCGTTATTGAGCGTCATCACCTCAGCGTCGCAGTCGGCATCAGCCGCGGCATACCACGAGACAGTGGAGGCAAGCACCAAAACCGCGACGTAACGCGGGCTCTTTTTAATTTTCATTTTATATACCCCTAATATTGTAACGGTGCCAATTGAAATTCGGCCCCAGCTTGGGCTATTAAAAACACTAGCAGAGTCTGAATGATTCGGTATTAGCGAAGGTGGAGGAAGGAGGTTTGTATGGCGGTTTTATTTGATATTTAGAACATCTAATACAACATAATCAATACGTTAGTATTTTGAATAATAATTCATTATTTTTTTCGAAAATTGCTTTGTGTTGTTATTAAAGTGCCTAAAAGAAATGCAATGTGCACTAGCAATGCGTATATACACTTAGGTTTTTCCATAAAAACTAGTTCACGATTTTTGATAAAAACAGAGTTATGAGAATTGGCGACGTTTTATTTAATGTAATTTAAATAAAAATGTGATGCTGTTGGTAGCATGGTTTATTGCTTGAAATTCTATTTGGCATTAAGGTCTCGGCTTTTAATATGATTTGGAGATTGTCGAAATCTAATCCGTGGGCTTAAGACCGGAATCAGAGGCATTCGCTGCGCTCACATGGTTACCTGCCTACGCAGCAAAGACGAATTTTTAGCCGTGATGAAAAACGCCTACATCTTCACAGCTAAAAGGATTGTCTCATTACAACTACGTCGTCGCCCTCCGTAGCTAAACACTAAATTAAGACTGATAGTGTCGCGTCTTGTTGTTAAGGTAACCTTCGTCGCCGGTGTAATGGTGGTCGTTTCGGGGATGGCTGCTGTAATAATATTGCGCTGTTCCGTGGGTTTACAGCGGGAATTAGAGGCATTCGCTGCGCTCACATGGTTACCTGCCTACGCAGCTAAGACGAATTTTTAGCCGTGATGAAAAACGCCTACATCTTCACAGCTAAAAGGATTGTCTCATTACAACTACGTCGTCGCCCTCCGTAGCTAAACACTAAATTAAGACTGATAGTGTCGCGTCTTGTTGTTAAGGTAACCTTCGTCGCAGGTGTAATGGTGGTCGTTTCGGCGATGGCTGCTGTAATAATATTGCGCTGTTCCGTGGGTTTACAACGGGAATTAGAGGCATTCGCTGCGCTCACATGGTTACCTGCCTACGCAGCTAAGGCGAATTTATTAGCCATGATGAAAAACGCCTACATCTTCACAGCTAAAAGGATTACCTCAGTACAACTACGTCGTCGCCCCTGCGAAGGCAGGGGCCCATCATTACGACGAAGCATTAGCTAGCAGCTGAGATTAAATCCGCTGGCGAAGCGCGCAAGGTCTCGATGAGGCTTGTTGCTATCGACGGCGGAAAAAGGCTGGCAGTAATTTGCCATGGTCAGTCTGAAGGGCGCAGGTTAGCGACTCATTAGGCAGGCATACCATAAGCAAAAAATTCCCCCCACCGGCATCTGGTCTATACTGCAAATCTGCCTTTGTCATTTATCCTAAAGACCAGAATTCTTCATGATCACTAAGCAATCTCACAAAACTGCCAAGCCCGGGCTATTCGCCTTAATTATCGGCCCAGTCATGCTGGTCTTCACGCTATTGATCCCTGCACCCGCCGGAATGAACCACGAAGCATGGTTAGCTCTTGGTTCTGCTCTATGGATGGCGACATGGTGGGCGACAGAGGCGGTGCCAATTCCGGCGACGGCGCTATTGCCCTTAATTTTGGTGCCGGTCTTGGGAATTGCTAAGGTCGGAGATTTGGCGGATGCCTATGCCAACGGCATTATCTTTTTGTTTTTGGGTGGTTTTCTTTTGGGTTTGGCGATGCAGCGTTGGAATCTGCACCGCCGTATTGCGTTGAATATTCTACTGGCGGTCGGACAGCAGGCTACGCGGCAGATCGCGGGCTTTATGATTGCCACCGCGTTTTTGAGTATGTGGGTGAGTAATACCGCGACCAGTATCATGATGCTGCCGATTGGTTTGTCGGTAATTAGTTTTTTGCCTGCGGGCAATGATGGCGAGCGGCGCCGCTTTGCAGTGGCCTTGTTGCTGGCCATTGCCTACAGTGCAAGCATTGGCGGTATTGCGACCTTAATCGGTACACCGCCCAATGCGATGTTGGCGGCGTATTTAAAAGACAACCACGATATTAGCATCGGTTTTGCCCAGTGGATGATGATTGGCCTGCCGGTGGCTGTGGCTATGCTGTTGTTTACTTGGTGGTGGTTGTGTCGCAAGGGTTTTGCCGGCTTAGAGACCGCAGGCAGTCAAGATTTGCTGCGCGCAGAGTTGCATCGGCTGGGACCATTGAGTGGGGCTGAGGCGCGGGTCTTGTTGATTTTTGTGGGCACTGCGGCGGCGTGGATTTTTCGACCCCTATTAAACGATTATGTGCCAGGCATTAGCGACACAGTGATCGCAATGGCGGCGGGTGTGTTGCTGTTTGCGGTGCGTTCCGGCGGCCCCGACTCGCAGGCCTTGCTTGACTGGGACAGCGCCGAAAAATTGCCTTGGGGGGTATTACTGTTGTTTGGCGGCGGCTTGGCCTTGGCGGTAATGATTAAAGATTCCGGTTTGGCCGAGTGGCTGGCGCAGAACTTTGCCTTGCTCAACGCTTGGCCGTTGTTTGCGGTGGTGCTGGTGATTGTCACGGTAATTATCTTCTTAACGGAGATCACCAGTAATACCGCCACCACGGCCACCTTCTTACCGTTGTTAGGGGCCTTGGCCGTGGCGCAGTCGGTGTCGCCTATGTTGTTTGTGATTCCCGCCGCGATTGCCGCGTCTTGTGCGTTTATGATGCCGGTGGCTACGCCGCCAAATGCCGTGGTGTTCGGCAGTGGTGAACTGCGCATTAAAGATATGATGCACGCAGGCCTTTTAGTGAATCTATTTGGTATAGGATTGGTAAGTATTTTGGGTTATTACATTGTGCTAGCGGTGTTCATCGCCAGCTAAGCTAGTGCCGTGTTTGTGGTAATTATTTATTTGGAGACGTTACGATGAATATTGCACTTATGTGTATTGGCCTGCTGGGCGCCCTGTGTATTGGGATGGGCATTGCGGTGACCGTGAACCGAATAAAACAAAAGCAGGGCTTCGGTTGCCCAACGGATCCAAAAGATACGCTGCATAAGTATATTCGAGCCCATGCCAATACTATCGAATTTGCGCCGGTGCTTATGGTGCTGATGTATATTTTGAGTCAGTCGCAAATGGCGGGCTGGGTGTTGTGGTCGATTATTTTGGTGACGCTATGCCGCTTTATTTTGGTGGCTGGCTTAATCTTCCCCCGAACCATGTCGCGGCCGAATCCTATTCGCCAGATTGGCGCAGGGGGCACTTATATTTTTGGTCTGGCGCTTTGTGTTGCGGTATTACAGCTGGCGGCGGGGTAAAGCGTAACGCTTGATGGGAGACGGGAAAGGCAAAATAGAAGGCGCATCGGGATTTGAGTATTGCTGCTCTTTGGCATCTCCCGTTTGCCGGTTAAGCCATAGCAGTGCTTCAGGTGGCAAAACGCTAAGTTTGGTAATTGCCACCTGAATGTTAAACGCTACTGAATTATTTTTACCTGCTTGGTCTCATTCCACAGCGGCCACTCAGCATTGGCAGTGTATTTATTGGGATCCGTCGTTTCAATAAACCCCTGAATAGCTTTGCGCAGCTCGGTATGAATATTTTCTCTTTCTGCCTCTTCGCTGACACGCCAAGTAAAGTGCGTAAAGTTTTTTGTGCCGAGACCAAAGTTGCCAAAGATAAAGGGTACATCAATACCGTGGTAGGCCCCAAAAAGTGCGCGCCAGGGTTCTGGTGTTTTTTGCCAATTAAATTTGTACTGGTAAACTGGAACCGATTGCTGAGTAAGGAGCGGGACAGCATCTTGGACCATACTTAACAGCATTTTATTTGTGACCCACGCGCTTACCTTAAATTTCCAAAAGTCACTTAGGCCGCCAAAGAAATCACTTTGTTTCAAGGGCTTGTCGGTATGAATCATCTCCCAAATAGCGCTGTAATTTTTTTGGCTAAACTTCTTTAGTAGCAGCAGTGGTGCTTCATTTTGAGTTGTGCCTATAAGGGTCGGCACGGCATTTACCAGCGGCCCAGATTTGCCCACGGTAATCACGTGGCCATCTACTGCAATGGCAATGCCGCCAGTACCTTGGGACGCACTGCTAATATCAATCGCTGATTTACTGTAAAGGTAGTTTTTGAGTTGTGTTGGGTTCGTGGTATTAAGGTAATTCTTCAGTTCGTCCTTCGATGCAATGGTGCCATCGGCTACCAGTAAGTTAGCCAGCAATTTATTGTTCGTTTCAGTTAATTCTTCTTTGCTACTTTCCTGTGGTAGACCAGATAGGCAAATGGATTTGTGGAATTTACCGCTTGCCAGTGGTGAGCGCATCAATGACCAAATACTCGTGCAGCCTGCCGAGTGACCCATAACGGTTACATTACTCGCGTCACCACCAAAGCTCGGTATGTTTTTCTGAACCCACTCGAGTGCTTTGATTTGGTCTAGTAAGGCAAAATTTCCTGAATCGTGAGCCGGATCACCAGTTTGCAGCGCGGCAAGACTAAGGTTTCCGAAAAAGCCGAGACGATAATTTATACTGACAAAGACCGCGTTTAATTCTTTGGCCAATCGTTGGCCGTTGTATAGCGGCAGCAGAGTCGCGCCGTGTACTCCACTGCCGCCGTGAATAAATACAATAACCGGACGGGGCATTGCGGATCGCTTTGGAGCCCACACGTTTAGGTGTAGGCAATCTTCGCTACCGTAGGGACGATCAAAACTAGCGGCGTCATTGCTTGTGTAAAAGTTGCCGAACTGGGCGCAGGCGTCACCAAAAGCATTGGCGTGGTGTAAGCTGTCCCATGGTTCTGGGTCCTGGGGGGCGCGCCAACGCAGCTCCCCCACAGGGGGCTTGGCATAGGGAATGCCCAAAAATGCGGTTACCTCGTCATAGCTGATGCCGCTCGCCTGACCCTGTTCAATTCTGACCGTATTATTTGCTTGAGTACTTGCGCCATTTTTTTCATCAGCAACTGCCGTCATTATAGAAAGGCTTAGCAGTGTCATTATCGTTCGTTTGGCGACCTGGATACAGTTTAAAAAAGTCATAATGTCCTCTGTAAAATAATGACGATGGCTAGCAATAAAATGGTCGACGGTGGATCATGTATATGCAGCCGCGCTAGGGATACATCGTTAAATCCGCGCGATGCGGCTCAGTGAATGATGGGTATATAAAAGGCGGCGAAGACATCGCCGGTCTGTAAATAATATATTGGCTTGGCGGTCTTTTTCGCGTTTTTCGGTATACTGCTATTATTAGCTTGTAGCTGATTCATTGTTTGCTTGTTCTCATTGGCTAGCCATTTAGATAAGGTATTTGTTCTAATGTTGCTAAAGCTGCGGTAATAACAAACGGCTATAAAAATAGACCTTAGCAGTGTCGCCAATTTTGATTTCATTGAGCAACAGAATGCATTGTCCGGCGCTGGCGATGTTATGCAATTTACCTGCACACGACGCGAAAGGCTGTCATTTTCGGGACAGTTACAGTGCAATTCACGAGGACGGAGTATGAAATCCCAAGCGTTGGAATTGATTCACTGCTGGACGTGGTTTAAATTTTTACCGGATGAGGCTAAATCAAGCTTAGCGGAAGTGTGCCGTTTAATGACGATTGATAAAGGCACGGCGCTGTATCGTCATAATGACGAGACAAGTTATATATATGGTGTTGTCAGTGGTGGCTTTCGGATTTATGTCGCGTCGCCTGAAGGCGAAGAGATGACTCTTGAAGACGTTGCGGCGGGGGCTTGGTTTCCCCATTTTTTGCCTCAGGAGACGCCAGTCTATTTTGGTAATTGCGTGTCGACTAAGTCGAGTACCGTGGTAACCATTTCTGCAAAAGACTTTCTCGCGTTTGGCGAGGTGTGGCCCCAGTTATATCGTGGTCTGTACAATGAATTTGTTGCCCGTGGCGCGGTGACTATCGGTCGCCTGGAATTATTAACATTCCACAGTCTTAATGTCCGCTTGGCCGTGTATCTACTTAGACTGCTGGTTATCCGTGGTAGCGCAGCGCCGAGTAGCAGCTATTTTATCGAATCAAGTGACAATCAAGGTGAAATTGCTAATCGCGTGGGTGGGGCGCGGCAGCGAGTAAACGGTATTCTGAAAGAGTGGGAGCGCAGCGGCGTTATTTGCATTGAGAAACACGGTTTATTGATACAGAAACCGGAACATCTTTTGGGACTGGCGCGAGATAGTGGTTTCGATGTCGAGACGTATCTTGGCGCCTGGCAGGGTGGATGGAAGAGTCCGTTCCAGATTGATTCAGGCTTCTCAGCATCCGAATAACATCGTCTTTCGCTATCGTCTAGTGACGAATGCGCCTTTGCATATCTATCTGGGTGACCGAGGCATGTTAAATGGCTTATATCAGCGATTGGGGAAATTACGCGGTGCTGTCCCAAAAGTGACTGCCACTGATGGCCAACGACGTAATAATTGTCATTGTTATAAGCCGCAACCGTGAGAAATATAATGATTACCGCGTTCAATAGACTCTCTTTAGCAAATCGCCTATACCTGCTTACACTTCCCCTTGCGTCTGTCAGCCAACTGTCATTGGCAGACGCAGGGAAAAGGCAAATCGAAGAAGTTATTGTTACGGCCACAAAGCGGTCAGAAAATTTACGTGACATCCCTGCTTCAATTGCCCATTTTGACGGATCAACTCTTGAAGAGCAGGGTAAGCTCAATTTATCTGACTATTTGCAGGAAACACCGGGCGTTGTTTTAAATAATGCGACTCCGGGCTTTATGCGTATCTCGATTCGGGGCATTGGTATCGACAATAGCCCGAATTCTACGGTTTCCTCGCCGGTGGGGATACTGATTGGTGATACGTCCTTCAGTGACCCCTACGTTGCCAGTATTACTCCAGACTTGAGTGCCTTTGATCTTGCCAGTGTCGAGGTATTAAAAGGTCCTCAGGGTACGGTCTTTGGTGGCGCGGCGCTGTCTGGCGCCGTGCGCTACGTGCTTGAACCGCCGCATATGGAGGGCTTTGAAGCGAAAGCGTTTAGTCAACTGTCGGATGTATCTCACGGTGGTGAGGCGTATACCTCTGGGGTGTCTGCTAATGTACCGCTTTATGAAGACAAGCTCGCGGCCCGATTGGGCTTTGTGAAACGTGAGTATCCTGGTGTATTCGACAACCGTCGCACGGGTGAAGAAGATGTGAACGATGGTGGCGGCGAGCAACGCCGCGCTTTGTTGCGCTGGCTGCCGACAGATAAGTTGAGCGTTAATCTCACCTACTTACACCAGGACTTTGCCGTTGATGACGCAGTGTATATTGCTGATAATCGCGAAGAGAGAAGTTTGGACGATGTGCTATTTGCTCAACCCAGCAACCACGACTTTTCACTGAAGAGCATGGAGCTACGCTACGATTTTGAGCATTTTAGCGTTTTGTCATTGACCTCAAAAATCACCAAAGACTTGTACAACGTTTCAGATATATCCGCCACCTTTAATTCACCTCCACCTGGCGCAGGTCCAGATGAGGGTATTATTTCAGTCGTGAACCACAATTCTAATGCGCTCTCCCAAGAGTTTCGTTTCCAGTCTAGCGGGGATTGGTGGGTAGACTGGATAGTGGGTGTATACAGCTACGATTATGAAATGTATTTCGATATTTTTATCAATACGGTTGCCCAGCAAAACCTGAACAGTACTCTAGCACCGATTGTTGGTCTCGTTCCTGGCTTTGATAAAGAAACGTCGGTGCTGTACGCCTTTAACGATGCTACCGCAACTGAGCATGCCGTGTTTTTCGATTTGACGAAAACCCTGTGGGATAGTTTGCATTTTGCCGTGGGCGCGCGCTATTACGAGACGGTTGTAGAGGGCGGCTATAATGGTGTTGGTGTGCTGGCTAGGGCCGCAAACAACGGTCAAGCTGTGGATATTCACGAGGAGATTATCGAAGACGGAGTGAGTCCGCGCTATTCAGTAAAATACGATATTACCGAGGAACATTCAGTCTATGTACAAGCCGCGCGGGGCTTCCGTTTTGGTGGCATACAAACCATACCGTCTAGTGAAGTAGAGCGGGTTCCGTCTACGTATAAGTCGGATAAAATTTGGAATTATGAACTTGGTCTGCGATCGTCGTGGCTGGAAAACACCCTGCAGATTGACGCTGCTATTTTTGAAATTGAGTATACCGACCCGCAGATTCAGCAAAAAACGCAGACCACGCAGCTTAACTTTCGCGACAATGTTGGTGCGGCAAAAAGCTCGGGTTATGAAATTAGTTTACGTTGGTTAACGCCAATAGATGGATTGACCTTGGCGGCCAGTGGCGGCGAAGTTGACGCCCATACGACGGAAGAGTTCGAAGACTCTAATCGAAACGTGATTCCGCCGGGAACCCAAATGCCGGGCGCCGCAGACTCGCAATACGCCGTATCGGCATCGTATTTTAATACGCTGTTCGGCGTGGATTACAATGTCTATCTTAGCTATGATTATATTGGTAAAAACTTTGGCGATCTTGCTCAGACTGAAGCCGTGAATGATTTCTCTACGCTTAATGGCGGTCTGTCACTTGCCTTAAATGAATTGCGATTCCGTCCACAGTTGTCGATTAATATAAGTAATATTCGCGATACCACCAATGCCATTGGCGGTGGCTCGAGAACCTTGGCAACCCAGGAAGAACAAGCAATTTTTACGTTGAATTCGCCAAGAACGCTTAATGCCCGTCTGTCTTTTGAATTCTAATTTTTTTGCACTGGATTCGGCTGCGCCGTATCCAGTGTATTTCCTCATCGTATTACACACATAGTTCTACTTAAATATTCCAGTCTTGAACCTTTTGGGTGTCAGCGCTTTTCTGCTTAGCTAGAATTTTTTGTATTCCCAAGTGGTGAGACAAAAATACCTGGCCGCTGAGGTGTTTTATAAACTCGGTATGGGCGAGTACATCCATCACCGGTCCCTTCACTTCCGACAAATGCAGTTTTATGCCACTGTCTTTTAGGCGAAGATTAATCGATTCAAGTACTTCTAAAGCGCTTAAATCAATTTCGTTTACGGCGGTACACATTAAAATAACGTGCTGAATATCAGAGCAGGCGTCGACCAATTCATAAACCTTGTCTTCAATAAAACCGGCATTGGCAAAGTACAGGCTTTCGTCAATGCGCAGCGACAGGATATGGCTGTGGGTAATGACTTTGTGGCGATTTATATTACGGTAGTGTTCGGTGCCCGGAACCTCGCCAACCACCGCCATGTGGGGCACCGAGGTTTTGTATAGGTGCAGCGCGAGCGAGGCGAAAACGCCACAGGCGACGCCAGTTTCTACACCCATAATTAAGGTCACGACAAGTGTGGTGACCACGGCGATAAAGTCGCTGCGGGCATAAGCCCAGGATTTTTTGAGTATGGAAAAATCCACTAGCGATAAAACCGCGACGATAATGGTCGCCGCTAAAGTGGCCTTGGGTAAGTAGGCCAAGTAAGGGGTGAAATACATGGCGGCGGCGGCAATGCCCACCGCGGTAAACATACCGGCCGCTGGGGTGACGGCACCGGCATCAAAATTAACCACCGAGCGCGCGAAGCCACCAGTAACCGGATAGCCGCCAGAGAATGACGCGGCAATATTGGCGGCGCCAAGACCGATCAGTTCTTGGTTTGGCACAATGCGCTGGCGGCGCTTGGCGGCCAGGGTGTGGCCCACCGATACTGATTCAACAAAACCGATAATGGATATAAACACCGCTGACAACATGAGTTCACGCCAGGCGTCGTGGCCGAGCTTGGGCATTTGAAAACTGGGCAAGCCGGTGGGGACCTCACCGACCAAGACGACACCCTTGCTGCCAAGGTCAAAATAGTAGGCGGCATAACTGGTGGCAATAATGCCGAGCACGGGGCCGGTCTTCGCTAGCATGGCCGCGGCTTTGTCACTGAGCCCGGTGCGCACTAGCAGCGGTTTAAGGCCGCTGCGTACCCAGAATAAAAAGATCAGCGTGGGTAAGCCCACCGCCACGGTATAAAAGTTGGTATTGGCCACCGAGGCATAGAGCGAGTGCAGCAGAGCAAACAGGTTTTCGCCATGGGCATTGATGCCCAATATATATTTAAGCTGGCTAAACGCAATAATAATGCCCGAGGCCGTGATGAATCCGGCAATGACGGGGTGGGATAAAAAGTTCGCTAAAAAGCCCATGCGTAGCAAGCCCATGCCGAGCAGGAATACACCCGACAAAAAGGCCAGCAATAAGGCGGCTTCGATATAGCTCACACTGCCGGCACTGGCAATATGGCCGATGGCCGATGCGGTCATTAGCGAGACCACGGCCACCGGCCCCACCGACAGAGTGCGGCTAGTGCCAAAAATACCGTAGGCGACCAGTGGCAACATACTGGCGTACAAACCCATTTGCGGTGGCAGCCCGGCCAGCAGAGCATAGGCGAGGGACTGGGGAATTAGCATGATGGTAACGATTAATGCCGCCAGCAGATCGCTAAATAGCACATCGCGGTTGTATTCGCCTGCCCAGCTCAGAATGGGAAAGTAAGATTTAAGCGTCGTTTTTTGCACTGGGATTCCTTAGCCTTATGTCGCCGTGTTTAGCATAGCTAATTTATAGCGTATCTAAGGGCACTTTGAGATACACAGTGCCATTGCTGTCGGCATCGGGCAAATGTCCGGCGCGCATATTGATTTGTAGCGCAGGAATGATGAGCTTGGGCATGCCTAAGGTGGCGTCGCGTTGTTCTCGCATGGCGACAAATTCGTCTTCGCTTATGCCTCGGTGCACGTGAATATTATTGTCGCGCTGTTGTTTAACGGTGGTCTCAAATTCCACGTCGCGACCATTGGGCATATAGTCGTGGCACATAAACAAACGCAGTTCATCGGGTAGTGACAGTAAGCGCTGAATTGATTGGTAGAGGACCCTAGCGTCGCCGCCGGGGAAGTCGGCGCGGGCGCTGCCGCCGTCGGGCATAAACAAGGTGTCGCCCACAAAGGCAGCATTGCCCATAATATGGGTCATGCACGCCGGTGTGTGGCCAGGGGTGTGCAATGCGTGGCACTGCAAATTGCCCACGGTGTATTGGTCGCCGTCTTTAAAGAGTTGATCAAACTGAGAGCCGTCGCGCTGGAACTGACTGCCTTCGTTAAAAATTTTACCGAAGGTTTCTTGTACCGTAATAATGTGTTCGCCAATACCGATTTTGCCGCCAATCTGGCCTTGGATATAGGGCGCTGCCGACAAATGATCGGCGTGCACGTGGGTTTCAATAATCCACTGTAAATCGAGTTGTTGTTCGCGAATATACTGAATAATTTTATCTGCGCCTTGTAAGCCTAAATGTCCTGCGGCGTAGTCTATTTCCATAACCGAATCGATAATTGCGCAGGCCTTGGATGTCGGGTCTTGCACAACATAGGAAAAGGTATTGGTGGGTTCGTCAAAGAAGGGAATGACCACCGGTATTTGTTTTAGATTGGGTGTAAACGCAATGGTGTTCATTAGGCATCTCCGGTTGTAACGCGTTGCGGATTTTTTATGGTCATCATTATTTTAAATACACTATTCATAGGAAAGCGCCGTGGCTTTGCCATGAAAAATGCGGTACATAAAAAAGGTATAGAACAAAATCGCGGGCAGGGTGATAACAACACCGACTAAGGTAAATTGCAGCGACTTAACCGAGGCGGCGGCGTCCCAAATCGTCATTTGACCAATAATAATGTCGGGAAAAATACTGTAAGCCAAGCCCAGGCTCGCCATAAGGCAAATTACCGCGGTGGCGGCGTAAATTAGCCAGCCGTAGCCGTGGCGAAGAATATTGGGTTTGCCCAACAGAATAAAAATTGCCACATAACAGATGATACAGCTTAGCGGAATGGGTAGCAGTAAGATGGTGTAGGGTAGGGTAAACCATTTCGCGGCAATAGCTGGGCTGACCATGGGCGTGGCCACCGAGACCATAAATAGGCCAAGCCCCATGGGCCAGATTGCCATGCGGCCCCAGCTGATGGCCTTATCTAATAATGCGCCTTCGGTTTTCATTAGCAGCCAGCCGCAGCCTAATATTAAATACAGGGCGGGTAAGGTCATGGCAATGAGCGCCGAAAATAACAGGCTGGTTATGTTGTCTTGCAAGCCGGTGATGTAGGCGCCGAGCATCCAGCCTTGGGCTGTTGAGGCAATTAAGGACCCAGCAAAAAAAGCCTTATTCCAACGGCCGCGATGGTGGTCGCCCGCTTTTACCCGCAGGTCAAAGGCCACCCCGCGCAGCATTAAACCCATGAGCATGATGGTGACGGGCAAATACAAGCCGCTAAGAATAATGCCGTGGGCAAGCGGGAATGCGATTAATAAAATGCCAACACCCAGTACAATCCAAGTTTCATTGGCGTCCCAGAAGGGGCCAATGGAGGCGATCATCATGTCTTTTTCGTCTTCTTCCGCCAGTGGCAGCAATAAGCCCACGCCGAGATCGTAGCCGTCTAGCATCACGTAAATGAGCAGCGCCAAGCCCATAATGCCCATATAAATAATTGGTAGCCAATATTCCATTGTTCAGTGCCCCCGGTTCTGTGGCGATGTATCGCCAGCGCTGTTGCGGCTCGGTAAATTCATCATTCCTAAGGAGGCCGCAGGCTTGTTCGACATGTGGCGCAGGGCGGCAATATAAGAGCCCAACAGAAACACATAAAGCGCGACATAGCCAAATAAGGTGCCGGTGAGGGTGGCGCTGCTGTGATCGGCCGCGACGTCGTTCACTGTTAAAACGCCGGTGACAATCCACGGCTGGCGGCCAATTTCAGTTACATACCAGCCGGCCAGAACTGCGATCCAGCCAGAGAAGGCCATAGCCGATAAAACATGGAGCATCGGCTTGTTGGGCTGATGATGGCCGCGAAATTGCCAAGCACTGATCCACGCGGTGAGTAGCATTAGACCACCCATAGCGAGCATTACGCGAAAGGACCAAAATACCATGGCAACTGGCGGATGCTCGCCTTTAAAGTCGTTCAAACCCTGCACTTTGCCATGGGGATCATGGGTTAAAATTAGGCTGCCAGCGTAGGGTACCTCTAGGGCAAACCGGTTGCTGCGACTGGCTTCGTCCGGCAGGGCGAATACCGTAAAAGGCACTGCTTCGTCGGTGTCCCAAATAGCCTCCATTGCAGCGATTTTGGCGGGCTGATGTTCTAAGGTATTAAGGCCGTGAAGATCGCCGATAAAAATTTGCAAAGGCGTTAATACGGCGGCAATGATGACACCGGTTTTCATTACTTTCCACGTAGCTGGGCCATCAACGTTTTTCAGTGCCCGCCAGGCACTGACCCCCGCCACTAAAAAGGCGCTGGTGAGTACCGAGGCAACTAGCATGTGGAAGAAGCGATAAGGGAAGGAGGGGTTGAAAATCACTGCTATCCAGCTGTCGACCATCACCACGCCCTCTTCTAAATGATAGCCGCTTGGGGTTTGCATCCAAGAATTTAGGCTGAGGATCCAGAATGCCGACAAGGTAGTGCCGAAGGCGACTAAAAAGGTGCTAATTAAATGTAGGCGGTTGGATACACGGTCTTTGCCAAACAGCATAATGCCGAGGAAGGAGGCTTCTAAAAAGAAGGCCGTCAGCACTTCGTAACCGAGCAGCGGGCCTGCGACGTTCCCGGCCTTTTCCATAAACCCGGGCCAATTGGTGCCAAACTGAAAGCTCATGGTAATACCAGACACCACGCCCATCGCAAAGGTGAGTGCGAAGACCTTTACCCAAAATAAATAGGCATATTCCCAAGCCTTGTCGCCGGTTAGCGTGTAGCGCAGGCGGAAAAATAGCAGGATCCACGCAAGACCAATAGATATGGCGGGAAAGAGAATATGAAAACTCATATTGGTGGCAAATTGAATGCGTGCCAGTACAAAGGGGTCGAAATTCATGCCTGCGCTCCCAAAAGAGATGCTATTACCAAGATTGGCGAGTGGATTACGATTATGGCCCTGTGTGCCTAAACAGCAATAGCTGTGCCACGGCGAGCATGCCGCACTTAGCTGTACTTAAGTTGCTGTTTTATAAGTAGTATCTAATTTTCTTTGAGTGGTTTGTCAAAATTAGGCTCGATAAGCACGCGCTTTGTTGTCATTATTGGCAAACTTTTTTGACAAATTTGGCAAGATCATGCAGTTGATTGCAAGTGATACTGATAAAGGCTTGGCGCGGATGCTGGACGGCTACAGTGATCCCGCGATTTTAGTGTCGGCAAATTATGAAATTTTGGCGACAAATGAGCGCTACCGCGAAACCTTTGGCGAGATTGAAGTTGATCGTGGCGCCCATTGCTATGAAGTTTCCCACGGCTACCGGGTGCCTTGTGACCAAGCCGGTGAAAGCTGTCCGTTGCTTGCATGTAAAAGCTCTGGTGCCAAAGAGCGCGTGCTGCATATTCATAGTACACCGCGGGGCAAGGAGCATGTTGATGTTGAAATGTTGCCGATTCGCGGCGACGACGGTGAGTTACGGTATTTTGTCGAAATTTTAAGACCCGTTACGATTGCCAGTGCCGAATTTAGCACCCAGCAAATGGTGGGGCGCAGCCCGGCGTTTAATAGCTTGGTTGATATGATTAACCTCGTTGCCAGACGCGATACCTCGGTGCTTCTTATGGGTGAGTCGGGCACGGGCAAGGAGTTGGCCGCTAAGGCGATTCACGAGGCCAGCCCTCGTCATAAGCATCTTATGGTGACGGTGGAATGCGCCGGCCTCACCGAAACCTTATTCGAGAGCGAGTTATTTGGTCACGTTAAAGGCGCATTTACCGGCGCGGTCAGTAATAAACCAGGCTTGTTGGAGAATGCTGAAGGCGGCACCCTCTTTTTGGACGAAATCGGCGATGTGCCACTGGGTATGCAGGTTAAATTACTGCGCTTGATTGAAACGGGCAGCTATCGCGCGGTGGGCAGTACCCAGCTTAAGCGCGCCCAGTTCCGTTTGATTTGTGCCACCCACAAAAATTTAAAAGAACAGCTTGCCCGAGGGGCGTTCCGAGAAGATCTCTATTATCGCATTAACGCCTTTCCCATTGTGTTGCCGCCACTGCGCGAGCGCCGCGAAGACGTGGGTATTATTGCTAAATCCATTCTCGGTAAACTCAGTCCAGACGAAAATTATCGTTTAACCGACTCTGGCATTAAACTACTCAGTGGCTGCCATTTTGCGGGTAATGTGCGGGAATTACGCAATGTGTTAGAGCGGGCGACAATTTTTGCGCACTCGAATATTATTGATGTGAAAATTCTGGCGCAGTGTCTGCTGGACGCAGCGCCATTGCAGGCTGTTGCTCAGGCTGAGCAGTGGCCCGATTTGAAAACCCAACAAGCGCAGTATCTCAATGATTTACTTGAGTATTGTCACGGCGATAAAAGTCAGGCGGCAAAAATAGCGGGCATTAGTTTGCGATCACTTTACCGCAAGCTGGGTTTGCTGCAAAAGGAATGACGTTCAGTGTTGTAAGTATTTCACAGGGATGACAGGGCAATGATGACTTTATTAAAAATACTGTTCTTTGGCGGAGCGAGTCTATTAACGCCCAATGCAATCGATTTACTGGATACCACCACACTCATTCAGTTAGTTGAGCCAATAAGCGCGATAACTGAGGGCGCAGCACTTGAGATTGATGTGAGCCAGTATATTCGCGCTGACAACGACGAAGAGGCGGCACGGGTGTTTCCATTGGTGTTCCCAGAGGCCTGTGTCAGCGCTATGTTGCACTCTAAGTTTGGGGTGTCGGTGTATTTAGACAAGGTTGAGGGCAGGGCCATAGACGGCAAAAAATTATTGCGATTAAGCGCATCGAGCGGAATGATGGCGGGGGTTAATTTTAATCGCCTGGAGCTGCATGTGTGCAAAGAAATTCGCCATACCGCGCTGACCTGGTATAACTATGACAAACCCGCATTTTTGCCCTAAAGTTAAGAAAAGACACAGAGGTGTGTATTCATGAGCAGCGAGGCAATGCTGTTATGGAGCTTATTATTTAGCTCTATCGGTTTGGGTTACTTTGTCTATGGTCGCAAACAGGGCAATAAAGTGGTGTTGTATACCGGCATTGCTTTAATGCTCTATCCTTATGTGTTTAGTAGTGCTATTACTGTGGTTGTGGTTGGTGTAATGCTAATGTGCGTGCCACGGGTTTTAGCTTTATAAGACAATTTCTTTGGAGCCAATATGCTTGAAGTTATTCATAGTGCTGGCAACCGTATCGATATCGTTCTCAATGGCAAAATAGATGCTAACGTCATGAAAAAGGCGTTAGACGAATTGCTGAAAGAGTCAGAAAACATTGAAGACGGTGTCATGCTATACCGTATCGAAGATTTTCAGTTTCCGTCACTGGCGGCAATGGCGCATGAGCTATCGCGTATGCCAACGCTGCTAAAATTGATGAAAAAATTTAAGCGCATAGCCGTACTGAGCGATAAAAAGTGGTTGAAAACGATCAGTGAATTAGAAGGTAAGTTTTTTCGAAATTTAGAAATAAAGGCTTTTGATTTTAAAGATATTGAACTTGCTGAAAACTGGCTGCAATCTTAAACCTAGCTTGAGAAATGCGCTTAACGTTTTTGAGCGATGATATAAGCGTGCTTTTCTGGAAACTGATCCAATTCGAGATGCAAAATCGACAGTCCCATATTGAGCAGTAATTGGCAGTTTTCACGCAGGCCAATAGAGCTGTAATAAAAAGTGTCGTTATGCCATTGGTCGCTATGCTCACCGTAGTCGTCGCCAAAGCTATAAATGAGTACACCGTTGTGGTTTAGCTTTTGACAAAGCTTTTTGAGCACTGGCTTTTGCATATTAAAAGGCAGGTGAAATAGGCTGTCCCAAGCAAGGATAAAATCAAAATTCTCATCGCTTTCCCAGTTGCAAATATCACCGTGTATAAAATTATGCTGAGGATGATTTGCTTGTGCGAGCGCGATCATTTCCGCAGATATATCTAAACCGGTCACTGAATAATTCTTCTGGTGAAGAATACGAATAAACCGTCCTCCGGCGCCGCAGCCAACATCCAGCGCCTTGCCGCTAGCAGCGCGAAAGCCAATCGCTTTTTCAAATTGCGCTAGGCCGTAGCGTGAATCGCTATGTTGCTTATGCCACCACTGAGCGATGTTGTCGTATTTTTCACCAAGTAGTATTGGGTCCATCTTTACGCCTCTCCTTGCTGCCAGTGGACGTCGCACATACTCGGGTGGCGGGCCGGTGAAAAAGAGTCAAATAGAATGTCGCGCACTTGCGTAAGATTAGTCCACAGCAGTTTGTGTCCGCGCAGCTTGCGGGTGATCCGAAGGCTTTTTCCTAACTCCATGGTCTATCCTTTAGCGGTATCCGTACACTAAGTTGTTAATTGGGGCTTGGCTTGTGGCCTGCCGAACAGGCATTAGTGTCATGCAGGCTCTTTAGAATGCTATATCAAGACTAGTGACGAGGCTACTGGGCTGCTTAGGCGCTATTTGGCACCGACGCTTTGCTCAGCGTAGTCTAGTATAAGGATGGTTGCGCGGGTGATGACGAATGATTTCTGGACTTCGATACAGTAAGGCTATCGGTCTAATGTAAATATACGATTTTAAACTATTAATCGTCATTGCTATGGTGGTGTCATGCACAAGTAAGTACCGAAGATAATTAATGTGGTTTATCAATCTAGATCGACACAGTTACATTGGAGAAAGTTATGAGCGCGAATAAAAATGAGCATAGCGGCGGCAAATGCCCAGTGATGCACGGTTCACAGACGAAGGTCGGCGGACAAACCACTGCAAACCAAGACTGGTGGCCCAATCAATTAAACCTCAAGATTCTTCATCAGCATTCCACCAAGAGCAACCCGATGGGGGGTGATTTTGATTATGCTGAGGAATTTAACAAGCTTGATTTAGCCGCGTTGAAGAATGACCTCACCACGCTAATGACGGACTCCCAAGATTGGTGGCCTGCGGATTACGGGCATTACGGCCCATTTTTTATTCGTATGGCGTGGCACAGTGCCGGTACCTATCGCATTGGCGACGGCCGCGGTGGTGCCGGTGCCGGCTCGCAGCGCTTTGCGCCCCTTAATAGTTGGCCAGACAATGGCAATCTTGATAAGGCCCGCAGACTGCTATGGCCGATTAAACAGAAATACGGCAGCAAAATTTCTTGGGCCGATTTAATGATTTTGGCGGGTAATGTCGCGCTGGAGTCTATGGGCTTTAAGACCTTTGGTTTTGCCGGCGGTCGCGCGGATATTTGGGAGCCAGAGGAAGATATTAGCTGGGGTGCAGAGCGTGAGTGGTTGGGCGATAAACGCTACAGCGGAGATCGCGAGCTGGATAACCCTTTAGCCGCGGTACAAATGGGTTTGATTTACGTCAACCCAGAAGGCCCCAATGGCGAACCTGATCCCCTTGGCTCGGCGCGGGATATTCGCGAGACGTTTGCGCGTATGGCCATGGACGACGAAGAAACCGTGGCACTGGTTGCGGGCGGGCATACTTTTGGTAAAACCCACGGCGCAGGCGATACCGCCCATGTTGGCCCAGAGCCAGAAGCAGCCAATATTGAAGAACAGGGTTTTGGTTGGATAAATAGCTTTGGTAGCGGCAAAGCGGGCGACACCATTACCAGTGGTTTAGAAGGCGCGTGGACCGCAACACCAATCACTTGGGACAATAGCTATTTTGACACCTTGTTTGGCAACGAATGGGAGCTGACCAAAAGCCCAGCCGGGGCCCAGCAGTGGACACCAAAAGGTGATGCCGCCAAAAATACCGTGCCTGATGCCCACGACCCAAACAAGCGCCATGCACCCATGATGTCGACCGCCGATTTGGCGCTGCGGGAAGACCCTGAATACAATAGAATTTCTAAGCGTTTCCACGCTAATCCGGCAGAGTTCGCCGATGCTTTTGCACGGGCGTGGTTTAAATTAACCCACCGCGACATGGGGCCGGTAGCACGTTACCTTGGGCCGGAAGTGCCCACCGAGGAGCTGATTTGGCAAGATCCGGTGCCCGCCGTAGATCATGAGCTTATTAATAGCGACGATATTGTCGCCCTCAAAAAGGCCATTCTCGCAACCGGCTTGTCGGTGTCAGAGTTGGTGGCGACGGCCTGGGCTTCGGCGTCAACGTTCCGTGGCTCCGATATGCGCGGCGGCGCCAATGGCGCGCGGATTCGCCTAGCGCCACAAAAGGACTGGGCGGTGAACCAGCCCAAGCAATTGGCCAAGGTATTGTCGCAATTAGAAGCTGTGCAGAAGGTGTTTAACGCCGCCCAGCCCGGCAATAAAAAGGTGTCTTTGGCTGATTTGATTGTACTGGGTGGCGCTGCCGCCATTGAGCTTGCGGCCAAGCGTGCGGGCCATGCGATTGAGGTAGATTTTATGCCGGGTCGTACAGATGCAAGCCAGGCGCAAACCGACGTAGAGGCGTTTGCCGCCTTGGAGCCGGTTGCCGATGGCTTCCGCAATTACCTAAAACAGCAGTACAGCGTGACCGCGGAAGAACTGCTAATCGACAAGGCGCAATTGCTGAACTTGAGCGCGCCTGAAATGACCGTACTTGTTGGTGGTATGCGGGTCTTAAACGCCAATGTTGGGCAAAGTCAGCACGGCGTCTTAAGCAGCGCAGCGGAAACATTGAGCAATGACTTCTTTGTGAATTTGCTGGATATAAACACCAGCTGGAAGCCAACTGGCGAGCCGGATGTGTTTGAAGGACGCGATCGCAATACCGGAAACGTGAAGTGGACGGCGAGCCGGGTGGATTTGGTGTTTGGCTCTAACTCCCAGCTGCGTTCTACCGCAGAAGTGTATGCTTGCAGCGACTCCCAAGCGCGCTTTGTGCATGACTTTGTCGCGGCCTGGAATAAAGTGATGAATGCCGATCGCTTTGATCTGAGTTAAACATACGCGATTGTTGTTAAGCGCCGTGTTAGCACGGCGCTTAAATTACCGCGTCTTCTTTAAGCGCTGTTATGCGCTCTTCGTTAAACGCCAATAATTGGCTTAAAACCTCGTCGGTATGCTGCCCCAAGCTTGGTCCAGGCCATTGTGTGCTGCCGGGCGTACCGACTAATTTTGGCACCATGCCGGGAATAGTTAGGGTATCGCCGTTTACCTCAACTTTTTCAAATAAATCTCGGGCTTGGAAGTGTGGGTCTTCGGCCATGTCTTGGGCATTGTAAATTGGCCCGGCGGGCACCCGCACCGCTTCTAATTGCTCGATAGTGGATTGAATGGTGTGGGTGGCACACCAATCGGCAATTGCGGTGTCGATTTTTTCTTGGTGAATAACGCGTCCTGCGTTGTCACTCATGGCCGGGTCCTTGGCAAAATCATCGCGACCAATGGCATTCATTAGGCGCTTGAAAATAGAGTCGCCATTGCCGCCAATAATCACGTATTTGCCGTCGCTACAGCGATATGTATTGGTGGGCACAATGCCGGTGAGGGTAGTGCCGGAGGCTTGCCGAATAATACCCTCTTCTGCGTATTCGGGTACGACGGACTCCAGCATATTGAACATGGTTTCATAGAGCGCTACGTCGACGACCTGCCCTTTGTGGAGGCCGCGCTCGCGCGCGTTAAGGGCCATTAAAATGCCGATGATGGCGTGCAGCGAGGCGATGCTGTCGCCGAGACTAAGGTTGGGTCTTACCGGGGCTTCACCGGGGAAACCATTTAAATGACGAAAGCCACTGATGCCTTCGCATACCGAGGCAAAGCCAGGCTTGTCGGCATAGGGGCCGGTTTGGCCGTAACCGGAAATACGGGTGTAAACCAAATTGGGGTTATCGGCTTTTAAGTCGTCGGGGCCGAGCTGCCAGGCTTCCATCACACCGGGGCGAAAATTCTCCACCAGTACATCGCACTGTTTAGCGAGGTCGCGAACAATGGCTTGGCCGTCGGGGTGGCGCAAATCGACGGTTACCGACTTTTTGTTGCGGCCAATGCTATACCACCACAGCGACGTGTCGCCCTTCATGCTGCGCCAGCGGCGAATGGGGTCGCCAATACCGGGGGCTTCGATTTTGATTACCTCGGCACCAAAATAGGCGAGCATGGCGGTAGTGAAAGGCCCCGCGATGAGCTGCCCCAATTCTAATATGCGAATACCCTGTAAAGGGCCGGTGTTGGCTGTGCTTGTGGTCATGGTGTTGCTCATTGCTTACGGGCGGTTGCGGCCGAGTTGATCGTGGCTCGATACCCACTCGTCAGAGACGATGGCGGCGGCCAGCGAAAGATCGCCAGCGAGTACCGTGGCGCCAATAATTTCGGCTAATTTGCGGGCCTTGCCTTGGCCGTAGCAGTCCATCATTTCTAAGCATTCGCGCTGGGTGGGTAGGCCAGTGCCGCCGCCATAACTGGCGCAAATGATGGAGGGCAGTGTCACTGAGTAATACAAATCCCCCGCCGGAGTGAGGTCCATAAAGGCGATGCCGGTATGGGATTCCACGACATTGGCTTCGTCTTGGCCGGTGGCGATAAACATGGAGGCAATGCCGTTTGCCGAGTGTGGGCCGTTGTAGGCTGAACCCGCCAAAATAGCGCCGAGTATTGTGCGTTGGCGCAGGCGTACCATGCGCTCAGGATCTGCGCGCATGAGGTCTTTAAGTACGTCTTTGCTGATGGTGGCTTCGGCCACGACCTTTTTGCCGCGACTGTGCAAAAGGTTCATGTGCGAGTGCTTTTTGTCGGTTTCGATACCGCAGGAGAGCGAGAAGTTTTCAATCACGCCGGGGTAATTACCGAGTATCCATTGGCAGGCTTTGTGGGTGGCCTTGCCGGTCATGTTTTGGCCAGCGGCGTCACCGGTGCTGTAGTTAAAGCGGGTGAATAATTTATTGGCAATGACCCAGCTTTGAATATGTTGCAGCTTGCCAATGGCGGTGGTGCTTTCAGCTTGGGCGCGAATGGCAGGAAGTTCTTGCTCAAGCCACTGGGAAAAATGCAGGGCTTCGCGGGCGCTGGCAAATTCAAACAGTGGCGCGCGCTGCATAGATTCGCCCGTTACCGTAACGGTGGCGCCACCAGATTCAGAAATAACGCGCATGCCGCGACTGTACGACGCAATGAGGGTGCCTTCGGTGGTTGCCATGGGCACATAGAAAACCCCTTGGGCGTGCTCACCATTAATTAAATAGGGCCCGGCAACCCCAAGAGGCATTTGCACCACGCCAATAAAGTTTTCGGCATTGCCCTCAACTACCTTTGGATCAATGGAGTAGTGGCTGGTGTGTTTTAGGCTGGCCCCGGTTTCTGCTTCAATAAACTCACGGCGCAGCTTGGCGGCGGCCTGGGAATAATTGTCTTCTTTAAGGCGGGGAATTGGCTTACGTAAGCTCATCGTTATCTCTTATTTTTGTGGGAATGTGAACGGGATAGGTCGGACGAAAAGCGAAAATATCCTGAAGCACGGCGGAGGCTGGAATCTAAGCTGCCGACCTCCGACCTCCGACCTCCGACCTCCGACCTCCGACCTCCGACCTTAAACCTGTGCTGCTACTTTAGTGGTCTCGCCTTCACTGCGCGCAATAATGACCGCCGCGCAGGAGTCGCTAAACACGTTCACCGCGGTGCGCACCATATCGAGAACGCGGTCGGTAACCAATAATAAGCCAATCCCTTCAAGAGGAAGCCCTATTGCTCCGAGAATTACCGAGATGGCAACTAAGCTCGCGGCGGGTATACCGGCCACGCCAATGGAGGTGAGCAGGGCAATAATGACCACGGTAAATTGTTGCACCCAGCTTAGGTCAAGCCCGTAAACCTGGGCGATAAACATGGCGGCAACACACTCGTAAAGGGCTGTGCCGTCCATGTTAACGGTGGCGCCAAGGGGTAATACAAAACCACTTACCCGTTTCGATACGCCGGATTTTTCTTGGATGCTCTCCAGAGTCAAGGGCAGGGTTGCGGAGCTAGACGCGGTAGAGAAGGCGGTTAGCATTGCTGGGGTCATGGCCGCAAAATGGGCTTTGGGGTTAACTCTGCCCACGTAACGGAGCAAGAGCGGTAACGCCACAAAGGCGTGAATTAATAAGGCTAACAAGGCCGTAAAGAAAAACAATAGCATGGGTTTGAACGCCGCAAATCCGGTGGCGGCGACGGTCTTGGCCACTAAACCGAATACCCCGAGTGGGGCAAATTTCATCACCCACATGGTGATTTCGGTCATGATGTCCATCACCCCTTGCCAGAAATGCATAAGGGTGGCGGCGTGTTCGGATTTACTGCGCGCCAGAAAAAAGCCAAAGAGCAGGCTAAAAAAGATTAAGCCTAGCATTTGGCCGTTTGCGGCGGCCGCCACGACATTGGTGGGCACCATGCGCACAAACACTTGCACAACATCGGCCATGCCACGTCCTTCGACCTTGGCTAGGGTGTCGCTCAATTCTGGGTCGCTGCTGCTGATGGTGGCGGCAAGGGCTTGGTTGTCACCGCTGCCCGGCGCGATAATATTCACCACGGCCAAACCAATGAGTATGGCAATGAGGCTGCTAGAAGCGTAAAAGAGCAGGGTTTTGCCGCCGAGCTTCTCTAATTTATCACCGCCTACGCCTGCCATGCCGCTAATAATGGACGCCATTACCAGCGGGACAATGAGCATTTTTAAGGCGTTAAGAAAAATGGTGCCAAGAAACTCATATACCGATATAAAAGACAGTCCGCCTATGCCGCCGTCGGCGCCGCCGAGTATTCCGGCCAATACCGCAAGAAGAATTGCGATGCCAATTTGCCAGTGCAGGGGAATATTGCGCATGTGCTATTTACTCTTTAATTTTAGTGGCTGAGCGACATAGCGCTTTACTTTAGCACGGCTTCGTCTGACCTCGGAAGTCGGAGGTCTGACGAGGCCGTACGTCCCAATTTGAGCGTATGGCTGCTTTTGGTTTTTGTCCGACATCAGACGCCCGACTTCCAACTAATTTTTCACCGCCGTCCCGTAATACATATACCCAGCTATTCGTGGCGCGTCGTCAACATAGCATTGCTCAAGGCTGTCAATTTTAAATCCGCAGCTGGTGATGAGCTCGGGAATGCGGCGGTTGAGGTGGCATCCCCCCGCTAGCTTTTTCCATACCGGGGTGATGCGGTTTTGCCAGTTTTGAATATTGCGGTCCGGCGCAAGGCCGTGCTCACAAAACAGTAATTTGCCACCAGGCTTTAGTACCCGCCGCATTTGCTGCAGGGCCTGCTGCCAGTCGGGGATGGTGCACAGGGTGTAGGTGAGTAATACGGTGTCGACACTATTGTCGTCTAGGGAGATGTCTTCGCCGTTTAAATTGAGCCACTTTACTTTGAGATTGGTGTTTTTAAGGTTTGCGCGGGCCTTTTTACGCATGCCTTCGGAGGGTTCAAGTCCCCAAATAAAGTCGATATTGTCGGCTTGATACAGCGCTAAGTTAATGCCGCTGCCCATGCCGACCTCCAGTACCACTCCGCTTGCCAGCGGCACGACTTTTTCGCGGAGCGCCATAATTGGCGCCATCGAGCAGGCTTTGTCGATAACAAAGGGAAGTATTTTATTTTCGTAAAAGCCCATATTGTTCTTCCTATTAGGGGGTTTTGACGTATCTCGCAGCCGATATGCGAGTATTCCACAATACCCGAGATTGACAAGTTTTGTTATCAAGGCAAACATGCTGCACAAATAGCAATAAATGCGCTGTTACGCTGACTCTAGGCGACAAATTCTTGGCTGTGGAGTCAGACCGGTTTCTCACATGGGTGAATCAATGAAATATCCTCATATTATTATTCTAGGTCTTATCGCAACACTTGGCGCCTGCGGTGGTTCAACGTCGTCGAGCTCGTCCTCGAGTTCCTCGTCGTCGGCGAGTTATGTTACTGAAGCATTTACAACTAACGCCGCGGCGGATTTAGCGGCGTTTAATATTGCCGGGCCAATGGATATTAACCCGCTGTGCGTGCCGGATACAGCGTCAAATCTGCCATTGCCTGAAGGTCTCTTGGTTTATAAGAAAGATGAGGCGCCAACGCGCCTGGTGGTGTTTGCCCACGGAATCGGCCACACGGTACGCAAAAGTTGGCTGCCCCATATGCTGAGGGAAATTCGCCTTGCACGGACCTTTGAAAATAATCCCGGCAATGTTGCCTTTGTGACGACTGACTACCGCGATAATCTGGGTTTTCCTACTCTGCGTGGTGCCCACGATACGATTGCGGCGACCTTGCACGCCATGAAGAAGTTTCCCAGCATTGAAACCGTTTATATTTTCGGGGTGTCGATGGGTGGCTCAATCTCCGGGACGGCGATAGTGGAATCGACGGCGGTAACTGCCGATGGCAGCTCACTCTACGACTACTGGCTGGACGTAGAGGGCGTGAGCCAGCTGATTGAGACGTATGCCGAAGCGACAGCGGCGGCCTCGATATCGGAAACGGCAGCCCAAGCGCAGGCGGGTATTGAGCGGGAAACCGGCGGCAATCCCCTTATTTGCCCCTTAGCCTATGAGCGGCGCTCGCCAGCCTACCAAGCGGCGGAAATGAAATTGGCTGGTTTGCGGGCCGCGACTGTGGTGCACGCGATAAATGATGGCTTAGTGCCACATAATCAGGGTCGAGTAATGGCCTCGGGTCTGACCACCGCGGGTATTCCTACGCAGTTCTTCACCATTGTGGGTATTCCGCCTTTCCAAGATCCGGGCACAACGGGTACCGGCACCTTAGGTCTAGGTGATTTGGACCCCTATTTAAATTTGGCGGGGCACGGCTCTGAAGCACAGGCTTATCACCCAGTAATGCGGGTGGCCTTTGAAAATATGCGTAAGATGCTCGACGGCACCTACAATGAAACCGTGCCGTATTTTGAATGTGTGGTTGATCCAAATATACCGTCTGACAGTTGTCCGGTAGATCAGCTTCAGCCCTAGTTTAGTTGATAAAGAGCGCTGCCTACTGCTCCTTGGCAGCGCGTGTTCAGAATCGACATTGACCGCGTTAAAAAGCAGTGACTATACTCAGTTCTTAATAATGTAGAGCGTTGGCGCAAATTCATGGATGAGAATATACGTTTTCGTGCTTTTGGCATTACTGATATAGGTCAAGTGCGCGAACATAATGAAGATGCTATTGGCCTAGCCATAGACCAAGGCTATATGGTGGTTGCCGACGGTATGGGCGGCCACAACGCGGGCGAGGTCGCCAGTGCTATTGCCATTGATGAAATTGCGCATCACCTGTCTTTTAGTGATTGTCCGGCGCCTAGCGCCGACAACGCAGTTTATTCTCCGCAGACCTTGCATCTTCGCGATGCGGTTATTGTTGCTAATGCGGCGATACTCGACGCTGCGAAACAAGATGATGCCCGTCAAGGTATGGGCACCACGGTGGTGGCCATGCAATTTACGGCTAACCGCGTCGCCATCGCCCATGTTGGGGACTCGCGCTTATACCGGTTTCGCGAGGGGTTTTTGGATCAGCTCACTACCGATCACACCCTGGTGCAGGAATGGCTGACTCGCAAGCTGTATACCCAAGAAGAAGCCCGTAATGCCAAAAACAAAAATGTCATCACCCGCGCGCTTGGTTTGCTTGAGGAGCTTGAGGTAGATTTATTAGAAGAACTGGTTCGCAGTCAGGATCTCTATTTGCTGTGTTCCGATGGCTTGAGCGGTATGCTCGATGATACTGAAATCAGTAAGGTATTAAGCAAACACGGGCAGGAGCCTGAAACCGCCGCAATGTTACTGCTGAAATTGGCAAATATGGCGGGTGGTAAAGATAATATTTCTATTATTATTGTGTGTGTTGATGAGGTGGTCGCCGGACAAGACGATGCGTCAGACGAAACGCTTGACTGGTTCGACTAGGGAAATAGCTCAGTAACGGATTAGAATTATGGCAAAGCTGGTTCTCAGTTTTCAGGGTAGAGTGCTTGAGGATTTTCCCCTCGACAAAGAGCGGGTCACTATTGGCCGGGCGGCCGATAATGATATTTGCATAGAAAACCTTGCCGTGAGTGGTCGTCATGCTGCGGTCGAAACCTTTCAGAATGACAGTTATCTAGTTGATTTAGGCAGTACCAATGGCACCTTGGTTAATGGCAATCCGGTGACCCGCCATGCCCTGCGCAGTGGCGATTACATCACTATTGGTAAGCATTCACTTACCTATCACGGCCTCCAGCGCACTGCAGAAACAGATGACGAGGTCGAAAAGACCATTGCCATTCGCCCTGCAATGCGCAGCGCCGAAGCCGCGCCAGTAGCCCTGCTAGGGTATTTGCGGGTGCAGAATGGTGGGGCCGCTGGTCGGGAAATGGTATTGAGCAAAGCCCAGACCAAATTAGGTAAAGCGGGCTTGCAAGTGGCGGCAATTAGTCGACGCCAGCAAGATTACTACTTGGAGCATATCGAAGGCCAAGATGGTCGCACCCCGACGATTAACGGCGTACAGATTGGTTTGCAGCCGCGTAAATTAGCGCATGGCGACATCTTGGAGATTGCCAATACGCGTTTGGGTTTTGAATTGCGGCCGGCGTAATACCGAGTGAGTTTTCAATAAAATTGTGAACACATAAAAATGGGGGAGCTTTGTGGCTCCCCCATTTTTATGTCGGTGAGTTTAGCCAACGGTGCTAAATTGACCTCGTTTACATCGCGGGGTAAAGTCAAAGCTGAGCCGTTAGACAAAATATTTTACGTAGAGCCCCCATTCCGATGTTGATTTTTTTCCTACCAACCAAGCAGTTGGCGCACGCTGTTTTGTGTGTGCTGTGTCTTGCTATGGTTTCAGCGTACACAAGCTATGCATATGCTGATATTAGTGACACAAGAGCGGAGTTAGAACGTGCTAGCGAACGCGTTGTGCGGGCATGGACTGAGTATGGTGAGTTAACGGGCGATGCACCGAGTGCTGAGCAAATCAAAAATCTACGCACTTATGTTGCTAATGTTGCTGATGATCAAGTGGCAAAAACCCTTGATGACGTAGTAAGTGAGCTCACGTCACTAGAAAAAGAAATTATGTTCTTGAAGATATTGCCAAGCGCAAGTAATGAGTTTGGAGGCGCCAGTAATGGCGGCCTGGAAACGCTACGAGGGCAATTTGATGATGTGGGATCGAGGTGTAGTAAGCGGTTTTATAGCGATAAAGTGTTCCAAGAAGTATTCAACAGCAGTCCGTGCTCAGAATACACAGAGCGCTTTGACAATGCCATTTACCACGCCGAGAACGACGCTGACAAAGTCCAAGCTTACGAAGAGGGCATTGCTAGCCTGACGAAAATTTATAGGCAAGTAGCTGACTTGGATACCGCAGAGTTAGGCCGTATTCACGAGAAAGTTAAATCTTTTAATGCCAGGAATGCCAAATTAGAGGCGCTCCTGGAAGAGCGCCAAAGTCTTATGCCGCGCATTAACCCTCTCGTTGAAAAAATGGATGAATATAAAAGCAAGGCCGAATCGTATATTGATGATGCGAGCTCAAATTGCCGGGCCGAGGGCGTTGATTTTGATTGTGGAAATCGATGTCAACGGCGGGTGAGAGACCCTATTTTTGGCTCTTATCGCAATGAACCGGATCGGCGATGTTTAGAAAAATGCAATTTTCAAGAACAACGGGCTACCGATGATCTCAATGAGCAAATTGAAGAGTGTATTGATGAGCGGGATTGGGCCAAAGATAAATTAGAAGACATTGAGTTAGATTATAAAAGTATGCAATCACGAGTATTGGCCTTATATGACCAATATGAGCGGGTTAACGATGAAATAGTATCACTCGCCGATAGCAACAAAAGGGCAGTTTTGGAATTGGATCAGTTCCTAGTTCAATTACTCCCAGAAGTATTTTATGCAATGAATAGTGAGTTTAGCGCTTACGGTGTGAATTCGGTTTCGTATCGATCAGATTAAGGGCGTTGTTTCCGCCTGGTTCTAACAGCACAGTATGGAAATAAAAAAAACGGCTGCCTTAGCGGCAGCCGCTTCAATCAAAAATGCCAAGGCGTTTTAAGCCATGGCATTCATACCAACAAGGCATTTCGCTAGGGCATAATCGCCGGCAACTGCTTTTGCAGGGCCATTTTCTGCTTAGTGCCTTCGCCGGTTAAGGCGAAGCCAAGTAATTCGCCATTCGTGCCGACAAAGCGCGCTACTACATTGACGCCATCTTGTTCGATTTCCCAGCTGCCTTTTGCATCTCGAGGCGCAGGGCTAACCGTGACGGGGCAAGCCGGTGTTTTAATGGTGACCGGCATGGCCGGGTAGCTGACCTCGGTAGCCTCGCCGGTGAGGGTTTTGGCCAAGGCGCGGGCCTGGGCCATGAGTGGGGCAACATAAACCAGAACGTGGCCAGCGACTTCTGCGCAGTCACCCATGGCGTAGACATTGGGCGCACTGGTTTCGAGTAGGCGGTTGGTTGCGATACCTCGGTTTACCGTAATGCCAGCGTCTTGGGCGAGCTTGATTTGCGGACGCACGCCAACGGCGGACAAGACCAAGTCACAGCTAATGGTTTCGCCATTGTTGAGGCTCACTGCCAGTGCATTACCGACTTTATTTACTTCAGTTACTAGCGGCCCAAAATGGAATTTTGCGCCCTTGGCTTCGAGGCCTGCTTGCACGGCTTTTCCGGCGGCTTCGGGTAGTAGGGTAGGAATACAGTAACCGAGTGGGTCAACGGTTTCCGTTTCAATGCCGCCATTGAGCAAGTCGTTGGTAAATTCGCAGCCGATAAGGCCGCCGCCAATAATGCAGACTTTCTTCACGTTGTTTTTTGCTACCGCGGTGCGGAAGTCGTGATAGTCCAGCAAATCATTAACCGAGTAGACGTATTCTAAGGCATCGCCTTTGATGGGCGGCCGGATAACATCGGCGCCCAGTGCCAAGACCAGCTTTTTGTAATGTACTTGGGTAGCTTGGTCACCAATGGTAATGGTTTGGCTGGCGGTGTTGATGGCGGTGACCTTGGTCAGCGTCCACACGCTGGCATTAAGGTCTTCACCCATGCCGCCAGCATCTTTCTGGGCGAGGGCGTCGGCGTCCATATTTTTGGTGAAGCCGGTCGATAGCATTGGCTTAGAATAGGCGCGGCCGTCGTCGGCGCTAATCATGATGATGGGGCTGTCTTTATCGTATTTGCGAATCTCGCGAACCAGGCCGTAGCCAGCCAAACCGGTGCCAATAACCACAATAGCGGCTTCGGCGCTGGCAGAGGCGGGTTCTTCATGATGGGGTAGATCGCTTTCTTCCGACTTTTCAATCATTTCAAAGTCTTCTTTACCCACGCCGCAGTCCGGGCATAGCCAGTCGTCGGGAATGTCCTCCCAGCGTGTGCCTGCGGCGATTCCGGAATCCGGGTCACCCACGGCTTCGTCGTAGACCCAACCGCAGACAATACATTCCCATTTACTCATTTGCTTACATCCCCTAAATACAGTGCTTCTATTGGTCAAGCTTAAATTAAAAAGCCCCTAGATATCATGGTCCATTCGGCCGATATTGGAACTTGCAAGTCGCAGATGAATCACGCATTCTGCCGCCACACACAGTTAATTAGTGCTGCATTTACTGCGGCCGAAGCCAACTATTTTCTTATCCATCTTTCTGGAAGGCCGCTATTGTACGCTTTTCAAGCAAGTCGAATCCAGACCGCTGAGCCATCCTGGCTGAGCTGTAAGCGACGTGCCGTCTCTCATTTACCGGCGAAAGATGCTCGCTGGCTGCTAGATACCGGCTCTTTAACTGCCCACTTGCGCCGAGCTTCGGAGGGGCATTTCCACGTTGAGGTTTTGTCGCAGCGCTGGCAGTTGCCCCGCCTATCTGAGCGTCGTCTATTGAATATGGGCGATCGGGAATGGGGCTTGGTTCGCGAAGTGTTGCTCTGTTGCCGTAATGAGCCGTGGGTGTTCGCCCGCAGTGTTATGCCTGCGACCTCCCTCGTTGGGCGTTTGGCGCGCTTGCGCCATCTCGATAATCGGCCACTGGGCCATTTATTGTTTACCGACCCCATGATGTCCCGCGACCCTTACGAGATTTGTCAGTTGCCGGTAGCGGATTTGTTGCTAGGTATAAGCCCTGACTCAGAGAAATTACTGTGGGGACGGCGGTCACGGTTTTTACTGAGCCAACACCCTATTATGGTCAGCGAGATTTTTCTGCCAGCGTTTTGCCCTTGGTAGTCGCTAAAATTGGGGTAATGAGTACTGGTATACTCAATTCAAAGTGCGAGCGAGTGAATTATGCAGCAGTTAATTGCCCAGCTTAAAAAACAATATCCCCACTACCTCGCCTTGATGAGGGTGGATCGGCCAATAGGCACCTATCTGGTGCTTTGGCCAACATTGTGGGCCTTGTGGTTGGCGGCGGAAGGCGTGCCAGATTGGCATTTACTGCTTATTTTTATTTCGGGTACTTTTCTTATGCGCTCGGCGGGCTGTGTCATTAATGATTACGCAGACCGAAAAATAGATGCCCATGTCAGCCGTACCAAACTGCGGCCATTTGCCCAAGGCCTAGTCAGTGAAAAAGAAGCGTTGATCCTTTTTGCCAGCTTGTGTCTGTTGGCTTTTGTGCTGGTGTTGTTTACTAATCAATTGACGGTGTTGTTGTCTTTTGGCGCGGTGCTATTAGCGGCCACCTACCCCTTTATGAAGCGTTATACCCATTTGCCCCAGCTGGCTTTGGGCGCTGCTTTTGCCTGGGGTATTCCTATGGCCTTTGCCGCGCAGACCGCTTCGCTGCCGCCTGCGCTGTGGTTGATTTACATTGGGGTGCTGATCTGGACGGTGTGCTACGACACCTTTTACGCGATGGTAGACCGCGAGGATGATCTAAAAATTGGCGTTAAATCCACCGCAATATTGTTTGGTGATGACGATATTACGATCACTGCCATGCTCCAGGTTTGTGTGATTATTGTCATGCTCATGGTTGGCGTACGCTTTGGCATGAGCTTCATATATTACGCCAGTCTTATCGCCGCCAGTGGTCTGTTTATTTACCAGCAACGCCTTATTCGCTACCGTCTGCCCGATGACTGCTTTAAGGCCTTTTTAAACAATAACTGGGTAGGCGCGGTTATTTTTGCCGGTATTGCGCTCCACTTTATGTTGGCCGCTTGAGACCTTATTGATGGTGGATTTGGAGTTTATTGGCGCCATTGCGGATCTCGGCATAGAGAACTGGAATGCGATAGCGGGCGTTGAGTATCCCTTTACCCGCTATGAGTTTCTATCTGCGCTGGAAACCAGCGGCGCGGTGACGGCTGAAAAAGGTTGGCAGCCCCATCACATGGTCGCACGGCGTGAGGGCCGCGTTATTGGCGTGATGCCGATGTATATTAAAACCCATAGTTACGGCGAATACGTTTTCGACTGGTCTTGGGCCGATGCCTATCAGCGCCATGGGCGCTCTTACTACCCTAAATTATTAGCGGCAATCCCCTTTACGCCAGCAACTGGCCCGCGTTTGTGTGTGAGTGACGAGGCCGATCGCGATGCCGTGATGGCGGCCGTAGCGACTGTGCTACCTGCACATGTAAAGGCGCTTGGCGCGTCGTCGGCCCATATCTTGTTTACCAAGCCTGAAGTGTCGACGGCGTGGCAAGAGCAAGGTTTTATGCAGCGCGTTGGTCCTCAGTACCATTGGTATGATCGAGATTACGGCGATTTTGAAGGCTTTTTAGCCAGTTTTAGCTCCCGTAAGCGCAAGACCTTGCGCAAAGAGCGGCGGGTCGTGGCGGAGCAGGGTTTAGATTTGCAGGTTTTAGTGGGCGATGAAATCAGCGCCGCGCAGTGGCGTTTCTTTTTCCACTGTTACCAATTAACGTACGCCAAGCGCAGCGGTCACGGTGGTTATTTACCAGAGGCATTCTTTGCCCAGCTAGCCGCGACCATGTCTGAAAATTTAGTGATGGTGGTGGCGAGTCACGGCAATGAGCCGGTGGCGGTGGCACTGAACTTCCGCGATCAGCACACCCTCTATGGTCGTTATTGGGGCTGCGTGCGAGAGTATGAATTTCTGCACTTTGAAACCTGTTATTACCAAGGTATTGAATATTGCTTGGGCGAAGGCTTACGCCATTTTGACCCTGGCGCGCAGGGCGAGCATAAAATTCAGCGGGGATTTACGCCAATACTGACTTACTCAAATCACTTCTTAGCGGATGGGGATTTTTCTGAGGCGGTGGCGCGCTTTCTCAATGAGGAAAAACAGCATATTGCCCAGTATTTGCGCGAGGCCAGCGCCATGCTGCCGTTTCGGCGGGGCGACGAATAGGCCCCTGAATGCTATGTTTCAAGCGATTCAGGGGCGGGGGTGGCGCTATTGCTGGGCGTTCTTTAGCACCCGCTCAACATAGAGCAAACACAGTATCGGCAGCACATAACTCGTGGCAATTTGGGTGAGCAGAACAATCTCTGAAAGCGACCACTGGGCATCGCTGCTGATCCAATAGATGAAAATCGGCATGGCAACAAAAATTAAGGTCGGAAGATAACGCCATAAATAGTAGGCCATGCTGGACGCCGCTTCACTATCGGCGCGGCGGTAACAGTAGAAGGTTATTAGCACCACTAAAAAGCCAATGACGAGCACGTAGTTATTGCCGAGCAGATCGCCCAGTAAGTTGAGAATAGCGCCAAATACCATGCTTAGCAGACTGATATTGACCAGTCCCCGCAAATTGCGCAATTTTTGCCGTTCCATATTTTGTCCTGTTATTTATCGTCAGTTTTCTACAGTGTAGCTTGCCAAATTAAGCATTGATGTCTTTGACCAAGAGCCCGTATTTTAGTGCCGCTTCGGGCAGGGGCTGATCTAGCGGGATTTGCACCCGGTGACCTGAACCGGGCGCGGCATTAATCGCCTTGCCATGCTTGTCGCTCAGGGTTTTCAGCTGGAAGCGAGTATTGCCACTAGGCAGCATTAACTCCAGGGTATCACCGGTTACAAAGCGGTTTTTTACATCGACGGTGATAACCGAATCGCGGGCATCGACGACTTCACCAACAAACTGCTGCTGTTGGGCGTTGTTGAGTCCCATTTCGTAGTTCTGGTATTCCTTCGGCGGGTGGCGGCGATAAAAGCCTTCGGTGTACCCGCGATTGGCTAAGGTATCGAGCTCATCCATTAACTGCATGTCAAAGGGCTTACCGTGGGCGGCATCATCTATGGCGCGGCGGTAGACTTGGGCGGTGCGCGCTACGTAATAATGGGATTTGGTGCGGCCTTCAATTTTTAACGAGTGCACACCCATCGCGGCTAGGCGCTCGACGTGCTGCACCGCCCGTAGATCTTTGGAGTTCATTATATAGGTGCCGTGTTCGTCTTCGTAGGCAGGCATGAACTCGCCGGGGCGCTGAGCCTGCTGTAGTAAGACTGGCTCAGTGACAATGGTGGGCTGTGGTTCTGGCACATAGGTTTGTACTGGCGCGGGTTTATTTACCGCAACAATGTCGCCGGTTTCATCTTCTTTGGCCTCGTGAGCCTGATATTTCCAGCGGCAGGCATTGGTGCAAGCGCCTTGATTGGGGTCGCGGTGGTTCATATAGCCAGACAGCAGGCAGCGGCCTGAGTAGGCAATACACAATGCGCCGTGCACAAAGACTTCTATTTCCATCTCGGGCACGCGCTGGCGAATTTCTTCAATTTCGTCCAGCGCCAGCTCGCGAGACAAAATCACACGTTGAATGCCGTTTTGATGCCAGAATTTAACGGCCGCCCAGTTCACCGCGTTGGCTTGCACGGACAGGTGAATAACTTGCTCGGGCCATTTTTCGCGCACCAACATCATGAGGCCGGGGTCGGCCATAATCAGGGCGTCGGGCCCCATCTCAATTACCGGTTCTAAATCCCGCAAATAGCTGCGTATTTTGTCGTTGTGCGGGGAAATATTCGAGGCCAGGTAGAATTTTTTGCCCTGGCCGTGGGCCTCTTCCATACCGGTGCGCAGCGTATCGAGATCTTTAAATTCATTGTTGCGGACGCGCAGGCTATAGCGGGGTTGCCCCGCGTAGACAGCATCTGCGCCATAAGCAAAGGCGTAGCGCATATTGCGGAGGCTGCCGGCGGGGGACAGGAGTTCAGGGATCATGGGCTAGGCTGCCTTGGGGTAAAGAGTGGATACAAGAGGTGTATGGTATCGCAAAGCACTGTTTTCTGCGCTATTGGTGAAAGTGGCCGCCGGGGATACACTCGGTGCTCAGCAGCGAGGTATTGAGTTGTGACGGGATGTGAGCGTGCAAAAACATAGCTATTGGCAGGGCCTAGCGCTCTTCGCCAGCTTTTTGCCCTTCGCCTGCGATGCGACTGAGGCAAATGGCCATTATTATTTAAAAGCGGGTCTGGGCGGATCTTGGCCGTCCGGCACGGCCGAGGCTTATGCTAATAGTGCTAGTGACTCGTCTTCTGTGTTGTTTCCAGCATCGCCCAATACCAATAGCTACCCGCTAGATCAAGCTGGAGGGGACAACTACCACATTGCGGCGGGGCTGAGCTTTGCCGATGACTGGCGGCTAGAAACCGGATATTTATCTGAGCGCGGCCGTCTCCGCGGCGGCTCTGCGGCGGAGCCTATAAATGTCGAGCTTGCCCAACACGCATTGAGCGTGTCGCTCTGGCGTGACTTTTCGCTGATGAGCCCACGGTTTCACCCCTATGTGGGTGCCGGGCTGGGTGGTTTACAGAGTCGGCTTGCGGGGGCGTCTCACCAGCAGTGGACGCTATTTACCGGTGCAGGTGTTGGCCTAGCTTTGACGCCACAGTGGCAGCTTGATATGTCGTATCAGTATACGATTGGCGAAGATGCGCAACTGAAAACTGCCGAAACTAGGTTTACTATTCCGCAAGACGGTGGGCGCTGGCAGATGGGGCTGCGCTATCACTTTGCGCCCACGACAGAGCCCTCGATCAGGGATCGCGATGGCGACGGGATTGCCGACGAGGATGATCGTTGTCCCGAAACGCTGCGAGGTGCGGTTGTTGATATTTATGGCTGCGCCGACAGTGATGGCGATGGGATTATAGATTCACTTGATCGCTGCCCTAATACCCCAGCAGAGAATGAAGTCGATAGTAATGGCTGCATGGACAGCGACAACGATGGCGTCAAAAACAGTGCAGATCAATGCCCCAATAGTGCTCCAGGTGAGCGAGTATTGCGTAATGGCTGTGCGGCGCGGCAGAGCGTTGGCTTGGAAAGTATCCGTTTTGGGCTCGGTGAAACGGAACTAAATGCCGACGCGAAAGTCCGTCTAAGCGAGGTAAGCGCAGTGATGTTAGCCTCACCACAATATCGATTAGCGGTTCAAGGCCACAGCGATGATAGCGGCGATGCTGACGCTAATTATCGTTTGTCCCGGGCGCGGGCGCGGGCAGTGGGAAAGGCGCTAGTTGGCCTGGGTGTGGCCGCCGAGCGTATTGAAATTCAAGCATTTGGCGCTAATATGCCGGTAGCAGATAACAGCACTAGTGCGGGCCGGGCGCTGAATAGGCGGGTTTCGTTAAGGGTGATACGCCCTAAATAAGTAAATTTGGCTCGCCTTTAAATGGCAGTGCTTTACGACGGTGCTTTGCCGGTTTAGCATGCGGGTTTGCGTATTCGTTAATTGTGCACGCAATTTTAATGATAATTTGCACTACTATGGACTAGTATTGCGCAAGTGAGAATGACCCCCTCGTTGAAACTGCTCAGTTTTAATGGGAGGTATAACTTTAATGATCAGGGGATGTTTATGAGTAAGCAATGGAAATCTGCTCTGGCTGCGGGTGTGATATTAGCATCAGCAACCGGCGCGGCAATGGCTGAGGATCAGGAAACTGGCTTCTATGTCGGCGGTAATGCTTTTTACAACGAAGTATTCGATGCCGATGGTACCGCGACGACGACAACTGCGGGCGGCTTTGCCGCTATTCCGCTGATTGGCGATGTACTCAACGGATTGTTGGGTGGCTCTGCGAGTAGCTCTGCCAATCTCGAAACCAGCTATGACAACGACATTAGCTACGGTTTTAGCGTTGGTTATAAATTTGCTAGCCCAGTGCGTATTGAATTTGAATACCGCCAGGGCGAGAACGACGTTGATAAAATTTCAAGTGGCGGTGTATCAACCACTAGCGACAGCAGCCTTGAAGTAACGTCGATGATGGGTAATGTGTGGTATGACTTCGCCGCTGGCGAACGTCTGCGTCCTTACATCGGTTTTGGTTTAGGTATGGCTAACCTCGACATGGGCGATGCCGATGACGACGTTACCATTGGCCAATTGGGTGCTGGTATCACTTACTTCCTGACCCCGCGTTTGGCGCTTGATGCAGGCTATCGCTATAGTGTTGCAGAAGATGCAACCTTCAAGTCAGCGACAATTGAGCAAGAGAACGAATACAGCGCGCAAAGCGTGCAAGTTGGCTTGCGCTACAACTTCTTTGAGGCCCAATACGGCGTAAAAGACAGCGATGGCGACGGCGTTTCTGACGAAACTGATGAGTGCCCAGGCACCCCACGTGGTGTTCAAGTAGACAGCGTTGGCTGCCCACTCGACGGCGATAACGACGGTGTTGCTGACTATCTCGACCAGTGTCCAAATACCCCAGCTGGCGCTAAAGTAAATGCCAGTGGCTGTCCTTTAGACGGTGACAACGATGGTGTAGCTGATGCCGATGATGCATGCCCTGATACCCCGGCTGGTCAAGCGGTTATGTCTAATGGCTGTGCTAAAGACCAAGCGGTTATTCTGCGCGGTGTAAACTTTGAGCTAAACAGTGCTCAGCTAACCATGAATGCAGAGACCATTCTTAATGGTGTTGCTGAAACACTGGTGAGTTCACCTGGTTTTGACGTTGAGCTACAAGGCCACACTGATAGCACCGGCAGTGACAGCTACAATATGAACCTGTCGCAAAATCGCGCTAAGTCTGTAAAAAGCTACTTGGTTAGCAGTGGTGTTGAAGCGAATCGTTTAACTGCTCGCGGCTACGGTGAAGAGCAGCCTATTGCCAGCAACGACACTAAAGACGGCCGTGCGCAAAACCGTCGTGTAGAGTTGAAGGTTATTGGCGATGGTTCTAGTGATTCAGTAGAGCCAATGATGTATGACGAGCCAATGGTTGAAGAGCCTGCAGTCGAAGAGCCCATGATGGACGAGCCAATGGTTGAAGAAGAGCCAATGGTTGAAGAAGAGCCTATGATGGAAGAAGCTCCTGCGGAAGCTGAGCCATCAGTAGAAGATGAGTACGAGTACGATCCTTCTGCGGAAACTGACTACTAAGCGCATTGTTTGCGATTAATAGCTCATAAAAAACCCGGCCATAGCGCCGGGTTTTTTTATGCCTTTACTACGGCTATTCGCTGCCTTGCGAGCGCCAAATTAACAGGCGATTATTGGCGGGCATGGCATGATCTGCGTGCAAGTGTAAGCCAATTTTCTCGGCCAAGGCATTAATAGCTTCAAAGTCCCGAATGCCACTCTGAGGATTGCGCTGTTTTAGCCATTGATCAAAACTGGCATTGCTGGCGGCGGTGTATTTTCCCTGATAGTTAAACGGTCCATAAATACAGAGCAGGCCGTCGTCTTTGAGGCTTTTGCGTAAATGGCTAAAAAACAATTCCACTTCGTGCCAGCTCATAATATGTAGGGTATTAGCCGAGTAAATACCATCAAATGGGGGTTGTGGCCAATCTACGTCTCTGGCGTCTAGCGCGACTGGAGGGGCTAAATTGGGGAGCTTGGCGTCGTCGATCCAGGCCTGAATACCCTCTAAATTTTCACGCCGATCACTGCATTGCCAATGAAGCTCGGGCAAATTAGCCGCAAAATGTACCGCGTGTTGGCCCGTGCCGCTGCCAACTTCCAATACCCGTTGCCCGGCGGTAAATAGTGGGGCAAGGATCTCTAAAATAAACGGCTGATTGTTTTCACAAGCCTGTGAAAAGGGTTTGGCTTGACTCATGGTTAAATCCCTTTGAATTATGCTTAAATCATTCCTTGGCGAAGGTTGATAGCCTATCCTCGGCTGTCGCCAAGTGTAACGGCTTTTTCAGGAGTACAACAATGGCTTACTGGCTGATGAAATCTGAGCCTGACACGTTTAGTCTCGACGATCTTCGCAAGCGGCCAAAGGGCACTGAACATTGGGACGGGGTCAGAAACTATCAGGCTCGCAATATGATGCGCGACCAAATGAAAGTGGGTGACAAAGTGTTCTTTTATCACTCCTCTTGCCCGCAACCGGGTATTGCAGGCATTGCCGAAGTGGTACGCGAGGCTTACCCCGACAGCAGCGCGCAAAACCCAGAGTCTCGCTATTTTGACCCCAAGGCCAGCCCAGAAAACCCGCGCTGGTATATGGTAGATGTGCGCTTTGAGCGAAAATTTAAGCGCCTGATTCCGCTGGCGGAGCTGAAAGCTGAACCCGCGCTGGGGGAAATGACACTCGTCCAAAAAGGCAGTCGCTTGTCGATTATGCCTGTTACTCCAGAAGAGTGGCGGCAGATTTTAGCGATGGAATAAAGTCTGCTTACTCTTGGCTGTCTCTAAGAAAAACCCATTCTCTGGCAGTCGATTGTTCCGGACAAAAATAATAACCATCGCTATTGAATTGCTTAAGGTCATCGACATGTTTAATACGGTTTTTAATTACATAGCTGGCCATTAAGCCCCGGGCTTTTTTGGCGTAAAAGCTAATAATTTTGTATTTGCCGTTTTTAAAGTCTTTGAATGTTGGGGTAATAATGTCAGCAGCCAGCGCCTTGGGTTTGATGGCACTAAAGTATTCGTTGGACGCGAGATTCACCAAAACCTGCGACTTAATCTCGGCGAGTTGGTGATTCACCGCCTCGGTAATTGTGGTATCCCAAAATTGATACAGGTTTTTGCCCGCCTTATTTTCAAATTTGGTGCCCATTTCGAGCCGGTAGGGCTGGATCAAATCAAGTGGGCGCAGTAGGCCGTAGAGGCCAGAGAGTATGCGCAAATGTTGCTGGGCAAAGGTGAAATCGCTGGCGCTGAAACTGTCGGCATCAAGGCCAGTGTAAACATCTCCGCGAAAGGCGAGCACAGCCGCCTTGGCATTGTCGGGGCTAAAAGGCAGTTGCCAGTTCATAAAACGCTGGTGATTGAGCTCCCCCAGCTTGGGGCTAATTTTCATTAAGCCGGAGATGTCTTCAGGGTTGAGCGCTTGTAATTGCTCAATTAAAACCTGCGAGCGGTCGAGGAAGTCGGCCTGACTAAACTTTTTTGTGTGCGCAGGGTTTTCAAAGTCCAAGGTCTTGGCTGGGGAAATTAGCAGTAACATGGGGAGTCCTGTGACGATTGATTCAAACCTGCAGTAATGCCTGCCACCAATTGAGCGGGTCGCCGGTCTCGGGGTCGTAGACATTACCGTAGACCCACTTAGCTTGATCGCTATTGGCCCATTTATTGAGTAAGGCTTCAATACTGCTAAAGCCGACGCCAAAATGGATGCTGTAGACCATCGCACGTTCAGTTTTTATGTCCAGGCTGCCGCCGAGTTTTTCTAGTTCGGCAGTGAGCTGAACCTCCAAATCTTCATTGGGCTGACGCAAAAACACGCGCACGCAGAGGTTGCCGCTGTGCTCGAGCAGGGTAAAGCGGCCACGGGCATCCTCATTTATCTTTATGCTATCTAATGCGGCAAGCCCGCGAACAAAGAGAGGGGACTTGAGCAGCCGGTACTCGCTTACGTTGGCGAGGGGCGTGGCGAGCACCTTTTCGAAAATAGGCTGATTATTTGTTGGATGGATGCCAGCAAATAACTCTAATAAGGTCTCTTGGTCGGCGAAGGGGGCCTGATCTGTCATAACACTCTTGAATTCACATAAGCATGGGGGAGCAATGATACCGATTTTACGCGCTTAGATCACGGTATCACTGGACGTCCCCGCGACAGTCTCAGCGGCTAGCGGCGGGCATATTGAACTGAATGCCGATGGGTGGCGGTGTGTAGTGGCCGCTCGGGCGGGGCTCTTGGCTAATACTGAGCAGTTTGAAGCCACCTTCCACATAGAGCACGCCGCGCTCAGCTTGGTCTTTAAAGCTGTTTTCGAGGGCGAGCAGCTTATTGCCGCGATCATTTTTCATGGCACCGGCAAAGCGGCGAAAGAACTGGCGCAGGGCGTCGCTGGCCTCAATAACGGCGGGGCTATCGGTGAGCACGGTGCGGTAGCTGTTGGCGCCATCACTCGCTATATAAAGCCGCCCCTTGAAACCGGCGATATTGCTAAATTCCTTGGTGGGTTTGAGGCTCACGGCGTGGGTGTCGGGAATACTGATGCTCTGACCCTGTTGCGCACTGGCTATGACATCGCCCATATCGTCGACGTTCATGACGATTTGTGCACCGCCTTGGCTAATGATCGCGGTCGCTTGATCGCCGTTAATAATCGAATAGGCCATTTGGCCGCGGTCAACGCGAATATGTTGATCGTCGCGATAACTTAGTACTAAGGTTTCTGGCCCCATCGCGTAGCGGGCGATAACATCGGCGTAAGCAAAGCTAGCAGATGTCGCCAATAAAATACTTAGGATTACAGAACGCATAGATTCTCCTGGTCTAAACTCGCGGCAGCGGCAATAGAATGGCTATAATGAGGCGCTTACTCAGGGATACCGATCAGTGAAACAGTGTGTATTTTTAATCGATTCGTTTACCGAGCGCTTTGGACGCCTTTTGGCGTATTTAATTCCCTTAATGATGTTAGGCACCGCCACCGTGGTTGTGATGCGCTATGGTTTTGGCCAGGGCATGACCGCTTTGCAAGAGTCGGTGAATTATTTGCACGGCACAGTGTTCATGCTGGGCGCGGCCTACACCTTAAAACACGGCGGCCATGTTCGGGTAGATATTTTTTACCATCGTTATTCCGCGCGCACCAAAGCGTGGGTCGATAGTATTGGCTGCATTGTGTTTTTATTGCCCCTCTGCGGACTTATTTTAATCAGCAGCTGGGATTTTGCCGCTAATGCCTGGGCAATACGTGAAACCTCGGTAGAACCGGGGGGCTTGCCCTTTGTTTACTTATTAAAATCCTTGTTGCCGCTCATGGCGATTAACTTAGCTTTACAGGGTTTGGCTGAGTTACTGCGCAATGCACTGGTGCTAATCAATCAGGAGGCACCTCGCCATGCTGATTGAGTTGTTACCCATTTTGATGTTTGTCGCGATTTGCCTCGTGCTCATGTTGGGCTATCCGGTGGCCTTTAGCTTGGCGGGCACCGCCATGATCTTTGCCGGTATCGGCATTGTGCTGGGCTATTTCGACGCCTCGTTTTTATCGGCGCTGCCAAACCGTCTGTACGGTACCATTAGCAATGTCACCTTAATTGCGGTCCCGCTTTTTGTATTGATGGGGGTGTTATTAGAAAAAAGTCGCTTGGCCGAGGAGCTGCTCGACAATATGGCGGCCTTGTTTGGTCGCAAACGGGGTGGCTTAGGCTTTTCAGTGATACTGGTTGGGATGCTACTGGCCGCCAGTACCGGTATTGTTGGGGCCACGGTAGTCACCATGGGCTTGATGTCACTGCCGACCATGCTCAATCGCGGTTATGACCCCAAGCTCGCCACGGGCACCATTTGCGCTACCGGCACCCTAGGGCAAATTATTCCGCCGTCCATCGCCTTGGTCTTGCTGGGCGACACCTTATCTAGCGCGTATCAACAGGCGCAATTGGACATGGGCGTGTTTAGCCCAAAGACCTTGTCTGTTGGCGATTTGTTTATTGGCGCCTTGGTGCCCGGCTTACTATTGGTGTGTCTGTACCTGCTGTATATGGGCTTTGTTGCCATTCGTCAGCCAGAGCGGGCGCCCGCCGCTGAAGATTTGAATCCGCCGCCGCTAAGTGCATTGTTAAAGGGGCTGCTGCCTCCGATCGGCCTCATTGTGACCGTATTGGGCTCGATATTAGTCGGTGCAGCAACACCGACCGAAGCGGCGGGGGTGGGTGCACTGGGCGCGGCGCTGATGGCCGCGGTTAAAGGTCAGTTAAGCTGGGCGCGGCTGGGTGAAGTAGCGCGGGAAACCTTAAAAGTCACCTGCATGGTGTTTATGATTTTAATCGGCGCCGCCGTGTTTTCATTGGTGTTTCGCGGTTTTGGCGGCGACGAACTCATCCAACATTTTTTCGATGGTTTACCCGGTGGCGTGATTACCGCGACGCTGATCGTGATGGTGGTGATATTTTTACTGGGCTTTATTCTCGATTTTATCGAAATTACTTTTGTGGTCGTGCCAATTGTGGGGCCGATCCTACTAGCCATGGGCGTTGATCCCATTTGGCTTGGCATTATGATTGCGCTGAATTTGCAAACCTCATTCTTAACACCGCCTTTTGGTTTTTCGCTATTTTATCTGCGCGGAGTGGCGCCGCCGTCGGTGTCGACCGCAGATATTTATCGCGGGGTGGCACCGTATATTGGTTTGCAATTACTAATGTTATTTTTATTGGCTTGGTGGCCGAGCTTGGCTACCTGGTTACCGGCCTTGGTCCGCGGGCAATAAGGGCTTAGCCTGCTATACCCGCGGCTTTAATAATGCTATACACATCATTGACAATGCCCAATGGTGCACGTTAACTATGCGGCATTTAATTTTACCCTAATTTAGAGAGACAATTTTATGCGTGACATCGACGACACGCCCAAGCCTGCCGGTGAACTCGCCCTGCTCACCATCGCCATGCCCGCAGATACGAATGCCAGCGGTGATATTTTTGGTGGTTGGCTAATGTCGCAAATGGATCTTGCCGGTAGTCAAACCGCCGCGCGTCGCGCAGGTGGTCGGGTGGCTACTGTGGCAGTAGACTCCATGGCATTTATGACGCCGGTCAATGTTGGTGCAGCGGTAAGTTGCTACACCGATATCGTTGATGTGGGGCGTAGCTCTATTCGGGTTCGGGTTGAAGTTTGGGTAACCAATAAGCACCAGTACGAGCCCGCTAAAGTGACCGAAGGTGAATTTGTGTTTGTGGCAATAGATGGTAACGGCCGCACTCGGGTTGTTGATTAAAGCCGAACCGCTTTAAAGCAAGATCACAAAATTATCTCGGCCGATAAGCTTACGACAATAATGGAGAATAATAATGTCGATGCTCAATAAGGTCTGTTTAATCACCGGTGCCAGCAGTGGTATTGGTAAAGAAACAGCACTGGCTTTAGCTGCACAGGGCGCTGAATTGTTTCTATTGTGCCGCAATGCGCAAAAGGGCGAGGCGGTATTGGCCGAAATCGCCGCCCAGTCTCCTGAGTGCCGCGCAACTTTGTTACTCGGCGATCTCGCCAGTCAACAAGATATTCGCCGGGTAGCGCAGAATTTTTTAGACACGGGTAAACCCCTTCACCTGTTGTTGAATAATGCCGGCGTAATGAACACCAAGCGCAAGGTGACCTCAGAAGGCATAGAAGAAACGTTTGCAGTAAATCATTTAGCTTATTTTTTGCTCACCAATTTGTTGTTAGAGCGTATTAAAGAAAGTGCACCGGCGCGTATAGTAAGCGTGGCATCGGAGGCACATGCCTTTGTGAAAGGCGTGCAATTTAATGACATTGAATATAAAACGACACCCTACAAAATATTTAAGGTGTATGGCCATTCAAAACTTTGCAATATTCTTTGGACACGGTCACTTGCGCAAAAACTAGCAGGCACTGGCGTTACGGTGAATTGCGTACACCCCGGAGCGGTGGCCACCCACCTCGGTCATCAGGACAACGCACTGCTTGGCAAGATCGTGGGCGGCATTACTAAATTATTTTTTAAAACCCCAGAGCAAGGTGCAAAAACCTCGATATTTGTGGCGACTTCACCAAGCCTAGACAATGTCAGTGGTGAATATTTTGCTAACTGCAAACCCGGCAAAATAAAACCCTGGGCCAAGGACGATGTAGCCGCAGAGCGCCTCTGGGAGATTAGCGAAAAATACTTAAAAATTGCCTAATTGAAGGTTTGTAACTGCGCGGCGATTAAAGATCCCGCGCATTAATATACGCTTGCTCTGAGATGTGATGATACTCTTTGGCATCTTCCATAAACTGTTTCCAGCTTTGGTAAACTCGGCCGGTGAGTTCGTCAGTTTTAGATAATTCGAGTAAGTAGGCATCTGATACCCGATGTAATTCGCGCAGCACATCGTCGGGTAATTTACGTAGCTGTACCTTATGTTTCCCCACTAACTCCTTTAACGCGGTATTATTGCGCGCGGTGTATTCGTCGAGCATATCGGCATTGGCGTAGCGGGCGGCGGCTTCAACAATGGTTTGCAAATCTTTGGGCAGCGCTTCAAAGGCGTCTTTGTTAATGATTAGTTCTAGAGTTGAACCGGGCTCGTGCCAGCCGGGGTAGTAATAATATTTAGCCACTTCGTGAAAACCAAAGGCCATATCGTTTGATGGTGCTACCCACTCGGTGGCGTCAATAACGCCAGTTTGCAGCGAAGTGTATAGCTCGCCGCCGGGAAGGGTTACTGCGCTGCCGCCGAGGCGATCCCAGACTTCGCCGCCGGAGCCGGGAATGCGCATTTTTAGGCCTTTAACATCTTCAATAGAATTGATTTCTTTATTAAACCAACCCGCCATTTGCACGCCAGTATTACCACCGGCCATGGGAATTATATTGAAAGGCGCATAGGCTTCGCGCCATAGCTCAATGCCGCCGCCGTGATACAGCCAGCCGTTCATTTCTTGGGCTGTCATGCCGAAGGGCACCGCGGTAAAGAAAATTGAGGACGCCAGTTTGCCTTTCCAGTAATAGGCGGCGCCGTGGCCAGCTTGGGCGCTGCCCGCAGATACTGCGTCAAAAACCCCCATGGCGGGCACTAGCTCTCCGGCGCCATACACTTTGATGAGCAGGCGGCCCTGGCTCATGGCGTTGACGATGTTGGCGAATTTTTCCGGTGCAGTGCCTAAACCGGGGAAATTCTTAGGCCAGGTGGTAACCAGCTTCCAGTGGAAAACTTGTTGGCCGCTGCTGCTCTTTTGTTGCTCGCTGCGGCTGTGGTCGCGACTGCGCTCGCCAACATAAAGCCAGCTCATGCCGACCAGTGCGGCGAGCAAAACGAGAATAATGAGCGGCGTATAATTATTTTTACTGGGCTTCATGGTCTTCCCTATTTCAAAATCGGTCTTACAAAATTTGAAGATTGGCGTATTGCAGTACCAGCCATTTACTGCCTTCGTCTTCGAAATTAACTTGCACGCGGGCGCTAGCGCCCTGGCCTTCAAAACTGAGTACTACGCCTGCGCCAAAAATGCTGTGTAAAACGTGTTGACCCAAGGCAATGCCCATTGCCGCTGCCGAGGCTTGTTGCGCCGTGGTTGCGCCGCTTTGAGCGTAACTACTTGGCCGACTAACGGTATTATTAATGCGCACTTCGTCAATGAGTTCATTGGGTATTTCGCGGATAAAACGTGACAAGCTGTTAAAGCTTTCTTGGCCGTGCAGACGACGAGACTCCGCGTAGCTTAAGAACAGCTTTTGCTCGGCGCGGGTTATACCGACATAGGCGAGGCGACGTTCTTCTTCCAAACGCTCGGGATCTTCCATCGACATTTTGTGGGGAAAGAGGTTTTCTTCCACGCCTACAATAAACACCGCTGGAAATTCCAAACCCTTGGCCGAGTGCAAAGTCATTAACTGCACGCTGTCTTCGTGTTCGTCGGCCTGCTGGTCACCGGCGTCCAGCGCGGCGCGGTCGAGAAAGGCGCGCAGGGGTTCGATGTCTTCGTCTTCTGGTTCAAAAGCGGCGGCGGCTGTAATCAGCTCGTGTAAGTTTTCGACCCGCGCTTGACCCTTTTCACCTTTTTCTTTTTCGTGAAAGGCCAGTAGCCCCGAACGATCAATGGCGATGTTGATCTGTTCATCAAGGGGTTTATCCCGACACTGTTCGGCCAAGTCTTCAACTAATGCCAAAAAGCCGCGCAGGGCGTTACCCGCGCGGGCGGGCAGCAGGCCGTTTTCAATAATGGCCAGTGCTGCACGCCACAGCGAGGTTTGATGCTCGCGGGCGTATTCGCGCAGAATTTCTACGGTGCGGGTGCCAATGCCACGGGTGGGAGTGTTAATCACCCGCTCGATGGCGGTGTCGTCGTCGCGCAGTTCAACAATGCGCATATAGGCCAGCGCGTTTTTAATTTCTAGGCGGTCGTAAAAGCGCTGACCGCCGTAGATGCGGTAGGGCAGACCGGCGCGAATCAGATATTCTTCCAGTATTCGCGACTGGGCATTGCTGCGGTATAGCACGCCAATATCGCTGCGGCGGTAATCGTCGCGGACCAGCTCGGCAATGCGGTCGGTGAGAAAGCGAGCTTCATCTTGTTCGTTAAAGGCGGCAAACAGCGAGATTTTGTCGCCGTCGCCGTCTTCGGTCCACAGTTCTTTACCGAGGCGCTGGCTGTTATTGGCGATCAGCGCATTGGCGGCTTTGAGGATGGTGGCGGTGGAGCGATAGTTTTGCTCTAGGCGCACCACATGGGTGTTTTCAATGTCTTTTGAGAACTGTTGAATATTCTCAATGCGGGCGCCGCGCCAGCCGTAAATAGACTGGTCGTCATCGCCCACTGCGGTCATCGCCATGCCCTTGCTGGCTAGCAAGCGCAGCCAAGCGTATTGCACGGCATTGGTGTCTTGAAACTCGTCAACCAAAACGTGCTTAAAGCGTTGCTGATAATGGTCGAGAATCGCTGGATTGTCGCGCCACAGCTCCAGTGCGCGCAGCAGCAGTTCGGCAAAGTCGATTACCCCTTGCTGGCGACAGATCTCCTCGTAGCGGCGGTAAACCTTGAGCATGGTGGTCAGGTAAAGATCGCCGCCAAAATCGTCGATGTGGGCAGCGCGGCGGCCTTCATCTTTGTGACCATTTATAAAATACTGAGACTGCCGGGGCGGCCAGCGGCTATCGTCGAGCGCTAGCTCGCGATGGATACGCTTGAGCTGGCGGAGTTGGTCGTCGCTGTCCAAAATTTGGAAATTATTGGGTAGCCCAGCTTCTTGGGCGTGGGCCTTGAGCAGGCGATGAGCCAAACCGTGAAAGGTGCCCACCCACATACCGTGATTTAAACTGCTACCTAGCAAGTTTTCGATGCGCCCGCGCATCTCCTTGGCGGCCTTATTGGTAAAGGTCACCGCCATAATGCTGTGGGTCGACAGCCCCTCTACCTTGATTTTCCAGGCAATACGGTGAACCAGCACCCGGGTTTTACCGCTGCCAGCTCCGGCAAGTACTAAGGTGCCTGTGCTGTCGGCGGTGACCGCGTCGCGCTGTGCGTCATTGAGTTCGTCAAGAATATAAGATACGTCCATGGCGCCGTATTCTACTGGGATTATCCGCCGCTGGCACCGCTAAAATGGAGATTAGCGGTGGGTGAGTGGCAATATTCGCAGCGAGTTTTATGGCTAAGGGCCTAAATCGATAGGGTGAGGAGGGTATGGCAGGCTTTTCACGCTTTACGATCAGCGTTAATCGTATGCAGAAAAATGCAGAAAGCCCTAGGCATCATGCTCGGATGGGCAGAATACCTAGGGCTTTTGTGGACCAGTGTATTGTTATGCGCTTTGTCGCGTCCGCATTTTGAGTTTCTTTGTCGCCAATGGCAGCTTCAATTCCACGGGTCCAGTCACTTTAACGTGATGTGGTGTTGTCCTTACTTTTGTAGCTCCTTGCTTGTTATGGGTGTAAAGCTTGCTTCAACGAGTACATCGGCAAAATCTTCTTGGCCGGCGGGGCTTTTGCTATCAATTAACACACTATTTGCCGCGCCTTTTACCGGTGCAATGTTGAGGCGCCAAGTGTCGCCAGAGTCATCGGTCTCTGTGTAAGACAGGGTGCCCGCTGAGTTGACCTCCCAGACAAGAGTGGTGACATCATCTTCTCCGAAAGTTACGGTGCCGGTGCCATCTGTCTTGAGCTGAACGCTAAAGCTTTCAACAAAGCCCACTTTGTCGTGATAAGACGGCGAGGTCGAGGTGACCTGCCAATTGCCAACTAAGGCGGTTTCATCAAAGCCGACGCCACGATTCACAAGAATATCGACTAAATCGTCACCCTCGGCAACGAGTGTGCTTGTGAACTGTCCTACTCGCGCAAAAAATATTTGATCGCCTTCGTCCACGAACTTTAAGTCGCCCCACCGCTCGGCCGTTAAGCCACTGATGTTGTAACTCAGCTCATCCTTATTGTATAAGCCGCCATCACCGTCGCTATCTACACTGGCAGTGAAGGTGTAGCTGCCCCCATCCACCGTAAACGTACCAAACTCACCCGATAAAGCCTGTGGAGGGAGGTCCTCGTAGCTTTCGAGGTTATTGGTGTGCGCGAGGACGTACTCGGAGTTAGACAGGAAGGTGAGGATATTGAGGTTATCTGCTTCGGGCTCATAGAGTTGCCACGCGCCCTGTATTTCATTGTTCAGATTTTTTACGCGGCTAAACGCGATTGTGCCGCTGTCGGTGTCGGTAAAACTGAGTGTCAGAGTGTCGCCGGTGACGCTGGCCGTTGATACTGAGCTGCCTTCATCGTAAAGGCCGCCAGAATTATCGGATTGGGCGATTAGCGAGGTGCTGAATGCCCCATCCTCCACGTCCCAGGTGTAGTTGCCAAATTCAACTGAACCGGCAGTTTGATCACCGTCATCGCTGTGTTCATGAATAATGATATAGCGTGATTCGTCAATAAAGGTCAGTACATTGCGCTTACCTTCCCCTTCACTGTATAGCCAGCTGCCGAGAATTTGCGATTGCTGCGCGCGTTGAAAATGCGCTTCAGCCTGGGCTTCGCTGACAAGCTGAATACCGTCTTTGATGGTATCCAGTATCGTTTGGGCTTCGCTGTCGAAGTCGGCGCTTTCTAAATCTAAGGTGCTGCCTTTAAAGGCGTTTTCTGCTTCCGCTGAGATCTCAATGCCATTGTCGGGGTTGCCATCGCTGTCTAGCGATTGCAGTAACTGCAAGATATTGGTGCGAACCTCGCTGTTATCTTGGGCGAGGTCGGTTGGGGTGATTTGCTCATTAGCGCTGATGCTGGGGAACTGTAAGTCGCCAATAGAGAATACAATTGACTCACCCTCGCGGTAGTTGAATTCGCCGAGGGCATTGGTCAGACCCTGCAAGCTATCGGTTTGGTATTTAACACCGTACACCGGGCTATCGGTAAAAATGCCTTGCAGGCTATCATCGGCTGCGGGCGAGCCGCCGCCACCGCTAGAGCCACTTCCACCGCCGCAGGCACTGATAAGAAATATACAGTTCAAACCAAGCAATTTTAACTTCATTGTCGCTACTCCAATAGCCGCACTATTTTTAATAAGATCAAACCCTAAATACACATCTTGTGCAGAGCCTCCCCTAGAGTAAGGCTAGGGCTTATTGCGCGGGGTGACCTCCCCAATATTGGGGGGAAGCGCCGTTTAGCGGCGAGTAGGCGCCAATACTTCTAGGCTGAGTTACAATAAAGGGCCTAAATAACTAAAACTGAGCTGTCGGAGTTAAATTTGCGACCGAGAAATATTATCCGCGCCATGGAAACCTGCAGGGAGCAAATGCGTCGCTCCGAGCGCAAGGTGGCCGACTATATTCTTGAAAACCGCAAAGAAGTCATTCATATGCGGATTGTCGATTTAGCTCAAGAGGCCCATGTTAGCGAGCCAACGGTGGTGCGCTTCTGTCGCGCGATAGGTTGTGATGGCTTTCAGAACTTTAAGGTTGCCCTCGCTCAGCATATCGCCCACAGCCCAGACTACGAAGAATTCAGCTTTGGCGACGAAGACTCCGCCCGCCAGTACACCTTTAAGGTGTTTGATTCCACCATGGAAGCTTTAAAAAAAGTGCGCGACAGCATTGAAGTCAGCGCCATTGAACAGGCTGTAGCCCTGCTTAGCGCCGCGCGGCGGGTGGAGTTTTACGGCTTTGGCGCCTCGGCGGCGGTGGCCACCGATGCCCAGCACAATCTGTTTCGTTTGCAAATTTCGGCCAGTGTGTATTCCGACCCCCATGTGCAAGCGATGTCGGCCATGTCACTGCAGAAAAACGACGTGGTGGTGGCCATCTCCCAGTCGGGCCGAACCCGCGCCCTACTTGACGCCATCAAGTTGGCCCAGCAAAGTGGCGCACCGGTGATTGCTTTGGCGCCCTCGGGTTCGCCAGTAGCGGTGTTGGCTGATCTTGCCATTGCCATTGATGTCGATAAAGACGACGGCGATTACACACCGCTGCCGTCGCGCCTCGCCCATATGGCGGTATTGGATATTCTTGCGGTGGGTATCTCGCGTAGCAAAGCCGGGGTTCGCGAGCATTTGAACACCATTGAAAAAGGCTTGCAGGCACTGCGCACGGATTCTAAAAACAGCGGTCTATAGCGCACAGCCTTAGGGCTATTCAGCGTATTTGTATTGGGAGTGGGCTAATAAGTGATAGATCAAGTAAAAAGGCTTAGTCAACTTTGGCCGCTACTTGCTCACGCCTGCTATTTATTATTGCTGTCACTATTTCTAAGCGGTTGCGTTAGCTACCAAAACAGCGATTTTGTCCAAAATATCGACCAGCGCTACCAGGCAGGGCAATACCTCGCTGCCGCTGAGGCTATTGAGCAGCAGCTCGGCTTAATGGATCTTAAAACTCGAGAACTACAGCCGGTTGTGGCTCGCTCTGGCGAAGTATTATTGCATCTTGAGGTGGCCGAAAATTGGCGTTTGGCGGGCAATCCCCGCCGGGCGATTGCCCATTACGACGCCCTAGAGAACCTATTTAAAGACAAAGATGTGCAGGGCGGCGCCCGAAAACTCGGTGAAAATATTGGCGCAGTCTTGGTGAACGACGCGGTGCGCTCCTATGAGCCGCCGCCGGCCGAGCGTATTTTAAGCAATTTTTACAAGGCACTGGCATTTTGGTCATTGGGCGAGAAAGACAATGCCCGGGTGGAATTTAACCGTGCCAATGAGCGGGCACGGATTGCGGTAGAACGCTATCAAGAGATGATTGTCGAAGCGCAACAAGAAAGTGCGGAGGCCAAACGTAACCTGCGCTCACCCGGTGTGCAGAGTGCGTTGCGCCAGAACTTTCCGAATATGGATCAGTGGCAGGTCTACGACAGCTTTGTGAACCCCGCCGTGGCCTATATGAATGCGATGTTTCTCGCGAGTGGTTCGGGTAGCGACATTGGCCAGGCCGAGACCTTATTAGAACGAGTGAATGGCATGGTTGGTGGCCACCCCATTATCGCTGAGGATTTATTGAACTTGCGGCAGCGGGGGCGCTTGAGTACGGGAGCTGCTCAGCGCTGGATAGTATATGAAAGCGGCTTAAGCCCGGTGTATAGCGAAAAGCGCTTTTCGATACCCTGGTTTACCATGAATGCCTTTATTCAGGTAACGGTGGCGCTCCCGGAGCTAGTAAACCGACCTAGCCGCAGTGTAAATAGCATGGCGGTGGGCGCACAGCTGGTGGAGCTGCAGCCCTTTGCGCGTATGGACAGAGTCATGCAAACCGAGTTTCAAAAGCGCTGGTCGGCAACGGTAACACGGGCAATTGTGTCGGCGGCGAGCAAGGCCGTGCTCCAAGATCGCATGGCAAAAGAGTTGGGGCCGCTGGGCAATATTGTGGGTATGGTCTACGCCAATGCCAGCGCCTCAGCAGATACCCGTGGCTGGCATGCCATGCCGGAACAGTGGTCTTTAGCAAAAATGCCCGCTAAACAGGCAGTAGATTTACGAATACCTTATGGTAGTGGTTTGGCGACGACAATGAGTTTGCCTGCAGATAAAGATGTGTTGATCTATATTAAGCAGCCAAGCCCAAATGCCGCGCCTTATGTCGAGTTGTTTTATTTATAAAAGGAATCATCGATGACTATATTAAAGCGGATTATGGTGGTTTTTGGACTAGCCCTATTGGTCTCGGCTTGTGCCGGTTTACGGCAGGGAGACGATGCGCCAGCGTGGGCGGCACACGTTAGCTACGACGGTCGCTACCTCGATATTTTGGAGCTGCGAGAGTGGCCAGACCGTGAAACCGGTACCAAATTAATGCTGCGGGCTGAGTCCAAGGCCATGAGCACAGTGCGGATTTCTTTCCGTGTACTGTGGTATCGAGCCGATGGCCAGCCAGTGACAACCGTATTAGGTAAATGGCAGGAGCGCACGATTGAGCCGGGTCAGACCGTGGAAATTGTGCAAAGCGGGCCGGGGCCAGAAGCCGTTGATTATCGTTTTGAAATTGCCGAAAAATAAAGGGGTAAACACATGAAAAAATTATTTGCAGCCTGCGCTATGGCGCTGGTACTAACGGGCTGTGCCAGCGGCGTGAAAATTGTTGACACCAACAACGACACCGCCGATTCGGTAATGGGCTTGGAATACCGGGATTTTGAAAAGGCAGCCGGTGAAGCTGTGCAGTCGATGATTGCCAGTGGGGCTGTGAGTAAGCCTGGCGGCGGTCGTTATATTTTGGCGATTGGGCGCATGATTAACGACACCATGCAGCGGATTGATACCGATCAATTGGTAAAAAAAATCCGCATTGAATTACTGAATTCCGGCAAGGTCGTAGTGACCACTGCTGTGGCGTTTAATGGCCCCGAAGACGAAATGAGTTATGTTGCCCGCGAACTGCGTGGTAATAGTGAATTTGACCAGAAAGGTATTGCCGCAAAGGGGCAGTTGCAAGCACCAGACTTGTCGCTCACGGGTAAAATCTTGCAGCGCAATCACAGCATGGGTCGTAACAAAACCCAGGTGGAGTACTTCTTTCAGTTGAGCTTAACAGAGATTAAATCTGGTTTAGCTATTTGGGAAGGCGAAACTCCGATTGTAAAGCGTGGCTCCTCTAAGTCGGTAAGCTGGTAAGTTTTGTAGTGCTTGTTTGGCTGGTACCTAGCGAGCGCTAGGCATTCATTTTTCCGAGTGCTGTGTAACGCGGCACTCGTGACAAAGTGCTGCCGCATACCTTCCCGTCGTTACTGCTTGTCATTGCCAATGTATTCTTTGCTCGATAGATGAAGGCAGCCACAATATCGCCGTGGCTGCCCTTGTTTTCTCCCTTCCGTTATTTTCTTAAGTATTCCTTAAAATTTGATCTTTACGCTACCAGCATGAAATTGCGATGTGAGGGCGAAAAGATGTACTCAATGCAAAGCGCTTCGGTAGAAGCCCGATTAAGCACCACGGCAAATAATTTGCGGCGAGATACCAGTCACGATACGTCGCCGAGACTGTGTGTTATTAGCCGCAATGCACCGGAACGTGCCGAGATTGAGACGTATATCGCCAAAAAATTTGCGGCGAGTTATGGCGCGACGCTGCGAGAATTTCTGCCCTATTTACTTGTGCTACGTGCAGCCAATGGCTTCGGCGGTGTGCTTGGTATGCGCCGCGCCGCTTATGATACGCAACTATTTTTAGAGCAGTACCTAGAGGCCCCTGCCGAGCTTATTTTGGGCGACTTACTTAAAATTTCCGTTGCACGAGGCAGCTTGGTGGAAATCGGCAATCTTGTTGCAACATGGCGTGGCAGTAGTCAAATGCTGTTCATTGCACTTGCGGCGCTTATTGTTCAGGTGGGCGCGCATTGGGCGGTATTTACCGCAACCCCAGAGGTTCAGAAGTTATTGGCTCGTCTCGGCGTAAAGCAATATGTTTTGGGTAAGGCCGACGGCAGTAAGCTCGGTGGGCAATTGGTTGACTGGGGAACCTACTATAATAGCTCGCCCTCTCTGGTTGCGGTGAATGCCGTTGACGCGCTGACCAGCTTTGCCCGCCAGCCCACGTCGAGCATGTTATTAGCCAGCTGCAAATACCAAATAGAAGCCTGCAGCAGCGATAGCGTTGGCGCTTTATATGACTGATTTAATAAGCGAATTACGCCGTATTGCAAGCGCTTTGGGGGAGCGGCCGGCCTTGTCGGGCGAGCGCGATCACTATGTATATAAAGACTTGATTGCAGTGGTAGATACGCTTGCCGGGGAGCTAAACACAAAAGGAATTCGTCGTGCTGCGCTAATTGCTGATAATAGTCCCGCATGGGTTATTGTCGACCTTGCCTGCTTGCAAGCGGGTATTGCGCTAATACCCATTCCCGGTTTTTTTAGTCAAGCGCAGTTGACCAATGTTTTGGCGAGCAGTGCGGCGGATACACTAATCAGTGACCGTCTTAGTAGTGATCCGCAACTGCAGATTGTGTGTGACAGTGCTGGGGTGGCCACCGCGTTTAATTGTTTGCCAGAGCTTACGGCGTGGCCGCTTGCCGTGGCAGCACACAACACCAGCATGCCTCGTGGCACTGCGAAAATCACCTATACCTCGGGATCAACCGGGGCGCCAAAAGGCGTATGTTTGTCTGCGCCAAATCTATTTGCTACGGCCACGGCGCTGAACGCTGCGCTGTCGACAAGCACCTTGCGACGGCATTTGGCGGTGTTGCCTCTGGCCACCTTATTAGAAAATGTGGCTGGCGTGTACGCGGGGCTGCTACGCGGCGCCGAAGTTGTATTACCCGGCTTACAGAGCTTGGGCTGGGCGGGCAGCTCTGGACTTGAGGTAAGCGAATTGGCGAACAACATAAGTCGGTGGCAGCCCGACAGCTTTGTGTCACTGCCCCAGATACTTAAGGGCTTGATCGCCCTCGTGGAACGAGACCATTGGCAGCCGCCTGCCAGTTTAATGTTCGTGGCAGTGGGCGGTGCGCGAGTCGCGCCGGAACAAATTGCCCAGGCGCGGGAACTGGGCTTTCCTGTGTATGAAGGATATGGCCTGTCTGAGTGTGGTTCAGTTGTGAGTTTGAACACGCCTGGCGGCGAGCGGCCAGGATCAGCCGGTAAAGTTTTATCTCACTGCGATGTTGAAATTGTCGAGGGCCAGGTGATAGTTAAGGGCAATGTATACCTCGGCTATCTTAACGGCGAGGAGGATCAATTCGCCCAAGCATTAGCTACCGGAGATCTCGGTGAAGTAGATGATAATGGCTTTCTGTGGCTCAAGGGTCGTAGCAAAAATCTATTGGTGAGCAGCTACGGCCGGAATATATCGCCGGAGTGGCCAGAGAGCGAATTAATGGCTTACGCCGGTGTGACTCAATGTCTGGTGATTGGTGATGCTGAAGCCTATTGCAGCGCCCTGATTTTCATCACACCAGGCTATAGCTACGACGATATTGGCCAATATATTCGCGAGTGCAATCAGCGTTTACCTGATTACGCTCAGCTCAAATGTTGGGCGGCTTTGCCCAAACGTTTGACGGTTGCAGACGGTCTGCTCACGGCGAATGGACGTTTACAAAGAGACGCCATTTTAACTGCCTACCGAGAATTGCTTGCGCACTGTTACCCCAGCATTGTTTATTCACAAGCTGGATCGCAGCGTCATTTTAGATCGTCCGGTCAAACAATTCGTCGATTAGATACTGATACGCAGCGCAGAAGCAACGGAGAACAGCATGACCTTTTATGATCGTTTACAAGAAGAGACCCAAGCCGACCGAGGGGCCCTGTATCACATCCCATTCCTGCAGCGTGGCGTGGCGGGTGAGTTAAGTTTGCAAGATTACATTGGCTTTTTAAGTCAGGCCTTTCACCATGTTAAACACACCGTACCCTTGTTGATGGCTTGTGGCGGCCGTTTACCGGATCATTACGAGTGGCTGCGAGAGGCAGTGGCGGAATACATAGCAGAAGAGCTTGGCCATCAGGAGTGGATACTTAGCGATATTCGCGCTTGCGGCGGTGACAGTGAATTTGTTCGTCATAGCCTAGCGGGGCAGGCGACCGACGTGATGGTGGCCTATGCCTACGACAAAATTAACCGAGTGAATCCAGTGGGCTTTTTTGGCATGGTCCAGGTATTGGAAGGCACCAGTATCGCCATTGCCGACAGCGCGGCGGATGCTATTCAAACGAGTTTGAGTTTGCCCAATAAGGCCTTTAGCTATTTGAAATCCCACGGCGCCTTAGATGTAAGCCATGTCGAGTTCTTTAAAGACTTAATGAACCGTATCAACAATACCGCTGACCAAGCTGAGATTATTCGCAGCGCAAAAGTATTTTACCAGCTCTATGGCGATATCTTTCGTGAGCTGGGGGATACCGCCACGCTATCGAGTGCCGCATAAGATTGGGCAATAAAGCTAAGCGGCTTAACAGGGCGACAACATGACTGTGCTTAAAATTGTAATAACGGGCGCTACCGGTGGAATCGGTAGCGCCATGGCGTTAGCCTTTGCGCAAGCGGGACATCGTTTGGTATTAGTCGGAAGAAATAGTGACGAGCTGGGCGTGCTACGAAATCGCTTGGCTCAGCCTGAACGCCATCAAATTATGCTAGCCAATTTAAATAGCGCCGCGGCTATTACTAGCCTCGCAACTGAATTGGCCGACATCGGAGGCGTGGATGTCCTCATTAACAATGCCGGTGTTGCTGGTTTTGCTTTGCTCCCTGAGGTGCAAGATGATGATCTAGCGCAGATGCTGGGATTAAATTTACTGGCGCCCATGCGCTTGTGCCGCGGCCTCTTACCCCTGCTCAGCGCAAGTGCGAACGCCTGTATTATTAATGTTGGTTCAAGCTTTGGCAGTATCGGCTATGCCGGTTTTAGCACCTACTGTGCCAGCAAGTTTGGTTTGCGCGGTTTTACCGAGGCTTTACAACGAGAATTGGCAGACCAAGAAATAGCAGTGCATTACCTTGCCCCACGCGCAGTGCGAACTAAAATGAATAGCGCGGCTGTGGTCGCAATGAACGCAGAGCTGGGTAATCGCGAGGACGAGCCTGCAGTGGTTGCGTTAGCCGCTATGCGACTACTAACTGAGCGGCACAGCTGTAACCGTTACCTGGGTTGGCCAGAGAAGTTTTTTGTGCGCTTAAACGGCTTGTTTCCCTGCCTAGTCGCAAAGGCACTGAAAAAACAGCTACCGATAATAAAACGCTATGCCAAGCAGCAAGGCGATGCTCCCTTGCGCTAAAGCAGTACGTGTTAGTATGCCAACACCGAATGCGCTACGCTTATTAAAAAGTGAGTTTCAATAATGCGTTTACTGCTTATCGAAGACGATGAAAGTTTAGCCCAAGGTATGTTGACCGCGCTGCGGCGGGCGGGGTATGCCGTTGACCACGCGGCGACTGGCGCCAATGCTCTGCGTTTTTATGAAGCAGGCCAGTTAGATTTAGTAATATTGGATTTGGGCTTGCCAGATATCGACGGTCTTAGTCTGTTGCAGGCGTTGCGCAAAATTCAAGCCGGTATACCTATTCTTATCCTCACCGCCCGGGACGGTCTTAGCGATAAAATTGCTGGACTGGATGCCGGCGCCGATGACTATCTTACAAAGCCATTTGCTTTCGAAGAACTATTGGCTCGCATTCGCGTGCTGTCGCGGCGCAGTGGGCCACTGCGCGAAGCAGAAATTCATATTGGCAATGTCAGCCTGAATATCGCCAGCCATGAAGTGCAATTGAATGGTGAAGTGCAAAAGGTCTCTCGCCGCGAATTTGCCATTTTACGGGCCTTGGCTGACCGCCCTGGTCAGGTATTTAGTCGGGAGCAATTAGAGGAAAAGCTTTATAGTTGGGGCGATGAAGTCAACAGTAATACTGTGGATGTACATGTGCATAACCTCCGCAAAAAATTAGGTCACTCGGTTATCAAGACCATTCGTGGGGTTGGCTTCATTCTCGGTGACAGTGAATGACCTCGCTGCGCCGTTTTTTGATCATTAGTGTGTTGTCGGCACTTATGCTGGTTAATTTTATTGCCGCGCTGCACGGTTATCGCTCAAGTATGCTCGAGGCCGAAAGCCTATTTGATCAAAAGCTAAGCGAAATGGCCGCGCAATTTGCGGCTATGCCATTGCCGAATGAGGAATCGCCACCGTCGGCAGATGATGAGCAAATGGTCTTTCAAATTTTTTCAGGCGAAGGCAAATTACTGTGGCGTTCTGTCCACGCGCCCGCGCAAATTATTAGCGAAGTACCGGGTTTTGGTGAGCATAATTTTAATGATTACCGGTGGCGCACGCTAAGCTATTTAAACCCGAATACGGGTCGACGAGTGGTGGTCGCTGAGCGCGTAGATCAACGCTATCGCTTAGCCGAGAGTGTGATATTAGAATCTATTGTACCAGTGGTTCTGGTATTACCCGTGGCGGGAATATTAATTTGGTTAATCATTGGTCGCGGCTTAAGTAGCCTTGGCGTACTGGCGGGCATTCTGCGCCGAAAACCGACCGACGATTTTGGCGCCATTCGAGTCGATGGTGCACCGGTAGAACTGTTGCCGGTTATTCAATCGGTAAACTCTATGCTAAGTCGCTTGAGCGCCTCGTTTGAACGAGAACGCCGCTTCTCTGCTGATGCCGCACATGAATTACGGACACCCATCAGTGCAATTAAAATGCACCTTCACAATGTGCGCGATGAGCTGCCCAACGGCAGCGATTCTCTGCGCAGCTTGACTAAAGACGTAGACCGCCTTGCACATTTAGTAGAGCAAATGCTATTGCTACACCGCACTACACCAGATCACTACCCAGCTAAATTTGAAAAAATCTCATTGCCAGGCTTAGCTCGCGATGCGATTGCGGAGCGCTACGCCGATTGCGCTGCTAAACTGCAAACCATCGAGTTAGCGGGCGATGCGGTAACAGTGGATGGCGACCGCTTTGCACTCGGAATTTTACTGCAAAACTTGGTCAATAATGCCAGTAAATATACCCAGCAGGGCGGACGCATTGAGTTGCGCACCGAGGTCAAGAGCAGCGAGGTTTGGCTAACCGTTGCAGACAACGGACCGGGGATATCGGCTGAGGCGCAGAGTCGGGTGTTCGAACGTTTTTATCGGCTGGGGGGAGACCGCCACAGCTCGGGAGTGAGCGGCTGTGGTTTAGGCTTATCGATCGTTGAGCATATTGCAGAATTACACGGGGCTAACATCGTCATGGCAACAGGTTTAGAGGGCAGGGGCTTGGCGGTATCGATCGTATTCCCCGCACTGTTGCGCAGTGATAAGGCATTACCGCCTAGCGCTAAATCAAAAAAAGCGCTCGGTCGTAGCGATGAGGGCGAGCAGGTATGAGCAAATTAATGTCGACCTTGAGCCATTCAATCGGCGCTGCGCTATTGTTGTTAGCCGCGACCTCAGTTTGGGCAGAAAAGCCCAGCTTCAACCTAGAAATACGCGAACATTTATTTACGCCCTCAGAATTGCGGGTGCCCGCCAATACCAAAATAAAACTTTGGGTATACAACCGCGATAGCACGCCGGAAGAATTTGAAAGTTACGAGTTGAATCGCGAAAAAGTAATTTTGGGCGGCCAGAAGGCCTTACTATTTATTGGCCCGCTACCGGCGGGAGAGTATCCATTTTTCGGCGAGTTTAATCCCAAGAGTGCTCAAGGCAAGATAATTGCTGAATGAGAATTAAATCGAGTAAGGTAAAATGCTGCTGACTAGCGTCGTCATTATCATTCGTGAAGTACTTGAAGCGGCACTGCTGATAAGTATTCTATTGTCTATGTGCCGACAATTGGGCGTGAGTCAGGCCTGGTTTAAATGGGGGGTATTAGCAGGCTTGCTTGGGTCCGTAGGTTATGGTCAGCAGATGGGCAATATTTCATCGGCCATGGGTGGCGTGGGCCAAGAGCTGAGTGATGCGGGGATTCAATTATTGATTTATCTCTGCTTACTGTATAGCTGTCAACAATTAGTGTTTCACCTTAATCGTCGTCAGTCACTAAATAGTATTTTATACGTGGCGATGGCCGTCGCTATTGCCTTGGCAGTGATCCGCGAAGGTTCAGAGATTTATATTTATTTATCAGCCTTTCAAGGTAATCAAGAATCGCGCTTAGGTTTATTTAGCGGCGCGGTAATTGGCTTGGGTATCGGCTTTAGTTTTTGCGCCTTATTTTATTATTGGCTGCTGAGTTTTAGTCCGCGTCGCGTCGTATTTTTCGGCAGTATGTTACTTACCCTAGTGGCGGGCGGCATGATTTTACAAGGCTGTAAAATGCTGATTCAGGCGGATTACCTACCCGACGGTCAAGCTTGGGATAGCAGCGGGTTTTTACCCGAAGACGGCCTGCCGGGGCAATTGCTTTACGCCATGGTGGGCTATGAGGCCACTCCCGCACCAGCGCAAGTTGCGATTTATGTATTTGCGATTGCGGTCATGCTTGCCACCTTAACGTTGCGTTATCGCGCGGGTATAAATGCGGCATCGCCAACTAAGCCGGATGAGCAATAATGCTAGGCTCGCGCAAGCTTGAATTAGGCCTGTTGGTATTGGGTTCATTGACTGGCGCGGTGTTTGCTGACGGTTTGGCTGTAGACAAAATTTACGCGCCCTACGTTAATGTCCTTGAAAAAGAATTGGAATACCGGGTCAGCCGAGCGCAGGGAGGCGTTCAAGCGCCAAATGGCATTGTTATTCAGCGCCTTGGTTTTGGCGCGGCAGTTAGCGACACCCTCGCCCTCGAGGCCTATGTCATCGGTCGCGGCGATGACGATGCTGCAAGCTTCAGTGGTTACGAACTCGAAGCTCGCTGGCAACTCACCGAGCAGGGCGAGTACGCAATAGATTGGGGTGTACTGCTGGAGTACGAAAATAGCCGCGACAGTGATGTGGAAGAACTGGCGACCAAAATCATCGCGCTGCGGGAGTGGCACAGCTATATCTTCACCGCCAATGCTGGATTACTTTACGAAGACAGCGAGGTTAACGGCGACGAGTTTGAAACCAGCTTTTCGGCACAGGCCCGCTACCGCTATAAACCCTATCTGGAACCCGCGCTAGAATTTTATGCCGCCGAAGATTATCGCGGCATTGGCCCCGCACTGGTGGGGATGACTCGCTTAAGCAGCACCAACAGCATTCGTTGGGAATTGGGCAGTGTCCTTGGCCTGAATGAAAGCAGTGCTGATTACACCCTTCGTTTAAAGCTTGAGTATGAGTTTTACTAGCTGCTGGTCGACAATCTAGCGCAATTCCTGTATTGAATAACGGTGTGGCTACTTTCTATATCAAGGTGGATTTTTGGTCAGTTAAATTTTATAAGCGCGGCGCGCAGTATTGGTGTCCTCTCTTGAATAAGTAAGGAAGTATTAAATACTATGAGCAATTCGGCGCTAGACCAAAACGGCGATACGGTGTGGAACCCATCATTAAAGCAGAGGCGGAGTCTTCTTGGGTCGCTCAGCGCAGATGACGCAGAAGCCTGTGTTTCGCTGATACATGATGGCCAGTGGAGCATCTCGGCGTTTCACTCCGGGCTAGTTTGTCTTGAAAACGCCGTTACCGGCGAGGGTCCTTGGCATATGGCCGAAATTCCCGTGACCAAGATTCTTGATCTATGGCTATTGCTAGCCGATGGTAGTCTTCAGGAGCTTCACCAGTTACCGTGGCAGGACGGAGATGGCTTCTAGGTCGCACTGGAATTCATTTTCTGGGCTGTGCTAAGAAGAGCTAAGCTCATATATCAATAATTTAAATATTTCCATTTATAGGCAAGTTAATGAGCGGTCAAAAAAAGACACTGGATCAAGTTTTAGCAGAACAGCGCGAGTACAATACTAAGCGCGCCAGCGGTTATCGAGAAAAAGCCTTAAAGCTTTACCCTTGGGTTTGCGGGCGGTGCGCGCGTGATTTTGAGCGTAGGAATTTATCTGAGTTAACAGTACATCACGTCGATCACGATCATGATAATAACCCGCCTGATGGTAGTAATTGGGAACTGTTATGTATTTATTGCCATGACGAGGAGCATACCAAATACGAAAACTTAGTCCGCTATGGCAGTACCACGGAGAAAAAGTCAAAAGCGGCCACATTCAACCCCTTTGCTGATCTCAAGGCAAAGATGGACAGCGATAAAAAATAGTCTGGTGGAAAGATTTATGTCAAAGAAAGTCCTTAAATTTGAGTTTGAGAAAGAAACAAAAAACAGTGTTCGCTATAAAGAAATTCCCGACGAAGGAACTGCGCCTATTGTTGGTTCCTTATATATACAAAAGTGGTTTGCGGGTAGTAGTAAAACCATTGAGATTACAATCGACAAAAAAGATTAGTGGCAAATAGCCTGTGACGCCTCTTTACAGCAGAAAAAATGAATAAAGGGTTAACGATGGAATATTTTACTGACGCGTTTAAAAAGTATGCTGAGTTTTCCGGCCGGGCAAGTCGACAAGCGTATTGGATGTTTGTGCTGGCTTACTTCCTTATTTATGTTGCCATTTCTGTTGTCGACTATGTGCTGAACACGGTTTGGCTGGCCTCGCTTTTTTCTTTGGTGGTATTGCTGCCAAGTATCAGTATTACCGCGCGGCGGCTTCACGATACGGGCAGGTCGGGGTGGTGGCAGTTAATTTATCTGGTGCCGCTCATTGGTCTCATTGTGATGCTGGTGTTTCTTTGTCAGGCGAGTGATGGCGACAATGAATACGGCTCTGTTAACGCATCTTAATATGGCGCAGCTTTTTCGGTGAAAGAGGCTTAGCTGGGGGCGGCAGTCAGTTAATGGCTTGCCTTAAAGTTCTCTCGTATCGTGTAGCGGAAAAACACCGGAAACGTATTTTTGACGTAAATTTGTTCCTGCATCATGTATTTGGGGCTAATGCCTTGGCTTAAGGCAATGATCACCCCACGGGAGTCTAGGCGGTACACTTGGCCTTCGATTTCTTCGCAGTGTTGGTCGTGAAACCGAATATTGCCCCGCAGGGTTTCGCCGATTTGTAGAGGCGCATTCGATTTTGGGGCCAGTAAAATGCCGCGTTCGGAAATTTCTAAAACGCGGTAGGTGGTGTCTTTATCTACGGTGAGCGGCGGTTCGGCGGCCTTGGGGTAGGGCAGCCGGAAGAAGCGGCGCAGGTTTTTAATTTTATCGATCATTCTTTATGTGTAGTCGATGTTTTCGGTGATGTCGACTAAGAGCGCAAGGCTTTTGCAAAAAGGCTTTATACCGAGGCATATACACTGCGCCCCGAAAGCCAGCGTTGGATAAGCGGTTTAACGTTATTTGGGTGGTTTTCGATGATGTGCTGGGCTTGTTCGCGCACCGCGTCGAGCAAGTCGTCGTCGCGCTGTAAATCGGCTATTTTAAAACTCATTAAGCCGGTTTGGCGGGTGCCAAGTACTTCGCCGGGGCCGCGCAGTGCTAGATCTTGTTCGGCAATAACAAAGCCGTCATTGCTGTCGCGCAGGGCGGCTAAACGCTCGCGACCATTGCGTGACAGCGGCGTTTGGTAAAGCAGTACGCAAAAGCTTTGCTGGCTGCCACGGCCGACGCGCCCGCGCAATTGATGAAGTTGGGCTAGACCAAGACGCTCGGCATTTTCAATGATCATTAGCGAGGCGTTGGGCACGTCTACCCCGACTTCGATTACCGTGGTGGCGACGATTAAATCTAATTCTGCCGCTTTAAAGTCCGCCATGACAGCGGCTTTTTCCTTGGGCTTCATGCGGCCGTGCACTAGACCAATGCGCAATTCGGGCAGGGTTTCTTTTAATAGCTCCCAGCTGGCTTCAGCGGCTTGCGCTTGAAGCTTGTCAGATTCTTCGATCAGGGTGCACACCCAATAGGCCTGCTGGCCGCTGGCGCAAACACCTCGGAGTCTTTCCATTACATCGCCGCGCCGATCATTGGCCAGTACCACGGTATTGACCGGGCTGCGGCCCGGTGGCAATTCATCGATGACCGAGGTATCGAGGTCTGCGTAGGCGGTCATCGCCAAGGTCCGTGGAATAGGGGTTGCGGTCATGATGAGCTGATGTGGCTGGCCGACATTGGCGGCGGCTTTTTGTTTTAACGCTAAGCGTTGATGAACCCCAAAGCGATGTTGCTCGTCGATGATGACTAAACCGAGTCGGGCGAACTCCACATCGTTCTGAAAAAGCGCATGGGTGCCAACTGCGACATGGGCGCTGTGATCGGCAATAGCGTCGCTTTGCAATTGACGAGCTTTGCCTTTTAATTTGCCGGTAAGCCAGGCCACATTTAAACCGAGGGGCTCAAACCACTGGCTGAAGCTTTGGTAGTGTTGCTCCGCCAAAATTTCAGTGGGCGCCATAATCGCGACCTGGTAGCCGCTGGCGACTGCTCGCAATGCGGCGAGTGCCGCCACGGCGGTTTTACCGCTGCCAACGTCACCTTGAACCAAACGCAGCATGGGGGTGTGGCTGCGCAAGTCCTTGGCAATTTCCTTGGCTACGCGTTGTTGTGCGCCTGTTAGCGTAAACCCCAAGCCTTTTAAAAATCCGCGCTGTAGTGTTGTTGGGCCGTCGAGGGCCGGGCCGCCACCGCGCTGGGTTTCGCGTCGCAACTCTTGCAGGGCTAAATTATGGGCAAGCAATTCTTCAAAGGCCAGGCGCCGCTGGCTGGGATGCAAGCCTTCTTGTAATTGACTGATCGAGGCGTCAGTCGGCGGATGGTGTAAGTAGCGCAGCGCCTCGGCCAAGGTCCATTGGCTGTTATTAAGGGCATAGGGAAGTGATTTAGTTGGTAACCATTCACTTACTGGGTGGTGCTCTAGATACTGTAGCGCTTGATCGCAGAGCTTGCGCCAACTGGTTTGGGCAAAGCCCTCTGTGCTTGGGTAAATCGGCGTGAGTCGCTCTTCTACAGCTACGGGTTCGTCGCCGCCGAGAACGCGGTATTCCGGGTGGTAAAATTCTAGGCCACCGCTGCCCCGGCGGGGTTCACCAAAGCAGCGCAGCCGCGCACCAGGGGTGAGTTGGGCTTTTTGCGCCGCACTAAAATGGAAGAAGCGCAGGGTGGTGGTTCCGCTGCCATCTTGGATTCGGCAGACTAAGCTGCGACGACGGCCGAACACGACATCGGCAACCAGCACTTTACCTTCAATGACGACGTCGGTACTTAATTGCATGGCCCCAATCGGCGTAATACGGGTGCGGTCTTGGTAGCGCAGGGGCAGGTGGAATAGTAAATCTTGTACGGTTTTAATGCCCAGTGCGTCGAGCTTTTCGCGCACCTTGGGGCCCACACCTTTTAAGGTGGCGACACCAAGTTGATGTAGCGCCACGGTGGTGGCTGGCTTGCTTCTGCTCGTGGGCTGGCTCATCCGGGCTTTTTAATTTTACGTTTTGTTTTGGATGGACTTTGGGAGCTTGGCAGCGAGGTTAGTGCTGCCGCCGAGGCTTTTATAGCGCGGCTAATAACATCCACGGCCTGGTGGCGGGGAAAACTCGCGCGCCAGGCCAATGCTACGGTGCGGGTTGGCGAGGGGTCGACAAAAGGCCGAGTACACAGCACGCCATCGCCATAGGGAGCAACTTGCGCGGCAGACAGCGGCAGTATGGTAATACCGAGCTTGGAGACGACCATGTGCTTTAAGGTTTCGAGTGAGCTGCCCTCGACAACGGACTGCAGTAGGCGATCTCCATTGGCAAAGGTTTGTCGAAGTCCAGGGCAGGCGGCCATGACTTGGTCACGAAAGCAGTGGCCTTCACCGAGGAGCAGAACATTTTCATTGAGTAAGTCGTCTTGGTGTAGCGCCGTTTTTTGCGCTAAGGGGTGGTCGCAGGGCAGCAGCACAACAAAGGGTTCTTCGTAGAGCGGCTGGGTAACGACGTCGGGTTCATTAAAGGGGAGTGCGACAATAATGGCGTCGAGCTGGGAGGAGCGCAGGCGCTCTCGCAAGACCCCGGTTAAATTCTCCTCGATATATAAAGGCATCTCCGGCGCATACTCGCGAATTAGTGGAATACAGCGCGGGTAAAGATAGGGGCCGACGGTGTGAATTGCGCCAATGGCCAGCGGCGTGCCCAGGGGGTCGCGGCCCTGATTGGCGAGCTCGCGAATATGGTCGGCTTGCTCTAGCACATAGCGCGCCTGGCGAATCACTTGTTCGCCCACCGGCGTTGTTTTAATTTGCCCGCGATTGCGCTCAAACAAAGAAATGCCGAGTTCGTCTTCCAGTTTTTTAATGGCCACGCTGAGGGTGGGCTGGCTAACAAAGCATTTTTCTGCCGCCTTGCCGAAATGCCCTGAATCTTTCAGGGCAAGAATGTAGCGCAGTTCGGTAAGCGTCATAAAAATACCTGTGCAATAGTGAAAACGTAATAGTTAATACCTATGACGCTCAATCCTACCCTGCCGCGCTGAAAAGGCAATTTATACTTTAACGGAAAAGCCGAGATTACTCCGCTAGCCGCAGTAAAATTTTGCCGATATGGGCGCCACTTTCCATGCGGGCATGGGCGGCGGCGATATCAGCAAATGGAAAGACCTGATCAATTACCGGTTTTATTGTGCCGTTGCCGTACAGCGGCATAACCTGCTCTTCTAGTTCGGCGGCTATTTGGGCTTTTTGTTCAGCACTTTGGGCGCGCAGGGTTGAGGCGGTTAAGGTCAGGCGTTTCATTAGTACCGGTAAAAAATTCAATTCGGCGGTAAAGCCCGCTTGAAAGGCAATAAAAGCGATGCGGCCGTCGGCGGCGGCGAGCTTAATATCTTTTTGCACATAGTCGCCGCCTACCATATCCAGAATCACATCCATGCCGTGGCCGTCAGATGCCTCGGCGAGGACGTTTTCAAAGGCCTCGGTTTTGTAATTAACGGCTTTTAGCGCGCCGAGGTCTTCACAGGCTGTGCATTTGGCTTCGCTACCAGCGGTGGTATAAACCTTGGCGCCCATCGCTGTGGCGAGACGAATGGCAGTTGTGCCAATGCCGCTACTCCCGCCGTGAACGAGGAAGTGCTCGCCAGCTTTTAATTTGGCGCGCTGAAAAACATTGTGCCAAACCGTGAATAAGGTTTCTGGTAGCGCCGCCGCATCGAGTACCGACATGCCCTTGGGAACGGCGAGGCATTGGCTGGCGGGGGCTACGGTATAATCGGCGTAGCCGCCACCATTGCACAGCGCGCACACCATGTCGCCCACGGCCCAGCGGCTGACGTCGCTGCCGACGGCGACAATTTCGCCCGATACCTCTAAACCCAGTACAGGGCTGGCGTCTGCTGGTGGTGGATACAGACCATAGCGCTGCATTAAGTCGGGACGATTAACGCCGGAGCCAATAACACGAATCAAAACTTCCTTGGCGGTTGGCTCTGGCATAGCCTCATTGGCGAAGCTCAGGTGGTGATCTTCGCTGTTAACGGTAACGATACGTCGCATGATGGGAAGGCTTGCCATGGTCGTCCTCGGGTGCAAAGTGCTAAGCTCTGCAGCGGCGCTCGTAATCGCCGCTAACACCTAGCAGAAAAAAGATGAGAGCCAGTATAGCGAAGACTGCTGGCACTGGGCGAATTGTCGTTTTATTTATTGGAGTTTACGCTGGCGATGGCTGTTGAAGGCAAAAGCGAACAAAAAAAGCTGCTCATTGTGGGTTGTGGTGATATTGGCAATGGGTTGGCAGAGTTGTATTTACCCCAGGGGTGGGAGGTGCAAGGTTTACGTCGTAATACTGCCAAATTGGCGCCGGGGATTACGGCGTTGGCGGCGGATGTTTGTGATTCTGCGAGTGTGGCTGCCCTTGGCCCGCTGCACGCAGACTATGTGGTGGTGACCTTAACACCTGGCGGAAATAAGGCCGAAGCCTATCAAGCCGTATTTGAGCGGGGTTTGGTCAATGTTTTGGCTGCGATCGCGGTGCCACCTAAGCACATATTTTTTGTCTCCAGTACCGGTGTGTACGCGCAGGCCAATCACGACATAATCGATGAAACTAGCGAAACGACCCCCGACCGGTTTTCTGGTCGAAGTCTCTTAAACGCTGAGCAGGCAATAGCTGCTACTGCTTGGTCCCATAGTAATATTCGCTTTGGCGGTATTTATGGTAGCGGTCGATTCTTTATGCTGAATAAGGTCTTGGAGGGCGACTGCGCGCCGCCACAGCCACTGCATTACACTAACCGAATTCACCGCGATGATTGCGTTGGGTTTATCGCCCATTTAATAGATAAAGCCGAGGCGGGTGGCAAACTCGAAAACTGTTATGTGGGCGTGGATGATGAGGCTGCGAGTATTCAAGATGTACAGGCGTGGTTGGCTGTGCAGTTAGGCGTGACTTACGCGAGCAAGGGCGAGCCGATTGCGCGTACTGGGAGCAAGCGCTGTGTGAATCGCCGTCTGCGAGAAAGTGGCTATACATTAAAATACCCGACTTTTCGCGACGGATTTGAACCGGTACTGCGAGCTTGGCGCGCGAGTACCGCTAAAGATTGACGCTGTAATTAAAGTGCGAGTATGACTTCAACTTCAATCATGGCGCCACGGGGTAGTGCGGCAACTTGAACGCAGGCGCGGGCTGGGTAGGGTTCAGTAAAAAATTTCGCCATTACCTCATTGACCTGAGCAAACACGCTTAGATCAGTTAAGGATATATTTACCTTCACCGCGTTATTTAAGCTGCCGCCGCTGGCATCAGCCACGGCCGACAGGTTTTTAAACACCTGAGTCGCCTGCTCAACAATCCCGCCGTCAACCATGGTCATGGTTTCTGGCACCAAGGGGATTTGGCCAGACAAATAAACCGTATTGCCCACCTTCACCGCTTGGGAGTAAGTGCCAATAGCCTCTGGGGCGTGGAGGGTGTTGATGTATTCTTTAGTGCTCATGGTGGCTCCTAGTTATTTAGTCGGATGTCGGATGTCGGGAGTCTGACGAAAAACCAGATCGTGCGGATGCGTCTGACATCAGACCCCAGACGTCCGACTTTCCCTTAATGCCTTTCCCTAGTCACCTTTATCACCGCGGGAATATTCCGTATGCGGCGCATAATATTGGCTAAATGCACTCGCGAACGGACGCCAACAATAAGGTGAATGGTGCTAATTTTGGCATTTTCGTCTTCTACGCTGATTTTTTCTATGCTGCCGTCAGCGCCATTTACGCGGGTTGCTAACACAGCAATAATGCCGCGCTGCTTGGTTAATTCAATTTTCATTTCTACCGAGAAGTCGCGGTCAATATTCTCGGCCCAGCTCAGGGGTACTACTCGGTCGGGCTGGCTGCTAAGTTCAATACTGTTGTGGCAGTTTTCGCAGTGTACTACCACCCCTTTTTCGGAACTGACGATGCCAATAATGTGGTCGCCGGGTATGGGGTAGCAGCAGCGCGCAAAATTGACCAAAAACCCTTCGGTGCCATGGATCACCATGGAGTGGCGGGTTGGCGGTGGCCGCAGGGCGTCGCCGTCGGCAATATTGTCGCGTAAATTTAATAATTGGCGGGCGGTTAAATAGGCAACTCGGTTACCCATGCCAATTTGTTCATAGACATTGTCTGGCGTTTTGGCGTGGGTAGTGTCGACCAGTTGCTGCAGGTATTTGTCTTCGAAGTCGGCTATGTTCTCGTTCATGCTGGCCAGTGCGCGTTCGAGCATACGCTTGCCCAAGGTTAAGGCTTCGTTTTTGCGCTGGTATTTCAGGTGGTGACGAATACCCGTGCGGGCCTTGGCTGTGACCACAAAATGCAGCCATGCCGGATTGGGCTGGGCGCCGGGGGTGGTAATCACTTCTACTGTTTGGCCGCTTTGCAGGGTTTCTGACAGCGGCGCCAAACGGCGGTTGATTCGACAGGCCACGCAGCTATTGCCGATGTCGCTGTGAACCGCGTAGGCAAAGTCCACGGCAGTGGCGCCGGCGGGCAACTCCATAATGTCGCCGCGCGGGGTAAAGACATAGACCTCGTCGGGGAAAAGGTCGATTTTTACATTCTCAATAAATTCTAGTGAGTCGCCAGCGCGCTCCTGCATTTCTAAAAGGCCTTGCACCCATTGGCGAGCGCGGGCATGGCTGGAATTGCGCTTGGGCTCTTGGTCGCTACTTTTGTACAACCAATGGGCGGCGATGCCGTTGTTGGCCATTTCTTCCATTTCGTGGGTGCGGATCTGGATTTCAATCGGCACGCCTTCCAGGCCAAATAACACCGTGTGCAAAGACTGGTAGCCATTGGCCTTGGGGATCGCAATATAGTCTTTAAATTGGCCGGGCACCGGCTTATACAGGCTGTGTACGCAGCCTAATACTCGGTAGCAGCTGTCGACCGAGTCCACCACTATGCGAAAGGCATAGAGGTCCATAATCTCCTTTAGCGACTTACGCTTATTGCGCATTTTGCTGTAAATACTGAACAGGTGCTTTTCGCGGCCGATGACATTGGCGCTGTGGCCTTCTTCGGTAAGGCAGTTCTCGATGCTTTCTTTAATGGTGGTGATGGTTTTTTTACGGTCGCCAAAGCGCGTCGTAATGGCCTTGCGAATGCGTCGGGCGCGCATGGGGTGCATGGACATAAAGCCCAGGTCTTCGAATTCAACCCGAATATTGTGCATGCCCAAGCGCTGGGCAATGGGCGCGTAAATCTCCAGCGTTTCTCTGGCGATACGGCGGCGCTTATCTTGGGGCATGGCCCCGAGGGTGCGCATATTGTGTAGGCGGTCGGCGAGTTTAACCAATATAACGCGAATATCCTTGGCCATGGCCAAGGCCATTTTCTGGAAGTTCTCGGCTTGTTGCTCGGCTTTAGATTGAAACTCGATACGGGTTAGCTTCGAAACCCCGTCTACTAGCTCGGCGACGACATCGCCAAATTGATCGCTTAAACCCTGTTTGGTGACATGGGTGTCTTCAATGACGTCATGGAGCATCGCCGCCATGAGGCTTTGAACGTCCATGTGCATTTCTGCAAGAATACTGGCAACTGCTAAGGGATGTGTTACGTATGGCTCGCCACTGCGACGGTTTTGACCTTCGTGGGCTTGTTCCGCGTAGTAGTAAGCGCGTCGAACCTGATTGACCTGATCGGGCGTCAGGTATTCAGCAAGGGAGATTGCAAGGGCGTCGATCGATCCGGCTGGCTCTTTAACGCCGCTGCTCGGATTGAAAAAACTGTATTGATGCATCGACGCCCCTTTCAGACGCGAATTACAGTGAAGCGGCGCCCAATTCAGCGCCCAGATCGATTTCTGGCTCGTCGTCGTGCTTATTGGCAGCCATGACTTGCTCGCGGGTGATCTTACCTTCGGCCAGCTCACGCAGTGCAATAACCGTTGGCTTATCGCCTTCTTCTGCAACTAAGGCAGTTTTGCCGCCGGTTGCCAGAGCATGGGCGCGTTTGCTGGCGACCATAACTAATTCAAAGCGATTATCGACGGCTTGTAGGCAGTCTTCAACAGTAATTCGGGCCATGATGTGTTTCCTGCAGACTAAACAAAATCAGCGCACAAATTGCGCGCTGTTAATTACTTGGCAGTCTAACAAAAAGTTGACACTTATGACAGTAGCGCACTGAGCAGTGTGGCATGGCGGTCCTGTTGTTTGTCTAATTGCAAACGACGGCCGCGAATTATGGCCTCTAAGTCGGCCAGTGCGGTGTTGAAGTCATCATTTATGACCACATAATCGCCTTCAACATAGTGAGACATTTCCGCCACGGCGGCGTCCATGCGGCGCTGAATGACACTGTCGTCATCCTGACCGCGACCAGTAAGGCGCTGATTTAAGGCCTCCCGAGAGGGCGGCAGAATAAAAATGGCGATGGTTTCGGGCATTAAGCGGCGCACTTGCTGGGCGCCCTGCCAGTCAATTTCCAGAATCACATCTTCGCCACGGGCGAGTTCAGACTCTACCCACTTTTGAGAAGTGCCGTAAAAATTATCAAAAACCTGGGCATGCTCCAAAAAAGCGGTCTCACCCAGCATCTGTTGGAACACCTCGTGGCTGATAAAGTGATAGTTCACCCCATCCTCCTCACCGGGCCGCATCGGCCGCGTGGTGTGGGATACCGACACACTGAGTTGGGGTGTGCGCTTGAGTAACTCTGCGACTAAGCTGGTTTTGCCGGCCCCCGAGGGTGCTGAAATGGTATAGAGCGTGCCTTGACTGTGCATAGCGACGGGGTCGTCCTCTGATTGTAGTGCTCGCGGCGGATGGCAGCGCGACAGATAGCGTTTAGATTATACGATCAGTTTAGCAAAGCGTCACGGAAGGGTGGGTCGTTCTATGAAATTAAGGCACAGCAAACAGTATTCAATATTCTGAATCTGCCCATTGAGTAGTGGTCAAAGCCCTATGAAACTCAATAATTTGCCTAAAAGAGACCGTTCAAAGATGCCTATTTGTCCAGCACTTGCCTTTGGTTTTTACTGAATCTTGGTGGTGAGTAACGGAAAACCGTGCGATTTTTACGCTGCTGTCAGGCTTAAAAAATAGCGCAATGTAGATACTATGGTGTCTTTAGCTGGCCAACAATAAGGTTCGAGAACGAAGATTGCCTTGTCTCAACAGGTATACACTAAGTGAGTTATATCGTAACAATGTGTATACCTATGGTTTGCGTGAGTGTAATAACTGGTCTACACTAAGTTACCTATTTGGTGATCTAGTGTAGACCTATGACTAAATCTGAGGAGCTATTAAGCGCGTTAGCCAAAGCGGTGAATGCTGGTGGTGGCATTCACAGTGCAACAGAGCTTGCTTTTATGCTGGGTGTGCCTTGTGACCCAGCTTTTAGAAAGTTCCTCGCAGATAGCGTAAAGAAGGGCTTGCTAAGGCGAGTGGTGAAAGGCTTTTATGAAAGTGTGATTACACCGCCAGAGCCAGAGACGGCCATTTATAAAATCATCAAAAAGTTGCGTAGTGGCGTGTTGAGCTACATCAGCTTAGAAAGTCAGCTAAGCCATACCGGCGATATTTCACAAATTGTGATGGGCAGAGTCACTGTAGTCACTAAAGGCCGAAGTGGTTGTTTTGATACACCCTATGGTGTGATCGAATTTACCCACACTAAGAAGCCAGTCGAACAAATCGCACCTAATTTGTACTATGACCCTGCCATCAAAATGTATCGCGCGCATAAAGAACAAGCAATTGCAGATCTAAAGCACTGCCGACGCAATCTACATATGTTGGAGAGTTAAGTATGCTGAAGCAACAAATTCGCCAAATCGTACAGTCAAACCCTGACTTTGCAGCAGTAACGCCCGTGATAGAAAAAGAGATCTTGCATCACGACATTATGGACGTGCTGATCAAGCAAGGCGTTATGCAGCGATTAACCTTTATTGGCGGCACCTCATTACGCATGTGTTACAACAGTAGTAGGTTGTCAGAGGATCTTGATTTCAACGGCGGCCATGACTTCAAGCCATCCGAGTTTGAAGGGTTGGAGTCCGAGATCCAGACCTATATTCAAAATAAGTATGAAACCGAAGTTTGGGTAAACAAGCCCTCTAGCGAGCAGCAAGGAGATACTGTTTCGTGGAAGATTAGTATCGTGAAAGAGCCTAATCGTCCTGATTTACCACGACAAAAAATGCATATTGACGTCTGTGCAATACCCTCATTCGATATCGAAAAGCGTCCGTTAATCAATCATTACGACATTGTTGTGCCGACTGAAGGGATCTTGGTTCCGGTGCAGTCATTACAAGAAACACTGGCCGATAAGCTTATTGCGTTAGCGTATCGGGCAAGACGTATCAAGCCTCGTGATATCTGGGATATTGTTTGGATTAAGCAGCGCGGGATTGATTTATCCAAAGTATTGGTTGACAAGAAACTCACCGCCAGACACAAGCAAACAGATGACTTTCGACAGGCGCTGTCTACTGCCTTAGCCAAGCTAATGACGGAAGAGGAAGTGCGAAATGACTTTAATATGGAAATAAGCCGCTTTATTCCTAAGCAAATTATAGAGAGAACCCTAGATAGCCCAGAATATTGGACGTATGTTCAGGGAGAGGTGAATGCCATCGCATCTGAGTTACTTCATGATGGCACACCCAAAAAACCATTTGATATGGGTTAGTTCCTTACCTTAGAGCTTCGTAAATTAGGTAGGTTTAATCTAACTCTCGTTCACACTTTTACCTGCTGAAAAGTGTGTTTAACGGTTTCTGGAATTTTATTGCTAGTGACAGAAATAAAATTGCTTAGGTGTATAAAATACCAGCCGTCCTCAACGGTAAAAACCTACTCAATATTCTGGATCTGCTCCCGCATCTGTTCAATCAACACCTTTAACTCTACTGCCGCCTGAGTGCTTTCCGAAACCACCGCTTTAGATGACAGAGTATTGGCCTCTCGGTTGAGTTCCTGCATGAAAAAGTCGAGGCGACGGCCGCTGGCGCCGCCTTTTTTCAGTACGCGACGAACTTCGGTTACGTGGGTGTCGAGGCGGTCGAGCTCTTCGTCTACGTCAGCTTTTTGGGCGATGAGGGCGATTTCTGCCTCTAGGCGCTCGGGGTTGAGTTCCACTTGGAGTTCGGCAAGGCGCTGTTGTAGTTTTTCGCGTTGAGCGATGACGATGCCGGGCATTTTGCTGCGGATGTCGGCGACGATGGCGCTGATGCTGTCGAGACGCTGGGTGATGAGGTCTGCCAGTGCTTGGCCTTCACGTTGGCGGTTGGCGAGGTGTTCTGCGAGGGCCTGTTGAAAGCCTTCGAGTAATTGGCCGCTAATGGCGTCGCCGTCGACACTTTGGGGTTCGAGTACGCCGGGCCAGCGCAATAACTCAAAAACATTGATGGGCGCGGCGTGGGCGATATCCGATTTCAGCTTATTGGCTGCGTCGAGTATTTGACTGGCGAGCACATTGTTGAGTTGCAGCGCTTGCTGCTGATTGTGCAGTTGCACCTTGAGCGCGCATTCAACTTTGCCGCGCTGCAGGCCTTTGCGCAGGGCGTCGCGGAGGCTGGGTTCTAAATTGCGCCAGCTCTCTGGTAGTTTGAAAGACAGCTCCAGGTAGCGATGGTTGACCGAGCGAAGTTCCCAAGTGGCACTGCCCCAAGGATAGTCAGATTGCTGGTGGGCAAAGGCGGTCATGCTGCTGGTAGTCAATGTCTTCCCCTTGGTGTTTATTAGAAACACCATTCTAAACTTTTTAGCCGGTTTCTTCAGCAGTGATTTGATTTGGCGGCGGGAGTTTGTCTGGGAGAAGTTTGGGGTGGGGATGGCTTGGCAGGTATAATCTGCGCCACTCTTTTGAATGCCTATGGAATTAAATGATGACACGACCCAGCGAGCGCGCCAGCGATGAAAAACGTCAGGTAACCATTACCCGCAACTACACCTGCCATGCCGAGGGTTCGGTATTGATTGAAATGGGTAATACCAAGGTGATTTGTACTGCGTCGGTACAAAACAGTGTGCCTGGGTTTTTGCGCGGCAGTGGTCAGGGCTGGGTAACGGCGGAATACGGCATGTTGCCGCGTTCTACCGGTAGCCGTATGGATCGGGAGGCGGCACGGGGCAAGCAGAGTGGCCGCACCCAAGAGATTCAGCGCTTGATAGGGCGCTCGCTACGCGCGTCTATCGACTTGACTATGCTCGGTGAGAATACCATTTACTTGGATTGCGACGTGATTCAGGCCGACGGCGGCACGCGCACCGCGTCTATCACCGGCGCCTATGTTGCCTTGGCTGACGCAGTGGCCAGTTTGCAGAAAAAGGGCTTGATTAGCGGTAATCCGCTTCAGCAGCAAGTTGCCGCGATTTCGGTCGGCGTATACCAAGGCGTGCCGGTGCTGGATTTGGATTACGCCGAGGACTCCAACGCCGAAACCGATATGAATGTGGTGATGGATGATAAGGGCGGCGTGATTGAAGTGCAGGGTACGGCAGAGGGCGCAACCTTTAGCCGCGCTGAAATGAATGCAATGATGGATTTAGCTGAGAAAGGTATTGCTGAATTGATCGAGGCTCAGCGCGCGGCGCTGGCCTAATTGTTTACCAGAAAGCCCTTAAAAGGGGCTTTCTGGTAACTCAAAGTCGTAATCCATAATCACCGGTGCGTGTTTGCCAAATTGCTGTACTTTGTAAATGGCACCGTATTCAACTCGCGGCGTCATGTGCTCTGAGGTGATTTGGTAGTCTACCCGCCAGCCGTTAGTGCCGGGCTCACCGTCTGGCCACCAGCTAAACTCGTCGGGATCGTTATTAATTAGACGAAATGCATCGGAGTACTGTTGTTCCCGAAACAGACGATCCATCCACTGCTGCTCTTCGGCCAAGCTGCCGGGCTTGCCGTGGTTGCCGCGAATGTCCTGAATATCGATACCGCGATGGGCAATATTCCAGTTGCCGCAAATAATAAAGTCACGGCGTTTGTTGCGCACTTTGGTTAGATGGTTGCCAAACTGCTCAAAAAATTGGTTTTTGCGAATTAGGCCTGCGCTATCGCCTTCTTCGGCGGTGGGGGCAAGCAAGCTGCCAATGCTGATATTGTCAAAGTCGGCCTGGATATAGAGACCGTCCATATCAAAATCTAAAAATCCCAGCCCTGTCATGATGGCTTTGGGCAGTTTGCGGCAGTAAATGGCGACGCCGTTGTGCTTACCGTCGGCGGCATCAAAGAAATAAGGGTTGTAGTCGCGGGGAAAATACACGTCGTCGCGAAGTTTGTACTCGGCAATGCCTAGGTTCTGAATGCAGATGATGTCGGCATCCTGCTTGGTAACCCAGTCGAAGAAGCCTCTTTTTGCAGCATCTACGATGCTGTCAGCGCAAAAGCTGATAATTCTCATGTCTTTCCTATCGTGTCGATAACGAGGCCGTGGTGGCCAAGCTTGAGCGTTGAGGTAAATCGTTATAGCGAGTTAAGACGCCAAACCTCAATACAAAAGTGGCGTTCAGCAATAGCGTGGCTGAATTTTCGATATAAACAAGGTGTTAGACTACAATGAAACCCTATTGACAACAATCACAGTAAAGAATATCTGTTAAAAAAACACTGGATTGATAGCCGAGGTTTAGTATTTTTACGGACTTTTGTCTGCATTTCGTGTCGTAGGTGAGGTTTTCACCGTAGCTGGGTAAAATGGGCGGCTACATATTTGAAATATTAGTCATTGGACGTATTAATGAGCATTAAACCCTATCAACAACGATTTATTCAGCAGGCCATTGCCAGCCAAGCACTTTGTTTTGGCGAATACACTCTAAAGTCGGGCCGTGTTAGCCCTTATTTTTTTAATGCCGGTCGCTTTAGCAGCGGTGGGGCATTGGCAGCACTGGGTCGCTGTTACGCCGATGCTATTGTGGCGTCGGGTATTCAGTTTGATGTGTTGTTTGGTCCGGCCTACAAAGGTATTCCTCTGGCGGCGGCAACCGCTTGTGCACTGGCAGAACACCACCAGCTCGATGTACCGTACGCGTATAACCGCAAAGAAAAGAAAGACCACGGCGAAGGCGGCAGCCTTGTTGGCGCCGCGCTTGTTGGGCGCGTTTTAATCATTGACGATGTGATTACAGCCGGCACCGCAATCCGTGAAGCTATTGCAATGATCGCTGCCGAGGGTGCCGAGGTAGCCGGTGTTGCGATTGGTCTCGATCGCCAAGAGCGTGGCCAAGGTGAGCGCTCGGCGATTCAGGAGCTAGAGCAAGATGCCAATTTGGCGGTGGTGAGCATCGTGGGATTGAACGATATTGTGGCTTATTTGACGCAATCGGCAGAAGACGATGATCTGGTAGCACGTATCAATGCGTATCGAGAACGCTACGGCGTTGTTATATAAATAGCGTATTAAGTGACTTTGTAACGCGACGGGAGATGGGATTACAGTGATTATGGCTCGTGCTTTACTGCTATTAGCGCTGTGCTGGATTGAGCTGTCAACGGTTCAAGCCCAGAGTATTTACTATCGCTATCCCGGTCCAGATGGCACGGTGGTTATTGACGACAGCGTGCCGCCGGACGCCGTGCCTCGTGGTTACGATATTATTCGTCTCGATGGCAGCGTGGTCAAAACCGTTGCTCCCCAGTTGAGTGAAGCTGAGCGTAAAGCCCGAGAATTAGAACTTGGTATTGAAGAGGCGCGAGCTGCCGCTGATGCTAAAACCCGCAAATGGGATGAGTCGCTGCTGCTGCGTTATAGCAATGTTCAAGACATTGATGTTGCTAAAAAGCGTGCGCTTAACGATATAAAAGTGCGAATTTCTATTTTAAAAAGCAATCTCTCCGTTATTAAGCAACAGGTCTACAGCAATCAGGCTGAGGCCGCAGAACTGGAGCGTCGCGGTTTAGCGGTGCCCTCTGAGCTTACGAATACCTTGGCATCGCTGCGCCGCGAACTTACCACTACCGAGCAACATATCCGCTCCCGTCAAGAAGAGCTTGAGCAGGTCGCCAATAATTACGAGCGGGATAAAAGCCGCTTTGCAGACCTGCAGGAGCAGGTTGACGTAAGGCGGCACTATTACTCAAAGCCGAAAAAATAAGGAGTTTTCCGTTGGGGTTTGCTGTTTAGCGGAAAATCGTTTCACTGAGTAACTGCCACTGCTCTTCCCAGTTTTCGGTAGGGAGGCGTTTAAAATCACTGCGTACAAATTGGCCAATGCGGCCCTCGGCGGCAGCAATAAGGATATTGGCGGTGCTGTTGGCAGTGATTTGGGTGCGCAGCCCTTCACGAATTTCGGCTTCGCGTAAAATTTGTTTAAGCTGAGTCTCTAGGCGGTCGTAAAACTGCACTACTCGGCTGCGCAGGCGTTCATTTTCCCCCGCCAAGGCATCGCCATTGAAAATACGGGTGATACCGGGATTGCGCTCAGTAAACGTCAGTAGCAGCTGCAGTACTTTGGCAATTTGGCCTCGAGCTTGTGACTCTTCGCCAAGAATTAAGCTGACGCGACTGAATATTGCGTCTTCTACAAATTCAATTAAGCCCTCAAACATCTTGGCTTTACTCGGAAAATGCCGGTAGAGGGCGGCCTCAGACACCCCTACTTCTGCCGCTAATTTAGCGGTAGTAATACGGGTGCCCGGCTGAGATTCGAGCATTTTGGCAAGTGCTTGAAGAATTTCTTCGCGTCGTGAAGGACGTTTATTCATAGGGTGTAAATGACCTTATCGAGCGCTGAGTTTAATCTAATTCGCTTTGAGTATTGGTGATCAGGGTGCCAACGCCGGTGTCGGTAAAGATCTCGAGAAGCACGGCATGGGGTACACGGCCGTCAATAATGTGGGCGCTTACTACGCCTGCATTCACTGCAGAAAGTGCGCAGCCTATTTTGGGCAGCATGCCACCGTAGATAGTGCCGTCGGCAATTAAGGCGTCGACCTGTTCGGTGCTCAGGCCAGTTAATACCTTGCCTGATTTGTCCAGCAAGCCTTCGATATTGGTGAGCAGCATCAGCTTTTCAGCCTTAAGGACTTCTGCAACTTTGCCCGCCACTAAGTCGGCGTTGATATTGTAAGAGGCGCCGTCGGCACCCACGCCAATAGGGGCGATCACAGGGATGAAGTCGCTGTTGACCAGCATGTCTAAGACTTCGGTGTTGATCTTTTCAACTTCGCCAACATGGCCGATATCAATAATTTCGGTTTTGGCCAAGTCTGGAGTGCGTTGCGTCACTTTGAGCTTTTTGGCGCGAATCAACTGGCCGTCTTTGCCGGTTAGGCCAATGGCCTTACCGCCATTGCGATTGAGTAGCGACACAATTTCTTTGTTCACTGAGCCGCCCAGAACCATCTCAACCACGTCCATCGTGGCGGTGTCAGTGACCCGCATACCGTCAACAAAGTGCGACTCAATGGCGAGGCGCTTTAGCAGATCGCCAATCTGTGGACCGCCGCCGTGCACGACGATGGGGTTCATGCCAACCAGCTTCATTAGTACGATGTCGCGGGCAAACTGTTCTTTGAGCTTGTCATCGACCATGGCATTGCCGCCAAATTTGACCACAATGGTTTTATTGGTGAAGCGCTGAATATAGGGAAGTGCTTCGGTCAGTACGCGGGCAACATCCCCGGCGGCGGTGCGACTCATCGACATGCTGAAATCTCTTGTGGTCGGTGGCGAAAAAACGCCTATTAAAGACTATCTGCCAGCTTGGGATCAATCCTTGCTAGCAAATCCTTGAAATCATTCTGAATTCGACCCAGCGCAGCCTCGCTATCGGCCTCAAAACGCAGGGTAATCGCCGGTCCGGTGTTAGACGCCCGTATCAGTCCCCAGCCGTGACGGAAGTCAACGCGCAGCCCGTCTATCTCAGAGAGGGTGGCTTCGGCAAAATCCTGATTCTCAGCAAAGGTTTCGACAATCGCAAACTTGCGGTCTTCGTCTACCGGAATGATGATTTCCGGACTGCTGAGCAGGGCGCGGTGGTTGCTCAGTGCATCGTCCATGCTGCGTCCGGACAGGGTTAGTATTTCGAGTAGCCGAGCGGCGGTATACATACCGTCGTCAAAGCCATACCAGCGCTCTTTGAAAAAGATATGGCCCGAAAACTCTCCGCCCAACAGCGCGCCGGTCTCAGCCATTTTACGCTTCATATACGAGTGACCGCATTTCCACATGGTGGGGCGACCGCCGTGCTCAATGATTAACTCGGGCAGTAGTCGTGAACATTTGATGTCGAACAAAATTTCGGCACCGGGGTTGCGCACCACCATGTCTTGGGCCAAGACCATGAGCAGTTGGTCGGCCTTGGGGCATTTCCCTTTTGATGTTACTACGGCAACGCGATCACCATCGCCATCAAAGGCAATGCCAATGTCGGCGTGATTGTCTGCGACGGCGGTGCGCAGCGCGGCGAGGTTTTCAAAGATGGTGGGATCGGGTGCATGGTTGGGGAAATTGCCGTCGGTCTCACAAAATAGCGGAATGACTTCGCAGCCTAATTCTTCAAAGAGTGCGGGTGCCACGTGGGCGGTGGCGCCGTTACCGGCATCAATAACAATTTTGAGGGTTTGCGCAATCACGACGTCGCCGCAGATCCGGTCGATATAGCGTTGTTCAATGCTGTCGTTGGTTAAGCTGCCCTGGCCCTGCTCAAAGTCTTGATCTTCTATGCGTTTGCGCAGGCTTTGGATGTCTTGCCCACTTAAACTTTGGAATTCCAGACTAATCTTCATGCCATTGTAATGGCCGGGGTTATGGCTGCCGGTGATCATAATGGCGTTGCCAATATTAAAATACTGGCAGGCGTAGTGGAGCATCGGCGTGGCGAGAAGACCGAGATCGATCACGTCTACGCCGCTACCGAGTACGCCTTTTACTAAGGCCTCGTGGATGCGTGGGCTGCTGAGACGGCCGTCACGCCCGAGCAGTAGTTTGCTTTGACCACGGCTGAGTGCTTCGCTGGCGACCGCGCGGCCTATGGCTTCGCAGGTCTCATTGTTTAATTCGGTGTCGGCCACGCCGCGAATATCGTAGGCGCGAAAGCAGTTAGTGGCTAAGGGGCCGGGGCGTTTGCGGGCGCCTTGCTGCAATTCCGGCAGCGGTGGCGCGCTGTCTGGGGCCGGAAAATTATCGCGACGGTTGGGCGTGCGACTGCGATTGGCTGCCAATTTTTTTGCTAGGGCTTGTTCTAAGTCGAGGATGTCCGTTTCCGCTTTGTCGACAACCGCCTTTTTCGGTGGTGAACTCGCTGGGCGTGCAATGCCGAAGCCACGAACAAAGAAGATGGCGTGGCTGGCGACAATTGCGGCGACGCAAAACATGCACAGTAACCACAGTAAGGTGCCATCAGAGCGCAAATTCTGCACCGTTTGGGGTTGTGGGTAAACTTGCAAGGTCCAGCCTGGTACCGATAAGACGCGGCTTTGCATCGCCTCAGCGTAATCGGTGTTTGCGGGGCGAATAACGGTGTCGCGGCGGGTTTTATAGGTTTGAATCAGCTCATTGGTAACGGCATTGCCAGCCAGGCTTTTGAGCATGTGTTCAAAATACTGGGCGCTGAAAGTGATAATGAGGGCGCCATGCTTGTCGACTTTTGTGACGAAGGAAATAAACCAGTCATTTTTGTGGCTGTAAGCCTCAATGACAATACCGTCTTCGCCGAGACTTTTGCGCAACATATCAATTTCGATATTATTGCGCAGCCTTGCGGTTTCGCTGCGCTCATCTGCGATACCCTGGGGACCAATAAAAATAACCTTGGTGTCTACTGCTTCTGGAAAAGCGCGCTGTAAGCTTTGTTCAAATGCGTTTCGCGCAGAGAGATCACTGGATTGAAGGAGTTTACTCAATTCAGGGTTGTCGGCTTGTTGCTTGAGTCTGGTGCTGAGCTGGGCAATGGCTTCACGAATAATGACGCGCTGGTGGTCGGCGCTGTTCGCGGTGACGGTATTTATGCGCTGACTCAGGGCGCGGGGTTCCTCAATATTCTGAATCCAATAAAAAGCGGCCACAATACCGCAGATACAAAGGACTGCTGAAATGGCAATGTCACGTTGGAGTAGGGAAAAGCGCGAAGCTTTTTTAAGTTTTTCTGGGATCGTTGTGGATGCTTTTTTACTCATCGCAGCTTTAGTGTCGTCCTGATAGATTTAATACTTATAATGGAAGGCCCTGAGCATGCTGTCTAGCTTTGTGAGCTATGAAATTGTTGCGCGATCAGCGCGATCAATTGCACCGCCAATTGATTTTTGCCCATTTGAGCAATGCTTTGCTCCCCGTCGGGGCTTAATACGGTTACCGCATTGTCGCTGGCATTGAAGCCAATGCTGGTGTTGGCAACGTCGTTGGCCACAATCATATCAAGGTTTTTACGCTGCAGTTTCCCCCGAGCGTAACGCAATAAGTCTTGGGTCTCCGCAGCAAAGCCGACCGTAAATGGGCGCTGGGCGTGATTTGCTACGGCGGCGACTATGTCTGGGTTGCGGACCAAGTCGATATGCATACTGTCATTGTCTTTCTTTATTTTCTGGTCCGCGCAATTGACGGGCCGGTAATCGGCTACGGCGGCGCAGGCAATAAATACCTGGCACTGTCCCATCATTGCCATGGCTGCTGTATGCATATCGCTCGCGCTGACCACATCAATACGATGAACGCGGTCTGGGCAGGGTAAGTTGGTGGGGCCACTTATGAGGCTTACGCGGGCGCCCGCGTCGGCGGCGGCGCTGGCCAGTGCGTAGCCCATCTTGCCGGAGCTGTGGTTGCTTATATAGCGCACAGGGTCAATTGCTTCGCGGGTAGGACCTGCGGTAATCGTAAGATGGACGCCGTCCAACAGGCGGCTATTAAAGAGCCCTGCGCAGCGTTCAGCTAGATCCTCTGCTTCTAACATGCGACCGGGGCCGATATCACCGCAGGCCTGCTCGCCAGCGGCGGGACCAAAAAGGTGGATGTTTCGCGCTTGCAGTGTGACGACATTGGCTTGGGTGGCGGGGTCGCGCCACATGCCCTGATTCATTGCTGGCGCAAGCGCGATGATCGCAGGCGTGGCCAAGCATAGGGTGGTGAGTAAGTCGTCGCCGCGACCCGTGGCCAATCTCGCCATAAAGTCGGCACTTGCCGGAGCGATCAAAATCACGTCTGCCCAGCGCGCTAACTCAATATGGCCCATACCGGCTTCTGCGGCGGGATCGAGTAAGGTGGTGTGCACTGGATTACCCGACAGCGCCTGTAGGGTGAGAGGGGTAATAAACTCCATGGCGGCGGCAGTCATCACCACGCGCACGTCGGCGCCGTGGTCTTTGAGGCGACGGATGAGCTCGGCGCTTTTATAGGCCGCTATGCCACCCGTAACGCCTAATAGAATATGTCGGTTGCTCAGTTGTTTCATTTTGCCATTCGTCATCGCTGAGTTTGGCGGTATTATGAAGCTTATCGGCGCTGGCGACTACCGGTGCCATGAATCGTATGTTCACCAAGGAGGGTGATATGGCGATCACGGATTGGCCGGTAGATGAGCGGCCGCGAGAAAAACTGTTACAGCGTGGCGCAGCGGCCTTGGCTGACGCCGAGTTGCTGGCCATATTTTTGCGCACTGGGGTTAAGGGTAAGTCCGCTGTCGATTTGGCCAGAGAGCTATTGGCTGAGCACGGCGGTTTGTGTGCGCTGATGGCCGCCAGTCAAGAGCGCTTTTGCCGTTCCCACGGGCTTGGTGATGCCAAGTATGTACAGTTGCAGGCCGTAGTAGAGATGTCGCGCCGGTATTTGGCAGAGGATTTACGCCAGCGGCCGGTTTTTGCGAGTGCCGCGAGTACCCGCCAGTTTCTGTTGGCTCAGCTGCGTCAGGAGGTAAGAGAGGTCTTTGCCGTGCTGTATTTAGACAACCAGCATGGTCTCCTCGTATACGAGCCCCTGTTTTACGGGACAATTGACGGCGCGGCGGTGTACCCGCGAGAAATTGCCCGGCGGGCATTGGAGTTGCACGCCGCCGCCTTGATTGTGGCCCACAACCACCCGTCGGGGGTGGCCGAACCCAGCGACGCCGATGTGCGGATCACCAAAAGAATTCGCGAGGCCTTGGCATTGCTGGATATCCGCTTGTTGGACCACTGTGTGGTGGCCGGCCCAGAGGTGATTTCGCTGGCGGAGCGAGGCTTGCTCTGAGTAAAATTTTGCAGTAAAACTTGCTTGCCTACGCCCCTTCTGGTATAAAGTCGCGCTCCATTTGGGCCGTGTCCGGGATTCACATCATCTTAGGACTCCCGAGTATAGGTAAACGCGCGGCGGCCCGGTTTGAACCTGATTTTATAAACCTTTTGCACCGCGCATGCGGATAAAGGTTGAAGAGGCGACTATCATGTCTAGAGTATGTCAAGTTACTGGCAAGCGTCCGGTAACCGGAAACAATGTATCACACGCAAAAAACCGCACTCGTCGTCGTTTTTTGCCGAACCTGCACAGCCACCGTTTTTGGGTTGAAGCAGAGAAGCGTTTTGTTACTTTGCGCGTTTCTAGCAAAGGCATGCGTATTATTGACAAAAAGGGTATTGAGGTCGTTTTAGCTGACCTTAGCGCCCGTGGCGAAAAATTCTAAGGAGTCTGCTCATGGCTAAGAAAGGCGCAAGCGACAAAATCCGTCTGGTTTCCAGCGCGGGTACTGGTCACTTCTACACGACCACTAAGAACAAGCGTAATACTCCGGATAAATTTGAGTTCTCAAAATACGATCCAGTAGTACGTAAGCACGTGATGTACAAAGAAGCTAAAATCAAGTAACTGCTATATAAGCAGTTTTGGTTTACAGCATTCATAAAAAAACCGCGCTAGGCGCGGTTTTTTTATTGCTGGCAGATTGTTGTCAGCTAGGTGCAGATTAGTTGACAACCTGAAGATTGTCTTCAACATCTGTTACATGGTCAAAACCTTTGGCAATCTCGATGGCGAGATCGTGAGCGGTTTCATTTTTGACGGTACCAGTAAGCATCACTTTGCCATTTTTGGTGTCGACATCAATAGCGGTGGCCTCAATGTCGTCATTGGCAGCATACTTAATATTAATGCCCGCTGTTGTGCTTAGGTCGTGCCAGGTACGGCTAAAATTTTGACCTGTTTGTGCCACTTTGCTTTTGTGGTTTGGATTTACCTCGAGCTTGTTGTCTACTGAGTTCACGCCGTCAACATTCTCGGCAATTTGCCCGGCCAAATCTTTTTCTATCTCGCTTGTTACTGTGCCCGTCAGCAAGACTTTAGACTTGTTAACTTTGGTGTCTATTTCAAAGTTGTTAAGCTCGCTGTTTAGCATTAGCGCAGTTTCTATTTTTCCATCTAACCACGCATCATTTGTTTTACCCTGCCAGTCGTTGGCGAGCACTGGAGTAATACTGATAGTAGAAAGAACAATGGCGCCTGCTAATGTCTTTTTAATAGTCATATTTTTCTCCTTAAAATCCGACAATAAAAATTCAATTAATACTGAATTAAAGCTAATTCAGTATTTAAGAGACTTTCTTTTTTAACTCGTTAAATTTCTTTTCGGCCTCGTCTTTAGCGATGCCGTAGCGCTCTTGAATAACACCAATAAAGTGATCGTTATTGGCTTGCGCTTGCTCAATTTCGTCATCAGTTAAATCGGCCCACTTCTCTTTTATCTGAGCTTTTAACTGTTTCCATTTACCTTCTGCAATATCCTGATTCATAACGTACTCCTCGTGATGGTTAAAATATTTCATTTAATAAAGCGAAATATGATTAAAGGCGGGGTGGTCTACCCCGTAGTGCTTGCATAAGCATTGAGATAACAAACAAAATTACGAAAACAAAAAATAATATTTTTGCAATGCCAGTTGCCGCGCCAGCTATGCCGCCAAAACCTAACGCGGCAGAGATGAGAGCAACGATAAAAAAAATCAGTGACCATCCCAGCATAATGACTCCGTGTATATTTCAATATTGTTAATAAAAATATTGCTGTGTGCAGTAATTCAGACTCTCTTTTTTGGCTTAGTTCAAAATTAATTTTTTAAAGAGCTCATAAAAAACTTTCTCAATTTATCGCTGTCAACAAAATTACTGCGATTAATCATAGGAGGATGAACATGAACAATTCGACTGCATCTAATACGTCAACAGCAAATAGCCGTCATGAAAGAACAGATGGCGCAGCAGAGCGCGTCCATGAGGCTGTTGATCGCGCAGCGACAATTGCGGGAATGAGCGAGGAGCGTTTGATGGAGCTCGCAGATGAATTGCGTGGCCATGCCGATAAGTTAGCAAAATCGGCGCGCAGCCGGTCTAAAGAGGCCACTGCTGCGGTCGGTGATTACACTAGAGAAAATCCAATTAAAAGCATCGGTTTAGCTTTTTTAATGGGCACTATTCTGGCGTATATATTCCGTAAATAGTGTGGGGATAGGTGCAATGAGGGATGAATCGAAGGCGCCGAGCGCCGCAGACCAGTATGCTAGTAGTGACGCAGCAAAAGATAATACTGGATCTGGTGGCGATAACCTCGCGCAGTTAACAGCGGCGTGTGGTGAATACCTAGATTCATCTCTGGCCTTAGCGCAGTTGCACGGCCAGCGCTGCCTTTTATCGCTATTCAAAATGCTGATGCTGTGGATTGCGACACTCGTACTTCTCATTGCGACATGGCTTAGCGTCCTTCTTGCTGTCTTTGAGTTTGCGGCGCAAATGGGCGCTCCGCCAGCGCTTGTTATGTTGTTGCTTGCATTGAGTAATTTGGTGTTGGCATGGTGCTGCTGGCGCAGCCTGTGTAGCCGTCTGCAAGGCTTGTTCGGGAGGCCCCAAAAAAATGCTCTGGCCGGCGGGGAAAGTGAGGTGGATTATGAGCGCTGAAACTCGTTTAGCGCAGGCCATTGGCCGAGAGCGCGCCCGGCGGGCGCTTTATAAGCAGCAACTCCGCGGCCAATACCACGGGTACCGCCATCACCTTTCGGCTCAACTGGCAAAACCGGAGAACCTGGCAGCAGCTTTTGGCGTTGGCCTAGGCATGGGCTTATACGCGGATTTGAGCCATGGCGGCCGAAGTCGGCACTTACTTACCGAGTTGTTAGATCGACAGCTGTATCGCGCTTTGAGGGCGATTATTCGTTGAGGTGATCAGTTTTGTTAAAGCTGAGTAATTGCTTGGTGCGCAGGCAAATTTCGGTAAAGGCGGTGTTGTGCTTACCGTACTTGGGCCAGAGCGTAGTATTACCGTCGAGATAATGGGCGAGGGCAATACTAATGGTGACGCCGTGGGCCACGATAATGACGTTGTCATTGGGGTGTTTTGCGGCAATTTCATCGACTGCGGCAACAATTCGCTGTTTGACTATATTCTGTGACTCGCCATTAGGTGCGGTGAAATCGGGATTGTGGATAATTTGCTCTAAAACATCGCCTTCGGTGACGAGGTCAGCAAAACGTTTTCCCTCCCAGTCGCCAAGATCGAACTCCATCAGGCGTGGGTCGTGTATTACCGTCAAATTAAAAGCCGAGGCTATTGCCTCGGCGGTGATGCGTGCCCGCTGCAGTGGGCTGGTGTAAATAACATCGGCGCGTAAGTACTGGGGGAAGTAGGCGCCTAAGCGGCGAGTTTGTTCGTAGCCTTCTGCGGTTAGCTCGGTGTCGGTTTGGCCATGCCAGACTTTATCAATATTTGCGAAGGTTTGGCCGTGGCGAACAAAGCACAATCGGCCAGTAGTATCGGCAGTCATTTTTAACACCTATATTGTATTAAATGCTGAGGCCAGCAGTTTACCAGCAACTGTGGCGAATAGAGGCGTAAAATTGCCAGAATATGGCCGTTTGAAAGATTTGCGCTAGTGAGGTTTTGGGCGCCATCGTTGTGCGGCGCCCAAAGGACTTGCGGTTAATATTGAAGATTACTGTTGTGGTGTAACCGGGTTTTTACTCACGTCTTGTAAGGGGAGGCGGTCAAACAATGCTATTTCCTCGGCAGTGACCGTTAGCTTTAAGCGGCCGGTGTCGCTTAGCTCTAAGGTTGGGCTACCGCCAAGGTCGGAAAGCCCCGCGTCGCCATTGGTGTCCAGGGTTTGGCTTACGGTTAACACTTTGGTATTTGCGTCAACAGCCCATGTACCGCGCTCTAGGCCACGTTCACCGCCGCTTCCGTCTTTTACGTGGGTCATAAAGTATTTGCCGTTGCTAAAGAAGTTAACAACGATTGGGCCGTCTGACTCTGGTTCGTCTAGCAGCCAGCTACCAGCGATACCAGTGCCGAGGGGAATTAAGCTTAGGTTTAAGCTATCATTGGCTTCGCCGCCAATATTGGTAAGCGCAATCGTGGTGTCGCTATTCAGGCCGATGTCGGCGGTTATACCCGCACCCTGCTCATAAAAGCCGCAGTCGCCCTGGGGGCCGGTGGTGTCAACAAAAACGGTTTCGGTGCTGAATTTGCCGGTTTCTGCATTGATTTTATAGGAGCCCCATTCCAGCCCATCTAGACAATTGGGGTCGTTATGATCGATACCCAGTACGTAATGGCCATTACTAAAAAAGGTGATTATTGCACCTTGATCGTTAACCCCACCGGCGTCAACGATGTTCCAGCTACTCGCAATTTTTTTACGAATTGCGCCGCCGGTGTGCTCCGCTGCGGCGTCTGGGCTAACAATCGTTTTGTTGGTATCGCTCGCTAATTGGCTTAGGGACGGGTCATTAACAAAGTCATTGGGCAATACGCCAAAATTGATGGTGGTATTCGCTGCCGCAGTGGCGGTCGCCGCCGAGATCGTTATGCCGTTGTCGGGGTTGCCGTCTTCATCAAAGCTTTGCAGCAAAATGGCAATATTGAGGGCAATGTCGGCAGCACTAATACCACTGGGTAGCGATGTGATGCTGGCGGCAATCGTTCGAGGTGTGACAATCGCTTGGCCTGCGGCGGTGCCCACGGTAATACCGCCAAAGCTAAAGCTAAGCGTGTCATTGTCGCGGTAGCTAAATTCACCCGCAGAATTTGTTGTGCCGCTGAGCCCTGAGGGCGAGGCAGAGTAGCTTAAACCGCCCACTTCGGCATCGAGAAAAACACCAGACTTGGGAGCGGGGTTGCTGCTATTACTTTTGTTGTCGCTACCACAGCCAGTGACCAGCAGACTTACCGCTGCAGGGACAATAAGGTGGGAAATAAGTGATTTAATCGCCATGAACCATCTCCTTGTTTTATTTATTTTCAGCCAGACAACGGCTTAATTTACTTGCTGTGATAAAGACAGAGCAAGTACACACCCAGTGACAGCCACGGCACGTTGAGGGTAGGTAGCGCAATGGTGAGGGCTCTGCCAGAAAATAGTGTGCGCTAAGGCAAATCACGTTAGGCAATATCTGCTTAGCCTATTACGGTATAGCTGGCTTTAATGTGCAAGGCAAGGCACGCCAAATAAAAATTTACAGTCGCAGTTGCATGCCTACCTTAAGTTCTATGGCCTTTGCTTCTTCCCAGTCCAGAGCGTCGGTACGCAGACTTACATTAAAATGTTTTGCCGTAAGCGCTAAGCCCCAGGCTTCGCTGCGGAAGTCGTAATTGAGCTGCCATTGCTTGTTTTGCCAGTGTCTCTGGTAGCCCAGCCGAGGAAAAACATGGCGATCATAGGCAAATAATTCGCTCGTTAGCGTGTGCTTGCTATCGAATTGATAGCGGCCAATTACTGAGTAACGTGAAGCTAATCGTTGGGTTTGATCGCGATAGCGCTCTACGCCGCTGACGGTAGGTTTGGCATCGATTGTGCCGTTTTGGTCAAAGGAGATATTGTCGGTATTGGCAATGGCTGTGGTATAGGTAAGGTCGCGATATTGGATAAATGACAGTATATCGCGGCCACTAAAATCAATATTCAACTGCTTGTTCACTTGCCAGTGAAGGTCAACATCAAGGGATGCGCCGTGACCGTCACTGTCTTCTTCGGGGCGGTCGAGTAAGGTGTCGCGGCTATAGCCGTAATTGAGGTAGAGCTGCGCTTGGTAGCCGTCATTAAGGGTGTTTAATTGGCCTTTTAAATAGCCATCGGTGGTGTGAGTCGCGCGCAAGTAGTTCAGCCGTGTTTTCAAGGATAGCTGAGGGCTGATGTCATAAAAATACGCGGCGCTTAAACCCCAGGCACGAAGGTGATTGGGGCGCAGATAAACGTTGTAATGGGTGTTTTGCGGCAGGGGCAAATCGTTGCGCTGTAAATAGGCCAGCTGCCCAGTGTCTTTGTTGAATTTTAAATAATAGTCGTAGCGATAAAAATAACTGAATTCAAAATCATTTTTGCGTACGCCAATTTCAAGCTGATTGTGTGTAAAAGCAAATTTTCCAGATTTCAGTGGTGCGCCATCAAGATCGTGAATCATCTGTTCTATCGGTGCTGCTTGGCTATAGCTGAGACTGTCTATGTAAGAATAGTATTCAGTGTCTGGTGTGGCGGCAAAGCTAAGTAGGGAGTAGCCGCTAATAATAACAGCGATAAGGGCGCGCATAGAAAATTCCAGAAACGATATAAATAAAATTAAGGTGATAAAAAAGGGAGGCAAAAGCCTCCCTTATAGTACAACGGTGTAGCTTACAATACCGTCTCGAAGCTGCCATCGACATAGCGAATAACAACTGCGCCGCTGTCGTCGCTGACCGTAGCAAAAGCGGTGCCGCCGTGTTTGATGTCACCAGCAAGACTGGTTTCGTCATCGGCTACTGTTTCGGTTAATGTCATGGTCACGCCGTTGTTATTACTTAAGGTAACGACGTGGTCGCCTTCGTAGTCACCGGTGGCGCCATCGAAACCGCCTTGGTAAGCAAGGTTAAGTTGGTTGCCACCGTAACTCAGGTTTAAAGTGACTTCCCCAGTATCTAAGCCATTACGACTCGCATTAAACTTCACGTCAACATCGTCTTCGACGCCATTGATGTCGAGACTGAAGGCTATGCTCAGGCTGCCCGTCGCATAATCAGTGGCAGTTTCGTTGACATTGCATTCATAGCTATAGCTATAGTAATTGTAGGTGTTGGAGCTTTCCTGATTACAGGTTTCACTATAGTTATTCACATTGGCCGCTAGGCTTGCGCTAATGGCATTGCCCAGGTCATCGCTAAACTCGCCCGATAAGCTGATTTCGAAGCCATCAAACGTCAAGGTTTCAGTGTATTGCTCTTGGTTAGAGTGATCCTGCCAGTTTGTGTAGCTGTAACTATTATTATAGCTTCCATCGTCAGTCGCCGTTAACTCCCCAAGTTTAAGCGCCATATTGCCGGTAAAGCTGACGTTATTGTCACTATTAAGCTGTGCAAGGGTGATGTTTAGCTTGGCGTCGATATTGGTGACGGTAAATTCATCGTCCCAAGTGTCGCTGTAGCCGCCGCCGGTCTCTGATTGAGTCTCGGTCTCGGTCCATTGGCTATCGTAGCTTAAGGCGCCGTTAAAGCTGCCTGCGTTTATCGTGAGGGAAACGGCGGTGCTGGCTGCAGAGCCTGATACCGTTAATGCCGCTGTTGCGGTGCCTGTTTCTGAAACGGTTCTGGTTCCATCAACTGTATTGTCTACCGGCTCTTCTTCATTGATGACTGAGCTGTCGGCGGCACTTAATTCAAGGGCGACCTCGGTTTCGGCCACGGTGACGTTATCGTCTACAGAAAGCGTTATCGTACCAGCCGCTTCTGAGATAGCGACAGTAATGCCATTCACGTCTATCGAGCTGGGTTTGTCTTCATCTGGCGCATCTTGATAAAGCTCGTAAGCGCCGACAATCGCGTGAAGACCTAGACCTAGGGCTTCGGCAACGATATCACTGTCAGCCGAAACCGTTTCACTGGCCAGATCAATTTGGGTGGCGAAGGCCTCTTGATTGGTCGACATCACTCCAGCGCCGGCTAAATCACGAACCTGCTTTACAAAAGTCTTACTGGCAACGAGTCCGTCGCTGCCAGCGTCCGCAGGAACCTCACCCGGCGTTGGGCTGGTGTTAGTACTTTCCTGAGCGGTCGATTCGGCGGTGGTTAGGCTTGTTTTCGAGCTGCTGACACCTTCACTGTTTTCATCGACACCTTCCACCGTTTTCACTGTTTCAAGCAAGGCAAGTGCTTCTTGGAGTAATTCCTGAATGCTTACCGCGTCGGTATTCGCCTCTTCTCTGTCGGCAATACCGCCATTGCTAAACTGTGTTACAAAGTTTGCTACGGCATCTTCTAGGCTTGGGGTAGTACTGGCTTTGAGAGCGGCAGAAACAGCAGCGGCAGATTTTAAATTGTATTCAAGCGCAGCTCGGCTCGCTGAATTAACTGCGTTGGCATTGGTGATATCAACAATAGGCTGGTCAATCAGGCCGCCGCTAATACCGAGGCGATTAGCGACTTGCGCATTAGAACCCGCAGCAGCAGCAGATGGGTTTGCACCATCCTTTACTTTTTCTAAAGTAAGCTTAGACGCAATATCGGTAAGAGGTGTGATGTTGACTGCGACGCTGCTGCCGCTGGCTTGGGGCAGTGTTGCTGACATCGCAAAACCTGATGCCAAGATATAGTCTTCGCCAAAGTTTTTCTCGCCACATTTGGCAAGGTCGCAGCGCATTAAGGTGCCGTCTACTGCAGTGATTTCCACGTAAATAGCGGTGCCAGGCACGTAGTTGCCATTCAGCGTAAGGCTATAACTGCCGTCTTCTGCCGTAGTAGTCGGTTCGGCTAAGCTAATGTCTTTGTCGACCATACCGGTGTCGGTGATTGGGTAAGCATTGACGTTGCCGCCAATGATGATGCCTTTTGAGCTCGCGCCCGCAACCGTTGTCGGTGCTGCTGAGCTGCCTTTATTATCGCTACCACAGGCGACTAAGGCCGCGCTGATAGCTAAAGGAAGGACGAGTTTGTGGAACTTGGGAATTTGACGCATATAACATCTCCTTGTTTCCCTATATCGGCAGTAGTGCTGCGCAGTTAACCTCCATAATAAACAGAGGGTTCCTGCCAGTTGCTCGCACTCCAATGTGCTAGCAGCAATCCGATTAGGTATTTATAGTATTTTATGTGTTGCGGTGTAGTCAGGTAGAACAGCAATGAGAAATCCAAAGAAAACACATTTTTATTCACGCGATACGACACGTTAACGCCATTACGTTTTAGCGTTTAATGTGACGCATATCAAGTTTTTTGAGTAATTAGTTCGCGGTAGGTCTATTGGCAATAACGTTTAATCATTGCTTGCAACACATCAACAGTCGGTTGAATTTGATCCAGTGCCATATACTCGTCGGGCTGGTGGGCCTGATCAATTGAGCCTGGCCCCATCACAATGGTTTGCAGGCCTAGCTGCTGAAAAAACGGGGCTTCTGTGGCGAAGCCAACGGTGCCAGCGGGCTGTCCGGTAAGATGTTCTACCAGCGTGACTATGTCGGAATTTTCCGGCTCTTCATACGCGGCTAAGCCCGGCATTAAAGCGCGTAAGCCGATATTAATTGCGCGGCGTTCGGCCACTGGGGTGAGTACCTTCTGAATTAGCTCGTCTAGCTCACCATTGTCCATGCCGGGCGTGGTGCGAATATCAAAATGCAGCTCACACTGACCACAGATGCGATTGGGGTTGTCGCCGCCGTGAATGCAACCAAAGTTCAAGGTCGGGGTTGGCACGCTAAAGCCCGGGTGTTGGTATTTTAGCGCCAGTTCTTGGCGCAATTGCATAAGGCCGCTCATCACCTCGTGCATGGCGTCCATGGCGTTATTGCCTAGTAGCGGGTTAGATGAGTGTCCCGAGCGGCCGGTAATGGTGATGCCCTTCATCACAATGCCTTTATGGGCACGCATCGGCTTTAGGCCGGTGGGTTCGCCCACCACCGCATAACGGGCGCCAGATACATCGGCGTGCACCAGCGAGCGAGCGCCGTCCATACTGCTTTCTTCGTCGGCGGTGGCAAGAATAATCAGCGGTGCGCTCAGGGGTTTTTCTAAGAAGGGCTTTAATGCCTCTATTGCGATAGCAAAGAAGCCTTTCATATCGGTGCTGCCTAGCCCATATAAACGACCATCGCGCTCGGTGAGCGCAAAGGGGTCGCTGTGCCATAGGGTATCGTCACAGGGCACGGTGTCGGTGTGGCCGGCCAGCACTAAGCCGCCACTGCCGTTGCCGAGGGTGGCAACTAGGTTGGCCTTATTGGGGCTTCCGGCAATGGGTAATATGCGAATGGCGAAGCCGAGTGGCTCTAGCCAGTTGGCCAGCTGCTCAATTACTTTGATATTGCCCATATCGCGACTGGGCAGAGTAGAGCTAACCGAGGGGAGTTTGACCAGCTCTGTCAGCATAGACAGAACGTTTTTTGTGTTCATAGAGTTCGCCATATGTCGCTGTCGCCGCTTGGCGATGGAGACGATATTGTAGCGAGTCGGGCAAACAATAGCAGCGGTTTACGCAGATATTGTTTGCCCTGGAGGCCGGTTTTTCTAGAGGAAAATAGCCTTGAAGATGAAGAAAAACACGATGGCTAAACCGGCGCCAGCAGGCAGGGTGATGATCCACGACATGAAAATGTTGCGGATAACACTCAGGTTTAGCGCGGCAATGCCCCGTGCTAAGCCCACCCCTAGTACAGCGCCCACAAGGGTGTGTGTAGTGGAGATGGGTAAGCCGGTCGCCGAGGCGACAACCACCGTCGACGCCGCGCCTAACTCGGCCGCAAAGCCGCGGCTGGGGGTCAGTTCAGTGATTTTTGTACCGATGGTCGCAATAACTTTGAAGCCGTAGGTGGCCAAACCAAACACGATACCGCCAGCACCGACCAGCAAAATCCAGCTGGGTAAGGCCGACTTAGCGCCGATCTCGCCGCCGGATTGAATCACGCTGACTACTGCGGCAACCGGGCCAATGGCATTGGCTACATCGTTAGAACCGTGGGCAAAGGCCATGGCGCAGGCGGTAAATACCATCAGTACCGCAAACATGCGCTCGACATTGGCAAAGCGAAAGCGGCCATCGCCAGACGGTACATCTTTAATACGACGTAAAAACATCTGCCCAATACCGGCGACAATAATACCCACTATGGTGGAATAGCCGATACACTCCTGAAAGTTTAAGCCTAAACCGATGTGTTTAAGGCCTTTGGTCATGGTGACCATGGCAATCATAAAGCCGACGAGGAAGAGGTAGTAGGGGATGTATTTCTTGGCGGCTTCGAAGGGGTTTTGAGTATTTAGAATCAGGCGCTGAGCGCTGAGAAATATACCAAAAGAGATGGTTCCGGCCATAACCGGCGACACCACCCAGCTGGCGACGATCTGGCCAACTTTACCCCACTCCACGGCATCACTGTCGATACCCACGGCGGCAAAACCGACCAGCGCACCAACAATGGAGTGCGTAGTGGAAACGGGCCAGCCCATCATGCTGGCAATAAATAACCACACACCGGCCGCCAATAGTGATGACAGCATGCCGAAAACCAGAAGATCAGGGCTGTCGGCGACAAAGGCGGGGTCAATAATACCTTTGCGAATGGTTTCTGTTACTTCGCCGCCAGCCAGGTAGGCGCCGCAGAACTCAAAAACCATGGCGATGAGAATCGCTTGCTTAATGGTTAGCGCCTTAGCGCCCACCGAGGTACCCATGGCATTGGCAACATCATTAGCACCAACGCCCCAGGCCATAAAAAAGCCAAAAAGGCAGGCTAAGATAAGCAATAACTGCCCGTGTTCAGCAATAATTGACATGTGAATTCCTTATGTAAGCTTGTGCCGGCTTTTCAGCGAGCAATAACAATTTGCAGACGCGAGCCTACTTTTTGTGATTTATCAGACAATTCGCCAATCAGCGTAATGGTTTGGTACATAAACATTACGTCAACCGGGGGCAGGTCTTTTTCAATGACATAGAGCGCCCCGCGGATATCGATTTGTAATTTGTCGGCGGAGTGCTCTAGGCGATCTAGCTCCTCTATCATGGTTTCGACGAGACTAACTTCGCGGCCTCTGAAACCGGTTTCGAGCAACTCATCCAGCTCTTCAATGGCTTTCATGGCCTGGGCTGAGGTGGCAATTGCTAATTCAACATACTCGCTCAGGGCTGTCGCTAGCGGCGCAGGAATCTGCATTTTGCGGCCTAACATAAGCCCGGCAATATCCTTGCTGCAGTTGGCGATGCGATCTTGCATACTGACCAGGTCGAGAAGATCGGCGCGGGGCACCGGGAGGAATAGATTGTTCGGGAGTTGCAGGCGTACCTGCTTTTTGAGTTTGTCGGCTTCGTTTTCAAGATCGACGATAATTTGTTGAGCTTTTTCGGCTCGCTCCCAATCGTCAGCTAGTACAGCATCGATAAAGGGTTTGAGTGCGGCGGCACAGGCTTGTGCCTGCTTCATGTGTTCCTGTATCGGTTCGAAAGGGGATTTTCCGAACAGACTGCCCAGTGAATTTAATGGCACGGTGCGACTCCTGCGTATCGTCAGTCGTATTAGTGGGCGGATTATACTGACCTAGGCCATGGGTAACCAGTTTTTAACACGACGCTGTTACAGGGGTGTAATTTGCTTGGGACTTGCCATAATGCAGGAGTGGCTCTGCGCAAGCGGAAATTTTTGTCAAACATCAGAGTCACCCAACTATAACAAGGGGTTAGCGCGGGGATGCAAAGCCAGATCACAAAAACAGGGCCGTTGGAAACTGGCGCGTTACTGCGCCAATTGGTAGCCGACGGCATTATTGATGCGAGTAGCGCTAAGCGCTTGCGTATTAGCCCGCCGCGCAATGGCGACAAAATTCAGCATGTACTCAATTATATCGTTAGCGAGCAACTGGCTGATTTGTCGCGGCACGGTCGGACGCTGAACATGGATACGCTGCTGGAGTGGCTGGCGGGCCACTGCGGTCAAGAAGCCATGCGCATAGACCCCTTGAAAATCGACGTTCCGGCGGTGACCGAGGTAATGTCCTTTGCCTTTGCCCAGCGTCACCGGATCTTGGCGGTGGCCGTTAATGCGAAAGAAGTGGTGGTCGCTGGTGGTGAGCCCTTTGTCACAGCATGGGAAAGCGATTTACAGCAGGTGTTGCGGCGCCCTATTCGGCGGGTACTTGCCGACCCCGAGGCCATAGACCGCTTCACCGTTGAGTTTTACAGCCTCGCCAAGTCGGTGCGGGGCGCCAGCGGCGACAATAGTCGGCGCGGCAACGCCAGCAATAACCTTGAGCAATTGCTGGAAATCAGCAACTTAAAAGACCTCGATGCCAACGACGGCCATGTGGTGAATATTGTCGACTGGTTGCTGCAATACGCCTACGACCAGCGCGCGAGTGATATTCACATTGAGCCGCGCCGCGAGCAGGGTAACGTCCGTTTCCGTATCGACGGTGTGCTTTACAATGTCTACGAACTCCCCGCTACGGTACTAACTGCCGTAGTAAGTCGCCTAAAAATACTTGGCCGTATGGACGTTGCCGAGAAACGCCGCCCCCAAGATGGCCGCCTCAAAACCAAGAATCCTGGCGGCGCCGAAATTGAATTGCGGCTGTCGACCCTGCCCACCGCCTTTGGCGAAAAAATGGTAATGCGGATCTTTGACCCAGAAGTATTGCTGCGCAGCTTCGACGAGCTTGGCCTGCGCGGCGAAGATCGCCAGCGCTGGGACGGCATGATTCGCTCCGCCCACGGTATTGTTTTAGTCACCGGCCCCACTGGCTCGGGTAAAACCACCACCCTGTATTCTAGCCTCAAGCAAATTGCGACCTCTGAGGTGAATGTCTGCACCATTGAAGACCCCATTGAAATGGTTGAAGACGCCTTTAACCAAATGCAGGTGCAGCACAATATAAATCTGGATTTTGCCGGTGGCGTGCGGGCGTTGCTACGCCAAGACCCAGACATCATCATGATCGGTGAGATTCGCGATTTAGAAACCGCCGAAATGGCGATTCAGGCCGCGCTTACTGGTCACCTGGTGATCTCGACGCTACACACCAACGACGCGCCGTCGGCAGTGACTCGCTTACTTGAGCTGGGTGTACCTGCCTACCTGATTCGCGCTACCGTACTTGGGGTGATGGCTCAGCGCTTGGTGCGGACCTTGTGCCCTCATTGCAAAGAGGCCACTACGCTGAATGAAACCGAGTGGACAACCTTAACCACGCCGTGGAAGGTCGCGCCGCCCAAGCAGGTATTCCACGCGCCGGGTTGTTTGGAGTGTCGGAATACCGGCTTCCATGGCCGCCAAGGTATTTACGAAATTTTGCCGATGGAGGGTTCTATCCAAAGTGCTATTGGCGACGATATCGAACTGGATAATCTGCGCCGCTTGGCCATGAAAAACGGTATGCGCACCCTGCGTCTCAGCGGCGCTCAAAAGGTTGCCAGAGGCGAAACCACCATTGCGGAGGTGTTGCGCGTTGCGCCACCAGTGCAAACCCAGTAAGCCACTGCTGCAAAACTAATAAGGAGAGAAGGCTAGGCGATATGACATCAGTAGAGAGTTTGGCACTACAGGATGGCGAACTGCCCGCCGCACTCATCGCAGAAGTTGAACAGCGCTGGCAGAGCCTGCTCGAGCACTGTGACAGCGAGCAGGCGCAATGGTATCAGGGCTTTGCCCGCTCGGCGCGGCGCACTGAGCTATTGCAAGCACTGGCCTGCAGTCACACCTTATTTGAGTTCTGCGTTCGCCACCCAGACTGCTTGCCCAGTCTGGACACGGCAGGCTTGTTGGAAAATAGCATAGCGCCAGCGCGTTGGCGGGCAGAGTTAAGTGCGGCCTGCGCCCGGTGTGAAAATGCCGATGATCTCGCGCAGGTACTGCGCCAGTTTCGCAACCGGCACTGGCTGCGCATTGTGTGGCGCGACCTTAATCGCTTGGCGGCAATGGAAGAGACTGTTGCCGATTTATCCCACTTGGCTGAGGCCTGTGTGGATGTGGCGCTGGATTTCTTACATCGTCAGCTGTGCGCTGAGCGCGGCGAGCCGCAGTCTAAAGCGGGTGAGCCCCAGCAACTGGTGGTGATTGCCATGGGCAAATTAGGGGCTGGCGAGCTGAATTTGTCTTCTGATATCGATCTTATCTTTGCCTATCCTGAAGCCGGTGAGACCGTGGGCGCGGCGCGCAGCGTGGATAATCAGGAATTCTTTATTCGCCTAGGGCAGCGCCTCATTAAAGCGCTAGATACCCGCACCGCCGATGGCTTTGTGTTTAGAGTGGATATGCGCCTGCGGCCTTACGGCCAGAGCGGGCCATTGGTAATTAGCTTTGATGCCTTAGAAGAATACTACCAAGACCAAGGCCGCGACTGGGAGCGCTACGCGCTCATTAAAGCGCGCTGTATCGCGGGGGACCGCGCAGCGGGTGCGCAGCTTTTAGAGCAGCTGCGGCCCTTTGTGTATCGCCGCTATTTGGATTTTTCTGCTATTGAATCCCTGCGGGAAATGAAGAGCATGATCCAGCGCGAAGTGCTGCGTCGCCAGTTGCAGGACAATATCAAATTGGGCGCCGGCGGGATTCGAGAGATAGAGTTCATTGCCCAATGCTTTCAGCTGATCCGTGGCGGACAGGAAGTCGCCTTGCAAGCCTTGGAGTTGCAGACAATTTTACGGGAGTTGGCGGCGCAACAGTACTTACCGACCGAAGTGGTTGCTGAGTTAATCGAGGCCTATCGCTTTTTACGCAATACCGAACACGCTATTCAGGCTTGGCGAGACCAGCAAACCCAGCAATTGCCACACAGCGATGGCGAGCGTTGTGCTTTGGCTTTAGCGATGGGCTTTAAGGGGGACTGGGCGGCCTTTGCGGCGGCATTAACTGAACACAGAAGTAGAGTAAGCCGCTGTTTTGCCAATGTTATTGCGCCGGTGGAAACCGAGGCCGAGCGTCCCCACCTCAGTCATCAGCGCTGGCGCTCGATGCTTGATGACCTTGACCAAGATGAGGTGCGCGCCACCCTTGAGGAAGCGGGCTTTGACGCAGCAGAAGAGGCGGCACGCTTATTGGTTGCCTTGCTTAACGGCGCCAGTGTGCAGCGTATGCAGGGTCGCGGCCGCGACCGGCTGTACGGCTTGCTGCCGTTATTATTAGAAGATTTGTGTGGGGTATCGGCGCCAACGGCAACGCTATTGCGACTGATCCCCTTAATTGAAGCGGTTCTGCGCCGCACCGCCTACTTGGTTTTACTTATCGAGAACCCCGGTGCACGGGGGCGCTTGGTTGAACTTTGTGACGCTAGCCCGTGGATTGCACGTCAGCTCGCCGCTCACCCAGTGTTACTCGATGAGCTACTTGATGCCCGCAGCCTGTATTCCATGCCCGACCAAGACGGCTTGGCGAGCGAGTTGCGGCAGCGCCTCTTGCGTATCGAAGGTGACGATCTAGAAGCGCAAATGGAAGCTTTGCGCTATTTTCGGCTCGCCCATGTTTTGCGCGGTGCAGCCTCAGAGGTCACCGATAGCCTCCCCTTAATGAAAGTGAGTGATTATCTCACCGCAATTGCCGAAGTGGTCTTGGCGGCGGTGCTCGATATCGCCTGGCAGAATTTGCTCGATAAACACGGAAGCCCGGTTCCCGATGGCGATGACCGTCGCCACTTTGTGGTGCTGGGCTACGGCAAGCTTGGCGGCCTCGAATTAAGTTACGGCTCAGACCTAGATTTGGTGTTTCTCCATGACTTACCCACAACGGCAGTGACCGATGGCGAGCGCTCGGTGGATGCGGGCACGTTTTTTACTCGCCTAGGGCAGCGCATTATTCATATTCTTACCGCCACCACGCGACTCGGCGCCCTCTATGAGGTGGATATGCGGCTGCGGCCCTCGGGTAATTCGGGCTTGTTGGTGTCGTCTTTTACCGCGTTTAGCGATTATCAGCAAAATCAGGCTTGGACATGGGAGCATCAGGCCTTAGTGCGGGTGAGGGCGGTTGCTGGCGATGGGATTTTGGCAGAAAAATTTGCTGATTTGCGCCGCCAAATCCTGTGTAAAAACCGGCCACAAGCGGCGCTGGCCAAGGAAGTGATCGCCATGCGCCAGAAAATGCGGGATCACTTGCTGCTCGGGGTAAATAAAAATACTGAATTTGACCTTAAACAAGGCGAGGGAGGTATCGTTGATATTGAATTTATGGTGCAATATGCCGTTTTAGCATGGTCACATCAGCACCCACCGCTTACACACTACACTGATAACATTCGCATACTGGAATCGCTGAATAATAACGGTCTGATTTCGAGTGCGGATACCCAGGCACTGATCGACGCTTACAAGGCGTTTCGAAGTCAGGCGCATCGCCTTAGCTTACAAGAGCAAAAGGGGCGGATAGCCATTGCGGCATTGGGCGCAGAGCGGAAAAATGTCAGTCGACTCTGGCAGCAACTGATGTTGTCTACGTAATTTTATTTTTTGCTTGCCCGCTTTTTTTGAGGAGTAACACGCGATGTCCATGGCTGATCGTGATGGCCTGATTTGGTTTGACGGCGAAATGGTTCCTTGGCGCGACGCCAAAGTCCACGTATTAACCCACACCCTGCACTATGGCATGGGCGTGTTTGAAGGCGTACGCGCCTATAAAACAGAAGATCGCGGCACCTGCATTTTCCGTATGCAAGAGCACACAGACCGCCTGTTCCGCTCTGCGCATATTATGCGTATGGAAATGACCGTGACCAAAGAACAGGTCAACGAAGCTCAGCGTGCGGTAGTGCGTGAAAACGGCCTAGAAGAAGCCTACCTGCGGCCAATGTGTTTTTACGGCTCCGAGGGCATGGGCCTGCGCGCCGATAACCTGAAGATGCATGTGATTGTTGCCGCCTGGGATTGGCCTAGCTATATGAGCCCAGACGCGCGGGATAACGGCATTAAAGTACGCTGCTCCTCTTATACTCGCCACCACGTCAATATTTCCATGTGCAAAGCGAAAGCCAACGGTCACTACATCAATTCGATGCTAGCCCTGCGCGAAGCGCTAGACAGCGGCTGTGAAGAAGCCCTGTTGCTGGATAACGAAGGCTATGTTGCCGAAGGCAGCGGTGAGAACGTTTTTCTTGTTCGCAACGGTAAGATTTTTACTCCCGAGCTGACCAGCTGCTTAGATGGCATTACCCGTAATACCATTTTTGAATTTGCTAAAGAGCTGGGTCTGGAAGTCTCTGAGAAGCGTATTACTCGCGACGAAGTCTACGTGGCAGATGAAGCCTTCTTTACTGGCACGGCGGCAGAAGTATTGCCAATTCGCGAGCTGGATGGCCGAATAATTGGTGCCGGTAAGCGTGGCCCGATCACCACCCAGCTGCAAACCATGTACTTCGACCAAGTTAAGGGTCGCCGTCAGCAATTCCCCGAGTGGTCTACCCCCGTTCGTTAATGGTGACTATATACTGAGCCCCCGCAACGCGGGGCTCAGTTCGCCATACAAACTACTCAATATACCGGCACTCGCCGCGAATAATGATTTCATTCAATACCGCATATTTGTCGGTAATCGTATAGCCTTTCGGGCAGTACTCTTTTAATCGTGGGTCTTGCTTTAACAGGTAGTCGGCGCGTTTTAACTGCGCTTCTTCGCTTTCTTTTGGGTCAATGTTTTGGGTCTGGCTGCCATTGGCGCGCTGGGTGATGGGGCGTGGTTTTTCCCTAAACAAGGGCAGAAGATAGCGAAATAAGCGAATGTCATCGCCTTTGATCGTGGTGTCAAACAAGCCTATTTCTTTACCACTGCGACCGGTGCTGGCGCAGCCCGTTAAAATAATTAAGGCAACGAGGGTCAGTTTTTTATAGTGGGGTAATGCTGTTATACGCATTGCTATCAAGGTCTCTGCAAGGGGGTTGGGGGCCTGCGGCGAGTGTAACATGACAAAGTCTTAATGCCAGATACAGCGGCTGCGGGGCATCGCGAGTGGATTTATGGGCATGCCATGGTTAGAATCCTGTTACTAGATTGCGGCATTCTTCGATGAGATGGGCCATATAGGGCTGAATAGCGCTCTGTGTCCTCTGGCAGGCTGTTGAAAAGCCGTTCTGTTAGCGCTGAAGAATTCCTCGGTTTCATAAAAACGAATAACAGCGATCCTGGATATGGCGTCAACACCCACAGCAGCTACTTCAACTAAACCGGCATTTAAAGCCAAGGTCATTCCACTGGATGACGCCCGTCCTCGGCGTGCACTCAAAGTGTGTTTGCTTGGTTACCGCAGCGCGCCCTATGGTGGCGGCCAAGGTATTTACCTTAAATACCTTAGCAAAGCCTTAGTCGAGGCCGGACACACGGTAGATGTGATCTCAGGTCAGCCCTACCCGCATCTTGATCCGAGAGTAAACTTGATCAAGATGCCCGGCATGAACCTCTTTGAAACAGGCCTTGGCTCTATTCGTCCCCATCACTTGCGTTCCATGACCAATATTATTGAGTGGAGCGGTAAGCTGACAGGTGCTTTTTCTGAGCCCTACTGTTTTGGTCGGCGGGTGGTTAAATACCTCAAAAAGCATGGCCGTCACTACGATATTATTCATGACAATCAATGCCTTAGTTACGGTATGCTAGAATTGCAAAAGCGCAATTTCCCGTTTATTACCACCATCCATCACCCGATTACCAGTGACCTTAGCATCGCCTTGAAAGCGGCTAAAAATTGGCGGGAACGGCTACTCATTCGGCGCTGGCACAGCTTTTTAATCATGCAGCGCCAGGTCGCTCGCCAGCTTCACCATGTGGTAACGGTTTCGGAACGCTCTCGGCAAGACATCGCGGTGGCCTTTGACATGCAGCCCGCTGGTATTAGCGTAGTGCTTAACGGCATTGATACTGAAGAGTTTCGCCCTCTGCCGAATACGGTCAAAAACCCGAACAGGGTGATGGCCGCGGTATCTTCTGATCAACCGCTGAAAGGCATGCGTTACTTACTGGAAGGCGTGGCCAAGGTATTGCCAAAGTACCCCGATTTAGAGCTACTACTGGTTGGTCAGCCTAAAGAGGGCGGCGAAAGCAGCGCACTAATTAAAGACTTGGGTTTGAGCAAGCATATTCGCTGTGTTAGTGGCATTAGCACCGAGGACTTAGTGGGCTTTTACAACGAAGCCTCGGTGGTCATTGTGCCTTCGGTGTATGAAGGCTTTGGTTTGCCCGCGGGGGAGGCCATGGCGTGTGGCACCGCAGTCATTTCTACCGATGGGGGGGCATTACCCGAGGTGGTTGGCGACGCGGCAATTCAAGTGCCGGTGCGTGATAGTAGCGCGATTGCCGAGGCGCTAGATGCCCTGCTGGCGTCGCCCGCCAAGCGCGAACAATTAGCGGCTGCAGGGCGTCAGCGTATAGAAGAATTGTTTTGCTGGCGGCGTGCCGCCCAACAAATGACAAATTATTATTGGCAGGTGTTACAACGTGAAAACAGTTGATTTCCGTCATTTCCACCTGAATCGTGGCGATAAAATATTAGATTTGGGCTGCGGCGAAGGTCGCCATGTGATCTCGGCCTATGTTGAAGGTGAGATAACGGCTATTGGTGTAGACCTATGCCTAAAGGATTTGCAAACAGCGCAAACTCGCTTTACTGACTTTAATGAGGCCAATAATGAGCACAAGGCATTTGGCCTGGCCAATGCCGACGCCTTGAAGCTCCCGTTTGCCGACAATAGTTTTGATAAAGTGATTTGTTCAGAGGTGCTTGAGCACATTCCTGATTACGCGGCAGTGCTCAAAGAAATTGAACGTATTCTCAAGCCCGGTGGCTTGTTCTGCGCGAGCGTTCCCCGCGCGTGGCCTGAGCAAATATGTTGGGCATTGAGTGAGGCTTACCATAAAGTCGAGGGTGGCCATTTACGCATTTTTAAAGCTAGCGAGCTGCGTAAACAAATACAAAACTTAGGTTTTCGCTTTTACCGTCGGCATTGGGCACATGCTTTGCATTCCCCGTACTGGTGGCTGAAGTGCGCATTTTGGGACCGCCAAGATAGCAATCCATTGATTAAACAATATCACCGCTTTCTAGTTTGGGATTTAATGGACAAACCATTGTTCACCCGCACCCTAGAAGCGAGCCTCAACCCGGTACTCGGTAAGTCGGTGGTGATGTACTTTGAAAAGGCGAGCCCGGCATGAGTGGTTTATTTTTAAGCAAGGGACTATTTCCCCAGGAATTTTTCCGGCCGACAGTCGAATTTTTAGTACGCGCCCAGCAGCCTGATGGCAGTATTCCGTGGTTTGCGGGTGGTCATGCTGACCCCTGGGATCACGTAGAGTCGGCGATGGGCCTGAGTATAGGCGGCGAGTTTGAAGCTGCCGAAAATGCCTACCGCTGGCTTAAAAACACTCAGCTTGAAGATGGCAGCTGGTGGGCCGCCTACCGCGATGGCGAAGTCGACAATCATGAGCGCCGCGAAACCAATTTTGTTGCCTATATTGCCACTGGCGTTTGGCACCATTTTTTGATCAGTGAAAACCAAGGGTTTTTGCGAGAAATGTGGCCCTGTGTTCAGGGGGCTATTGAGTTTGTACTGGCTCAGCAGTCTCCTCACGGCGACATTAACTGGGCGGTAAATGCCGATGGTGAAGCCATGTGCGACGCCTTGGTTACCGGCTGCTCATCCATTTATAAAAGTTTAGAGTGCGCCGTGAATATTTCGGTGCAAGTTGGCTCGCCGCGACCAATCTGGCGTGACGCGCGACAGGCATTGGGTGAGGCGCTGCGTAAAAAGCCAGAGCGTTTTGACCGTACCTGGGAGAGCAAATCGCGCTATTCCATGGATTGGTTTTACCCCGTGTTAACAGGCGCAATACCGCCTGCCAAGGCGAGCGCCCACCTGCAAAAGCGCTGGGGCGACTTTGTCGAACCAGGTCTAGGTTGCCGCTGTGTATCAGATCAGCCATGGGTCACGGTTGCGGAGTCTTGCGAGCTGACCATGGCGCTATTGGCGGCAGGGGATCACGCCCGCGCCGTAACGGTGTATAGCTGGTTGCACCAATGGCGCGAGAGCAACGGCGAATACTGGACGGGTTACCAATTTGCTGAAGACTTGCTGTGGCCAGACGAGCGACCAACCTGGACAGCTGCTGCAATTCTACTGGCGGCGGATGCGCTAACAGAATACACCGCTGCCCACCGCTTATTTAAAGAAGTGTGCATGTTGGATGTTGATGCGGCAAAAATTTTGCCAGAAAGAAGCCGAGCACAGTCTTTATAAACATAAGCTGTTGGCTTACTTTGCCGCGGAATTGCTGTCGCGGCGAAGCTCCGTTCCTTTTTTAGCCTAGTCTCGCGTCAATATTCGCTTAGCTGAGAATCTTCTCGGTTACGTGATTGCGATGCCGCCTTTTTATCGTTAATCCTGCCAACGTCACATCTGCTCTTGCGGTGAAGCCCAACAGCGTGAGGTCTTTGAGCGCGCCTATTCGGTGCGCTCTTTATCTTCGTTTGCCGCTAGCTCTATGGCCAATTGCCGCGACACAGTGTGTGGCGAATTGCTATGGCGCGCTAATAGCCGGTAGGCCATCGGAATGACAAACAAGGTGAGTAGGGTAGCGCTGCTAACCCCAAACACCACCACAATCCCAATTGCGTAGCGGGACTCACTGCCCGCACCAAACGATAGCAATAAGGGCACAGCACCAATTACCGTGGTGATGGCGGTCATCGCAATGGGTCGCAGGCGCTGCTGGGCAGATTGAATAATCGCAGTGTCAAAATCCACGCCCTGATCCCGCAACTGGTTCGCAAACTCCACCAGCAAAATGCCATTTTTAGCGGCCAAGCCCACCAACATAATCAGCGCTATTTGACTGTATATGTTTAAGGTTTGGCCAAACAAATACAGGCCCAGCAAGGCACCAGCAACGGCTAAAGGTACGCTCAATAAAATAATGAAAGGATGAATAAAACTTTCAAATTGCGCGGCCAGCACCAAGTAAACAATTAATAGCGACAGCGCAAAGGTGAAATATATGCTGCCTCCGGCGTCGCGGTAATCTAAGGACTCGCCTTTGTAATCAACTACCGCCTCAGGAAACTTCTCGGCAACAAGATTCTCCAGATAAGTCAGCGCTTCGCCAAGTGAATAGCCGTCGGCTAAGTTGGCGTCTATGGTAATCGCTCGCACGCGGTTATAGCGATTCAGCACCGCGGCGTCGCCGCGCTCCTGAATAGTCACCAAGTTGCCAAGGGGGATTAGCGCATCTGTGGTGGTAGACCGCACATAGATATTACTGAGGTCTTCAGGGCTGCGCTGGGTCTCTGGCTCGCCTTCGAGGATCACGTCGTACTCTTCACCGGCCATCATAAAGGTGGTTACCCGCCGAGAGCCGAGCAGGGTTTCGAGGCTGCGGTTGATCTCGCTGGCGTCTACACCAAGTGCGGCGGCGCGGTCGCGGTTAATTGTTACCGCAAGCTGGGGTTTGGTTTCGCGGTAGTCGCTGTCGATGCCAAGCAAGCCAGGATTGGTGCGGGCCTCGGCAATAAGTTGGTCGCGCCATTGCGCCAGCTCTTGGTAATTGCTGCCGCCGAGCACGAACTCGACTGGTTTACTAAAGCCGCCACCGAGAGACTGAGGAGTAACCGGAAAAACACTTAAACCGCTAAAGCCAGCTAGCCGCTGTCTAATTTCGCCGACTATGGCCGATACCGGAGGGCGCTCCTCCCAAGGGGCGAGCACCATAATACCTACGCCTTCATTATAGGTATCTGCGCCACCGCGGCCACCGGGCGCACGGAGCAAAAAGCGCTTTATTACGCCGCTGTCGACCATGGGCATTAGTCGCGATTCGACTTCAGCCATTTGCGTGGTGGTGAAATTAAAGGAGCTGCCCTCGGGGGCGCGAATCATCATAAACACCACGCCGCGATCTTCTTTGGGCGCGAATTCGGCGGGTACTTTTTCTAACAGAAACAGGCAGCCGCCAATAGTCATTGCCAGTAGCACAGCCGATATAATCGGTCGCTTCATGCTGCGGCCGAGCAGTTTACCGTAGCGGCTTTCCATGCGGTGTAGCAGCGACTCTACAAAATTGGCAAGGCCGCCGTGCATGGCGTCGCGATTTAATACGCGTGCACAAATCACCGGCGACAGCGTTAAGGCCACAAGGCTAGAAAACATGACGGCCACGGCCATGGCAACCGCGAACTCGCCAAACAGACGGCCCACGTCGCCCTCTAAAAAACTGATTGGCACAAAAACGGCGACCAGTACTGCCGTGGTCGCGATAACCGCAAAACCGACTTGGCGGCTGCCGCGATAAGCCGCAACCAGCGGCGGCTCGCCATTTAGTAGGCGGCGATGAATATTTTCTAAAACAACAATGCTGTCATCTACAACCAATCCAATGGCTAATACCAGCGCCAATAAGGTCAGTAAATTAACGGTGTAACCCAGGGCGTACAGCACCGTAAAGGTGGCAATAAGCGATACCGGCACCGTAATTGCCGGTACCAACATGGCGCGGAAATCACCAAGGAATAAAAATATCACCAGCACCACCAGCCCGGCGGCAATAAATAAGGTGCTATAAACTTCGCCAATCGCGCTGGCGATAAACACCGAGCTGTCAAAGCTGGAGTGCAGGCCCACGCCGTCGGGCAGGGATTTACGAACAAACGTGGCTTCTTTGTGCACCGCCTCGGCAACCGCAAGGGTATTCGACACGCTCTGCTTAACAATGCCCACGCCGACCATGGGCACGCCATTGCCGCGGAACATATTGCGGTATTCGGCGGCGCCCAACTCGACGCGAGCAACCTCGCTAAGGCGCAATAAATTACCGTTGGTTTCGCGTTTAATAACCAGGTTTTCAAAGTCGCTGGGGCTGAGATAGTGGCGGTTTATTTTAACCACAAAGTCGCGGTCTACCGATTTGAGCGTACCGGCGGGCAGCTCGACGTTCTCGCGCCGCAAACTGCTTTCGACATCGGCCACCGTGAGCTGGCGGGCGGCGAGGGCCTCGCGGTCTAACCAGATCCGCATGGCGTATTCGGGGCCGCCGCTAATCCGCACCGAGGCAACGCCGTCGATCACCGCAAAGCGGTCAACAATATAGCGTTGGGCGTAGTCGGCTAACTCAAGGGTGGTGTGGTTCTCTGAGGTGAGATTTAGCCACATAATCACCTGCTCATCGGCGTCGGCTTTGCGCACCTCTGGCGGTTCGGCCTCTTCCGGTAGGCTGGCCAGTGAGCCAGAAACTCGGTCGCGAACATCGTTGGCGGCGGCGTCAATATCGCGATTTAGAGAAAACTCAATATTGATCGACGAAAAGCCATCGCGGCTACTCGACTCAATAGTCTCGATGCCCTCAATACCCGCAATGCGATCCTCTATCACCTGAGTAATACGCGACTCCACCACCTCGGCAGACGCACCGGTGTATACCGTGCGTATCGACACAATGGGCGGGTCAATGTCGGGGTATTCCCGCAGCGGCAAACGCTCAAAGGCCAATAAGCCAAATGCCAATAGTAATAAGCTAATAACAACGGCAAAAACCGGCCGCTTTATGGCGGTATCAGAGAGCAACATGGTTTATTTGTTTCCCTGTGGGGCAACAGCCATACCGGCTTGCAGATTGCCAATGCCCTCGTAAATTAACTGCTCACCGGCGCTGAGGCCGCTGCGAATTTCCACAAAACCGGGTTTGCGAACGCCCAACTCAACTTGGCGCTGCTCGGCCTTGCCGTCGCTTAACAACCACACGTAATGGTGTAATTGCTCGCTCAGCAATGCCGATTCCGGAATGAGAATGCCCTCGCGCTCAGATGTAATTAACACGACCTGCATCAACATGCCGGGCTTAAGGTGACCATCGGCGTTGGGGATGAGCGCCCTGACCTTCAGGCTGCGTTTGATCGGGTCTATGCGGCTGTCGATGGCGGAAATATGGCCAGAAAAATCCTCATTTAGCGCGTCGCTGCGGGCAATAATCTCTTGACCCAGCGCCAGCGCCTTAATGTTCAAACTGGGAATATAAAAGTCCAAGCGCATCACACTCAAATCATCCAGACTGGTAATGCGGGTGCCGGGGCTGAGCAGGGCGCCGGGGCTGAGTTCCCGCAAACCCACCACGCCGCTAAAGGGCGCGCGGATGCTTCGTTCATTTAGCAAGGCTGAGATTTCGGCAATCTTGCTCTCGGCCCGCAGCTTAGAGGTTTGGCGCTGATCATATTCGGTTTGCGCCGCAGATTGCTTGGCCAACAAGCCTTTCAGACGCTGCAGCTCACGCTCGTGCTCTGCTAAATCGGCGCGGGCAGATTTAAGCTGGGCGGCCTCCTCGGCTTGTTCTAAAGTCACCAGCAAATCACCAGATTTCACGGTTTGGCCGTCGTCAAAATGCAGGCTTTGGATCTTCTCTGTCACACTGCTGCTGATATCCACCGACTCCCGCGCCAGCAAACTGCCCAAGGCCTGTAAGCGCGTTTGTATGAGCTCAGTTTTTAGGGTTTGCACCTTCACCGGCGTTGGCGGGCGGCCCTTTGGCGCAGCAGCCTCGGGCGCGGGCTGGCAAGCCAGTATGCTAAGGCTAAGAAGGCACACGGAAGAGTAAGACAGAATCGATCTAAAACTATGGCTGTAATTAACACCGAACATCGGTGAACTTCTCCCTTTAATGGTGCGCAGGCGCAAAAAAATGATGCAAATAACGCAAAATGCCCTGCCGCGCATAAATCCTGCGGTAGCCCGTTAATGTAACGGTTGAGGTGCTAATTTTCAAAGCTAAATAAGAATTATTTTCAATAACTTAGGGTGGGCAGTAGCGTGCCTGTGTTCGCAATTTTCTAAGCACGCGGTTATTGTCGCCTAGCGAAAAATAATGCTGCTCAGAATCAATCAAGTGCTTGCTCAAAAGCAGGCGGCACATTATTGTTATTTACATCGTTATACCGGCGTACAAGTAGGTACACCCGCACCGACCAAAGGAATGGTGAAGCGCTCATGTCGACAAGCCCTGCCAATTACTGCCTGCCTACGCAGCATAGTTTTCTTTCCGCTCCAGTTAAGTGCTTTGGCCAGCGTAAAAAGAAAGGCCTTCCTACGCCAAAATTAAATATATTGAAAAACAATAAGTTGCTGTGCGGCACTTCGAGTATTAGAAAATTAAGAGGCCGCCTTCTAATAATTATTATGAGGCCTGTGGCCTCATTAACAGACTGTTAGCTATAAAAGGAGAGAGTAGTGCCAAGTGTACTTATAGAAGTTCGTCAGCAATATTCCGCTGAAGTTGAGTCAGGCATCATGGAGGCTGTGCATTCGGCGTTGCGTGAATCTTTTAAAATTCTTCCGGGCGATAGAAATGTGCGTTTAATAGCCCATGAGCCACATCGATTTGAGTGCCCACCTGATCGCGAGAAACCAGAGTGTTACACTCATATAAGTATTGATTGTTTTGCTGGCCGCTCCGTTGAGGCTAAAAGGTTGTTGTACAAGTCAATTGTAAGCAACCTGTCTCAGTACGGTATTCCCGCGAATAATGTAAAAATCATGTTGCGCGAAATTACAGCAGAAAACTGGGGCATCAGAGGTGGTCAAGCTGCCTGTGATGTTGAGCTTGGCTTTGAAATCAAAGTGTAGTCTCACAGCTAACAAGCGGCTGCACCGGACAAATTTTCGCCGTCATCTTTTGTGCAAAAGTACGCACAAAAGCCGCCATCAAAAATTTGCTCGGTGAGCCGGGCGTTAAGCGCTCAAAGGAGTCCGAGTTCTGTGGAATATAAGGAAATTCATGTAAGCGAATCTAAAGACGTCGCTAAACTAGCTGTTTGTCTCACAAATGAGATCATCGATAGAACGGGTATTAAACATTTTGATGTCGATATTCCCTTGGCAGAGAAGCTCTGCGATGAGTTCTTAGGAAATGGACAATATTCTGTATTAGCTGCATTTGATGGCAGTCAAATTATCGGTTTTGGCGCTTTGTGTGAAAGCCATTCTTTATACGCAGAGGGCACGTTCGGCATTATTCAAGAGTTTTACGTTTTACCAGAGTATCGGTCACAATCAGTAGGTAAAGAGTTACTCCGAGAAATAATTAAATTTTCAAATATCAAGAAATGGGTAAGGCTAGAGTTATGTACTCCCCCAGTTCCAGAATTTGAAAGAACAGTCGAATTTTATAAAGAAAATGGTTTCGAAATAACTGGTGGTTACAAAATGAAGTGTGTAATCGCTTAACAAGCGACTGTGATCCCAAGTCAACCTATTAGCCGACTAAAACTACGCCATT